>SDBU01000592.1_pt1 | contig 50727 bp, 40 predicted proteins | sample 2277071 | NCBI WGS metagenome assembly SDBU01 (sample SAMN10397929, study PRJNA504765) | marine sediment metagenome | isolation source: marine sediment core GS08_GC12, 126 cmbsf | place: Arctic Ocean: Gakkel Ridge, Loki's castle | collected 2008
CATTATACGTGTGCTCGTGCAAGTTAGCAACGGGCGGCTGCGCTTGCGCCAGAGGATCGACGGTGGGACCGGGGCAATGCCCTCGGCCGACCCCCGGATGCGCGCTGGCCTTCCTTCTTCGGGACTCTCTGCCCGCCTTGCTGGACCCTCGACTTGACACGACCACCATTGAATCAGTATAATCAGGACTGAAAGAGTCTGGTTATGCGTCTGAGGGAACAGGGGGAGACCTATGCAGCAGAAGGGTGTAACACGTCGCGGCTTCTTGCAGGGTGCAGCGGCTTTGGCCCTTGGCGCTGCGATCGGCGGTTGTGTGCCAATGGTCAAGCAAGTCAGCCGGCCGACTGTGGCTTGGCCCACGCCTGCTGCCACAACGCCGATACCCCGACCAACGCCAACCAGCAAAGCCTTGACCAGCGTGCCGTCTGAGACACCGATCATGGTCGAGCCATCGCCCACCAGGCCTCCGGAGACGGTGGCTACGATCGAGCCCTTGCCGTCGGTGTCTGTGGCTGAGTCCACGCCCTCGGGGGCAGCGTATCTCGCTGTTGCTCGGGGCAACGATCCGGAGACGATCACCAGACGCGCCATCTCGGCCATCGGAGGGATAGAGCGCTTCGTCAAGCCGGGGTTCGAGGTTATCGTCAAGCCAAACATCTGCAACCACTATCACACACCCGAGTATGCGTCCACTACCAATCCTGAGGTCGTCGCTACTCTGGTCAGACTGTGCCTCGGCGCGGGGGCCAGACGTGTGCGGGTGATGGATCTTCCGTTCACTGGACCAGCCCAGACGGCATATGCTCGATCGGGGATAGAGGAGGCCGTCAAGGGGGCCGGGGGGCAGATGGAACTCATGGCCAGGATGAGATATGAGCGAACAGAGATTCCCGAGGGTGTGGACCTCAAATCGTGGGACTTTTACCAGCCCATTCTGGAAGCAGACCTGGTCATCAACGTGCCCATTGCCAAGCATCACGGCCTCGCACGCCTGACCCTGGGCGGCAAGAATCTCATGGGCGTCATTCTTGACCGAGGCCAGATGCACCGGAATCTCGGACAGCGCATTGCCGATATCACGTCTCTGGTCAGGCCGCAACTGACCGTGGTTGACGCGGTGCGCATCCTGGTGGACAATGGCCCCACCGGGGGCAACCTGGACGACGTGAAGCGGGCCGATACGGTCATCGCAAGCCACGACATCGTGGCAGCCGATGCTTACGCCGCCACGCTGTTCGGGCTGGCTCCCAGCGACATATCCTACGTGGCTGCCGCAGCAAAAATGGGCCTGGGCACCATGGACCTGGACGGCATCAAGATCGTGGAAGTCAACGTCTGACGCGGTCGCAAGGCGCGCCACCTGCCGATTGGCGGAGATCGCTCAATGGCAGTCCTCTGCAAATGGAAAAGACAGAGCCAGGGGAGAGACCGTTTCCTACCCGCCCCAATTCCCACGCTTGCTGCGGCATGTGACAACAGGACAGTGCCATGAAGGGCGATGTCTGGCGACGAGCGCGTCAGATAGTGCAGGCCCTGTCCTTCTTGGTCTTCCTCATATCCATAGTGTACGTGGGGCCGTCAGAGCGGAAGCCATGGTCTGCCCTGGCTCCCGATACTCTTTTGCGCCTGGATCCTCTGGCTGCCGCGGCTGCAATGCTCGCTCAGCGGCGCTGGGTCGCGCGCCTTGCTCCGGCCCTGTTCGTGGTGGGGGCCACGCTGGCCCTGGGGCGCTTTTGGTGTGGCTGGCTGTGTCCGCTGGGCGCGCTCATCGATTGGTTCTCTCCCCGGAGTGCTCTTGGCAGAAAGCCACCCTCGTCGCAACGGAGAACCATCAAGTACAGTCTGCTTTTCCTCATCCTCTTTGCCGCTCTCTTGGGCAATCTCACTCTCACAATACTGGATCCGCTGGCTGTCTTTCTGCGCAGCCTGGCTGTGGCGATCCTTCCTGCGTTCAACTGGCTGGTGACGCAGATGGAGATCGTCCTCTACAGGGTGACCTTTCTGCGCGGGTTCCTGGGCACCATCGATCGCGCGCTGCGGGGGACTGTGCTGAGCTACGAACAGCCCTACTACGGGGCCGGCTTCCTGTTCGCTGGCCTGTTGGTTGGCATCCTGAGCCTGAGCTTCCTGGCGCGGCGTGCTTGGTGTCGCTACCTTTGCCCGCTTGGCGCGCTGCTCGGCCTGCTGGCCAAGGTGTCGTGGATCAAACGCAAGGTGTCTTCGGCCTGTGTGGGCTGTGGTCTGTGCGAGCGAGAGTGCACCATGGGCACCATTGATGCGGGCGAGGACTATGCCAGCGACAACGGCGAGTGTATCCTCTGCATGAGGTGTGCGGCCGGTTGCCCAGTGGATGCCGTATCGTTTGCCAGGGATTGGGGCGTGGCCCGGGGGCAGGACTATGATCCGTCGCGGCGACATCTGGTGAGCATGCTGGGCGTCGCTGTAGGCGGCTGGGCCCTGCTCAGGATTGTGCCCAGGGCACATCATCCCGACCCACATCGATTGCGTCCACCTGGGGCCGAGGAGAGGGCCTTACTGAGTTCGTGCATCCGCTGCGGCGCTTGCATTCGGGTCTGTCCCACTCATGGCCTGCAGCCCAGCCTGGCCGAGGCAGGCCTGGAGGGGGTCTGGACGCCCATCCTGGTCCCGCGGCTGGGCCCGTGCGACTATTCGTGCATCGCCTGTGGAGAGGTATGCCCCACCGGGGCGATCCCCCTGTTGGCCTTGGATCAGAAGCAGCAGACGCCAATCGGAAAGGCCTATATTGACCCGCGCATCTGCATACCCTGGTCGGGCCGAGGGGAGTGCATCGTATGTGAAGAGATGTGCCCTCTGCCAGAAAAGGCCATCGTGTTGGAGGAAACGACGACAGAGGATGAGTCAGGGGAGGTTCGCATTCTGCAGGCGCCCGTGGTGCGCCACGATCGCTGCATCGGCTGTGGCCTGTGTGAGCAGAAATGTCCGGTAAACGGTGAAGCGGCAATACGCGTCATGGTCGATCCCATGTCCTAGCCGGACTGATTTCCGCGAAGCTACATGTGGACTCGGTTTCAAGTTGAGTTGGCGGCTGGGCGCGAGAGCCTTTCTCACGTCTCCAGCGTTCCTTGGCACAGCCAGGACGGGGAAAACCGTGGGCTGAGCGCAGCAGAAGCCTGTACAGGGCTCTACCCCTCCCCTTTTTCCCCTCCCCGCGGGCGGGGAGGGGCTCGGGGTGGGGTGGCGGGCTTCTGGGTGTTGAGCAGGGTGCTTCAGCGCGCCGCAGTCGTGGGAGCTTGACCTTTGCAGCCAGCAGGATGCCCCAAAGGGGAACACAATGCTTGTGTTCCCCTTTTTCTGGTTATGGCAGATGGTTGTCCTAGTCGCGAATCCTGGCGCCGAGCTCCCTTGCCAGGCGCACGATGATCCGGTCCCGCTGTCTCGCCGCCTGCTTGCTGGTCAGCGTCTTGTCTGGCGACTGAAAGGTCAGGGTGTAGGCCAGGCTCTTTTCCCCGGGGCCGATCTGCTCGCCACGGTACACGTCGAACAAGACCACATCGACCAACAGTGGCTGGCCCGACCGGCGGATGACCGCCTCCAGCTCGTCAGAAGGCACAGCCTCATCCACGACCACTGCCAGATCCTCTCGAAGCACCGGCATCCGCGAGATGGGCTTGAAGAGGACCGCGCGATCTGCCGAAGCAAGAAGCTGTTCCAGGTCCAGCTCGAGGAGGCACACCGGCTGCTCCGGCAGGCCAAAGCTGGCGCGTACCACCGGGTGCACTTCGCCCAGTGTGCCGATCTCATGCTCGCCCAGGCGCAGACTGGCGGCGCGGCCGGGGTGGAACGTCGGATGTTGCGTCGGGGCGAAAGCGATCTGACCGACCCCCATGTGGGCGCACAAAGTCTCGATGATGCCCTTCAGGTCATAGAAACCCATATTGAGGCTTTCCTTGGATGCCCAGGATCGCGCCTCTCGTGGGCCGGTGAGAGCTATGCTCAGGCGTCGGGGCTCCTCGGGCAACAGGAGTTCTTCCTGTGGGAGATAGACGCGGGCGATCTCGAAAATGGCCGCACGATCGACGAAGCGAAGGTTGCGAGCCACGGTCTCAAGGGTTGTGTTCATCAGAGTCTGGCGCAGGTACTCATACTCGCGGCTGAGCGGGTTGGCTATCTTGAGATAGTCCTCAGGGTTGGGCCTTTCTCCAGCCGGACTCAGCTTGGCCACAGACTCCAGGTTGGTCATGGAATAACTGATGGTCTCGGTCAAGCCACAGCCCACCAGGATTCCGCGAGACCACTCTTCCAGCTCCAGGCTCCTGTTGCGCTCTTGGGTGGGTAGCTCATCAGCCATCAGAGACGTCGGCAGCCGGTCGTAGCTGTACATACGGGCCACCTCTTCGACCAGGTCGGCAGGGATTCCGACGTCGAGTCTGTAGCTGGGCACCGTCGTGCGCACGATGGGTACGTCTCCTTCGACGATCCGGCATTGGAAACCCAATGTTTCGAGCATGCGAGCTATTGTGTCGGCGGCCAGTTCGAGCCCCAACAGGCGCTTGATTTCGGACACCTTGAGATCGATGATCTTGGTCTCGGGAGCAATGGGGTAGGCATCGGCAAAGCCCTGGGCCACCGTGCCACCAGCCAGTTGACGCATCAGCTCTGCCGCTCGACGGAGGCCGACTAGGGTCAGTTCGGGATCCACACCCCTACCGAAGCGTTGGGCGGCCTCGCTGGGGATCTTGAGGGCCGCCGCGGTGCGGCGCACGCTGATGTTGTGGAAGTTGGCGGCCTCCAGAAGGATGTCCACCGTGCTCTCTGATACCTGGCTCTCCAGTCCGCCCATGACACCGGCGACCGCGACGGGGCCACCCCCATCGGTGATGAGGAGCATGTCGTTGGCAAAGACGCGCTCCACACCGTCCAGGGTCATCATGGTCTCGCCATCTCGCGCCCGACGTACGAGGATGGCCGGCATCCCACCGCGTGGGCGAGGACGCAACAGACGGTAGTCAAAGGCGTGCAACGGCTGCCCCCACTCGAGCATGACATAGTTCGTGATGTCCACGATGTTGTTGATGGGCCGCATCCCAGCCAGAATGAGTCGCCTTTGCATCCAGTGAGGCGACGGGCCGATCTTGATCTCAGTGATCAGCGCAGCGCTGTAGCGCGAGCAGAGGTCTGGGTCGAGTATCTCCACCTCCACCTGCCCCTTGATACTCTCCCCCTCCGCCCTCACAGTTGGTTCCGGCAGTCTGCACTCGGCATGGGCCAACGCTGCGACTTCACGGGCGACCCCGGTCATGCAGAAGCATCGTGCCAGGTTGTGAGTGAGATCGAGATCGAGAACCACATCGCCCCAGTACTCAGCGAAGGGCCTTCCCACGGGAGCATCCTCGGGAAGGATGAGAATCCCCTCGTGCTCGTCAGAGATGCCCAGCTCCTTTTCCGAGCAAGCCATCCCCTCAGAATAGATGCCTCGGATCTTGCTGCGCTTGAGAGTTGCATACTTGAGCGCATCTGCGTAGGGATCGCGCAGGCGTGCGCCAAGGATGGCAAAGACCACCTTCTGCCCCGAGTCCCCCACCCGAAGGTTGGTAGCTCCCGTGACCACCTCCATCGGCTTCTCCTGGCCATAGTCCACAGCCACCAACAGCAAGCGATCGGCATTTGGATGCCGCCGCGCCGAGACCACCTGCCCGACAAAGATCCTATCCCTGGCCCAGTTCTCTCCGACGCGATCGATGGCCCCAACCTCCAATCCCGCCATGGTGAGCCGGGCGGCCAGCTCGCTGGGGGAACGGTCCACGGTCACATAGTCTTGCAGCCAACTGAGAGGAACTCGCATTTCCTTTATGACCTCCATATTCGGGGAGCCGACAGGTTGCGACGTCGCCGACTCCCGGCAGCAGTTGCGCCATTCCCAAGAGTGCGAAGGCTCGCGATAGGCTACCCGAACTGCTGCAAGAAGCGCAGATCGTTGCTGTAGAAGTAGCGGATGTCGGTGATGCCGTGCTTGAGCATGCAGATGCGCTCGACCCCCATGCCGAAGGCAAAGCCAGTGAAGTCCTCCGGGTCATACCCGCCGTTCTGCAACACAGTGGGATGCACCATGCCCGAGCCAAGGATCTCCAGCCAGCCTGTATGCTTGCAAAGCTGGCATCCCTCGCCGCCACAGAGAATGCAGTCGATGTCCACTTCCGCGCTTGGCTCGGTGAAAGGGAAGTAGCTCGGTCGGAAGCGCAAGCGGCGCTCGGAACCAAACATCTGCCTCACAAAGCTGACCAGCACGCCCTTCAGGTCGGCCATGGTGATGTTGTGTCCCACGGCCAGCCCTTCCACCTGGAAGAACATCTGCTCGCTGCGCGTGGTGATCTGCTCGTAGCGATAGCACTTGCCAGGCAGGATGACGCGGATTGGCTGGGGATAGTGCTTCCGCATGGCGTGAATCTGTCCAGGCGAGGTGTGACTGCGCAGCAAGACGCCAGGACGCGTAGTATAGAAGGTGCTCCACATGTCGCGCGCCGGGTGGCCTGGAGGCATGTTGAGCAATTGGAAGTTGGTGAGGTCGTCCTCCACCTCGCCCGACCGCAACACCTGGAACCCCATGTCTGCGAAAATGGCATAGATCTGGCGCAGTGTCTGGGTGGTGATGTGCAAGTATCCCAGGGACTGTTGCCTGCCGGGGAGACGTACGTCGATGGACGCTTCGGCCAGCTCCTTGGCCAGTAGCGCTCGTCGCAGCTCTTCGGCACGCTCTTTGAAGGCTCGTTCCAGGTGAGTCTTTGTCTCGTTCGCCAGGCGGCCGACCGCTGGGCGCTCCTGGGGAGGCAGCTTGCCCACGCCTCTGAGTGCCAGGGTCAGCCTCCCTTTCTTCCCCAGATAGGAGACGCGCCATTGCTCCAGGGCCGCCGGGTCAGAAACAGTCTCCAACTCCCTTTCCGCATCTTCTCTCAGTTGCTTCAGTCGCTCCAGCATTTGACTCTCCTCAAGCGAATCTTAGCAGGTGACTGGGGACAGACAGAACCGACAACAGCAAAGCGACTGCAACTCGCCAGGGACGAAGTTGCAGTCGCACACTCCGCGGTACCACCCTCATTGGCTTCCAGGGGAAGCCCTCTCTTCATCGGCGGCCCGTCTCTCCCATGAGAATCGGGATTACCGACTGCCCGATAACGGCGGGCCACCGGAGCGACCTACGCATCGCGATGCGCACATCGGAGTTCAGCCGTCGGCTCCAGAGTGAACTTGGGTGGGCTTCCCATCGAGAGGACTTGCAGTCACCGATCCTCTCTCCCTGTGAGGGCGCGTCCCACCTACTCTCTCTTTCGCAGCCTTTGCGGATAAGTGGAATCTATTCAGTTGGTATGAGTATACCGTCAATGCTTGCCAGCGTCAAGCCGAAGCCAACTCGTTGATCGCCACTAGGCTCCCCGCGACCTGGCCCGCTGCATGAACCGCTTCTCTTCGACGATGAACCGCTGGTGGAGTCCCTCTCCTATGGTGCCGGCCTCATCGAATGCTCGCACCCGAAAGCCCAGCTTGCGTCCGTCGATCTCGACAAGCTCGGCGACCGCCGTAACCTTGTGGCCCACTGAGGTCGCGGCAGTGTGGCTGACGTCGAGGTGTATGCCCACCGTGTGATGCCCCGAGGGCAGCAGAGGATCGACCGCTGCCACTGCTGCGCCTTCCATGAGGGCTATCATCTCTGGCGTGGCAAAAACCGGCAGCGAACCGCTACCCCCACCGGCCGCAGTGTGCTCTTCCTCGACGACCAGAGAACGCTCGGCGGTCACTCCCACCTTGATTGCTTCAAACACGGCTCCTCCCAAGAGGAGAGGCCGAGCACTCGACTCGGCCCCTCGTCGCCGGATTCAAGATGCAGGCTAGACCCGCACAACGGGCTGGGTCTCGGCGAACTCTTCCTCGGCCTCGATGATGGCCTCTAGTTCATCCGCATCGAGAGTTTCCTTCTCTATGAGGGCGTTCGCGATCTCATCGAGCTTGTCGCGATAGGTCTCGAGCACGTTCCTGGAGCGACTCTCGGCTCGATCCATGAGATCCTTGATCTCGCCATCGATCTGCGAGGCCACCTCTTCACTATAGTCGCGCTGCTCTGAGATCTCGCGCCCCAGGAAAATAAGCTCCTGCTTTTTGCCAAAGGTGCGCTGTCCCAGGGTTTTGGACATGCCATATTGGGTGACCATCGCTCGGGCGATCTTGGTGGCCCGCTGCAGATCGCTGCTCGCGCCGGTGGTCACGTCGCCCAGGGCAATCTGCTCGGACACAAAACCGCCCAGGAGCCCCGCCAATTCGTCTTCGAACTTGCGCTTGGAGTAGAGCCTTCGGTCATCCTCCGGCAGAGTCATGGTATAGCCAGCCATCATCCCCCGGGAGATGACAGATACCTTGTGCACCGGATCGCAATGCTCCAGCTTGCTCTGAACGAGGGCGTGTCCCGCTTCGTGGTAGGCGATGATCCGCTTCTCTTGGTCACTGATCAAGCGACTGCGACGCTCGGGACCGGCAACGACACGCTCCACAGCCTCTTGGAACTCTTCCATGCCAATGGACCGCATGTCGCGACGCGCTGCCAGGATGGCCGCCTCATTGACCAGATTCTCGATATCGGCACCGGTGAAACCGGGAGTCTGCTTAGCCACAACAGTGAGATCCACATCCTCGGCCAGGGGTTTCCCCCGCACATGGACCTTCAGGATCTCCTCGCGCCCGCGACTGTCGGGACGGTCGAGCACCACCCGTCGATCAAAGCGTCCGGGCCGCAACAGAGCTGGATCGAGGATGTCGGGGCGGTTTGTGGCTGCCAAGACGATGACTCTGGAGTCTGTGTCAAAGCCGTCCATCTCCACCAGGATCTGGTTGAGGGTCTGCTCGCGTTCGTCATGGCTGCCGCCGAGCCCGGCACCCCGGTGGCGGCCCACAGCGTCGATCTCGTCAATAAAGACGATGCAAGGGCTGTTGCGCTTGGCCTGATCGAACAGGTCGCGCACACGGCTGGCGCCAACTCCCACGAACATCTCGACAAACTCGGATCCGCTGATGTTGAAGAAAGGCACTCCCGCCTCGCCGGCCACAGCCCGTGCCATCAAGGTCTTTCCAGTCCCTGGAGCCCCTACCAGCAAAACCCCCTTGGGGATGCGTGCCCCCAGGGCAGTGAACTTGTCCGGCTCTCTCAGGAACTCTATGACCTCCTGCAACTCTTGCTTGGCTTCGTCAGCGCCAGCAACATCGTCGAACGTGCTGGTCGGTTTATCGCCAGTGAACATGCGCGCACGACTCTTTCCAAAAGAGAGAGCCTGGCTGTTGCCACTCTGCGCCTGCCGCAGCATGAACATGAGAAAGAGGCCCATCAACGCCAGGGGAACAATCTGGATGAGAATGATGCCCCAATTCTCCCAAACGCTAGGCCGCAGGTGAACCAATTCACCGATCGACCCCATCTCTTCAGGCTCTACACCGAGAGCAGTCAAGGACTCACCCAAGCCTACATTCTGCTCCTTGCGCGAAGTATACTTGACCAGTTTGGAGCCCTCGCGCACCACTGCTGTCATGATGCTGTCATTGGTGACCGCCAGACGCTCGACTTTGCCAGCTTTCACGAAGTCAGCTATCTCGTTTATCGCGATCTCGCGCGAGCCCTCGCCTGGCGATAAGAAGCTATAGAACAGAGCAATGCTCGCTATCAGAATCAACAGATAAACAAACGCGTTCCTGGGCCATGTTGGTCTCACTTTGTCCTCCACGCATCGCCTACTGAGACGATACTTCAAGGCACTGCGTTCCACAGGAAGCAAACACGGGCTACCACAAGACTGCACAGGCCTCTTTATTCTTTATTGTACCACATATCCTGTGAAATGAAAAGCCCCGCGCATTGGGGGGCCTCGATAAAGCTACTCCGGATCTGGCTGACGCCGGATTGGTGGGCCGCTACGTGCACAGAGCGTACACGGGCACAAAGAACCAGTATAAGCCCTAGAGTAGGGTCGATTCGTCGCAGATCCTGGTCGGAGGCCGAAGGCCGGAGATGCCGAGGCTAATCGCCCCTACCGGGTCACGACCACCTTCTCGGCGTTTTTCGATGCCCTCCCCAGTCTCAGGCTTGACCTGGCCCACATCTCTGACTAGATTGTACAAGCCCCGGGCAAAGAAACCGTGAAAAAGATGGGGAGAGCTTATGGAGGCCAGACAGATTCACCGGGGCTCGTGCTCTTACCATAGCGAGGAGGCATCGTTCACATGACCACTCCCAACATTCATCGACTGCGTCAGCTCGCCGCCGAGTTGCGCCTGCACGTTGCCCGCATGATGGGCGCGAACAAGGCGCACCACTTCGGAGGGTCGATGTCGGCAGCTGATGTCGTCGCGGCACTCTACTTCTACAAGATGCGCTATGACCCCCAGGATCCCTCTTGGCCCGACCGCGACCGCTTCATCATGAGCAAGGGACATTGTGTGCCCGCGCAGTATGCGGCCCTGGCCATGCTGGGCGTACTGCCCATGGCAGAATTGCCCACGCTCAAGCAGTTGGGGAGTCGGTTGCAGGGGCATCCCGCCATGCACCTATGCCCCGGACTCGAGGGCTGCACGGGGTCCCTGGGCCAGGGGCTCTCGTTCGCCAATGGGATGGCGCTGGCGGGGCGCATCCAAGGGCGAGACTACAGAGTCTATTGCCTGATTGGCGACGGCGAGTTGCACGAGGGACAGATCTGGGAAGCGGCCATGACCGCCCCCAAGCAGCGCCTGGGCAGTCTCGTTGCCGTCATCGACTGGAATGGTCTGAAGGCGATGGACGAGACATCTCGCGGGAAGCTGATGGAGTCGATGGCGGACCGGTGGGCTGCCTTCGGCTGGCGCGTGCGCGAGATCGATGGCCATGATATGGCCCAGATCTGCGATGCTCTGGATTGGGGGGATGGGAGCCACACGGTGCCCTCGCTCATCATAGCCCACACGGTGAAAGGCAAGGGCATCTCCTTCATTGAGGGGAAACCCCAATTCCACAATGCGGCTCTCACCTATGAGCAGATCGAGCAGGCCATGGCTGAGCTGGAGGCCCAATTGAGCCAGGCGCGGGAGGAGCGACATGAGCAGGCTTAGACAGACGCGCGACGCCTATGGCGAAGCGTTGGTGGAAGTGGGACGAGTCCACAGCGAGGCGGTGGTGCTGGACGCCGACCTGTACAAATCGACTCGGACGGTGTTGTTCCGCGATGCCTATCCCGATCGATTCTTTGACCTTGGCATCGCCGAGATGGACATGGTGAGCACCGGAGCGGGCATGGCGGCCTCGGGCCTGGTGCCATACTGCAATTCCTTTGCCATATTCTTGACCGCCCATTGCTACGATCAGATCCGCATCCAGATCGCTTACCCCAAACTCCACGTGGTGCTCGCCGGGTCCAGCGCTGGCCTGACCCAGGGCCCCGACGGTGCCAGCCACCAGTCCCTGGAGGACGTGGCCCTGATGCGCGCTCTGCCCAACATGACCGTGCTGGTCCCGGCCGATGGCGTGGAGGCCGCGGCCATGACCATGGCGGCGGCGGTGCTTGAGGGACCGGTGTACATTCGCCTGGGCCGCTATCCCGTGCCCGACATCTTTGATAGCAGCTATGCCTTCGAGCTGGGCCGAGCAGTTTGGCTGCGCCATGGGAAGGATGTGACCCTCGTCGCCTGCGGGCACATGGTCAACGTAGCCCTTCGTGCGGCCGGGCTGCTGGCTGATCGACAAGTGGACGCGAGCGTGATCAACATGTCCACTATCAAGCCCCTCGATCGCCCAGCCTTAGTCCGGGCCGCCAGAGATACGCCTCTCGTGGTTACCGTTGAAGAACACAGCATCATTGGGGGCTTGGGGAGCGCCGTCGCCGAGGTGATGGCCGAGGAGGGGTGTGGAGCCAGGCTCATCAGGCTGGGAACGAGAGACGTGTTCGGAGAATCGGGCACGGCCGACGAGCTACTGGAGAAGCACGGCTTGACCGCGCCAAGCATTGCAGAACGATTGAGTCACGACGGGTAGCCTGTTTCGCGCCCTCGCTGACCCTCGTCTGTCAGCGCTTCTACTCCCTGCCATCTGCCATGGCGGCGGTTTGCCTTCGGTTGGGGGCGGGCTCGCTGTGCTGGCCGGCCAACGGGAACTCAACCCCTTGTCTCAGCCGGGTTTGCTGCAAGCAGGGCACAGGAAGCCCAACAAACCATAGCGCACCAGAGGCCAATGCTGCAGCGAGACCTCACGATCCGTCGTCATTCCGGCAACCGAGACGAGGGGGCCTGCCAGCCAGGACACAGGGAGTCTCGTTTCGCTCTTCAGAAAGACATTGCAGAGTTGCCTCACTCGGCCAGTAGCCGAAAGGTTCAGACCGTCAAATCGGCGACATACTCCGAGTACTGGCTCATCACCGTCCTGCTCCAGGAGGCGACGGAATCCACCGCCTCATCTCCACACTCTATCTCCAGAAGGTAGCGAGGCGTTCCCTCAGTGGCCTGGAAGAGGCGAACGGCTTCCACTCCTTCTCCCCTCTTGAGCTGAGCCACAACTTCCCTCGCCTGGTAGCTGTCCACGCCATAGTGGGGAACGTTGAAAGCAGACACGATTCTCTTCATTGATGTTGACTCCTTTCGTCCTGTAGGCATCCAGGCCAGCTGTCGGCGCCTCTTTCTTACACCACTCGACCAGAGCTGTCAATCTCAAACGGCACGGGGCAGTCTCCCCTCTTCTTTCCCGCGCCATGGCTTGTTGCCCACTGCTCGCTCTCGTGCTACAATCACTGCTGCGACAATCCAAGAAGGGGGGCCAACCGGCATAGAGCGGGCTCTTTGGCGGGCTAGGAGGCAATCGTGGACCAGTGGAAGGCAGCCTATCGCGTTCTCGCCGACGACCTGATCGGACGGGGTCTCGACGTAGAGGGCATCAAGGCAGCTCTCAAGGCCCAGCGGATCGAGACCCCATCTTGGGGATATGGCGACTCTGGCACGCGGTTCAAGGTGTTCGAGCAAAGCGGGGCGGCGCGCACCGTCCACGAAAAGCTCGCCGATGCCGCTCAGGTGCACAGATACACCGGGGTGGCTCCGTCAGTGGCACTACACATCCCCTGGGACAAGACCGATGACTATGGCGAGCTGCGAGCTTATGCACGGTCACTGGGTCTCGCCCTGGGGGCCATCAATCCGAACCTGTTCCAAGACGACGACTACAGGCTGGGCAGCTTGTGCCATCCCGACCCTGCCATCCGCCGGAAGGCAATCGATCACTGCCTCGAATGCATCGAAATCGCCAAGACCACACGCTCCCAGATCATCAGTCTGTGGTTGGCCGACGGCACCAACTACCCTGGGCAAGACAGCTTTCGTGCGCGCAAGCATCGCCTGATCGAGTCGTTGACCGTCGTCTATGCCGCCATGCCCGCGCCGATGCGCCTCCTCATCGAGTACAAGTTCTTTGAGCCAGCCTTCTACCATACCGACCTTGGGGACTGGGGTGTGGCCCTGCTGACGGCTCAGAAACTCGGCGGGCGAGCGCAGGTGCTGGTTGACCTGGGCCATCACCCCTTGGGCACCAACATCGAGCAGATCGTGGCGATCCTGATCGACGAGGGACGATTGGGCGGCTTTCACTTTAACAGCAAAAAGTTCGCTGACGATGACCTCACCGTGGGGTCGATCAATCCCTACGAGCTTTTCCTCATCTTCAACGAGCTTATCGATGGAGAGCGCGATCCGGCGGTGGAGATGGACGTAGCCTACATGCTCGACCAGAGTCACAACGTAAAACCAAAGATCGAAGCCATGATCCAGTCGGTGGTCAATGTGCAGGTGGCCCACGCCCGCGCCCTGCTCATCGAGCGAGACAGGCTGAGCGAGGCCCGTTTGGCTGGCGACGTGGTCACCGCGGAGGAGACGTTGCTCAGGGCCTTCCGCACAGACGTGCGCGCCCTGCTGGCAGCCGTGCGTGACGAGATGGGCCTCGCACCCGACCCCCTCGCAGCCTACCGGGCCAGCGGCTACTGTGAGAGAATCTGTGTTGAGCGTCGGCCCGTGGCTGGCGATGTTTCAGGGTACCCAGGAGCATGACCGTGGCCAACTCGGAAGCTGTGCTGAAGGCGCTTGTCGAGATGTCGCTCAGGCTTGGGCGTCCCGAGCGCGATCTGGTCATCCTTGGAGAGGGCAACACGTCGGCGCTCTGTGACGACGGGACCTTTTGGGTGAAGGCGAGCGGCGCTCAACTGCCCATCATCGACGCAGATGGCTTCGTGCACATGAAGCTGGATGCCGTCTGCGCCCTGGCTGATCGAGAGAGCCTCTCTGACGACGAGTTCAAGGCTGCCCTCGAGGGGGCCAAGGTTGATCCGTCCAAATCAGCACGACCCTCGACCGAGACAGTGTTCCATGCTCTGGCCCTTGCCGAGGGAGGCGCCAGGTTCGTCGGCCACACCCACCCGGTGGCAGTCAACGCGCTGGCCTGCTCGGTCGCGATGCCCGAGGCCATGGCCGGTCGCCTCTTCCCCGACGAGATCGTGGTTTGCGGCCCCGCGCCAGCCTACGTGCCCTACACCGATCCCGGATTCCCCCTGGCCAGGGCTGTACGCCATGCCCTGCGCGGCTACATGGCCAGGTGGGGCCGGCCTCCCAAGGTGGTCTTCATGCAGAACCATGGCCTCGTGGCCCTTGGCTCTTCGCCAGACGAAGTGGACAACATCACCGCCATGTTCGTAAAGACCTGTCGGATTCTGGCCGGGACCTATGTCTTTGGGGGACCACACTTTCTGTCAAGGGCGCACGTTGAGCGCATTCACACGCGTCCCGACGAGGTCTACCGGCGCCGACAGCTCCGAGTCAGTTAGTGCCGAGAGTTCACGAGCGGGCCCAGCGGCAAGGAGAACGAGAGATGAGCCGCGTGGGATTGTACGCGAACCCAAAGCTGGCCAGGTATCGCCAAAGCGACTCGCCGGTCCCGCCCCGGCACTGGCTCTGGCCTCTCTACGGAGCGGGCCTTGAGAGCCTGGGCGTCGATGACCGGCCCATCCAGGCGGATACCCCGTCTTGTGGACCCCACCAACTGCTGGTGCGCCACGACGCTGTGGGCCTGTGCTTCTCTGACACAAAGATCATCAGGGCAGGCAACACACACCCCCGGCTGGCCGGCCGCGACATGAAAGCCAACCCCGTGGTGATGGGCCACGAAGTCGTTCTGACCGTCCTCGAGGTGGGCGAGGATCTCGCGGGAAGGTTCGAGCGGGGGGACCGGTTCATCGTTCAAGCCGACATTCGCTACAAGGGCGTGGGGCTTGCCTATGGCTACGCCCTGCAGGGTGGGCTGTCTCAGTACAATCTGATAAGCGAGGAGATCCTGGAAGGCGACGAGGGCTGCTATCTCATTCGGGTCAAGCCCGATACGGGCTATGCTCAGGCCGCTCTCACCGAGCCATGGGCCTGCGTGGTCGCCTCCTACGACATCCCGTATCGCACCCACTGGAAGAGCGGGGGAGTGACCCTCATCGCTGCAGGACGTGGGGCGATGCCTGACCACAGGCTGGGATCGCCCTATCCCGAGGGGCAACCTCCAAGCCGCGTGGTGACCATGGGAGTGAGCGGCACCTTGCTGGACGAACTGAGACGCGCTGCCAAAGCGGACGGTTGTGACCTGGCCCAGTTGGGCGCGCCCGACGAGGTCAGCCTTTCCAGGGCAGTGGCAGAATCTGGCCAGGATGGATTCGACGACATCGTCTTCCTCGGGGCAGATCCGCAGCTGTACGAGCTGCTGGAGCCAACGGCCAACAGTGGCTGCGTGCTGAACCTGGTGGGCGAGGGGGCGCTCTCTGGGAGCGCCCAGGTGGATGTGGGCCGTTTGCACTATGACGGCCTGGGCCTCGTCGGGACGGCGCAGCCGGTCATCGGAGCGGCCTACAGGCCGATTAGAACCGAGTTGCGAGCGGGAGGGTGTGCAGCCTTTGTCGGGGCAGCGGGGCCCATGGGACAGATGCACGTGCAGCGCGCCCTGCAAGCCAAGGAGGGCCCAAGGCTCATCGTGGCCACAGATCTCGTTCCCGAACGCCTGGCCATCCTCGAGACCAAGCTTGCCCTACTCATCCAGGCCAGGCGGGGCACAACGGAGCTGATATGTCGCACGCCGGATGGTCGGTCGCCCAGGGAGTTCAACGCCAGCCTGGTTGAGGATACCGGCGGAGTCGGTTTTGACGACATCGTCGTGCTGGCACCCAGCGGGCGCGTCGTCGCCGAGTCTGTGGGGATGCTCGCTCGCAACGGCGTCATGAACATCTTTGCGGGGCTTCCTCGCGGCACGCGCGTGCCCATCGAACTGAGCGACCTGGTCACCCGGGGCATCCGCTTTACAGGCAGCAGCGGGTCTGGCATCAGCGATTTGCGCAACATGCTGGACGCTGCGGAGAGTGGGCTTCTCGACCCCAACCTCTCTGTGGTCGCGGTGGCCGGCTTGTGCGGGGCGAAGGAAGGGTTAGAGGGGATCATCAGCCGGCGATTCCCGGGAAAGTGCGTCATCTATCCGCAGATCCTCGATTTCCCCGTGACCATGCTGGAGGATCTGAGAGACGCTCTCCCAGACGTGCACGCCAAGCTCGGCCCGCATCATTCCTGGACCAATGAGGCCGAGGCCGAATTCCTAAGGGAGCTGTTGCCGTGAGCCATCCGCGTCGGCGGCATCTCCGGCCTTTGGCCTCCGACCGCATCTTCGATCTGCAGGGCAAGGTCGCGATCGTGACAGGAGCCGCACGGGGGTTGGGCGAGGCATTGGCCCATCGTCTTGGCCAGGAGGGTGCCCACGTCGCGGTTGGCGACATCGTCGATGAGAAAGCCGAGGCTGTTGCCCAGGCCATCGCTCAAGCACACGGGGTCAAGACCCTGTGGGTACATGCTGATGTGACCGATCTCGCTGAAACGGAGGCTATGGTGCGTCTGACCGTCGAGACCCTTGGCGGCCTGGATATCGTGATCTCAAATGCGGGCATCATCTTTGCTGGTGGGATCACAGAGATCGACCCGATGCTCTGGCGCAAGGTCATAGAGGTCAATCTGGTGGGCTATTTCAACCTTGCCCGCGCCGCTGCGCCAGTCCTAAAGTCACACAAGAGCGGCACCATCATCCAGATCAACTCCAAGTCGGGCAAGAAAGGCAGCTACAAGAACTCGGCCTACGCCGCCTCCAAGTTTGGCGGCATCGGCCTGACCCAGAGCCTGGCGCTCGAGCTGGCCGAATACAACGTGCGGGTCAATTCGATCTGCCCGGGCAACTTGCTGGATTCTCCCCTGTGGGTCGATAGCCTCTACGAGCAGTATGCCAAGAGGTGGGGAATCACCGAGGAAGAAGTGCGCGCCAAGTATATGGCGCAAGTGCCTCTTGGGCGCGGGTGCACCTATGACGACGTGGCCAACCTGATGGTGTTTCTGGCCTCCGATGAGTCCTGTTATGTGACAGGGCAGGCCATCAACGTCACCGGCGGACAGGAGATGCGCTAGGGCAGGTGATCTGCGGGCTGAAAAGGATCGGCAGTGCTTAGAAGGGCGGTCATCTTTGGCGCGGGCAACGTAGGGCGTGGCTTTCTGGGGCAACTGTTCTCCGAGTCAGGCTACCTGGTAACCTTTGTGGACATCGACGTTCCCCTGATCGAGGCCATGAGATCCCGGCGAAGCTACACCATTCGCCTGGTGGACAACGAGCGCACCCAAGAAGTGCGCGTTGGACCCGCGACCGGACTCTTGTCCTGTGAGACCGAGGCCGTGGCTGTCGCCCTGGCTGCAGCGACTCTGGGGGCCACGGCGGTGGGCGCGCGGGCACTCCCCCAGATTGCACCGCTGGTGGCTGCCGGCGTCGCCCTGCGTGGACAGCAGGGAGTCTCCCAGTCGCTCAACATCATCGTCTGCGAGAACCTCAAGGGCGCAGCAACCATCTTCCGTAAGATGGTGACTGAGAAGCTGGATGCATCATATCACCAGTATCTCTCGTGCCACGTCGGCTTTGTCGAGACGGTGATTGGGCGAATGGTGCCCGACCTGGCTCCCGAGCTCCGCGCCGAGGACCCCACCCTCATTGTGGCGGAGCCCTACAAGGAGCTTCCCGTCGATGGCTCGGGATTCGTGGGGGAGGCTCCGCAAGTCGTCGGGATGGAGCTGTGCGGCAACTTTCGGCTCTATACGGCGCGCAAGCTGTACCTGCACAACATGGGGCACGCTGTCCTGGGGTATCTGGGCTATCGACGGGGGCATGTCCTGGGCTACAAAGCCCTCGAGGATCCAGAGATTCGGCCCATCTTTTGCGGGGCCATGGAAGAAGCACTGAAGGGGATCGTCTCGCACTATGGCGCCTCAGAGGAGTGGCTGCGTGCGCACGTGGCCGATCTCACCGCGCGCCTTGCCAATCGCGTCCTGGCCGATCCAGTCTTGCGCCTGGCTCGCGACCCGCTGCGCAAGCTGGCTCCGTCGGATCGATTGGTCGGTGCGGCGCGAGTGGCCGAGACGACCGGTATCACTCCCCTGAATCTAGCCTGGCCGATAGCTGGGGCGTTGGCCTTCGACGCTCCTCAAGATCCCATCGCCGTCGAGTTGCAGGAACGTATCGCTGCCGAGGGAGTTGAGTCGGTACTCGAGTCGGTTTGTGAGATCAGTCGCGATGAGCCTCTGGGAGTGGCTGTCTTGGAGCGCTATCGGCGCTTGCACGAAAAGGACCGCTGGTTATGATCTACACGGTGACCATGAATCCTGCCATAGACCACACCATGCACTTCCCTGGGCTGGTCCTTGGTGGGCTGAAGCGGGCCACTGCCTCCCGGGCAGAGCTGGGGGGCAAGGGCGTGATTCGTCTGCAGGGCGGCGTCGCCTGATCTCTACTGTTCTTGTTTGGTTGAATTGGCTTCTGGAGAAGAGTGGAATGCGGGCCTCGGCGTGTCTGAGGCTCCAGATCAGAAGTGGAAGGGCAAGCATGGCTGACGACAGAAATGAAGGAACCGTAAGGGAACTCGGCAGGGAGGAATTGCTCACCATGCTGCGTCGCATGTGGGAGATACGCCTTTTTGAGGACAAGGTGTACGATCTCCTGGGCCAGAACATCATCAAGGGAGCCTCTCACCTCTACGCGGGCGAGGAAGCGGTTGCCGTGGGCACCATCGCCGCACTCAGGGAAGATGACCTGATCACCAGCACCCATCGTGGCCACGGTCACTGCCACGCCAGAGGTGACAGCCTGGCCGTCGGAGCCGAAGCCAAACAAGAGCACCTGAACAAGATGATGGCCGAGCTCTGTGGCCGCGTAACTGGCTATTGCAGTGGCCGGGGAGGGTCGATGCACATCGCCGACGTGGAGAAGGGGAACCTTGGCGCGACGGGCATCGTGGGCGGCAACATCCCTGTGGCCACGGGTGCCGCGCTGTCCATGAAGCTGCAGGGCCTGGATCGCTGTGTGGTTTGCTTCTTCGGAGACGGCGCCTCCAACACGGGCAACTTTCACGAGTCGCTCAACTTTGCTTCTACTCACAAGCTGCCGGTTGTCTATGTGGTAGAGAACAACCTGTATGGGATGTCCGTTCCCTTTGCCAAAGTCAGCCCCCTGCCCGACATCGCCGCTCGTGCCGCAGCCTATGACATGCCGGGAGTAGTCGTGGATGGCATGGACGCCATCGCGGTGTATCAGGCGGTCTCGATGGCCCTGGCGCGCGCCCGGCGCGGTCAAGGCCCCACCCTGATCGAGTGCAAGGCCTACCGCTGGTATGGCCACTCTCGCTCGGACCCGCGCAGGTATCGCACCAGGGAAGAGGAGCAGACCTGGCGAGAGCGTGACCCGATCGTGGTGCTGTCCAGGCATCTCCTGGACACCGGACTCGCCAGCCAAGATGAGCTGGAAGCGATCGAGGACGTGGCCGAGAAGGCGATCGATACGGCCACCGAGTTCGCTCTTGGCTCGCCCATGCCAGCGCCAGAAGAGGTGGAGAAGGACGTATATGTCCTCTCCCCTCCCACACCCGCTGAGGTTGCTGCCGAGCGACGACTGCGAGAGCGGGTGCGCCGCGATCCCAACATGCCCCGAGTAGCATACTGGCAAGCGCTCCGCGACGCCATGCGAGAGGAGATGCTCCGCGACCCCCGGGTCTTTGTCATGGGCGAAGATGTCGGCCTGTATGGCGGCGCCTATGGTGCAACCCGGGGCCTGTTCGACGAGTTTGGACCTGACCGGGTGATGGATACGCCCATCTCAGAGGCGCTCATCGGCGGGGCGGCCGTGGGTGCGGCCATGACTGGACTCCGGCCCGTGGCCGAGATCATGTACGTTGACTTTACTCCTTTGGCCATGGATCAGATAGCTAACCAGGGAGCCAAGAACCGCTACATGTTCGGCGGCAAGACCACGGTGCCCATGGTCATTCGCACCGAGGGTGGGGCCGGACGAAGCATCGCCGCGCACCACTCCCAGAGCCTGGAGGCCCTGTGGGTCCATTTCCCAGGCATCTATGTGGTGATGCCCGCCACCCCCTACGATGCCAAGGGCTTGCTCAAAGCGGCCATCCGCAACGACAATCCGATCATGTTCATCGAGCACAAGCTCCTATACAGGAACGAAGGGCCGGTGCCGGAGGAAGACTATGTCGTTCCCATAGGCGTGGCTGATGTCAAGCGCGAGGGTACTGACGTCACCATCCTCACCTACTCGCGAATGGTTCTGCGCTCCCTAAAAGCTGCGGAGAGGCTGGCTGAAGAGGGGATCAGTGTCGAGGTAATCGACTTGCGCACCCTCAAGCCTCTGGACCTGGAGGCAGTTGTCCAGTCGGTGCGCAAGACCGGTCGCGTCGTTGGTGTGACCGAAGCCTACAAGACGGGTGCGTTCATCAGCGAGCTTTTCACCTCGATATACGAGACTGCTTTTGACTGGCTTGACGCGCCGATGGTACGAGTGGCCGCTGCCGACGTGCCGGTGCCCATGGCCGAGAGCCTCGAAGATGCCGCTATCCCCAATGTCGAAGCCATCATCAGCGGCGTTCGGCAGGTGCTTCGCTGAATCCAGAATGCCGAGAAAGTGGAGGAAAAGAGCATGGCAACCACGGTCATCTTGCCCAAGCTGGGCCAGACCATGGAGGAGGGCACGATCGTGCAATGGCTCAAGAAGGAAGGCGACACGATCGGCCGAGGAGACGTTCTCTTCCAGGTCGAGTCGGATAAGGCGGTTCTCGAGGTCGAAGCCAAGACCAGGGGCGTGTTGCGCAAGATCCTGGTAGACAAGGGCAACAAGATACCTGTGCTGACCCCGGTGGCCATCATCGCCAGGCTCGACGAGGATATCAGCGAGGCCCTGTCTGCGGAGAGCCGGGTGCCTTCTGTGAGAGCCAGGCCATCGGCAGCCACACCCACTAGGGCCAGGTCGGTTCCGCCTGGGCCAACCCTGGAAAGCGGCCGGGGCCGGATCCTCTCCTCGCCACGAGCGCGCAGGTTGGCCGCCGAGAAGGGGGTGAGTCTGTCCCTGATCGTCGGGTCTGGCCCAAAGGGTCGCATCGTCGAGAAGGATGTGCTGTTCTTCATCGAGGCCCAACCCCTGGCCACGCCGCTGGCTCGCAAGGTGGCTGCCGAACTGGGCGTGCCCCTCACTCAGGTGGTCGCGACAGGCGCGCGTGTCACAGCGGACGACGTTCGAGCGACCGCCCAGGTGGCCGTGACCCCGCCCACGGCCGAGGTGGAGATCGTGCCCTTGTCGGGTGTGCGGGCGGTCATCGCCGACCGCATGGTCACCTCGGCTCGCACTACAGCAGCGGTCACCCTGCAGAGCGTGGTCGATGCCACCGAGCTTGTGGCCTTGCGCAACAAGCTGAAGACCGCTTTGGCCGACGAGCTGGGCTTTAGCGTGGGATACAACGATCTGCTGGCAGTCATCGTGGCGCGCTGCCTGGCCGAGTTCCCATACATGAACGTGCGCCTGGAAGAGTCGGGCATTCGCCGTCTGAAAGAAGTCAACCTTGGCATGGCCGTGGACAGCGACCGTGGGTTGCTGGTGCCGGTGATTCGCAATGCGGACAGGCTGACCATCAAGGAATTCGCGGTCAAGTTCCGCGAACTGGTGGCCCGGGCCCGCGAGGGGAAGGCGCTGCATGACGACTTGACCGGCGGCAGCTTCACCATAACCAACCTGGGCATGTTCGGAGTGGACGCGTTCACCCCTATCATCCGTTTGCCCGAATGCGCTATTCTCGGTGTGGGACGCATTCGCCCCGAGCCTGCAGTTGTGGGCGGCGAGGTCGTGGTGCGCCAGCGGATGTGGCTGAGCCTGACCTTCGACCATCGCCTGGTGGATGGCGGGCCTGCCGCACGCTTTCTGCAAGGCATCACGCGCTACGTCGAGGAGCCGTACTGGCTGCTAGCCTAGCACCTGCTGAGCTGCCATCTGTTGCGAGGGATCGCGGCGGCGGTGCCCGCGCGACGGGCAGGGAACCGGCTGGACCTCTGGAGGAGGGACGCGACAAGGACCGGGAGAGGGGTATCCTGCAGTTCTTGGAGGCTGGCGAGCAGCGCGAGCACATGCTGGAGAATCGCCGGAATCGCCAAGCCCCAGCGTACGATGATGCACGCTGGGACAGTGGGACATGCGAAGGCCTGCTCGCCTTCGATGAGGTCGAGCAGGCGCTTTGGCGTGCGCGGCGATCAAGGCGGGGGGACCAGGGCACGGCTCTGACAGATGTGTTCTCGTCTGCGTGCCCCCTGGCCCGTGGGGACCGACGTCCGCCGTGACTTGGGCCTCTCTGACGAAAGGCAAGCACCCCCTAGGCGATTCGAACGCCTGCTCCCGGCTCCGGAGGCCGGTGCTCTATCCACTGAGCTAAGGGGGCTGACGCGCACCCGAGTGTACCACCGTCACGAGCGCCTGACAAGCGGCCAGGACCCCAAGCACTGGACAGTACCTGGCGAGGTCCCTCGGCTGCGCCGGAGTCTAGCCATCGGCGTCGGGAGGGCGATAGTGATAGTGACGCCGTCGAACGGCCAACATGCCGCCATTCAGGCCGCCCGCCACTGCCACTGCACCCAGCATCAACGTGTACGGACTGAAGGTCAAGGCGGCCATGACGACCAGCGGGACGAATGCGCCCAGGCTGGAGAGGAAGGAATGCTTAATCGGCACATCGTCCGCGATCTTGGCGATGACAAAGCCTGCCAGACCGCAACCGATGAATATGGCCAGCGTCATGAGCAGCGCGCCATACTGCTGATAGGCTTCACTCATCGCTCCTTCGGTGGCAAAGTATGCACCAGCAAGCGATATGAATAGGGTGATCACAAAGTTGAGCCCTATGCCACCCAAGAGCGTCCACCAATTGACTCCACGGAAATTGAACAGTTCCTTGAACATCAGGCGAGTCACCTCTCTGTGGGTATGTCTGTTGACATTATACCACACCCCACGTTGCTTAGAGAAGGAAAAGGCATCGCCTCGTTGAAGGTGATGCCCTATGGCGCGCCCGGGGCGATTTGAACGCCCAGCTGACGGTTTCGTAGACCGGTCCTCTATCCAATTGAGGTACGGGCGCCCGCTGTGTTGAGAAGCCACGCTACGACCGGACACATACCAGATGGGCGGGAAAAGAGATCCAGACCCCCCCCAGGTGACTGCGCCGGCGCTGACCATCAGGCGGGGAGGCAGGGATTCGAACCCTGGGTAGAGTTATTAGCCCTACAACCACTTAGCAGGCGGTCCCGATCGTCCACTCCGGCACCTCCCCGCACAGACGCCATCAGCATGTCAGAGGCGGAGGGAGAGGGATTCGAACCCCCGGATCTTTCGATCAGCGGTTTTCAAGACCGCCGCAATAGTCCGCTCTGCCATCCCTCCGGGCGGCACCTCTCCATCTGACCAGGCCCAGTATACCAAACAGGCGGCCACTTGTCAAGCACCCTCACTTTTTGCCTCTTTGCTGTCGGGCTGATATAATGATAGGTCGTCCGGGTGAGCGTCCACCCGCAACGGGAGCACCTGATAGGTGCGACCGACACTCGTACCTGGACAGGGGGTACTATGGCCCACGGGTATATCTCTATCCGGGGTGCTCGGCAGCACAATCTGAAGAACCTGGACATCGACATACCCCGAGACAAACTGGTGGTCATCACTGGTCTATCGGGTTCGGGCAAGTCCTCGCTAGCCTTTGACACCATCTATGCGGAGGGCCAGCGCCGGTATGTCGAGTCCTTGTCTGCCTACGCGCGACAATTCCTGGGCCAGATGCACAAGCCCGATGTGGATCACATTGAGGGCCTTTCCCCCGCTATCAGCATTGATCAGAAGAGCGCCAGTCGCAGCCCCCGCTCGACCGTGGGCACCGTCACAGAGATCTATGACTATCTGCGGCTGCTCTATGCCCGGGTGGGTGTTCCGCACTGTCCCGTATGTGGGCGAGAGATCAGTCGGCAGACGGTGCAAAAGATTGTGGACGCCATAATGCGCCTGGAAGAGGACAGCCGCATCATGATCCTGGGGCCGCTTGTTCGCGACCGCAAGGGCGAGCACAAGCGGATCATTGACGACCTGCGCAAGGCTGGCTATGTGCGGGTGCGCATCGATGGCGAGATCCACGATGTGGATGAAGAGATCGCGCTTGACCGCTACAAGATGCACACGATAGAAGCCGTCGTGGATCGGCTGGTGGTTCGTCGGTACCCAGGCCACCAGCGCGAGAGGATGGAGGCAGACCGCAACCGCCTCAGCGACTCGGTGGAGACGGCGCTCAAGCTGGGCGATGGGATGATGATCGTGGGCATGGTCGGCGGTGAGGACCACCTCTTCTCGGAGAGATATGCCTGTCCCAGATGCGGCGTCAGCCTCCCGGAACTCGAGCCGCGCACTTTCTCCTTCAACAGCCCCCACGGAGCCTGTCCCGCCTGTACAGGCCTGGGTAGCAGGAAAGAGCTGGACCCAAACCTCATCGTTCCGGACCCAAACCTGTCTCTGGCGCAAGGGGCGGTCAAAACCTGGGGCAAAGCCAGCAAGAGGGATAGCTACCTCGCGCATCTCCTTGGCGCGGTCGCCGGCTGCTATGGCTTCTCTATGGACAAGCCCTGGCGAGAGCTGAGCCGCGAGCACAGGCGGGTTGTGCTCTATGGAAGCGGTGGCCAGATGGTGGCCGTGCGCTACACAAACCAGTATGGCAGCACACGCGTCCACGAGACCACATTCGAGGGAGTGATTCCGAATCTCGAACGTCGCCACAAGGAGACTTCCTCTGACTATTCCAGGGGCGTGATCGAGGGGTACATGACCACAACCCGTTGCCCAAAGTGCAAGGGTCGCCGGTTGCGCCCCGAGAGTCTGGGAGTCACCGTTGGCGGCATCCCCATCGATGAGCTCACCCGCATGTCGGTGGATCGGGCGAGGGATTTTGTCGAGCATCTATCCTCAGGCTTCAGTGAGCGAGAGAAACTCATAGCCCGACAGATCATCAAGGAGCTGCTGTCGCGCTTGCGATTCCTGGTGGATGTGGGGCTGCACTATCTGACCCTGGATCGCGGAGCAGCCACGCTCTCTGGCGGCGAGGCACAACGGATTCGTCTGGCCACTCAGATTGGCTCGCAGTTGATGGGGGTGCTCTACATCCTTGATGAGCCCAGCATCGGCCTCCACCAACGGGACAATCAGCAGCTCGTCGAGACCCTCAAGCATCTGCGCGACCTGGGCAACACGGTGCTGGTAGTCGAGCACGACGAGGCCACAATCCGCGCTGCCGATCACATCGTCGATTTGGGACCAGGAGCTGGGGAACTGGGCGGCCACATTGTCTGTCAGGGCTCCTTGGAGGATATTCTTGCCTGCCCAGAGTCTCTGACCGGACAGTACCTGAGTGGCGTCAAAGCAGTGCCCGTGCCCAGGCACCGGTCGCCAGGCAATGGCAAGGCTCTCCTTGTGGCGGGCGCGAGGGAGAACAACCTGAAGAACCTCTCTGTTCGCATCCCGCTGGGCTGTTTCGTCGCGGTCACAGGAGTCTCGGGGTCGGGCAAGAGCAGCCTTCTCATGGAGATCGTTCACAAGCGACTGGCCCGGGTCCTTCACCGTGCCTCGGCTCGACCTGGCAAACACGATGACCTGCTGGGTGCCAACTACCTCGACAAAGTGATCGACATCGACCAGTCGCCCATAGGGCGCACGCCAAGATCCAACCCGGCCACATACACCAACATCTTTGGGCAGATACGGCAATTGTTCGCCGCGCTGCCCGAGGCCAAGATGCGTGGATACAAGCCTGGGCGCTTCTCCTTCAATGTCAAGGGCGGACGCTGCGAGGCATGCCAGGGAGCGGGAATCATCAAGATCGAGATGCAGTTCCTGCCCGATGTCTATGTGCCCTGTGAGGTGTGCCACGGCCGCCGCTACAACCGCGAAGCCCTGGAGATTCGCTACAAGGGCGCGAGTATCGCCGACGTGTTGGATATGACCGTTGACCGGGCCTTGCAGTTCTTTGAGAACATCCCCCGCGTCAAACGAAGACTGGCTACCTTGCAGAGCGTGGGCCTTGGCTACATTCGGCTCGGTCAGCCGGCCACCACCCTTTCCGGGGGCGAGGCCCAGCGGGTAAAGCTGTCCAAGGAGCTCTCGCGGCGGGCAACCGGGCGCACTCTTTACATCCTCGACGAGCCCACTGTGGGCTTGCATATGGCCGACGTGGAACGACTTCTTGCCGTCCTGAGACGCCTGGTAGATGCGGGGAATACCGTGGTGGTGATCGAGCACAACCTGGATGTCATCAAGAGTGCCGACTGGATCATCGACCTGGGGCCCGAGGGGGGCGATGAGGGGGGGCGCGTCGTGGCCGAGGGCACCCCAGAGCAGGTGGCCGCCAATCCCCACTCGTATACGGGACAGTATCTGGGCAGGGTCTTGCCCGCATTCGAGGAGGTGCCCGACGCCGCTCGACTAGCGGCTGCCGCGGTAGCGGCCATAGGCCCGTCGTGACCCTTTGCATCGCCACCTGCGAGGTTTCGTTGCGCCAGGGTGATGGCTGCCCCACTGCTGCCTCAGCTCGGAAGCGATGAGCGATGGCCCAACGCCGCTACCATTTGTGGACCATCGGCTGCCAGATGAATCGCGCTGACTCTTACCGCGTGGGCGAGGAGCTGGAGAAGCGCGGCTACGCCCCCACCCACCGGCCGGAACTGGCCGACATCGTCGTGCTCAACACGTGCGTGGTGCGCCAGAGGGCCGAGGACAAGGTGAGGGGGCGTTTGAGCTCGCTCAGCTCGCTCAAGCGGACCAACCGGCACGTGGCTCTGGTGGTGATGGGCTGCTTTGTGGATGACGTAGAAGCATTGCAGGCGAGCTATCCCTACGTGGACGCCTTTCTCAAGCCGTCCGATGTTGCCGGGGTGGCAGACTTTGCAGAGAATCTGAACTCACCGGTGGCACTGCAGACGTCTTCAGGCGACTTTGCCACTCCCTCCCGCGTCGCCGACCTGGTGCCCATCAGCTACGGCTGCGATCATCGCTGCACCTATTGCATCGTCGCACCTCGCCGTGGCCGTCAGCGCAGCAGACCTCTCTCCGAGATCATGGACGATGCGGAGTCGCTCGTGCGGCGGGGCACGCGGCAGATCACCCTGCTGGGCCAGAATGTGGACGCCTATGGCAGCGATCTTGAGGGCCAGCCTGACCTCGCCGACGTCTTGAGCGCCTTGCACGACCTTGACGGTCTGTGGCGCATCCGCTTCCTGACCTCTCACCCCAGGGACATGTCGCAGCGTATCATCGACGCCGTGGCCGGCTTGCCCAAGGTGTGCGAGTGCTGGGAATTGGCCGTCCAGGCGGGCGACGACGCGATCTTGCGGCGCATGGGGCGGGGATACACCGTGGATCACTTCCGCGAGCTAGTGGCTCGCATACGGCAAGCCACTCCCCACTGCGCCATCAATACAGACATCATCGTCGGCTTTCCGGGCGAGACGCGCAAGCAGTTCGAGAACACCTTGCGTTTGGTGCGCCAGATGCGCTTCGACGTGGCGCACGTCGCCGCCTACTCCCCCAGGCCGGGCACGCCCGCCGCCGGATGGATTGACGACGTCACTCCCGAGGAGAAGGAGTATCGCCGCGCGCTCGTCGAGCAGGTGCAGAAGGAGATCGCCACCGAGATCAACGCAACCCAGTTGGGAGAGCTAGTGGAGATACTGGTGGACGGTCACCAGCGTGGCCGTTGGCGTGGAAGGACGCGCACCAACAAGCTGGTCTTTTTCGAGAGCAAAGATGACTGGCTGGGGAAGATGGCCCGCGTTCGCATCACCTGGACGGGGCCGTGGTCCATGATTGCCGATCGCCCTGCCATACCCCACCCTGTCCCGTCCCTGCGTGGCGAGTGCTACAGAATATGGCTGGGTGCAGGCGCGCATCGTCGCAGATCCCGGCACAGCCGGGGCGATGCGTCCCTACACCCTCAAGGGCAGCCCTCGAAGAGGGCTTTCACCTCATGAGCGCGGTGCTCCAGCGCCCCGCGACTTTGCCAGAAATAGGTGGGAACCTGGCCACGGACGTGGCCTCATCGCTCGGCCTTGGGCTTGTGGCCTCGAAAGATCAGCCTCAGGGGAGTGCCCGCGAACTTGAACCGGCGCCGTATCTGATTCACCAGGTAGCGCTCATACGAGAAATGCACCAGCCGCTCGTCATTGACAAAGATGACAAAAGTGGGGGGACTGACACCCACCTGAGTGCCATAGTACAGGCGTAGCCTCTTGCCCCACTTGGTGGGGGGCGAATGCCGTGCCGTGGCTCGACGTATTATGTCGTTGATCTGGGACGTGCTCAGTCGCTGTTGTCGCTCTTCACTGATGCGCAAGGCCAGCGGAAGTACGCGGTTGACCCGTTGCCCGGTGAGGGCGGATACTGACAGCACGGGCACGTAGGAGAGGAACCGGAGCTCGCCTCGCACGTGTTGCTCGTACTGATACAGGGTATGAGTATCCTTCTCTACCAAGTCCCACTTGTTGAGCAATAGGATGACGCTCTTGGCTTGCTCCATGACATAGCCGGCAACGTGCGCATCCTGCTCGACCACCCCCTCGGGGGCGTCGATGAGCAGCAACACCACGTCTGCTCGGCTGATGGCCTTCAGTGCGCGCAACACGCTGTATTTCTCGACGCCCCGTTGGACGCGGCCTCGGCGTCTGATGCCCGCCGTGTCGATCAGGACGATGTCTCTTCCATGATAGCGGATGTGGGTGTCGATAGCATCGCGAGTGGTGCCAGGGACCTCGTCCACGATGACACGCTCTTCGCCCAGAATGCGATTCAGCAGAGAGGATTTCCCCACGTTCGGGCGGCCCACCACGGCGATGTGCAGAAGGTCTGGATCCTCCTCCTCTGGCTGCGCCGAGGGGAGTGCCCTCACGATTGCATCCAACAGTTCTCCCGTGGCCATGCCTCGCAGAGCCGAAACTGCCAGGGGCTCGCCCAAACCGAGAGCATAGAACTCGTGCAGGCCCAACTCACGCTTTAGGTTGTCGGCCTTGTTGGCCGCAAGGATGATCGGCTTGCGCGTGCGACGCAGAACATCGGCGATCTCGGCATCAGAAGTGGTCAGTCCCGCCATTATGTCGGTGAGGAACACGATCACGTCGGCCTCTCGGATCGCGACCTGGGCCTGGCCCCGTACCAGTTCGGTGATGGTGTCGCAAGCACCCAGGACCAGGCCACCCGTGTCCACCACGGTAAAGATGCGCCCCCCCCACTCTGCGTCGCCATATTGCCGATCGCGGGTGGTTCCGGGCACCTCCTCCACGATGGCCCGGCGCTGGCCGACCAGTCGGTTGAAGAGTGTGGATTTGCCCACGTTGGGTCGCCCCACTAGGGCGACCAGCGGTTTCCTAGACATCCTATGATCCAGTGCTCATACGAACGCAAGAGTGGGGGGAACGCACCGAGCATTCACGCAGGCCAGGCTTTGGCAGGGAATCGTGCTTGCGCCCCTTCACTACGGGGTGCTTGCGCCCCTTCACCACGGGGTGCTGGCACACCCGCTTGAGGGGGCTGGATAGGGAGAGCCCGTTCGACGATCCTCACCTCCAGAGCAAGAGGCTCCCCGGCGGCCTGCCTGGCTACGAGCCAAGCGATAGTTTCCTGGCCAGCGCCGGGAGTCATCACCATCGCTGCCAGTTCTGCGGTGGGTGTTGGTGTTGAGGTCGGCGTGGGGCCTGCGGGCGGAACAGTTGCTTCCAGCAGGGGGCCAAGAGTTGCTGTCAGAGTGAGAGTGGGCGTCGCACCGAGAGTTGGCGTCACTGTGAGAGTTGCGGTCACTCCCACAGTCGGCGTCATGGTGAGAGTGGGCGTGATCGTGGCAGTGGGTGTGGGCGTCGGTGTGGAGGTGGCGGTTGCCGTTGGGGTCGGCGTAGGTATTCGTCTGATGTCGGCCTCAACGTACCCTGGCGATATGCTGGCTACAACCAGGAGCCTGAGTTCGGAATCCTGAGCGACGAGGATGTCTACGACAGTTCTGACCTGATGCTTGCCTTCGCCGAGCCCGCCGATGTCCACATAGGCGTCGAGCAAGTCGGTCTCCAGGTCGTCGAGGAGTACCGCCGGGCCTCTGAGTATGACATCAACGGTGGGCACTGACAACCTCACCATCAACCCCGCTCCAAGCTTTCTGGCCTGGAGAGGCAACTCAACCGTGGTCCCCCCGGTGACGGCATCGATTCCCACCGTGACCAGAACCGTCGATTGCTGACCTTCTCGCTCCGTCAAGAGTGACACGCCCTCGGGCAGGTCAAGCTCCATGCGCTCTGCCAACATCCTCGTTGCCCGGGTGACATCCACTTCCCCCTTGACCGATACAAGCCCAGGCATGGCGGCAATGATGGCTGGGGGCCCCACGACGGTGACGGTATCAGGTTCGACACCAACACTACTGACAAAGTAGCCACGAGCCGGCTGCCCCTTTGTGCGAGCCCGAACAGCCACTTCGCGGTAGTTAAGTTTCTTCTCGATCTCTAGCCTGACACGCACCCCTTCAGGAGTCAGCCTCACACTGGACACCAGTTTGCCATCCCTGTCCAAAGGATGAACTTCGACCATGCGGTCCACCGCTGTGCGCTGGCCGGCAAGCGATAGTTCAGCAATGACCGCCGCCACACTTTCCACTGCTGAGGCCGGTCCCTCCAAGGTCACCGACTCAGGTTCCACCTGTGGGGAGCCCACAGCATAGCCGAGGGGCATATCGTCCATGTCCTTGAGCTCGACTCTTACCGTTGCGTCCTGTTTGGCCAGCCGCTCCAACTGGACGTACACCGACTCTGGTTGGGTGCTCAGGATGGTGACAGTGGGATCGGAGCAGGTCACCTTGACTGGCACAGGACGAACGCCCTCCGACAGACCACTCCAATCGGCAGTGGCTCTAAAGCTGCTGGCTCTGAGGCTGGACCAGCTCGATGCAAAGGCCTTTATCCTCACGCTCACGTACTCGTCGGCCTGATTGGTCAGAATCAGCCCCTTGGGCGCGTTCAGCACTTCGATGTGAATGGGGTCTGGAAAAGGACCTTCGCGAGGCATGTCGTTCTGGTAGGTGGCATTGACCCAAACTACGAGCGCCAGAACTACAGCCAGCAGGGCTGTGCCCAGGGTATCCCATAGTCTGCGTCGAAAAAGTTCGCTGCTTGACACCAAGACCCCCTAGTCCACCCCGCGGCGACCACCTGTTGTGCCGCCATTGCCACCGCGACGACGGGGCCATCCCACCGCTTCCCTGCGTCGGCGGGGCCTGGGGCTCAGCAGGGCCTGCAACAGGATGACCAGCCGCTGCTCGTCGAGGTGTCTGACGATACGGCCATGGCGGGCCATGGAGATGATACCCGTCTCCTCTGAGACCACTATGGCGATCGCATCAGTTTGCTCCGTTATGCCCACCGCTGCCTGATGACGCGTGCCCAGATGCGCGGCCGACACGATAGTCTCCGCCAGAGGCAGCACGCACGACGCTGCCACGATGCGGTCTCCCCGGATGATTATCGCCCCATCGTGCAGCGCCGTATTGGGGTAAAAGAGCGTTTGGATGAGCTGACTGTCAACCCTGCTGTCCACTTCCACGCCAGTTTCGATGTGATCTTGCAGACCCGTCTCTCGCTCGATGACGATGAGAGCGCCATAGCGTTGTTCTGAGAGGCGGCGGCAGCTCGCGGCGATCTCTTCGATGACTCGATCGAGATTGAGCTGACGACCAGTCCACAGAGCGATACCGCCCGCACGTCCCAGACGATCCAGTGCGCGGCGCAGCTCAGGCTGCAGGACCACCGCGAGCACGATAGCCAATACCTGACCGCCGGTCCGGAGCAGCCAACTGAACGCCGTGAGGCCGGCAAAGCTCCCGATGAGAGCTACCGCCAGCACGAGCAAGATCACGCCACGCAAGAGCTGAACGGCCTGGGTACCACGGAGCAGCAAGAGGACACCGTAGATGACCGCGGCAACCAGAAAGATGTCTACCAGGTTGCGCAAGTCTAGCTTGGACAGAATCCAGAGGGCGTTCGCCACCAGCCCGTCACCTCTCGAGCAGATCCACCAGGACCGCCTTCTGCGCGTGCATTCGGTTCTCTGCTTGATCGAATAGCCACGATTGCGGTCCGTCCGCTATCTCGTCGGTGATCTCCTCGCCGCGGTGCGCCGGCAGACAATGCATCACGCCCGCCTTGGGACCAGCAAGGCCCAGCAATGCAGAGTTCAACTGATACGGCGCAAACACTTTTCGACGCTCCTCTGCCTCGCTCTCTTGCCCCATGCTGGTCCATGTATCCGTATACACTACGTCGGCTCCGGACACCACCTCTCGTGGGTCCCTCATCAGGCGAATCTCACCGTTGGTTCGTGCCGCGATCTCCTGAGCCTGTCGCACCACTTGTGGCAGGGGATCGTAGCCTTCCGGTGTGGCAACCGCCAGCTCCATGCCCGCGCTCGATCCGCCAAGCAGCAAGGAATGCAGGGTGTTGTTCCCGTCGCCCACGTAGGCCAGCTTGACCCCCTTCAGCCCCCCCAGCTTCTCGTAGATGGTGAGAAGGTCGGTCAGGCCCTGGCAGGGATGGTTGCGGTCTGATAGGCCGTTTATTACCGGCACTGATGCCCACTTCGCCAGTGTAATCAGGTCGGTATGTGCGTATACGCGGGCCATGATGGCATCCACGTAGCGACTGAGCACCCTGGCCACATCAGACACGCTCTCCCGCTGGCCGAGTCTGATCTCTTGCGGGGAGAGATAGAGGGCGTGGCCGCCAAGATGGGCCATAGCCATCTCGAAGGATACCCGCGTGCGGAGCGACGGCTTCTGGAATATCATGGCCAGCGCCTTGCCGGCCAGGCGCGGGCCATTCGCCCCCTGCCCCCGCTCCTTCTTCAGCGAGATGGCAAGCTCCAGCAACGACCAGAGTTGGTCAGGAGAGAGAGCCCCCAGGCTCAGGAAGTCTCTCTTCATGAGCACTGCCCCTTTCAACATCGGCTGCGCCCCCTCCCCGCTGACCAAAAGCTCCTCTCACAGACGACCCTAAGGATCACTGGCTGATGGCTTTCGGGCCCAGATCAAGTCGTAATGCACCTGCCAGCGCTGCGTCTCGATCCTCTCAAGTCCCAGTTCTCCCAGACTGCGCTCCAACCGGCCGCGTCCACACAGACGCCTGGGAAAGAACCAGGCATCTATGCCAACCCGGTTAGACAGCAACAAGACGCCACGCGACTTGAGCACGCGCACCATCTCGCGCACTGTTTCCCCGGGGCGCGGCATGAACTCTAGCGCTTCCAGGCAGGTCACGCAGTCAAAGGAATTGTCGCCAAAGGACAGTGCTCCAGCGTCTGCCTGGACCAGCGCGACCGTTCCATCGCAATCGCTCAGTGCAGCCCTGGCCCGGCGCAGCATTCGGGGTGAACGATCCACAGCAACGATCGAACCCTCCATCTCCCCCGCTCGTAGCAGCGCGAGGGGCACGCGCCCCGTCCCCGCGGCTACGTCCAACACGCGGGGCGACCGGACATCTCCCAGCACCTCAGCCAGCGGCAAGCCAAGGTACCGTGCCTCAGCGATGTAGCTCAGATCTTTGATCTTGTCGTAGCGACTGGCGGTCGCGTCGTACAACAGGGTGACCACGCCAGCGCCCAGATAGGTGCCTTCGGTGGCCACGAACAGCCAGTAAAGCAAGGTTCCCAGTCCTACAAGGGCGATGACGATGAGCATCCCGTTCATGAGATGCTAGCCCCTGTAGGCGATGACCAGCGAAGTGAGCAAAGTGACAAACAGCCAGCTCCACCTTCCGGGGCGAGATGCCCCCAGGGCGTTCCCATTGTCCTGGCGGCTTCCAGCGGACATGTTATCTGCCAACGCAGCAATAGCTGCCATGGCGGCCAGGATGGGCTGCCCAACCAGGAGCAATACCACGACCAACACAGCCCATATGGCTCCCAGAAGCCACACCGCGCCGGCGCACCTGCCGACCGTGAGCCTTGCCCTGGCATATGCTCCCAGGCCGAACAAAGCGCTCACTCCGAGCAAAGAGGCACGCCACGGAGCCACAAACATGTGGCCCAGCGACCAGGCCAGGGCTGGATGGAGCCCAGCGAGACAGCGTACCAGAAACGCCTCATCTCGCCTGGCAAGAACGGCGAGGCAGGCTGCGCTCAGTATCCCGCCGGCCGCCAATGCGAGTATCTTGGGACCAAGATAGGCCGCCATCACCAAGGCCAGGCCCCCGCCCACTATCGCCGTCAAAGCGTGAGCCCGGGCGCGTGGCCAGATTCGCTCGCGCCAGCGGCGCACCCGTCCAGTCACCAGGCGCATAAGACGGTATCCGGGAGCCCCGACCTCCGCATACGGGATGCCAACTCCAAACGAGATGGCAACACCCTCGCGATCCGGGCCATCCTGAAGAAGGCTCAATCGCCCAATGGCGATCAACTGCGCAAAGATGCAACCCAAGATGGCATCAGCCAGCAGCCATGTAGCTATCGCTCGGAGGGCGTTGGCTCCGTCCCAATGACCCGGTCCTGAGGCAAGGTATCCACAGGCTACAGCCCAAGTGGGTTCAAGCGAAATGGCAAGGCCCACCCACTGTGCTTCGACTTTGATTCCCTGGTCGCGTCCCGGCGCAAGAGATGCCTGATCCAAGTGGACCTCCGCAAAAGAACCCGCTTGCCGTCCCTATTGTACCACGGCGTGAGGTGAAACACCAAGAGGCGTTCCGACTTGTGATTCCTGTTACCAAATGGGGTATGGTTGCCTCATAAATCAAGTTGCCCTGCGTCGGAGGCAACACACGTGCCCCTGCACTACGGGGTACACGTGCCCCGTACGGGGTACGAGGTCACTGGGGTACTCAAGATCGCCTGGGCCGCAAAGCGGCATGAAATGACAGAAGCCACGGGGCGGGTTTGCTCCAAGCTGTTGGCTCCCTTCTTGCCCGAACTCATAGACAGCCTGGAACGGACTTCCCACCGCTGAGTCGTCTCGGTGCCCAGCGTGCCCAGGCCGAGGTGCGGGCCGACTGTCGGTAGCAGCTACATTTGACCCAGCTCGTATCCAGGTCAACGCTCCCAAGGGCCCACTCACAAGCACACGGCAGGAAGCGGGATCTGGAGCTACGGCGGGACCACGATGACTTTGGCCAACCATGTTCATTAGCATATTTTGGCCTAGACACCCCTTGTCATTGACGCAAAAGCTCCGCCGTGGTAGTCTCCTCGCCACGTGATAGCCGGAGACAGATAGCCTTGCCAGGAAGCTCCGCCTGTGGGCGGGACCAAGTGCTTGTCAAGCTATGCGCCTTCCAGGAACCTCTGGAAAGCCACTATGGAGAGGGATCAGTGTCTACAACGTCGCCAAGGGACTATGAAGCCTACATCCGCAGGAACGAGACCTGGAACTTTGTGGTCAACATGTTGGATCTGACCTTCTTTCACCTGGGCACCAGCTTTATCTTTGGCTCCACCATACTGTCGCTGTATGCCAGTCATCTGACCAGCTCAGCGACACTGATCGGATTAATCCCAGCCATCCAGAGCGTGGGCTATTTCCTGCCCCAGCTATTGCTGGCCCGGCAGACCGAGCGACTGCCGCGAAAAAAGCCCCTGGTCCAATGGATCGGTTCGCTAGAGCGACTTCCATACCTGTTTGTGGCCCTGAGTATCCTGCTCTGGCCAAACGCTCCGGCCTCAGTCTCCTTTATCATTCTGGCCCTCGGCCTTGCTCTGGCCACGGGCAGCGGCGGGGTTGCCTCCCCGCCGTGGACAAACATGCTGGCCAAAGTCATTCGCGTCGAGCGACGTGGCTCTATGTTCGGGCTGAGCCTTGCCATTGGAGGATTGCTGGGAATGGGCGGAGCCGCTATCAGCAGCCGCGTGCTAGACACCTATCCCCGTCCCACCTCTTTCGGCATCTGCTTTCTGTTTTGCTTCGTCTCTATGGCGGTGTCGTGGATCTGCCTCAGCCTCAACCGCGAACCGGCCAAGACACCGGCAAAGGTGGCACTCGCAGCCAGAGACTACTGGCGGCATCTGCCGGGCGTGCTTCGCGGCAACCCCAACTTTGCCAGGTACCTGGCCAGCCGAGCGATAATCGTCTTGGGAACGATGGGAATACCCTTCTATATTGTCTATGGACGGCATGCCTTTCAGATGACAGATTCCTTCGCCGGAAACCTCACCATGGCAGCACTCGTCGGCCAAACGGCAGGCACCCCACTCCTGGGATGGCTGGCAGATCGACGAGGCCACAAATGGCTCACCGAGCTGAGCACCCTCATTGGGGGATGCTCACTGGTGTTGGTTCTCCTGGCGCCCAGCCCAGCGTGGTTTTATGCCATATTCGCGCTGATGAATATCTCGGTGTCAGGAATGTCGGTCGCTGGCATGAGCATGACCATGGAGTTCTGCGACACAGATGATCTTCCCACCTTCGCCGCCTTGGCGAACAGCCTCCTGGGAGTGCCGCTTCTTCTGGCACCCTTGCTGGGCGGCTGGTTGGCCGACGTCTCTGGCTACCCAGCCCTCTTTGCGGTCGCCCTGGTGTTCACCGGCATGGGATGGGCCAGCTTCCATTGGGCCGTGCGCGACCCCAGACACGAGCAGCCAGCGCCAAGCCAGCCATAGAGTCGCGAGCAGCCTACAGGGCAATTCCCCAGCGATTGCCTACTCCAGGGAATCGCGCAAGGTATGCGCCAGAGCCGCGAAACGCGATGAGTATAGATAGTCCTGGACGCGAGGACGCGGGAGATCGATCACCACATCCCGCTTCACCCGCCCAGGAAGCGGCGTCATCACCAGAACTCGATCTGAAAGAAAGACAGCCTCCTGAATGTCGTGGGTCACCATGAGGACTGTCTTGCGGCGCATCTGCCAGATCCTGAGCAACTCCCGATTCATTCGCTCACGCGTGAGGGCATCCAGAGCTCCAAAAGGCTCGTCGAGCAACAGCACCTCCGGGTCGTGGACCAGCGCCCTGGCCAGCCCCACCCGCTGTTGCATGCCTCCGGAGAGGTCTCGTGGCAGAGCCTCCGCAAAACCACTCAAGCCCACCAAGTCGAGTAGCTGACGGGCCAGGCGCTCTGACTCAGCTCGAGGCACCCCCTGGATTTCCAGGGGCAGCATCACGTTCCTCAGAGCCGAGCGCCAGGGCATGAGATTGGCGTGCTGGAAGACGAAACCGATCTTGCGCTGAGGTCTTGAGAGCGGCACTCCTTCGAGCAACACCCGGCCACGCGTGGGACTCACCAGGCCACCCAGAATCCGGAGCAGCGTTGACTTCCCGCACCCCGACGGCCCAATGATGCTGACGAACTCATTGGGTGCCAGGGAAAAGCTGGCTTCGGCCAGGGCCTCTAGCGGGCTATCTGGAGAAGGAAAGACCATCTGCAGATTCTCTGCCACCATGATCGGCTTTGGCATGGATCCGCGACCCTCTCTCACCGGCGATCAGCCATCATGCTTGCAGGCGGCTCACTTCACGAACTCGTTGGTATACAGCTCCTGCGGGTTCACCTCAGACGAAAGCAGGCCGATCTCCCTCATAAGTGAAACAGAGTCCGCCCAGGCTTCAGGCCGGCTCACTCCGAGTTCGTCGGCACGCCAGAAGCCGAGGCTCTCTTCCAGAACGGCGCGCTGCAGCCTGGCCGTGGACTCGTCCATCTCGGGAATCGCCGCGCGCGCGATCTCAAAGGCGGCGTCCGGGTCGTCTATGGTATCCCGCAAACCGCGCTGAAAGGCACGCACCACGGCCTGCACGAGTTTGGGCTCTTCCTTGATGGTCTCATCATTGGTGATGATACCATTGGAGACGAGCTGAATGTAGCGATCCAGATAGAACACATTGATCTTGTGGCCCAACTCCTCGAGCTGAATCGGCTCGTTCAGGGCGTAGCAGACGGCAGCATCCACCCGTCCCTCGACGAGGCTGGCCACCTGGGTGTAGCCGATGGCCTGAAGGCTGATACTCTCAGGAGAGACGCGTATCTCTTGGAGGAAGGCCAACCATCCAATGTAACTGGCCCCCTCCATGGCCGGAATGCCCACCGTCTTGCCCACCAACTGCTTGGCCTCGACGATTCCCCGGTCAGCCATCGACACCACGCACACCGGAAAGCGTCGATACCAGTTCAGAACGTACTTGACAGGGAGGTCGTTGGCCCGTGCCAGAATGACCTGGTCACCACTGGCCACGGCAAAACGCAAGTCATTGGCACCCACTCGCTGCAACAGGTCAGTCTCCATGCCATAGTCCAGTTCGACCTCGAGTCCCTCTTCGGCAAAGTATCCTCGCTCGATGGCCAGGTACAGGGGGGCAAACTGGACGTTGGGAATAAAGCCCATGGCGATGGTCACCTTCTGCGGATCCTGACCTGAACTCTGGTCGAAACCAGCAGAGCAACCCGCGACCAAGAGAACCGCGACGACCACAGTCGATAGCAAGACTACAGTTTTCATCCTTCACCTCTGCAAGATTTATTCGTGCCCCGTATGGGGTACACGTGCCCCGTATGGGGTACATGTGTGCTGATTCCCTCTCATTCCTCGGGCCAGCGCCACTTGAGGAGCCAGGACTCGAGGGCCGAGACAGTCCCGTAGAGCGCAAGAGCGATGAACATCAGGGTGAAGAGAGCCACGAACATGAGTGGAGTGTCAAAGAGACCTCGTGCCAGGTTGACCAGGAATCCCAGTCCGCGATCTGCGCCAACAAACTCACCCACCACAGCCCCTATCACCGATAAGGTGACTCCTATCTTCAGGCCACCGAACAGGACTGGCAAGGATGCGGGCAATTCGAGCATCTTGAACACCTGCCAACGTGAGGCCCTCAGCGACCGCATCAGGTCCACCAGGTCGGAATCGACGCCACGTATGCCCACAATGATGTTGATCAGCACCGGGAAAAAGAGGGTGAGAGCACAGACCAACACCTTTGACAGGCTCCCCACACCGAACCAGATGATGAGCAGAGGAGCAAGGGCAACGATCGGAATGGCTTGCGAGGCAACGAGATAAGGGGAGAGGATACGCTCCAGCGTGCGCGACTTGCCCAGCGCATAGCCAAGCAATACGGCCACGCTCAGACCCAGGGCCAGCCCACCGAACACCTCGCGCAAGGTGACCAGGACATGCATCTGAAGAACACCTGCGCGCAGAGCATCGAGTAGGCGCGCCAACACGCGACCGGGAGTGGGCAAGATGAAGGCTGGATATCCCCCCCAGTGGACGACAAGCTGCCACAGCCCAACGAACGCCACGGCTGCAAGCGGAATGAGGACATGCCGCCAGAACGCCTCCCGGCCGGAGCGACGCCTTCTCTGCTCGCGCGAACGACTCTCCATAGCAAGAGCCCCGTCCCAAACAGCGACGGGGCTCAGACCTGCGACCCTAGATGGTGCACGTTGCCTTCTTCCATCCGGACTCTACCGTCGGCCCCGGCCTCACACCGGATCAGCCACTACTGGCTCGCGGGCTTGGCAACGACCTTGCCATACCGCCGATTGGGAATTGACTCGGTTACGAGTCTCACCCTGCCCCGAAGGCTGTTCGATTCTTTCTGATCTCAGCCTATTATATGCCCTTCCGCGCATCTTGTCAAGAAGAGGGAGGAGAGCATCGATGAGCCGTAGCGCAGCGAGGGCGACGTCTTTTTGCATTCTGCGTCCCATCTCTTGACTGTATCCGTTCTGTGTGATATAATTGGACTGCGGGTGACCCGCAGCAGGCACCCAGCCAAACGCTTGTAGCGACAAAGCGTCGCTTGGATCGCTATGCGACCGAGACGGCGAGAAACTCTCCGGATATCATCAGACGATCCGGCTAGCCTCGCGTTTCGGTTGCGCGAGGTTCTTTCTGTTGAGCAGAGACCCAACGAGGAAGCCAGATGCTCAAACTGGGATTCATTGGAGCTGGAACGGTGGGCACCGCCCTGGCCATCAGACTGGACGGCAGGGGCTACCCGGTGGTAGCCGTGTCCAGCCGACGTCAGAGCTCGGCTCAAAGGTTGGCACAAGCAATCAGTGGTTGCCGGGGCTTCAAAGATAATCAAGCTGCGGCTGACGCGGCCGAGCTGGTGTTCATCACCACTCCCGATGATGCCATCGCCCCTGTGGTGGCTGAGATACGATGGCATCCAGGCCAAGGGGTGGTCCACTGCAGCGGCGCTGCTTCGACTGACATTCTGGAGCCAGCCAAGAACTCGGGCGCTCAGGTTGGCGCTTTTCATCCGTTGCAGACTTTTGCCAGTGCCAAGCAAGCCATAGATAACCTGCCAGGCTCGACCTTTGCCATCGAGGCTGAGGAGCCCCTGCTCACTACACTGAAAGACCTGGCCCTGGCCCTTGATGGTGGGTGCATAGAGCTCAAGGCTGGCGACAAAGTGGCCTACCACGCGGCGGCGGTCATGGCCTGCAACTACCTGGTTACCCTGGTCAAGCTGGCCACTGACCTCTGGCAAACGTTCGCCATACCACCAGATCAGGCCACGGGGGCATTGCTGCCACTACTGAGGGGTACCATTCGTAACATCGAAAGCGTCGGCATACCCCAATGCCTCACCGGCCCGATTGCCCGGGGTGATGCCGGCACGATTGGAAAGCACCTCAGGGCACTGCAAGAGGTGGCTCCTGGCCTGCTGTCCACATACCGTGAACTTGGCCTCCAGACCATCCCCATCGCACTGGACAAAGGGAGCATCGATCAAGGCCAGGCAGAGGAGCTACGCGCCATGCTCGAACGACCTGACTCACAAAGCCATGGGCGTTGATGACGGGAATGCCGCCAGCGAAGCCAAGCGGGCTTCTGGCATGGTAACATCATAGGAGGCGGAACATGCGAGTCACCATAAACACCATCAAGGGCATGAAATCAAAGGGTGAGAAGATCGCTATGGTCACGGCCTACGACTACTCCACTGCCAAGATAGTTGACCAGGTTGGCATACCGCTGATACTGGTTGGCGACAGCTTGGGCATGGTTATCCTGGGATATGAAACCACCATTCCAGTGACCATGGACGACATGCTGCATCACACCAAGGCAGTGGTGAGGGGCACCAAGCGGGCCATGGTGATTGGAGACATGCCCTTCATGACCTATCAGATCAGCATTGAGGACGCTCTCAGGAATGCGGCTCGTTTCATCCAGGAGGGGGGCGCTCAGGCGGTCAAACTTGAGGGTGGTGTGACAGTGGCCGAAAGAGTGCGACGGGTGGTGGAATGTGGCATCCCGGTGATGGGTCACATCGGGCTTACCCCCCAGTCCGTTCACCAGTTGGGTGGCTTCAGGGTACAGGGCAAGACCTCAGAGGCGGCAACAAGCTTGCTAGAGGATGCCACAGTGCTGGAAGAGGCTGGAGCGTTTGGCATCGTGTTGGAGACCGTTCCGGCTCCTCTGGCAGCCCTGATCAGCCAAAGAGTGAGCATTCCCACCATCGGCATTGGGGCCGGCGTGGGCTGCGACGGCCAAGTCCAGGTCATCAACGACATCCTGGGCTCCTTTACCGATTTCGTGCCCAAGCATGCCAAGCAGTATGCCAGGCTGAGCGACATCATCCAAAGCGCCCTGGCTGAGTACTATGATGAGGTAAGAGCGGGCAGGTTCCCGACTGACCAGCATAGCTTCTCGATGGATGAAAGCATATTGGCCAGCCTAGAGTGAGCGCAGCGGTTAGCTCTTTTCGGTAGAGGGATTCGCCATGAGAGTTGTTGAAACAATAGAAGAGATGAGGCGAGTGAGGGACGAGCTTGCTGAGCCCGTTGGGCTTGTTCCCACCATGGGCTATCTTCACCAAGGGCACCTGAGCCTGGTCAGACGAGCCAGAGCCGAGAATCCGTCGCTTGTGGTCAGCATATTCGTCAATCCAACGCAGTTTGGCCCCCAGGAAGACTTTGACCACTATCCCCGCGATGCTGAGCGCGACCTGGCTGTGTTGGAAGAAGAAGGAACCGACATTGTCTTTATGCCCTCGGTTGCTGAGATGTACCCCCCGCACTTTGGTGCCTGGGTGGAGGTGGACAGAGTCACCGAGCGTCTGGAAGGCGCCTGCCGCCCGGGCCACTTCAAGGGGGTAGCCACCGTGGTCACCAAGCTCTTCAACATCGTGCAGCCCACTCAGGCCTACTTTGGGCAGAAAGATGCTCAGCAGGTATTGGTCATCACCAAGATGGTGGCTGACCTGAATATGCACCTGGAGATTGTCACTGTCCCCACGGTGCGTGAGCCTGATGGCCTGGCCATGAGCAGCCGCAATGCCCGTCTTGGCGCCCGAGAGCGGAAGGCGGCCACAGTCCTCTGTCGGGCGCTGGGCCTGGCTCGGCAATTGTGGTCACAGGGCGAGAGAGATGCTCAGCGGCTAAGACGGGAGATGACCGCCCTGATCCAGAAGGAGCCGCTGGCGACCATCGACTATGTTAGCGTGGCCAACGCCCAGACGCTGGAGGAACTAGCCGAGGTCAATCCGCCGGCTCTAGTATCGCTGGCGGTGAGAATCGGCCCGGTGAGACTGATCGACAACGTGGTCCTGTCCTGAGATAGGATGGTGCCGACCAGGGGAACGGGCATCCTAAGCGCGGCATGTCGCGCGGGACGGCTGAGTCGCCCACGAGTGCATCACAGTGCCGCCCCGTCTGGGCGCGATTCGGGGCCAGAAGCCAGGCCGACCGGATTCCGCAACTGTCACTGCACGAAGAGGAGAGAGGGGCCAGGTCGCCCGGAGTCTCGCCAAGGCCTGCTGCCAATGCGCTCAGTGGATTGCCACTCAAGAGTTGCCCGAGCGCAGGCGAAAGGAGTCCCTCGGTGCTACACGTGGCGCTTTTCCGATGCTGTGAGCACCACTCGGCCTGAAGTAGGAGATCATTTCGATGCTTCTATGTGTTGACATCGGCAACAGCAATATCACCATGGGGCTTTTCCGGGGTGGGGAGCTGCTCACCCACTGGCGCCTGAGCACAGATCACCACAAGATGGCTGACGAGTATGGCATGTTACTGGTCGGTCTGTTGGCCCATCACGGCTACGGTCGCGACAGCATAAAGGGAGTTTCGCTGGCCAGCGTGGTGCCGCCTCTTACCGATGTTTTTCGCGAGATGACTAGCCTGTACTTGGGCCTGGAACCCCTGGTAGTGGATAGCGGGATAAAGACCGGCGTGGCCATTCGCTACGACACTCCGCGCGACGTGGGTGCCGACCGGGTGGTCAACGCCGCAGCCGTCTATCGTCTCTACGGCTGTCCGGCGTGCGTCGTCGATTTCGGCACAGGAACAACCTTCGATGCGCTCTCCGCCAAGGGAGAGTACCTTGGAGGAGCCATCGCACCGGGCGTGCAGGTTGCCGCCGAAGCCCTCTTCCAGCGCACGGCCAGGCTTCCGCGCGTCGATCTCCGACCCCCCAGCAGAGCCATCGGACGGAACACCATGGATGCCATGCGCTCGGGAATCCTGTTTGGCTATGTTGGTCTTGTCGAAGGATTGGTGGAACGCTTTCGCAGGGAACTCGGCCCCGACATGCGCGTCATCGCCACTGGTGGTCTGGCCCCACTCATCGCTCGGGAGACCAGTGTCTTCGACATCGTCGATCCCTGGCTGACCCTCAAGGGACTGCGCATCATCTACGAGTTGAATGAGGACGTAGGATGATACTCCAAGGTGCTAACATCGTTCTGGGGGTGACCGGCGGCATTGCCTGCTACAAGGCCATCGATCTGTGCAGCAAGATGGTCCAGGCCGGCGCCACCGTTGACGTGATCATGACCGATGCGGCCACACGCTTCTTGACGCCATTGCCGTTCCAGACTATTTGCAGGCGTCCAGTCTCGGCGGACATGTTCCGCCTGCTGGAAGAAACGGATGTCTCTTCATGCGGCTCTGCCGCCATGGCCCACATCGCGCTGTCGGAGAGAGCCGGCGTGATGGTCATCGCCCCAGCCACGGCCAATACCATCGCCAAGCTCGCTCATGGCCTGGCCGACAACCTTCTTACCTGCACAGTCTTGGCCACCAGGGCACCTTTGGTCATCGCCCCGGCCATGAACGCCGACATGTGGGCCAACGAGATCACCCAGCACAACGTGCGCGACTTGCAGGAGCGAGGGGCCACCATCGTCGGTCCCGGCTACGGACGGCTGGCCTCGGGGCGGGTGGGCGCTGGCCGCCTGGCCGACACTGACGAGATCCTGGGTGCTGTGCGCCAGGCCCTGGGGCGCCACGGGCCTCTGGCTGGTGTGCGTGTGGCCGTGACCGCTGGCGGCACCCAAGAGCCGCTGGACCCGGTCCGCCATCTGGGCAATCGGTCGTCGGGGCGGATGGGCTACGCCCTGGCAGTCGCAGCTCGCGACTGCGGCGCCCAGGTCAGAGTCATTAACGCACCTACGTCCTTGAGGCCACTCTACGGCGTCGAGATGATACCGGTGCGCACTGCCAGAGAGATGTACGGCCAGGTGATGGACTGCCTTGATGATACTGACATCCTGATCATGGCGGCCGCCGTGGCAGACTATCGTCCAACACGGATTGCCCCACAGAAGCTCAAGAAGGGCGAGGAGAGGTTCGTTCTTGAGTTGGAGCGCACCCAGGACATCCTCGCCGCTGTGGCCGACGAAAGATCGGCCGGCAAGCCGCGCCTGGTCGTGGGCTTTGCTGCCGAGACCGAGAACCTCCTGGCGAACGCTCGGGTCAAGTTGCGCGACAAGAGGCTGGATCTGCTCGTGGCCAACGACGTCTCGGCCGCCGACAGCGGCTTTGGCGTGGAGACAAATCGGGTGACGTTGCTGACCCCTGATGGGAGCACGGAAGCCTTGCCCCTCATGTCCAAGTCAGAGGTCGCTGAGCGAGTGCTTGAGCGCGTGGCTTCTCTATGGAGGAGCATCCATGAGTGATCTGGCCCCTGGATCGATAACCGATGTGAGTGGCATCGAGGTGGGACACGCCACGGATGAGTCTGCCTTGACCGGCTGCACGGTCGTGCTTTGCCGTGCAGGCGCCACCGCAGGAGGCGTGGTGCGGGGCCTGACTCCGGGCACGCGCGAGATGGCCCTGGTGGGCGACATGGCAGCCGAAGCCATATCATTGGCCGTGCTCAACGGCGTCGTCGCTGCAGACGACGCAGGCGGACTCCCCGGCGCGCGAAGCTTCTCCACCGGCCAATAGGTCGCCAAGCTCACACTGACAGCAGAACATCGGTGAAGGGCCATCTGGCCTCTACCGGCATTCGTACCCTACCCCGATGGTCTTGGGCAGTCGATTCTCAAGGCAACAGATCCACCAGTATCGAATTCAGGTGCTCGATAGCCCCATCCCTCGGGCTAATGTTGTATACCTGAATGCGGCCAATCTGTGCCGAGGCCGGGGGCGTGAAATCGATGGCGCCTGTGAATGGGCCGTACTGCCCGAACTCGGCATCGACGATCACGTACCCCTGCCCGAGGACCATGCCCACCTCGTCCAGCACGTCCACACCCAGCGTGTTCTCGAAGGCGCTCCCCCAGCCTGTGACGGTCACTGGACTGCTGACAGCGATCCTCGGTGCCGGGCTGGTGATGATGATGGCCTCTTGTATCACCGGCGGGGTCGGCTCCAGCTCGGGGGGAGTCTCTGACTCGCCGGCGCTGACCGTCACCGAGGCGAGGTGCTCGATGGCTCCATCACTCGCGCTGATGCTGTAAACCTGGACGCGACCGACGCCCGCAGAGCCCGCCTGGTCAAGCTCGATGGTGCCCATGAAGGGACCATACTCTTCCGGCTCGGCGTCAACGGTCACGAATCCCTGTCCTATGACGGACCCGAATTCGTCCAATACATCCACAGCCAACTTGTTGTCGTAGCCACTCCCCCAGCCGGTGACGGTGACGGGGCTGTCAACCTCGCTCCCATCCTCCGGGCTGGCGATGACGATGGCTTCCTGCACAGCTTCAGGTGTAGGCTCGGCCTCCGGCAAAGCACCGCTGGGAATGCGAAAGCGTTGCCCAACGAAGATGAGGTTTATGTTGGCAATGCCATTGCTTGCAGCGATCTCCCACACGCTTACCCCATATCGTGCGGCGATGGTGAGCAGGCTCTCTCCCCAGCTCACCACGTGCTCCGTGAATTCCCTCGCAGGCATAGGGATGAGCAACCGCTGCCCGGCATAGATCACGTTGGGATTCGACAGGCCATTGGCTTCGACCAGCTCCTGGATGGTCACACCATACCTGTACGCGATCCATGAAAGGCTCTGTCCCCACAAGACGGTGTGGTATACCGGCTCATCCGCCGCAACGTTCACCGCGAGCACAGCCGACAAGGTCAGCACGACCACCATCACAAGCGAAGCTACCGCGCATACTCGCCTTCTCACCATGAGGGCCTCCTATCCATTGGGGACCATAGACCCGAACACACACAAGCAAGTATAGCACACTAGCAGAGCACTGGCAAAGGTTGGCGTTGGTTGGCAGCAAAGCAAAGAAGGCCACAATGACCAGAGCGGCGGGTCCCTCTCTGGGGCCAAGATGGCGGAGCTTGGACAAGCCGTTCTCAAGGGACTACAGTGCGTTCGAACGCCGGCTGTACGTGAGAGAGATGTCGAGGCAACTTGAAGCCAGCCAGCATCTAGGCCATCCGCCACGCTGGCTCACACTCGTAGAAGCTCACCTCGAGCTGTGGGAACCGACCTTGGAGCATCCCGGCAAAATGTTCCAGGCCAGGATTCTCAGAGATCTCGTGCCCGGTCTCGATCATGGGGATGCCCAGCTCGGCCGAAAAGCGGAAGCCGTAGTTGTCACTTTCGCCAGCGATTAGCACATCACAACCCATCTCGATCAAGCGCTGCTGGTAGGTGACGTTCACGAACAACCCCAGGCCTCCCCAAGGAAGACCGACGCGATGCACGATTTGCTCCATCCCCTTGGGGCAAGATGTGCGAAGGGAAGTCATTCCCGTGCGTTCCTTGACGCGTTCGACCAGTGCGGAGAGGGGGCAGGGTCGGATCTCGTACACCTTGGCCAGACCCCTTTCCTCGACAGGCTGCCCCAGCCCCAGCAAGGCCACAAAGTCATCGTAGATGCAGATCTCGTCGAGGGACCCATGAATGCGCACAAGGGTGAGATCATGCTCCTCCAAACGCGACCTGCGTAGCTCATTTGTCGGCCAGTGCTCCCAACCGCTTGGACTATCTGTTCGCACAACAGCATCATAAGGGTAGTATAGGCTCTCGTGAGCGAGGACTAGATCGCACCCTTTCTGCCCCGCGTGCGAGAGTGCCTTCGGGGTCGCCATCCAACACACCAAGGCCCGCCTCACCTCTCGCTCTCCAGAGCCATGATGAATCCCCTCATCCCGGTTGAGGGGGTGGCCGCAGAGCTCCTCAACATATGCGATGATGGTTTGAGCTGTGATCATCGGTTGACACTCTTCTCCTGCCGTGTCAGCGCACGCGCATCGCCGATTTGATGCCTGGGCCGGATTGCCTAAAATGACTATCTGATCTTGGACTGGCTCTGTGAGGCTGCGTCCCTTGATGGCACGTCGTCGGGTCTTGTGGCTGGCGCTACTGGGGTTGCCTTCCGTTGCAACCTATTGGTGCGCGTTTGCCTGGCCCTACGGGCAATCCCAACTGGTCGCCTGTGGGAGTGAACCCGGCATCGCGCTCCTGACTGACCGTTCTCCTGTGGCCTGTGCCCTCTACGTAGGCGCGGTCACGCTGCTGTTTGGATTATATCTTGCCGCCGTGCGCTTGGCCAGTCGCCTGAGGGGGTCCTCGGCCCATGTAGTCGTTCACCCTACGCCTTTGTGGGCCGGTGGGTGGCGGGCGGGCCAAGCCTCGCGGGGTTTTGCAGTTTCAGCATTGGGTTTGTCTTTGGGCTCCCGATTCTCGTGTCCCTTTGGCTCCATCGCTGCTCGGCCCGCCGATCGCTGCGCGAGAGCCAACGGCCCGCCGGCTGAATCCACCTGCTGTGATCTGACTCGGTCTTGTATCTTGACAAGAGCTCGGCCTACCCCTATAATCGCCGTGTAAACTAGAGTGCCTCTCTCCAATCCATCGAGGTGGTCGCCACCGGAGCTAGCCGGCTGGCGTCCATCATGCAGCAGACCATGGCACAACTCGAGCAGAGTGGCCTGCGAGGCCCTTGGCGGCTACAGCGCCGGGGGGATTGAGCCAGCAGGCCGTCTTCAGCATCTTTAACCATGCCGGGCATCATCGGCAAGGCCATCAGAGGTCGCACGGCAAACGATGAAGACCCGCACTTCGAACGAGGTCGCGCTCGTCCAGCAAGAACCCGCTAAAGTTCCACTGCGAATGGTAGCTAGAGGTCTTCTCTTCGCGCTGCTACTCGCGGCATCGTGGTGCGCAGCGTTCATTTTCTGGCCATCCCCTGGCCGAGTCAACGTCGTGGTGGGAGAGCCGTCCCCGCGCGACATCAAGGCCCCGCGACAGATCACCTACATCAGCCAAGCCAGAACGGACACATCAAGAGCACTGGCTGCATCCAAAGTCGGCGATGTATACACCAATCCAGACATGGAAGTAGCAACGAAGCAGCTTGGTGCTATCCAGGACATCGCCGACTATGTCACTGCAATCCGCTATGACGCTTTTGCAGATGCGCCACGAAAGCTGGCACTGATACGTGAGATCCCCGCGCTTGAGCTTTCCCCTGAGGTCCTGTCATCGCTTGTAGGACTCGACGAGGATGGGTGGCAGAGCGTCATTACTGAGACCTTGCGTGTGCTAGATCTGACCATGCGCGAGGAAATCCGTGAGGCCGAGATCGACGATGCCCGAAGCAGGGTCCAACGACTGACCACCCACACCCTCTCGGACGAGCAACAGAGAATCGTCATAGCTCTCACCCAGAGCATGATCGTGCCCAACAGCTTCTTCGACGCCCGGCAGACAGAGTTGAACCGCCAGGCCGCCCGGGAAAAGGTGGACCCGGTGCTTTGGACCGTTCGCGAGGGAGAATCGGTTCTCCGCGAAGGTGAGATCGTCACCGATCTGGCCCTGGAGAAACTCGAGGTTTTGGGTCTTCTCAATGCCAGCGTGGGATGGCAAGATAGCGTGGGCATCGTGCTGTTCTGCCTGGCCATAGTGGGTGCCTTGAGCACCTACGTTGCCAGGAGCCAGCCCCTGCTGCTATCGAGACCGAAAAGAGAGCTTCTGCTGCTGCTGCTGCTTGTCGCGGTGGGATTGGCTGCCCGCATGGCCATTCCAGGCCACACCTTGATACCTTATGTGTTCCCAGCGGCCGCTGTCACCATGCTGGTCTCAATCCTGCTGAACGTAGAATTGGCCATGGTGACCTCTTCGATCGTCGCAGTGATCGTCGGTTTCAGCGCAGGCGGATCGATGGAGCTGGTCGTCTATGTTCTCGTCGGCAGCATGATCGGAGCGCTGGTTACCTGGCGCATGGACCACTTGGGCGCTTTCGTCCGGGCAGCGGCGTATGTCGCCCTGGCCAATGCAACGGTCATTCTGGCGTTTCGTTTGCACAGCCAGCTGTACGATGCACTAGGACTGGTTCAGCTACTAGCCATGGCCCTGGCAAATGCTGTTCTCTCGGCCAGCCTGGTTTTTGTGGCCTTTTCACTGGTGGGCAGACTCTTTGGCATCACTACATCGCTCCAGCTCTTGGAGCTGGCTCGCCCCACCCAAACCCTTTTTCGTCAGCTCCTTATCCAGGCCCCGGGCACCTACCACCATTCGATCGTGATCAGCAACATGGCTGAGAGAGCTGCACAAGCGATCGGGGCCGACGCTCTCCTGGCTCGCGTCGGCTGCTACTACCACGACATCGGCAAGATATCTCGACCCTACTTTTTCGCTGAAAACCAAAGCGATGGAGAAAACCCACACGACAAGCTGGACCCCAAGACGAGTGCGGAGATCATTATCGCACACACTGCCGACGGACTCGCGTTGGCTCGGCGGCACGGCCTCCCCAGGAGGATATGGGACTTTATCGCCGAACATCACGGTACCACGCTGGTGAGCTACTTCCACCAACGTGCCATTCAGGAGAGCGGGAACGAACCCGTGGACGACGCAGACTTTCGCTATCCAGGCCCCAGACCCCAGACCAAGGAGACCGCCATCGTGATGTTGGCCGATAGCGTCGAGGCATGCGTTCGTGCCAACCGCCCATCCACTCAGTCCGAGATGGCGCATATTATCCACAGAATGATCAGCAATCGTTTGATGGATGGTCAACTCGATGAATGTGATCTCACACTCAAGGATCTGGACAGGGTCCGTGCGGCATTCAACAGCGTCCTGCAAGGGATCTTTCATCCTCGCATCGA
>SDBU01000593.1_pt1 | contig 50713 bp, 73 predicted proteins | sample 2277071 | NCBI WGS metagenome assembly SDBU01 (sample SAMN10397929, study PRJNA504765) | marine sediment metagenome | isolation source: marine sediment core GS08_GC12, 126 cmbsf | place: Arctic Ocean: Gakkel Ridge, Loki's castle | collected 2008
GAGAACGTGCACTTTGGGAAGGGGCCCGAGCGATGAGAACATCGTGCGCCTTTGTAAGCACCTACGTTGAGGCAGAGGAGAAGTCAACTCCCCAAGAGCAGATACGCGCCAACAGAGACGCGCTGATGGACGCCCTTTATTATGCGCATGTTAAGCTCGTAAAGTTTCTCCGGCGCGACGGCATCGGCCTGGACGAGCTACTGCATTATGCTATCCACGGGCCCTACATCGAGACTTACACCGAGAAGCCAGTGATGTTCATAGATGTGAGATTCTCCCCACGGGAGATTGATAGGTGAATGCCGACCCCACCTTTTGGATAGACGAGCCCAGGGCCAAGGCGAGAAAGACTGACCCGGCGACATCCCACGAGGCCGCGCACAACGTCGAGGCCAGAGGCTACGCCGCGGCGCAGAGGCTACTGTGCTACAACGAGGTTGTAAGATGCCCCTGGCAGACAGCGGCGGAGATTGCGAGAGCCGTGGGGCTGGAGCGGCACGCGCCTTCGAGGCGCCTACCCGAGTTGCGCGATGCTGGGCTGGTGGTCAATGGAGTGTCACGGTTCTGCAAGGTAATGAGGACGCGAAGCATGACGTGGGGGCCGGCGGTGAAATGAAGAAACCTGACAACAGGAACGGAATTGCCCTGGTGGTCGGTGGCCTACTGTTGGCCGTCGTGGTCCTGGCGATGATCTTGGAGAACCTGCGATGCAAATAATAGGCGAGTACACCGTGAGCGTAACCCAAGGATTACAAGAGGACGATGTGAACTACGACCTCACCATACCGGAGGGCGCCGAGCCCGGCGACCTTGTAATGGTTGCAGGATACCTAATAGCCATCCTGGGGCAGAAAACGAACTGGGGGCTGGAGGCGAGCATAGAGAACGTCGAGAAGATCGCCCTGTCGTTCTGCCGAGATCAGAAGAAGAAGGGAGAGCCCGACGATGCCGAAAACACCACAACAGGAGGGTAGATACCACGAGGGCAAGGCTGCGAAAGAGCTGAACATGTGGTTCGGAAAGATAGGCTCCGAGCTGGAGGCCCGAGCGGTTCGCGGTAGCGGGAATCAAGCCGAGAGGGAGGACGGCCACACAGATCCGGCCAAGGTCGGCGACCTGCACATCAGGACCCCCAGGGGGGTGATAGCCGATAGGGTAGAAGTCAAGGCCAGGGACCCCATGAAGTCCGAGGGTGAGATCACAGTGGCCCGTATGAACCGATGGAGGGCAGGCCGGCGGATACTCATGGCCCGACATTTCCTGGGTCAGTGGTTGTGCTCGATGCCCGTGGAGATATGGGAGTGGTTTCTTGAGAGGAACGATCCCCCGCGGTCGATGGTTGCCGAGTGCGAATTCACACGGGGCTGGTCGATAAACGAAGTGCTCATTATCGCAGGGGACTATCCTCAGTGGGAGGGGCTTTGCCCTATCGGTGTCAAGGGGGACGACGTAGCGATCTACATGAAGCCGAGAACCTTGGCGGAACTGCTGGAGCAGGCGCATGGTGAAGGAGATACCGATGGATGAGAAAGAGCGAAAAGAAATGGTAGAGCGGGGCTACAGCAAGCTAATCGGGATGTTCGCCCTGATTGTCCTGTGGTGGGTGTGGCTCACTGGCACCTGCGGGATCATCAAGTATTTCTTTGGCTGACGCGAAGGGAGTGAGGCGACTGATGAAGCGAATACGATGCGGCGTCTGTGGCGAAGTCTACGACGCGGACAACACGACCGGCGATCACTGCCACCAGATCACGAGCATATCGTGGTGGAAGAGTGAAGTGGCCCGCCTACGGGAGTATATCGACGGGCAAAGGGAACAACTCACCCAAGCCACCGCCGCCCTGGCAGAGAAGGAGGCCGAGAACGAGAAGTTGCGAGAGGAGCTAGAACTGGCCGCAGCGCTTTGTGAAGGCGTGGCCAAGTCTGCCCGCGCCGCCCTCGTTCCTAGCCCAACGAAGGAGAGTAGTGATGACTGACAGTGAGAAGAAGCCAGAAGGACCGCGAGTAGGCTACCTACAAATGCAAGCTGACCTCACCCAAGCCCAGCAAGCCCTGGCAGAGAAGGATGGGGAGGTAGAGCGGCTGCGGTTGCTGTGTCTGTCGTTGCGCGATGCCCTGAACGACTATCATCGCACCAAACTTCAATCGGCCCTCGACGAAGTGAACCGGCTGGCTGGCATGTGCAACAGTCCCAAGCTGATGGAGCTTCCTTATGTGAAAACTGTGCTTGCGGACATGAGGAAAAGCGACACGGAAAGAATCGCCCATCAGCGACTATTGGCTGGCTATGACAAGGAAGAAATCGCCACCCTTCTCACCGAGCGGGATGATGCAGTGCGTGAGCGGGACGGGCTGCAAGTGGCTTTCGATGCGGCCATACAGGAGATACACATTGGGCGGCATGGTGCCAGTGGGATGTGTTGCCAATTGCGGCTGCGAGAAAAACGCAGGGCAGAAAACGCTGAGGCCGAGCGGGACAAGCTGGCTTCAAAGCGCCGTCGCGTATGCGATCTCTGCGGCTGTGTCGTGACTGGACTTCCGGGGCACCCCTGCATTAAGTGCGGCGCAACAGAGGGTAGGCCATTGATACTGGCCTACTTCGACCTCCGCACCGAGCGGGACAAGCTCAAGGAAGTGGTGGACTATCTCCCAGTCGATGCTGAGGGCAACACTATTATTCCAACGCGCCAAACGTTGTGGAAAAGCCATTATGGGAAGATATACAGAACGAGCGACATCTATTACAATCACCTGATGCGACGATGGGCAGTGACCCTTAAAAATAAGACAAGGCAAAGAACTTGCCCGACAAGTGCGTGGGCTGACGAGTGCTACAAAAGCCACGCCGCTGCCCGCCAAGCCGCCGCTGCCCCGGGAGAAGAAGAAAGCGACGGACTAGAAGCGTTTGATGGCCCAACCCGGCGAGCAGCCGCCGAGGGCATGTTCAACAGCGAACAGCTTGACGACATGCGGTACTTGTCGAGCCTGCCGCGCGAGGATAAGTGTGCTTGTGGTTGGTACAGAAAAGGTGAATGTCCACACTGTAAACCTGCCGCCGCTGCCAAGGCTGGGGGAGGTGAATAGATGCTGCTGCTCCGCCCGATCGGCCTGAAGGAAGCCAACGCCCTTGTGGGCGAACTGCATCGGCATCATAAGGCGGGCATCGGCCACAAATTCAGCATTGGCGTGGAGCGCGACGGCGAACTTGTCGGCTCGGTCATCGTGGGGAGGCCGGTGGCGCGTGGCTCAGACAATGGCCATACGGCTGAGGTCACGCGATTGGTCACAGACGGAAGCAAGAACGCATGTAGTATCCTCTATGCAGCTGCGGCCCGCGCGGCCGAGGCGATGGGGTACTCACGGATACAAACCTACATCCTTGAAGGCGAGCCAGGAACATCCCTGAAGGCCACAGGCTGGGAATTTGAAACCCTGACAAAGGGCGGCCTCTGGAAATATACCGGCCAGCAACGCAACAACAATCATCCATTGTGCCGTAAGCAGCGGTGGGCCAAGAAGCTGCGGCCAGCACGGAAGCAAGAAGGCCGCAAGGAGCCTCCCCATGACCACTAACGCCGCCAAGGTCCAGAGGGCGAAGGACACATACAGGGTGGCCAAGCGTGGCGAGCCGCAGTGCCGAGACTGCAAAAGCGGCCAGTGGGGTTGGGGCCAGTATGAGGAACGCGATTGCCGGTTAGCCGGGATGGTTGTCTCACCGCACGGCACCTGCTCAGAATGGGAGCAAGCATGACTGATAAACGATGCACGAAATGCGGGGAGACGAAGCCCCGGTCGGAGTTTGGGCGGCACAAGGGCAAAAAAGACGATCTGCGTTCGCGCTGCAAGGGATGTCGCACCGACGGCCAACGCGATTATGTGGCGCGTAACCGGGATAAGGTTCGTGCATACGACCGGAAATACAGGTCTGAACATCGAGAGCCGCTTCGGGAGAAATGCAAAAGGTATCGTGGGCGGAACCAGCAAGAAATTTATCGCAGGCATCAACAATGGCGCGCTGCAAATCCGGCCCGCGCCGCAGTGATGGGTAGGGCGCGAGCGGCTGTATATACGAGCGAGCTCGAACCCCAGCCTTGCGAGATTTGCGGCGATACCACAAACATACATGCCCACCACCCTGATTATTCCAAGCCACTCGATGTCCGATGGCTCTGTTCAGCCCACCATCGGCAACTGCATGTGGGCCTTGTCGAACTAGAGGGAGCAGCATAATGGAAAATGACCAATGGGCCGCCCTGCCACCCCGCCAGCGTGATGCGAATGTGGCAATTGAGACAGAGGATGGCGTCGAGGTGTATGCGAGCATGACGGTGTATGGAATATCGCCGTGGGGTGACACCGAAACTCTCTACGTAGAAGATGATTTAGAACATGCCAGCACATGCTACGTCAGCGAAGGGAGTGGGGGTGCGGCATCGTGCAGGTTCGATACCGCAGGGTGCTTCTCATCGACATGGGCCGCAGAAGTAGCAATGTCGCTGGACCCTTCTAGGTGTCCGTACAAATGAAAGCAGGAGTAATCATGAAAGATGAAGTGTGGGCCGCCCTGCCACCGCGCGAGCAGGATGCGAAGATGGCGGAAGCGTTTGGCTTCGACATACGGGGGTGGAAACATCCTTGGGTGCTGGATTGCCAATTCTGGAACGAAGGCACTGGCAGTTGGATGACGGTGCCTGAATACGCCTCCACCGGCAACGGCATGATGCTGGTGATAGACGCCATGAGGGCGAAGGGATGGGAAGTATCCATAAATTGGCAGTTCCACGCAGACGACAAGTGGCAGGTCCGCTTTGCGAGGTTTGAGAATTCGATGTCTCCGGGAGTGCCAGGAGAATGGGTGAACTGGCAAGCAAGAGCCGACTCTGCCCCCTCAGCCATTGCCCTGGCGGCTGTGCGGGCCAGACAAGGGAGTGCGAAGTAGATGTTGGTACTGCGCCCAACAACGCTGAAGGAGGCCAATGCCCTTGTGGGCGAGCTTCACCGCCACCACAAGGCGACCATTGGCCACAAATTCAGCATCGGCGCTGAGCGGGATGGGCAACTTGTTGGGGCAGTGATCGTCGGCAGGCCAGTCGCGCGCGGCTCAGACAATGGCCATACTGCAGAGGTCACGCGACTAGTAACGGACGGTAGTCGGAATGCCTGTAGTATCCTATACGCAGCTGCCGCCCGCGCTGCTGAGGCAATGGGGTACTCACGGATACAAACGTACATCTTAGAGGGCGAGCCCGGAACATCGCTCAAGGCGACCGGCTGGGAGTTTGAGGCCATGACGAAGGGTGGGCTGTGGAAGTACACGGGGCAGCAGCGGAACAACGACCACCCGCTCTGTCAGAAACAACGATGGGCCAAGAAACTGCGGCCAGCGCGAAAACAAGAGCGCAGGCTGGCACTGGAGGCCACCAATGCCTGAACACCCGATCCTATTCAAAGGCCCGATGATGGTAGCCAACATGAACTGCCAGCCGAACGTGTGGCCGGCAGAGCCCATCGACCCGAGCAAGCCGTTCAAGTGGCAGACGCGGAGAGTGATGGGGGAGCAGCCGCCCGATGGCATGATTCAGGTTCAGTGGTGCTTGTTCGAGGGCGATTGGAGCTACACGGGTAGGATGCCGTCCCCGTACGGGAGTTCAGCCCGCTCAGGCCCAAGGTTTGTCCGCTGCCCCTACGGCGTAGCTGGCGACGGGCTATGGACAAAAGAGGGACTTCAGCGCGGGACTTGTTCTCTGGTGTCATGGCGAAACGCTCCTTGGGCTGGGCCGCGCCGCGATGGTGAGTTTGTTGCATGGGACGATTGCGGATGGAAGAGAGATTGGCTATCGCCCATCCACATGCCGCGATGGGCCGCGAGGGAACTCCCCCTGGTCAAGCGCATTCGCGTTGAGCGCGTGCAGGACATCAGCGACGAAGATGCAATCGCCGAGGGCATAGAAGTTGGGACTCGCAGCTACGGCACAGCATACCGCGATTATCGAGGGCGAACGGGCGCGTGGTTTACCGAGGCTAAGATTTCATTCGGAACTCTCTGGGACAGCATAAACGCCAATCCTAAGCCCGTACATCGGGATCCCCGCGACGCAACAACGCCGCTGGAATGTTATGTCTCATACCCCTGGGAAGCCATCTGTGAAACACGGGAGAAGAACGGTAAGCCCTGGTTTGTAATCGGCAATCCTTGGAATTGGGTGGTGGACTACATGCGCACGGAGGCCCAGGCATGAAAATCTACGTTGCCTCATCATGGCGGAATCCTCTCCAACCACACATCGTCCAGTTGCTCCGCGGTGACGGCCACCAAGTCTATGATTTCAGAAACCCGGCCCCGGGGAACCACGGATTCGACTGGAAAGAGATTGACGCCGGTTGGCAATCCTGGACGCCGAGCCAGTACCGGGAGGCCCTAATGGACCCGGTGGCGGTCGAGGGCTACGCGCAGGACTTCAAGGCGATGGAGTGGGCGGAGGCTTTTGTTCTTGTGCAGCCGTGTGGCCGAAGTGCGCACTTGGAATTAGGCTGGGCCTGCGGGCAAGGCAAGGTAACAGCGGTTCTCCTGGCTGACGGGGAGCCGGAACTGATGATAAAAATGGCCGACTACATCTGCTGCACCACAGACGAGCTACTCACCGCTATGCGGGCGGATGCCAAAGAGGATTGGGAAGCGTGGCTGGACGACGACGGAGGCGATCCCCGCCGACCAGGACACGCAGGGACGGACGACTAATGAGCCTCCCCAAGATACGTGGCGGCTGGCGGGAAGTGGAGCGGGGTGGCGTTGCGATCATTCTACTCAACGGCATGAAATACATTTGGCTCAAGAAAGTCTGCTTTGCCCTCGGCATCACGGAGAAGGAATTGTGTGCGAAGATCGTAGCGTCGGGGGCCGAGAAGTATCCCGCGCCGGCGGAGCTGACAGGAGACTAAAGCATGGGAATGGCAAAGAGCGGAATCGGATACGTTAATGAGCGGTTCGGCAATGAGCCCGGAAAGGTCCCCCTCTACGGCTGGAATCCCGGAGGGATGGGCTGCTCTGGCGGTTGTGAGTGCTGCTGGGCGCGGAAGCTGGCGAAGGCGCGTGGCAAGTGCCCCAAGTGCAAGGCGTTCACGGTCCACATACACCCAGAGCGATTCCCCTGGCTGGCCAAGAAAAAGAAGTCCAGCCTCATCCTCGCCAACTTCACCAACGACACCTTCGATTTCCAGCGGCCCCTCTGCGACATCAGGGCCATGATACGGGCCGCAGAAGCGGCAGACCACCACACCTATGTCTGGTTGACGCAGGTTGCGAAGCACGCACGATACAGCCTCACCGGCGCTGTCTCGCCCGGCCTTCTGGGAAACCACTATCTCGGCATCACCGTGCGCAACCAGGACGAGGCCAACAAGCGGCTTCCGGTGATGGCTGAAATCTCAGCGAACCTATGGGTGAGCTACGAACCGGCTTGGGCCTCCGTGGACTTCACGGCTATCCGTCACAGGGAGGAGGATGCGATCTGGCGGGCGGATCTCTTGGCGGGCACGGCGATGTGTGTCAACTCCGACTCGCCCTCCGCCTACAACGACGACGGAAGTGTGCCGACGCTCAAGGGCATCATCTGTGGCCACGACAACCGCCCCGGGGCCCCCGGCACAGACACGCTCGACCACATCCGGTCTGTCGTCCAGCAGTGCAAGGCTGCGGGAGTGAACTGTTATGTGAAACAGATATGGATTCCATGGCGCTACCCTGACAAAGCTGCTGTCGCCGGGATGAGAGACGACTTCCGATTTCTCCGCGCCAGTAAGCCAGACGAATACGCCCTTTACCCCTTCGACTTGATGCACCGCGCCCTGCCTTGGGACAAGGCGAAGATTTGACAGGCGCGGCGCCGTCTGGGCACGTCAAGCCACAAGGTCTTTGACCTTGCAGCCCAACGCCTTTGCAATTCTCTCTAGTACCGGCAGGGAGGGCGTAGACTCGCCCGACAAGAAGCGCGACATCCTTGCGTGTCCGACCTCGGACCTCTGCCCGAGTTTGGTGATTGTGAGGCCCTTAGCCTCTTTACGGTCTCGCATCTGCTTTGCTACGTTCATGCTTCCGACGCTCCTTCCGCCTTGGCCATCGCCTTCCGTGCGTTAGCATCTGTCTTGAACCGGCTGTAGTGGCGAACGTTCTCAAGTCGGGCCGGTAGCCACCCACGCGGGGATAGCCAGTGGGGGTTCGCGCCCCCGAGCCCTTTATGTCGGCAGACTTGAAAGAAACCACGCCGACGCCCTTCGCACGCTACTACATAAGCTCGGGTCCACTCCGCCGTGTCCCGGCGCTTACGGTTTTCTGCGCAGTGCTTTTCTGCGAAGTCCCAAACTTGTTGGGCATCTTCTCCGAGGTCATCTTTGAACTGTTGCGGGCATTTTGCCATGCTTCACCATCCTTTCTGGTGTTCTGCGGTGATTCCAGGAAAACGGGCGGAAACCGAGGGCCTACGATGCCCCAGGATCAACGTTCTCTTGCCCTTCGGTGTCCGGGGCGGCGGATTTCTTCACTTCTTCCAATGCAGCCTGCGCTTCCTCAATTGCCGCAGAGCAAACGGGCGCAACATCCTTGGCGAAGGTGAGCGCTCCATCCTCAAGATAGGTTGCGAAAACATCTTCCATCTTGACCAGCGCCGCCAGCAGGCCCGGGAAGTTGTTGCAGGCGCGGACGATGTACCGGGCGTTGGCTTCGCCGCGATGCTCTGGCCCATCGACTACGCGAGCAAAGAAAGCGCCTCTGGCTCCGATTAGGTAAGTCGGCGTGGCTTCTTCTGGCGCAATTCCAACAACCCACGGCAACGGCGTGTGCTCGCCGATTAGGGCCTTCAGCGCCCCCACCTTCGCTGCCATTTCGCTACCATCGGGCCAGCCCTGGGCCTTGGCCCTTGCGATGTTGGCCTTGGCTTCTGCTTCGATGGGGTCAACGGTTATTCTCGAATTGCCTCCGTACTCGTCGATCCCGTTCTTGGCATCCGTCATAAGGTCAAGCATTGCCTCGCAGGACGCCAGTAGGGCCGCGTTAATCTTCTCGTTTGCCATGTTCTACCCTTTCACTCTCGGGTCCCAGCGGTTCCAGGCCCATACCTACCCGCGCCCATGAGTCGGCGCGGTAGGGTACGGGTCAGGCAGGGCGCTCAGCAGTTGCCTCGGCCTCACTGGGCGGCTTTGGCGGTGCTGTGAGCGCGACTACTCCAAACTCGCTCAGTTCACGCTCTACGCGCTCGATGAAAATTGCGGATGGCCCTTCGCCTCGAATCCCCTCGACCAACGCGACGGCTTCCGTACCATCCTCGAAAAGGATGCTGACGACGGGTTGCGAGGCGGGGGTTGCGCCCCAATCCTGCGTTGTGAATACGATCTTCATAGCTTGCCCTTTCAGTAGTAGTAAGGCCCGCGATTCAGGCCCATACCGGGGGGCTCCGTAGAGCCACCCCGCACAGGCCCGTCAAAACTTTGCGTAGTTGGCTGCATCCTTCCGGCTACGGTCATCCTTTGGAGCAAATATGGCCGCAACGTCGGCCAGGACGATCTTGACGATACGGAAGTCGGGCCGACGGTGGTATTCTTCCGGGTCGAACGCGCCGGAGGCAAGCGCCCGTTCGTACTGGATGCGCAGTTGTCTTTTCACGTTGCCCGCGAATTCGTTAAACTCTCTTTTCGTCAGGGGGTCTTTCATCAGTCTACCCTTTCCGGTTGGGGTCTGCGATTCAGGCCCGTACCGGGGGGACCTCGGGCCGATGAGGTCCGCCCCGCACGCGCCCGGCCGCGAGGGCCAGAGCACCAGCGCCCCAGCCACTACGGCAAGAATGTTTCCAACCAGGGGCGGTCATTGCAGGACGGGAGGCTTTACGGTAATCGTCGGGCAGGCCCGCATCGAGGACATAAGAATCCGGGTCTCGTCGGCCTCGGTCAGTCCCATACGAGCGTTACGCTGCCGCGCGATCGCTTCCGCCTGTTCGAGGTCGTCGCCCCAATACCACGGTTCGGTCTCGCCGCCGCCGTTGGGGAAGTGTCCGCACTCACCCTCTATCACGATGGAAGGGCGGTAGCCTTTACCTTCTTCGTGACTGGCGGGGTTGATGTACCACATATAACGCCCTTTTCGCAGTTCCGGCAGTTCGTTAGTCATTGGTCGGTACTCCTTGTGTTGTCGGCTATCGGTATCCTAGCCCGCCCTGGACTCCACGCCGAGGGCGGATAAGGGGACCGCTAATCACTGTTCCCTTCTCTGCTTCGCAGGAATCGGTACAGCCCGTAAAAGCAGAGAGCGCCCACGACATTCAGGAAAAAGTATCGTAGACAGATGGCGGCGTAGGCCTGCTTGGGATCGAAGAGCCCCAGGGCAAACCACAGGGCGAGCACGGCACACAACCCACACAGAGCAAGAACGACTATCTTCAGCAGCTTTGTCACAGTTTCCCCTTCACTCAGCAGGGGCCCAGCGTATCCAGGCCCACGCCGCCGGGCGATCCTCCAACCGCCCAACAGTCTAGGCCCGTCCGTGGGCGGTTAGCTTCTCTCCCCCAAGGGATGATTGCCGCCGAAGCTCGTGCGCTGGACTTTGGTCGCCTGCGACGGGGTAGCGTTGGCGATAGCTGCGGACAAGGATTCGTAATTGGCTTGATCTCCCGCCGTCCACTTACAACGGCCTTCGGCGCGCTTGTCCGAAAGAGCCTTGGCTCTCTTGCACGCCGCCAGCAGGGCAGGCGCGGCCTTATGCAGCGCCTCGATGGTCCCGAGTCGCTCTTGAAGGCTCCCGATCTGGTCGGCGTGGATGTCGGAAGTATGCCGTAGGTTGCCCCGGTCTTTGTCGCGGGACTCGAAGGCGCCGCTGATCTCACCGCGCAGGGCCTTGTCCAGCTTGTCGATCTTGGTGTCCAGCCTGATGCAGCTTCCGGTTTCTGTTGCGGCCACGTCGTCTATCCTGGCCCCTAACTCGGCCCGGTGGGCGGCGTTGGCCTTCTCGTGGGCAACGGCATTACCCCTCACCTTGCCCTGTAAGCTTTCGATGCTGGCCGCGAGGGCGGCTAATGCTCGTGTCGTCTCTGTGTCCATGTCTCGGCCCTTTCATTGTCGGCCCGGGCGAGCCCCGAGCCACTAAGGCATTGTACGATACCGGCGGGGGGAAAGCAAGGGGAGTAAAGGTCTATCATCTTTGGCAGGGGCATACAAGGGCGAGAATCTCAGGCAGGGCGGACGATTCCACTGGACACTTGACCGGGGGCGCATGGGCGGCCTTGCCGTTGGGGGTCGTGGGGGTAGCCGTTGGACGATGGGCGGAGGCTGGAGCTCGCCAGCGTGGGGCCGTGGGGTGTGATCACCCAGAGGGATCCCGGGGGTGGCCGTGGGCCTGGGGGTGCGAGTGGGCTCACCCTCACCGTGGGGCGTGCCCATCCTTAAGAAGGAGGGAGCGACAGCGGACAGGCGTGGGGGCTTGGGGGCTCTGGCGGACGGCTGTGGGGGCTGGGGATGCCCGCCCAGCCGACAGTGTCCCGGCGCGGGGGTCGTGGGGGCTTGCCTTAAGCCGCTGGGGCGGGGTCGGTTGCGTCCTGCTGCCGGTTCGCTGCCGTCGGGTAGTCGGTCGTCTTGCCGCGTGTGCGTCCTCCTGTGGGGCCTTGTTGCCGCCTGCGGGGCTGTCGGGGACCGTGGGGCCTTTGTGGGGCTCTTGCTGTGGCTGGAGCCTTGCAGCACCCTCCGGCGTGGCGTCGGTGGCCGGGTGGCCCAGCCGATCTGACGCCGTGGGGCGGTGGCTCGGGAAGCTGCAACGCTGGTGGCTGACTGCTCGAGGTCGGTGGTGATCCTGGCCGGTGGGGCTGGACCGTGGGGCCTGGCCTCTCGCCTTGGTGACGGTGCCAGCGGGCTGGGCGGTGGCCATGGGCTCGAGGTCGCCGCCGTTGGGTGACGGGCGTGCCACTAACCAGCACAGGCAGCAACAGCGTCAGGACGTGGGCGAGGTCGCCGAGGGGAGGCGAAGAGGCAGAAGGGTCGCATGGGGCGAGGGAGGCTACGGTGCCACGTCTGACCAGTCGAGCGAAAATATGAAATTGGGGGTTTTGTTCTTGCCTTACCCTTGTGGGGATGCGTATAAGTTGTTGTGGGAGAACTGTCATATGCTGCTTTGGTGGTTCTGAGTTGGTTACCGATCGAGCCTCAGCATCCTACTCAGGAGAAACCTGGGGTGAAGTCTGTTTTCTGGCTGACTGACACCATTTTCGGCGGAGATTGCCGGACGATCCTGCGTCAGGTGGTTTGCCGGGCTTTGGGCGAGATTCGGGCTGTCGGTGCGTTGCGGCATGTTTATCGGTCTGATTGGCCGAGGCAGCTCAAGCACCGCTATGGGCTGCGGTTTTCACACGCTGGGTGGGCTTCTGACGTGTTGAAGGGCAAGGACGTCCCTGAGCACCTGGACAAGGCCGCTGTGTTGGCCTGAGAGAGAAGGAGACGGGTAATGGCACGGATGGGCGGCATACCTGATGGGGTGGTCTCTCCGGCTTGGGGAGCGTATCTGGAATGGTTCGACGGGATCAAGGATTATCGGCTTCTGACTCGTGAGGAGTTTCGCATGGGGCAGCATGTTTGGGAGGTGGTCTTGGAGGAGGATGCGGACGCTCTGAGCCAAAAAGACATGGCCGCGGGTCTACGGAAAGCCGCTCTGGACGGCGTGACGAATCGCCTTTGCAACATGGGCGACCGATTCGATCTCGATTGCTCTAACGGCGACAGGATGACCGGCGAGGACATGAAGCAGGAGACGGTGGTAATTTTCCAAAACCAAGAGGCGATTCTGAGGGCGCTCCGGTGCCTCCTTGCGAGAGAGGGAAAAGAGCAGGAACTCGATGATGTGTTGAGTGGCCGGGCGGGAGTCCGTGGGGCTCCGAAGCGGGCGACGGGGGAGAGTGGGATACCCTCTGATGCGACGTGCGGCACTTGCCTGTCGGCCGAGGGCGACGGCGGTGAACCGGTTGGGGAGGATTGCTTCGCGGGCGAGTGCAAGTATGAGGGCGGGGGCCATATTACCCCTTATCCCGTCTGCGATGATACGCCCGCTTGTGGGGACTGGGAACCTCGAAAGGAGAGCGGCTGATGGTTACGGTACTTCGGAGAAAGGCGTCGGATAACTGCCGTCATCGGGTCAGGGTTGTGGTCGCGGCCAAGAAAGATCCTGGCGTCATTCGGCAGGCGATCGAGAGTATGCGGCGGTTCCGGCGAGGCGGGGTGTCGAAAACGAGGGCTCGGATGCTCAGACGGAGGAGAACGTAGCGTGGTTTCCTTCGCGGCACAGGCTGTTGATCGGAAGAAGCTCAGGGCGGTCCACGTCGAGAGCGACGGCGGCGGCTGGCACCTCCACCCATCCTACCCCGAGAAGCTCCTCTACATGCCGGTCAGCGAAGCTGAGACCGGCCCTGCGACGGCTGACGGCTACGTGGCGGCGTTCGTCGTGCCGTTTGGGTCGACGCTACTGGTCGCCCGTTGGGATGGCGAGGAGGGCTTGAGCTTCGTTGTGGGGTTCCAGCGGCGAGACGGTGAGGAGAAGCGGTTCAAGAAACTATCGCACCGGGAGGCGGTTGCGGTCCTTCATGCCGGCCGCCTCAAGATCGGGGTGGTGCTGGATAACGGCGTTGTCGTGTGGCGAGACCCGAAGTTCATAGAGGGCCCCTTCAATGAAGATTCAGAAACGACTTGATCCCGGAACGATGGTCCCCCGCGGTTACGGACTGGCGTGGCATGATTGGATTAACTGTGAGAACGTCTACTACCCAATTCCCTTGAATTGGGTGATGTGCTACTTGCGGAAGATCCATCGGTTCTTGGTCTGCCCACCGTGGTCGAGGCGCGCCCCCAAGGATGTTATCTACTGGCGGGAGCTTGCCTGGAAGAGGCGCCGCGAAGTGATCGACGCGATGCGGCATATTGTTGACCCGAGGTTGAAACCTTGGGTCTGCCCCAGGTGCAACCGGCTTGAACGCTGGTGTGAATGCAAGGCTGTTGAAGGGAGCGGGTGAGAAGGTGTGTCCGGTGTGCGTGGGGGAGATTGTGTTGGCTGTAGCCACGCCTGCCCACATCTGTTCTTTCTGCGGCTGCGCCAAGTTTTCCTGCTTGTGCGAGACGTACAAGAAATTCTTTGCCATGAAGGAGCAAGGCAATGCTGATTGAGTTGACGCTATTCGATGATTCGGGTGATGTGGTGCTTCGGCCAGAGGACATCATCACTGTTCGAGACCGCGGTAGCGGCGGTGCCGTCGTGGTAACATCAGAGCGATGTTGTGAACATGCGCGAGTGAAGGAATCTGCCTCCGAGGTCCGCGAGAAGTGGGAGAAGGCGCTGGCGGAGAGCCGGACATCGACCAAGATCATGCTGGGCGAAGATGGTCAAGTTACCGGCTGGTTGGACCGAGAGGGCGAGTTTCACGAAGCCAAGGCGAAGCAGTCCGGCAGCGGGGTAATTGACCTGACGCCGGAAGAGGAGCCACTGTGAAACACACTCGTCGCAGTTTGTTCGGCATGATCGGCGGGGCGGTTTCTGCAGCGCTGGTTGCGGGGGGGGTGAAGAAGCCCCAACGGCGGTTTCGTAGCACCTACCATAGCTACCTTCCGTGGTTTCAGGTCGAGAGGAAGCGGCGGGAGCGGCACTTCGAGCTTGTACGGAAAGCGTTTCACCCAGAGGCGATATATGTTCAGGGCGAACTGATCTGGTGGGACCCTGAGATAGACAAGGAGCAGCGACTCCGCGTGGTGACCGAGGGGTTTGCCTCTGGCCGGCTGCGCTGGCCCAAGGAGCAAGGATAATGGATTGGTGGATTGGATTTATTGTCGGCATGGGGACTGGTTTGCTTATCGGCCTGGTCGCCATGTGGGTATTCTGTCGCCGCATAAGGCCGTTTAGCTTCGGCCAGTACGTTGATGCTTATTTGGCAACGGGGCACGACCTGAAGGAGACCGGATAATGGACCGCCATGAACACGAGGATATGTGGGAGAGGGACCAGCGAGAGTTGCGGATTGCAAAGCGCCGCAAGGCTCTTGAGAACAGACAGCGTGGCAGGCGTTCATATCCAGTGAAGCCGCCTACCCCCCAAGGCAAAGTGCAGGAGACCGGATAATGGAACTACGGGATATGACGCCGAAAGAAATCATCCACTTGATTGAGGGCCTGCTAACGCATGCGACTGTCGCTTGGGGCGACTCGATTGTTGCCGAGCCGTGGGCAGAACTCAAGCGGAAGTGCGGCGCAAAGCCGCCAGAGTTTCCCCTGACGGCTGAATTCATGCAGGGCATGGACATCAAGGAATTGTTGCGAAGCCTGACGAACTGCGCCAACAATGTCGGGTGGGACCATCGCCACACGCGACAGCTCCGCGCAGACCTCAAGCGGCGAATTTATTGGCTGGCGTCACGACAGGACGCTTGGGAGGCCAGAGATCGCTACCGATGCCCCGTGATGGGCCATTATGTTGCGGGGGTAGACAAGGGAGGGCCTGAGCCCGATAAATCCGTTGTGCAAGTCTGCCCAGTGGCGGGGAAGGGTGTCGTGTGGGTAGACAAGGTCGCGCTGGAGCCGTCGCCGTACACCTACGTTTGCGGCAAGTGCGGCAAAACAAGACTGCGGGTTCACGTTAACGAGGGGACGCCCTGCCCAGCGTGTGTTGCCTCCAAGCCCGACGCCCCCTCCGGCTACGAGCATGTGGGGGAGTGGCGGCTGGTCGAATTCGATGAACATTTCCTCTGCGCTGACGGCACAGCGGCCAAGAAAACGGCTTTCCTCGTTCCGGATGTGACCATCGACGACGGCAAGCGTTGGATACTGCGCGAGGTGGAGCAACTTTGCCCCAAGTGCGGAAAGCCGATGCCCAATGCGGTCCCCGACTGGCCATGCGTTGAGTGTCATATGGCCCGCCCTCCCGCCAAACCCGGTTACGAGTACACAGGAGAGTGGAGGAAGCCGGGGAAGGGCGAATTTTATCTGACCCATCCTAGGGTATGCGAATATGAGAGCCGGTCGCTTGCCGGTGTGCGATGGGCCGAGTTGCCACCTAAGTCGGAGGGTGGTGCGGCCTTGCGCAGCGAAGATGGCCCGCCTGGTCATTTGTGGGGACCATCCGATAGAGTTGACCAAGGCCGCCGCTGGATACTGCGCGAGGTGGAGAAGAGGCCGCGACTGCACCCGGCGAATCTCAGTGATATGGTAGTAGCACAAGAAGCCCTCACGGTTGCTATCGGAGCACTGGCCCGCCGCGTGGTGAACCTGGAGAAGAAGCAGGAATGAGGCACGTCCTCTGGCCCCTCCTTTGGGTGTTGGTGGCCTCTGCGATCGTGTTGTGGGCCGCGGGGTTCATTTGAAACCATAGCGGTTCCGGGGATTGCGGTTTGCACGTCTGGTAGAATCCCATTGGAGAACACCCCTATGGCCGATCAGCCGAAAAAGCACACGCTTGCCCGCGACGGTAACGGAGAGCTCCTTCCCGCAGGGGAGACGGCTCGCCGCGATGGCGGGCGATGGCACCCGACTGACAAGCAGATGGCAGCATTGGAGTACTGCCAGGAGCGTAATTATGGGCACAGCGTAACAGACCTTGCGAAAAACATCGACATCCATCGGGGTAGCTACTACGAGTGGTTCAAGAACCCAGCCTTTGCGGGATGGTGGACCGACCAGATGGAAATGCACTTCGCCCTCCGGCTACCGAAGGTGTACGCGGCGTTGTTCGAGTCGGCCGAGGGCGGCAAAGACGCCCCGCGATCGGTGACGGCGGCCTGCAAAATCGTCCTCGATCGGTTCGACAAGAAGTTCATGCCCCAGGCACGGCACGACGTATCTATCACTGGCGAGTTGAAACTTGACCTCAGTGAACAAAAAATCAGAAACATCTGCCAGCAAGTTATTGACCGTATTGCCGCGGACTCAGCCGGCGAACGCGGAGATGCGCCAGGGCCTTCTTGAGATAGACCGCGAAGAGCGGGCAATGTGGCTCGATGCTTGTGGGCAGGGCCGGGACGGTCTACTCTTGTGGGCCAATACCTTCGGCATGATCGCGGAGCCGAGGGACAAGATCATCAAGGGGGCAATGTCGGGTATGCACGTCCTTCCGTGGCTCACTTGGTCCATACAAGACATGGCGATGCTCGAGCTCTACGACGCGGTTACGCTGGAACACGATCTGCTGATCGAGAAGAGCCGGGATATGGGGGCAACCTGGAACTCCTTGGCGGTGTTCATGTGGTATTGGCTCTTCAAGGAGCACTCGATGTTCCTGGTCACCTCCCGCACGGAAGATTTTGTGGATAAGACCGGAAGCCCGAAAGCCCTCTTCTGGAAACTGGACTTCATGCTTGAGCATCTTCCGAGCTGGATGGTCCCGAGTCTCACGCGGACACACATGCACTTGTCGAACGACGATAACGGGTCAGTCATCGACGGCGAGAGCACCAACAAAGACATTGCCCGTGGGGACCGCCGCAAGGCAATACTCTTCGATGAATTCGCTACCTGCCCGGAAGCCGCAAAGGTGCTGGCCGCCAGCGCGGATGCGACAGGATGTAGACTCTTCAATTCAACCCCCCGCGGTGCAGGACACACCGATGGCTTTGGGAACCGCCGGGGCAACGCCTTCGCGGCATTGCGGGAATCGAAGCAGATGAAGGTACTACGCCTGCACTGGTCCGATCATCCCGTCAAGGGCGCCGGCCGGGAGAGGATAGCCGACCCGGACACTGGCGGGAAGAAGTGGACCTCCCCTTGGTATCGGGCTGAATGTGTCCGCCGTGGGTCGAAGGTCGAGATAGCGCAAGAGCTGGACATCGACTACCTCGCCTCCGGCGATATATTCTTCGACAGGGACGTGCTGACGAGGGCAAGGGCGTCCGAACTGTGCACCGATCCGAGGAGGGCCGAGTTGGCCTTTACGGTCGAGACGATCATCCCTGGGATCAGTTACAAGATTCACCTGGGCGAACTCACTTACACGCCGAAGGGGATTCTCTCGATTTGGGACGAGCCGGGCGAGGACAACTACGCCGCGTTCGCTGACATATCAATGGGGACCGGAGCCAGTAATAGTTGCTTGCACGTCGGCGCAGTCGGGAAAAGAATTCAGGTTGCTTCGCTTTTGACGCCATTCCTGTCGCCGGACAGATTCGCGCAGTATGCTGCGGCGGTCTGCCTGTACTACTGCGGTCAGACGGAGGGTGCATTTCTCGGATGGGAAGCCAACCTCATCGGGGAAGTCTTTGGAAGAGAGATCTGCCGCCTCGGATATCTGAAAGTGCTGGGCAACATCAATCAGTCTCTACCGTGGGAGCCGTCAGACAAGAAGATCGGATGGTATTCCAACCGGCAGAAGAAATTAGACCTGCTGTCCGATTTCCGAGGCTGCCTTGCGAAGCGGGAGTACACCGTGCGGGACGCGGCGCTGATAAGCGAACTGGAAATGTATATCAACTTCGAGGATGGGGGAGTAGGCCCGAGCGAACTTGTGGGCGATTCGTCCGGGGCCCGGCTGGCCCACGGGGACAGAGTTATCGCCGGAGCAGGAATGAAGATGTGCATGGAGCGACAGCCGCTATACGTTCACACCAAGAAGGCCCCCGGCATGTGGTCGATGGAGTATTTCGATGATCTGGCCGCCGCCGCCGCGACAGAAGAACAGCAGGAGCAACTATGGGTACTACAGGGCTAGACACGACTGAAAAGAAGAAAGAGGCGGCGAGGCTGGCCAGGGCGGTCACGAACTGGTCGGACACTCCACTCAGGCGGTTTCGGGAACTGCGCAGGGCGATGCTGAAAACCTTTGGTGGGCTCCTGCTCGCCAAGAAGGGCGAGATGCGCCAGATCCTCCCACTGTTCTATTCGATGACTTCAATCTTCCTGCCCCAACTGAAAGTGAAGCCCAACCCGCTTGTGACAACGACCCTCCCGCCCCTGCGAGGCTTCGCCTCGCTCACGGAACATGCGATCGAGTTTACGCTCGCGCAGATCGAGTACGCCAACACCCTCCGAATGGCAACATTGGAAGCGCTGTACGGCAGGGGCATCACGGTTTCTGGAATCGGTGAGCGGCCCGCCGGTGGGATAAAGAAGCCGACCGGATACCTGAACGAGAAGGGCAGGATATTCATCAGGCCGGTTTCCGAGGATGATTTCATCGAGGACACCGCGGCGAAGAACAGGCCGGACCAAGCCACGTTCCGGGGGCACCGATTCATGGTGCCCTACAAGTGGGCACTTGAGTCCGGGCGGTACAACGTCAAGGCTCTCGAAAGGGCCCATGCTCGTGATCTTACCCACCGCCGGCAGGCCGATAAGCAGTCGATCGTTCCGGTCGAGCGGTTCATCGACGAGATACGCCTTGCGACACTCTGGCTCCCAGCGGACAACCGGCTTGTCACGATGGCGGGCAACATGACTCTCGCCGATGAATATCTCCGCGAGGATGGGTACAAGGGCCCAAAGACGGGCCCCTACAATATCTTGACCTTCATGGAATTGCCTGACAGCAACATACCCATCCCGCCGTTCTCGGTCGTTTTTGATCTCGTGACCGTGCTGAACCAGGTGGCGAACAAGATTTACGAGGGAGCCCTGAAACATAAGAGGATCATCTTTGCCGCGCCCGGCACGGAAGCACAAGCCAAGGCGGCGCTGAACGCGCACAGCGATCAGGTAATCACCGGCGATCCGAAATCAGCCAAAACTGCCGAAATGGGCGGGGTTGCGGAAACCAACTACCGGGCCGCGATGTGGATGCACGAGCAACTGAATCAGATGAGCGGAAACCCGAACATCATTGGCGGGACCGGGGCCCAAGCCCCCACGCTGGGACAAGAGCAAATGGTATTCAGCGCGGCCAGCGGGATTCAGGCCGATCGCAAGGACCGCATCACACAATTCGCAACGCGCGACTGCCAGAACATCGCATGGCATTTGTGGAACGACGAAGGACCGCTGGGGCAGACGATGGACATGATCCAGAAGTTCCCGGCACCGATCGGCGACATCCCGATACGGTGGACCGGAGAAACTCGGAAGGGCAAGTTTGAAAACTACAACTTCAAGATCAAGGCCCACTCGGCTGCGGCGGATTCGCCGGATGCTCGATACGCACAGATCGTAAGGTGGATTCAAGACGTCGTAGTACCGTTGGCGCAGATAGGCGCTTCACAGGGCACGGTCCCAGACGTGGCGTTGCTGGCAAAGCTCACGGGCAGATACCAGGAGATCGACGAGGCCCCGGAAATTTTCGGCCAGGGCACGCCGGCCAACTCACCAACAGTGAACACGCCGAAAAGATCGGGCGAGAAACCACAGCGGGCAGGCACGGCCGCCCCCGGCGGCGGAGGACAGAAAACGCCCAGCCAGCCGCCGGTGGGCAAGGGGGCTCCTGGCTCATAAAAATATCCATGTGAAACCGCTACGGTTCCACGGGCTTGAGCAAAAGAGGGCTGTAGGATACTGACATGGCGCGATTCGTAATGAGACGCGGGAAGCTCACTCCCATCGAGGATGCCGGGCCCCTGGCCAAGGCGGCCGACAACGGCGAAATGCGGTCAACCGCCGTGGGGTGTCCGAGAAAAAGGGAGCAAGCCGCGCGACTCAGGAAACTATCTGCCGCGGGGGTAGACGCCCGTTACGACCCGAGGACCGGGCAACTTGTGTATCAGGGCGGATACCACGCGCAGCGCGCAGTAGCGAAACTAAGCGGATTGGAGATCGACTGAGCCCCAAGACTCTACGGAATCCGGGCGAAAGGAACTATCCATGACTGACGAACAAACAAAACCGGACACGCAAGGCGCAGAGGTAGACGGCGATGCGGGACAGAGGCAGAAGGCCCAGGCGGATTTGGCCCAGCACCTCACAGACAACCCGATCGACTCTACCGCTACCCCCAGCGGTTCGGGCCAGCAAGGCGCAGTGGAAGGCGGCAAGGCCACCCCCGATGCACCCACGCTGACGAACGTGCAGATAGAAGCGGTCACGGCCGCGGGCTTCAAGCCCGAAGAAATCCTGGCGATGGGGCCGCAGGGTATCGAGCGAGCGGACAGGATGGTAAAGGCTCGCGCCGATATCTCTCGATTTGCCAGTAAAGCCGGTCACCTTGAGACGGATAACAAGGCTCTCAAGGCGGCGGCTGAGGCTGGCGACACTCCATCGAAGGCAATGGCCGAGATCGAGAGCGAGGAATCTTCTGACTACGACGACGATCGGCCAAAGATCAAGCAGAATTTCCAGAACACTGAGCAAAGACTCGCAGCTTTAGAGGCTGGCCATGTGGCCGGCGGAACAACCGAAACATCCGATTCGGATGGGATGGCAGAGAAAGATCAATATTTCGATGGCCTCCGCGAGCAAGGATGGACGCAATTCGGCGAAGGGCCGATGAGCGCACTTCCCGAGTTTTCGCAGGAAGCTATTGCGAGGAAGGACATCGTAATCATGGCGGACTCGATTATGGCTGGCTCTCCGGGGACGGACTCCGCGGTGGCCCTGAACGCAGCTCTCTCTGCTCAGTACTCAGCCGAACATAGCAACGCAGCGGTACAAGGCGAAGTGGCCAAGGCCCAGGCGCAAGAAGCCGGCTCTGTTGAACCACCGAGCGGAAGAGCGCCCGTACAAGATTCTCCGAACGCCAGAGAAGATACTCGGTCGGAGCTTGAGGTGAACTTGGCCCGCGTAGACGGATAAGCCGCTGCCGGGAGAACTGAATCATGCCCTTTACCCTGAACGACGCAACGCTTCTCTGCCTCAATCACCTGTCTCTGGATGGCAAGTTTGAGGTGGTGATGCCCAAGCGGACTTGGCTGTTCAGCGACATCCTGTGGACTCAGGACAAGTTGGACATGCCCGGCGGCAAAGAGGACCAGTTTGAGATCATGTACCGGCTGGGAACGTCGGCGCAGTACACCTCTCCCGGCCGCGAACGTAATCCCACCTTCGGAAAGCATTTTGTCAATGGCGTGGCGCCGCTGATCCAGATGTACTTCGAGGTGGCGTATATCGAAGAGGAGATCGAGTTGCGCGGTAAGCTCGGTCCTCTGCAAGGATCGTGGGCGATCGTGAACTACATCGAGGGTAGAAGGTTGGCCGAGATACTGAACTTCTACGACAAGCTCGAAGATGACTTCCTGAAACTGCCGATCCTCACCGGCGTTCAGAAGAGCATGTGGGGCCTGCCCTACCACATTACCGCGATCACGAGCGCGCAGATGGCTACCGCCAATGTGGCGGGCGCGTTCCAGGGCGGTAACCCCCTGACCCAGGCGTCCGCCGGCGCTTCGGCTGGCAGCGATTGGTGCGGGATCGACATCAGCACTGCGACCGGGACGTATGCCGGGATGCAGAACTACAACTTCGGCTGGGACTCCGACAGCGCCGCCGGGGTGTCGATGACCGAGGAGAACAAGGTGCGGCTCGCCGAAGCCTTCCTCTCGCTGGACTTCCAGGGCCCGCTGGATATCGCGGACCTGCCGAAGCCCATGTGGAATAGGTACAGGTTCTTCACGGACAAGTTCATGATCCGCAAGTTCGGCATCGCGGCTCGCCAGCAGAACGATCGCATGGGTGCGGATGTTCTCAAGTACCTGGGCACGGACGTCAGTTTCGTCAAGATGAACAACGGCGTCCTGATCAACGGCCTGCCGATCCGTCACGCGCCGACGCTGGACACGCCGGATGCGACGGACCTGAACGCCCGCGGCTATCACCCGTTCTACGGCACGAACATGGACAAGCTCAAGATCGTCCGACGTCCGCAGAAGTTCATGCTGAAACGGCCGACAGCCTCGGACAAGGTTCACACCCCGGACGTGTACGTCGATTTCATTGACAGCGTGTTCAACCTCCGCTGCCACAACCATCAACAGGTCGGCTTCAACGGCTGCTGGAAGGCGTAGGCCGCCAGTAGTTGATGAACCGGATTGAGAATGAGCTGTAAGGAGACACGGCAATGACTTTAAGCCAGAGACGCGAGAAACAGCCGATTGTTGAAGAGCAGTCGGACGGCGAAACTCAGCCGACTTACCAGGAAAACGTGAAGTTTACTTACGGCGGCACCGGCATCGACCTCGGCGCGGATGGCAGTGATGGTTCGTCCGTGGCGACAGCCTCCGAGGGCTTCGACAGCGATGGCAACGGCTTGGCGAACTGCATTGCGGTGAACGTGCAGGTCCGCGGCCGGAACGAGAACTTGGCGGAGAGATCGTTCCTGCGGGTGTACCTGTCAACCGATGCGGAAGGCGAAAGCGCCGTAAACGCAGTCACTACCGGACCCATGACGGTCGAGACGGGCACGCTGATAGCCGAGCATACCGCGTTGGCCGACTTCGACTACATGACGGACGAAAATGGTGTGCTACTCATCGAACTGGTGAACACGGCCTCTGAATCGAAGTACATGGTCGTGGTCTACAAGGGCAATGTGTTCGTCACCAGCATACTGACCTGGGCGTAAAAACCGTTCCGCACGTGGGTAGGTACTGCCTCCGGGTGGTGCCTGCCCGCGTGAGTAACTTACTTAACGGGTTCCTGACTACCCCCGGGCCACGAGGCCGAAGTCGGGAAGGAGCTGAATATGAGCGTTCACAATCATCTAAGCCGAGAGCGGCAGGCATACGAAAAGTCGATCATCAAAATCACCGATGCGACACTGACGGGGAAGGAGCTGCGCGAAAACAAGTACATCATCTGCAACAAGGGAAGCTCGATGACGCTGACCTTCCCCGCGGCGATAGTCTCTTTTGACGGCATGGAGCGGTATGCCATCAACAAGGGTGCCGGGACGGTCACGATTGCCTATACCGATGCCGCTGGAGCGGCCACGAGAAGCCTGGGGCAGGGCGCCACCATACGCCTCGACTGCGATGGGGATTACTGGTACGCCGAGCCGGATCTTGCCGGGGGCATAGCGCTTGCCAGCACCAAGATTCTCGTCGGGAGCGCGGGTGGCGCGGCCACTGCACGCGACCTGACCGGTCCCTGGAATATGTCGAACACGGGTCTGTTGTCGATGGGTTCGGCAACTGTGGCCGGGGCCGGCACGAATCAGAGCAACGCAGCAGCGCTCGCCGATGGCTTCACCCTTGCCTCGGGCGGCAATGGCACCGTTGGGGTCAAGCTGCCGACAGCGGCGGCTGGCGGATTCTGTATCGTCAAGAACAACGCCAATGCGGTTCTCAAGTTGTGGCCGAACAGCAGCGATGCGATTGACGCGCTGGGCGCTAACGCAGTGATGTCGATGCCAGCCTACGCGACGGTGCTGCTGGTTGCCTACGATGGAGTGACCTGGTACAGCGACGTGCTGACAGTCACCGGGACAACCGCGATCAGCTTCGCCATCAACTCCGGCGGGAATTCGCTGATCTGGAGTACGTCCGGCCTCGGCCAAGTCAGTACATTCACTGTCCCGGATGTTGCCTCTGATGAGGTAATGATGCTGGGCGCGACACAAACGGCAACCGACAAAACCTTCACCGCGCCGGTGCTGGATATACCTGTCATCGCAGATTTCACCGCTGCGACACACGCCCACATCAACCCCGCCTCCGGCGGAGCGATTTCGGCTCAGGCGTTTGGCATTATCAGGATTTCCGGGCAATCGGATGTTATCGCCGACGCCAACAGTGACATACTGACGCTCTCCAGCGCCGATGCCACGATCGACTTCACGAGTACCGCTGGCACCGACACCGTTGACCTGAGCGTCATTGCCCTCGACACGGCCGACATAACCGAAGCCGCCATTGCCGATGGCGACTACATCTACTTCGCAGACGGTGGTTCCAGTGGCGCGACAAAGAAGGAAGCGCTCCACGACGTTGCCACTTTGTTCGCGGGCAATGGCCTTGCAGCCACCAGTTCGGTGATAGCGTTTGATCCGAACAGCCTGACGGCTGCGGTCCTTGCTGACGGCGATTCCATTGTGTTCATTGACGCCGGTTCCTCCAACGCTCCCAAGAAGGAAACCATTGCCGATCTTGCTACACTGTTTGCCGGAGATGCATTGACGGCAGCCAGTTCCGTGATCGGGTTCACCCCCACTGATTTAACCGATACGGCAATCGCTGACGGTGATTTCATCATCTTTACCGATGCGACGGCCTCACACGCTCCCAAGAAAGAAGCCTTGGGGGATGTAGCAACCCTTTTCGCGGGCACTGGCCTGGCGGCGACAGCCTCGGTGATAGCCGTGGACCTGAATGGAGTGGGAGCGGCCGTTGTCGATGTAACCGCGGACTCAATCGTTATCATGGATGCCAATGCTTCCGATGCGACGAAGAAGGAGAGCATCGACGACTTCGTGACGGCGCTCGCGGGCGAGGGACTCAAGAACACCTCGTCTCAGTTCGCTCTTGACTTGAACGAACTGAGCGATACGGGAATCGCCAACGGTGACTCCATCGTCTTTATTGACGCGGGAGACAGTAGCAGTAAGAAGGAAACCATTGCCGACGTGGCAACGCTGTTTGCAGGAACGGGCCTGACGGCGACAAGCTCCGTCATAGCCCTGACCGCACACGATGTAAGCGAGGTGACGGTCGATGTGGCCGCTGACTCGTTCATACTCACCGACGCTGGCGATTCCAACGCGACCAAGAGGGATACGATCGCGGATCTCATTGCCGCGATTGCCGGTAATGGCCTCACTGCCACCAGCGGCGTCCTTGCTGTATCAGCCAAGACGACCTGGCCGATGACCCTGCCCGGCGACATCAAACTCGATACGGACCAGCAGGGCGGGCCTTTGGTTGGCCTTGTGGAAACAGGCGACATTGCCGTAACCGCAGAGGCCGCAGCCTTCAACCTTGCCTATGACACCGGCACTGATGGATTTGAAACCGTGCTGGGCACAGGTGCGGCTTGGCACAACGGCGAGTATCTCCCGACTGCCGACGCGAACGACGACGCCTGCTACATTGGCTCGGCCTCGAAGTTCATGGAGTTTGCGATTGACGTATCCGGCACGGTCGGCGCTTACAGCGGAGTCGGAGCGGGCAAGTACCAGTATTGCAAGAACGGTTCTGCCGATGGAACCGAAGCATCCGGCGATGCCTTCTGGGGGGACTTGAGCATTATTCAATGCACCGATGATGAGAACAACACCACTGGCGCAGATGCAGGCAAGAATCCGTGGTCTTCGGATGGCGTAACGACCTTTGTACCTCCGAGCGATTGGGTGTTGGCCACGATCAACGGCCAGGCGGCATACTGGATTCGCTGGATCGTCCTGGACAGCACGAAGATCACCACTGTCGGCATACCCACCGATGAGCATGACACCATAAGGGCCGCTGCGTTGTCCCTGGGCCAGATGCCCCATGCCGGAATAATCACAGGCTATCGCATGGTGAGCAAGAACGCCACGGTCCACTCCGGTACGGATGTGAAGGTCCGGCTGGTGAATCACACGACCGTCCTGGTGGGCGATGAGGAAACCTGGACGGTCAGCAGGCGGGGGATATACGTTGTCACGACCCCGATGACTGTCGCCGAGGGCGATATGATCGGCGCGGTATGCACACAAGAGGACAGCGGCAACAACGACCCCCTGGACGTGGCCTTCGAGTTGGACGTTACGTTTGCTTAACAGTCCCGGAATTGTCCGGGCTGAACCATAAGGAACGGATGATGACTAAGAAGAAAACGAAAGCGGAACGAACAGCGGGCAAGGACCACGCGGCTGCCGTGGCCGAAGCACCTGCGGCGGTCAAGGCGGCGACCGCACCGCCCGCCGAGGCGCCCGCCCCCAAGTCGACCCCGGAACCTGCCCAGACCGCAACGGAATCTGCCCCCCCGCCGGCCGCACCGGAAACGGCCCCTCAGCCGGCGGCGCCCGCACCCGCACCCGCACCGGCGGAGCCGATCCAGGCCCCCGCCCAGGAAGAGCAGCCTGCCCCGGGCCCCCTCCCGGACCCGAACCCGACGATGACCAGGGCGGAAATGCTCGAGCAGCAGAACGCACCGGCCCCGATGCAAGCAATCGCCGAGTCGCCCGTGGCACCCCCTGAAGAGTTGCCGGACCCGAACCCCACGGCGACCAGGGAGGAAATGCTCGCAGAGCAGGCAGCCCCCGCGGCTGCACCAGCGGCCGTTGCACCGGCGGGGCAAGCCCCCGCGGCCAAGCCCGCCCCCGCGACGGCGAAGGTTAAGTTCCTGATCGTCGTGACTGATGGCACGAACGTCCAGGTGCAGAAGTGCGACCTGAACACGCTGGAGCTGAGATACGTTGCCGGGGAGCTGGCTAAAATGAAGGTCCCCGTACCGCCCCAGCCCGCACTGATGCCGGCCCCGGCCGCACCGGCGGGGTAGAAAGAGCAAAGCATAAGACTTTAGCCGGGGCAGAGTCGAAAGGCCCTGCCCCGGTGGACAATCGGAGCAACGATGACCGAGCCCACCAGCTCGATGACCCGCCTGCAGCTCGTTACGGAGATTTCCCGCCAGTGTAAAGCCACCGTTGCCGATTCCCTGAGTAACCTACAGCTCTACTACCGGGATTTTCTCTATTCATGGCCGTGGGGATTTGTCTGCCCATCGGCGACAATCGCAATCGTGGCGAGCACGGCCACGAGCGACCTTCCAGACGATTTCGCCGAGATCGTGGAGTGGCCGTCTTTCCCATCGGTGGACGGCAACGGCCCGATCGTAGAGCAGGTTGACCTCAAGCGGATCCTCGACAGAAGGGCGTACTCGAGTGAGACCGGCCCGCCGAGACGATTCGCCCTGGAGGCCAAGACCTTTGTGCCCGCCACGGGCCAACGATACACGATACGATGGGACCCCACGCCGAACGCGAACAAGACCCTCTTGTACAGGTACAGGATAATACAGCCACTCCTGGCCAACGACACTGACTACCCCGCCGGCGGGCCCCCGCACAACCTGACCCTGATCGAGGGCGCCTTGGCTCAATGGGAAAGCAGCACCGGCAACGTGGCCGGTGTGCACCACAATCTTCACGACATCGCATGGGCAAAGAGTCTCGCCTTTGAAAAACGACTCAGGACGGGCATAACGCTCGGGACCTTAATTGCGACTCCGCCGCTGACGACCTATAGCGGGTTCCAGGTCGGAGCGGTAACCGAAGTGTAAGAGGACAGGACAATGAAGATCATAGGGCAAGTTGAAGTAGCAGTTACCGACACGCCGCGAAGGGTGTCGCTTCGGGACGAGTTCATGCCGAACACACTGGTCAATCTCGGGGCCAACACGGCGTACTACCGCTACAACCCGGACAAGCCCGCAGGGCTGACGACAACGCTCGATGAGGCGAGCGAGGCAGCGATTAGGGCCCTGGGCGGCGTACCGCTGCGCGCAGGCCACGCCGTTGTAATTCCAGGGGATGTGCCCTACGTCGATATTGCCTGCATCACCGGAGAGACGGCCACGGTAGATGTCATCCCCGGCGCTTTGGTGGACAGTACGAGCATCACGGCGACGATCGGGGCGGTCACGGCCAACGCAGGGACGAATCTCAATACGTCTCTGCTGGCATTGGAAACGGGAGGGAACCTTGCGTCTCTTGTCACCCTTCTCGGCGTCGGCACTGGCGCGATGGCATCGGCGCAGGCAGTTACCATAGCAACTGATGATACTGTCATTGGCGCTACTGATGATACGGAGGCAGCGGCTGGTGGCGTAGGCAGTATATCTTCCAAGCTGCGGAAGATTTCAACAGATATTGGCCATATTGATCAGGACACAAGCAAGCTCCAAACGGCGGCTGGCGGGGGCTACGTCAGGCAGGACGCAACTTCGACCATTGCAAAGGAAACCGGCGGGAACCTTGCGGCGTTACTGACGGTGATGACGAACTTCAACGCCTTCACCAAGAACGGGAAGTCAACGGATGATCTGGAAACTATCTCGATTGCCCAAGGTGTTACCCCTGGCGCGGCGACGATCAAGGCTGACGATTCCGGTAAGCATGTTCTGGTGATGGGCGTGTTTGGGACTATGGATACAGCAGATGGTACGCTTCAGTTCAGAGAGGCCGATGATTCGCCGGTTTACAGCGGCGCGATACCTATGGCTGATAATGGCGGGCCTGCGCTTCCCGTTACAGGGTTCCCGCTGTTTACCTCCGCCGATGGAAAGGGGTGTGAGATATTTACCTCTGGCGGCGCGTTCAACGGCGCAATCCAAGTACTTGTGGTGGACGACTAATGGCGACGCTTTACCCAACACAAGATAACTTCGGCAACTGGTCGGACCCGGAATGGTCTCTCGCGGACGACAACGCCAAGAATCACGTCAAGCCTACAGGCACGGACGATGTTGTTCTCACGGCCAATAGCAGTGCCACCATGACCGTTGATGAGACGGGTTTGTGTGCCTCTTTCGACATGGGCGGCTATACGGGAACGCTGCTCTTTGAAGAGGCGGGCATTGATTGTGGGGGGGACATGACTCTTGACGGCACGATTACCGAAGAGGGCAGTGACGATGTATTTGTTGGCGGGAATTTAGTATTAACAGCCGGGATGACGCTGACGATTGATCTCAATTTTGTTCTGAACGCCACTACCGGAGCAAAGGCAATAACCTCAAACGGCATCACGATAGGAAAGTTCACTATAAACGACGGAGGAGGCGACGCAAGTTTTACCTTACAGGACGATTTAACTTGCGGTGAGGGTGGGTTTGTTCTAACAGATGGCATATTACTTCTGGACGGCAATACTTTGACGGTTGATGGGTCAATTTTCGGGACTGGCGGCTCAATTGAAACCGGCGGGGGTGACATCGACGTTGGGGCCAACAACATCACGCTTGACAATATCGCGGTCAGCGCCTTTGGAACCATCACCGCCGCAAACCTCAACATTGGGCCGGGGGGCAGTCTGGCTATCGTGTCTGGTGGCTTCACGACCAATGCTAACGTACTTATTGATGGCGGGACTCTGGACTTGAGGAACCACATCTGGACCCAGACCAACGGCAACACCTTCACCCACACTGGCGGCACCGTAACCTGCGCAAGCGACAACTCCGGCACGATAGACGCCGCAGGGAACACCATAAGCGGCATCACGGCCTCGAACATCATAGGCGTGCGCAGGGGCGTCGATGGGGGCGGGAACACGAAGCTGAATTTTGAGGTCGATGATGCCCCAGTGGGCGGCATGATGTCAGGAATGGTAGGCCGATGACCACCAACGCGATACAGGAGCCAGCATGAACGGCCGAGAAAAAGACCGTCTGCTCTGTGAGCTGCAAGGCAAGAGCGACCACGACCTCCTCCATTGGGCTGCAACGATGCTCCTTGACCTTGTTGACAGCGTTGGGGATCTGCGCGGGGACTTCAAGGCCCACCAGGGATACCACAGGCAAATTATGATGGGCGCGTTGGGTTTAGCGCTGACATGCGTTGGCGCCCTCGCGTTCTTTCTGTTGACGAAATAAGGAGTCTCAAGATGAACAAGCGTGCGGTGTTAATCCTGACGGTGTTGATGCTGGGGTCGCTGGTGGTAATCGCGGGCTGTCCGCGACCGCCTGCGGGGATGGTCAAGCATGCCAACGGCTACGCCTGGGACCTGGACGGCGACGGGAAGGCGGACTTGGACGCGGAAGGCAACCCCCTCTTTGTCCCCGGGTCCCAGCTCGCCAAACCGGCTGCGGTTGCCGATGCTGTCCTGCCAACGGCCTTGGTTTGGATCGGCGGCGCCGCGGGAATCCCACTCCTTGTCGGCATCGGTAGGGCTTGGGGCAAAGCGAAGTTCGGTAAGGTTCTTGTGAACACGCTTATGACAGTGCAGGCGGCGAGGAAGAAGTTGAGCGACGGGAAGAACGCAGAGGCCCTTGCGATCGTCACCGCAGAGTTAAGCAAACAACTGCCGGAGACGAAGAAGATGATCGCGGACCTTAAGTTCAAGAACAACATCGAGAGCGTCACAGACCCAGCGTGAAGCGGCCAGCAAAACGCGATGGCCGATAGAGAGAAGGAGATCAAGCGATGAGACTGTTATTGTCAATGCTGATCGTGGTGGCGGTGGTGCTGATGGCCCCCGGGTGTGCGTTCGTATCAGTGGTTGGCGACGGCAACGTCGTGGACACCAACCTCTTCGATATGTCATACCGGGCTGGGCTGTCAGTGCCGAAGGAAGCTGCGCCTTTGGTGGATCGGGTGATACCGAAGCACATACTGGAGAGAATGGCGTTCCCTGATGAACCGATGCCGCTTTCGGACCTGATCCCGACACCAAAGCCGGAGCCGGAACCGACGACAAGGCCCAGGGCGATCAAGCCGCCTGAATAGACGGCAGGCGGCAATCGGCGAAAGGCAGGACGAGCGATGGCGAAGTACCCCAAGAAGGCAAAGGGAATCGCGGAAAAAACCGATCGTGACTGGGAAATCGAAAGCGCGGCGGACACCCTCATGCGGGCCGAAGAGATCAAGGTCAACAGGGCGCTTTATGTAGCCGCGGTGAAAGAGCTGGAGAAGCGGCAGAAGGCGATTGCGAAAGCTGCGAAGCAGTTGAAAGTGTGAATGACTTTTGCAGGCACGGAATTACGGGAACTCCGAAGCAAGGTTGGAGAACGGGACCACGGCGATGTGTTCAGTCGGGTATACAACGTGGCGCCCACGGACCTTGATACGATCCCTGCGCGCGGCGAGGTAATCCCGTTTTACGAAGGGGTTACCTCCACGTCTGACGGCACACCCGTCAAGGACAACGGCACCACCACAGTCACGGTCGACGGCTCCATCTTCGAGTCCTACATGGTCGGCTGGGCAATGACGTTCACCGCCACGGGCAATTCTTACTTCGTTGCGAGCTACACCAGTGAGACGATCTTGGTAGTCACTGGCGACGCAAGCGGTGAAGCGGATGGCGACACGATTACAATGGAGGAATCGGAGTTGCTCAAGCCGAGGGCAACCAACGTCAAGTACCTCCAGCAGAAGGTCGGGGCCTTCCAGCAGGTACAGATCACATTCTTTCAGCCGGTGATCCTGGCCGGCGGGATGAGTACGGACGATTTCAAGGAAGTGCGGGGATCGAGAACTACGGACCCAGGCCAGTTTTTCAATGAGGCGGTCATCCTCGGCGTCTGCTCGGACGATACCAATGCGGATGTTCCTACTTTAGGGGATAAGTTTCCTGGTGATGGTGCGGCTACCCTTCCCCGCACGTGTTACTCGGCGCTTTCCGACCCTATCGCCGTTCCAGGTTTGAAGTTCATCACGGCCCGTTACAGAGGGAGCGTGGGAGTCTGATGGCTAATATCGACCAATACGAGGCGAGGCGCGGGCAGGCACAGGGCCAGTCGAGGCGCATTGGCCCCAGTGGGGTTAGCCAACTTAGCTACGAGTACAGGGAGTTTGATGTTCCCTTTGATAACAGACTTACCCTTTACGCCGATGTCGCCTTGGGGACATTGCTTTCCGGGGATACCACAGGGACGTGTACCGGAGTTAAAGATAATGGGACAACCACTGTCACGGCAACCGAGCCGTCATTTGCCGCAGCGGTTGTGGGCGAGAACATCGTTATCGCTGATACCGGCACTTACGCAATCGCGTCGAGAACTTCCACGACGGTCATTGTGGTCACGGGCGATGCGACCTGCACGGCAAAGGCATTTACGATTGCCGATGTCCCTGCGTTGACGGCGCTGTATGTCGCCAAGCGGGACTTGAAAGCCCATCGCCAGCGTCAACCCGACAGGTCAACGATACTGGCGTACTACGCATTGCCACAATGGTACAGGCCCGATAGCACACAGAACATCCGGGGCAAAGTCTACATCGACAGGATGATGGCTTGGGAGAGGGTAGGCTTTGTAGATGAAGATGGAGATATTATCAGGGGGCCGACCAATATTGATGCGGATGACCTCAAAGGCTACACATGGCGCGTGGTGAAAGGCTCGCTGGAGATTCAGGTTCCCCGAACTCTATACCGCCTCGTCGCGGCGGCGACGAGTGCATGGGACCCAGCCACTATCGAGGACCTCATTGGGACGGTAAACAATGCTACGGCGCTCGGTTCCGACGCGGGAAAACTTCGCTTCGACGGCACAAGAGAAGAGCTAACGATTCGCTACTTCGGCTCAGACCTACGCCAGGTTCAGTTGGCCTTCCTGAGAAATCCGATAGGTTGGAACAACATTCTAACAGTACGGAGGTATGAGAAAATATTGGTGGTGGGAACCCGACACTGGGAAGATGGGAGCGGGACGGCGCCAGGAAACAAAACGACTCTCCGTTGGAGAAAAGTAGACGCCGATGTCTCATCGCGCAAAAGTTATTCCGCCACCAACTTCGGGGTGTTCAACGACATGATAAACCTGTAGCTGGAGACAAAATTGGCTTTCGGTGAAATCAGAAATCCGACGAACGAGACAATCAGGGAAATGCTTGGGTATTCTTACGAGCATGAGCGATTCCCCATTCCTGAAAAACTCCCCGGCGATTCACCGACCGCAAAGGCCGTCAATGCGCTCATCGACCGCCAGCACCGGCAGGCAGAGTTGACTATTCCTGATGATCCTATCGAACCGCCAGAGGAACCCGGCGACGAAAGCGCGTCTGCGGAACTGCCTGGAGACCTTTTGATGCCGCAGATTCAAACCCACCAGCCGATTCCGGAAGACACTGAATATCCTTTCCCGGATGATGATGAGACATTGCCGTCAGGGTTGCCGTTGGGGCAACAGATCGTAGGCGACGAACTCCATATAACCATTGACCCTCCGCCTGCCGATGAGGATTTCACGACGTATGCGGGACTCGATAACAATAACCGCTTCACTGTCACCTCCAGCACGATAGCTTGGGATGGCCTCACTGAGAATGAAGATGCCTACCGCTACAAGGATTACACGGTAGATCACTTTACAGGCGACTTCGCGTTCTCGATCGCAACCAGACGACGTGGCGACGGCACTGGCCGACCTCTGGTCCTTGGGCTATCTAACGAGATTGACGACTGGAAAAACTGGCGAGACGATAACCACCAAGCATGGGTAATCTCTTGGGACCGGGATGAAACATTGCGCCTGCGCGAATGCGAGGCCGATACTTTCGATGAGTCAATCGACCTGACTCTGAACGTATGGTATTACCTTTACATCACGCGCGTAGGCGACAGTTTGACTGTTGCTATTTATGCCAACGAGAACTTCACTGGGCTCGTTGACACGATTACTCGGACGCTTCCGACCGGACGGGCCTACCGATACGTCTTTGCGGCGAACAGCTACAACTCGGGGAGTGGTACGAAACTGGCCACTGGCGATGTGAAGGACCTGAACCTGAATTACCGTTCTGTCGTGAGGCATATCGGTCCCGATGGCGGGACGGTGTACAGCCCTACGCACGACTGCACCATCATCTACGCCTTTAATCTGGTGGCCCAGTGTTTGGGATGGTGGAGAATAGGCACACAGGTTTGGGAATCGCCTTGGGGGATTAGCGACCCTGGATACCCGGCATGACTTCGACAAAAAAACTCACCGTTGCAATCAAGAGCATGTGGGGCAAGAACGTCTCATGGTGTCATCACCTTGGGGCGATTCTGCTCGTGATCAAAAACGAGTGCGAGCCCTCTCCTGCCCTCGACGATCTGAAGGCACAGGTCAAAAAGATGCGATTGCTATGCAGGAAAATATGCGTGAATTATGATAACCTGCGTGCCGTCGCTGGCAGGCTGGAGGTGGAGCAAGGCGTCGAGCAGCCGGACTTCTGGTGCGGCGAGATCAATGAATCTGACAACCCGGTACGATGCAGGAAAGCATCGCACGCAACGGTAGAAGGATAAATCATGGCTCACTATCCCGGACACCCAGCGAAAAAGAAAGTCCTCTCGACGACGACCGCCGCCAGTAGCGCGACGACGTCATCCTCGGGGAATCGTTTGCGGACAAGCGAGGAAGCGACGGCGCAGATTGAGAGGGCACGAGCGCAAGCCCGCGACCTCGGAATGGACCCGTTCTCTGCGCCGGACGCCGTGGCAGACATAGTTCAGCCTGGAGTTGGCCCTACCGGGCCCCTCGGCCCGTCTGGGACACCGCCGTCGACGTCGCCTAATCTCCTGGACATACTCGCTGCCGGTGGCCGGACTGGTGATTGGAGAGTTCCCGCTGGCATACTGGCTTGGATAAAAGACGCTGATATCGCTGAGTCGGGTCGTAAGATATTGGGCCAAGTGCGAAACATCTTCCAGGGGGGCGACAAGATTGTGGACGTGGGGCAGGTGGCCAGGAGAGCCGCCGATTCGCTGCGACCACATCTATTATCGACTGGCCTTGCCTTCGGCGGCGCAGCCGCGGGTGGGGCTGAGCTGCCGGGCGATGCTGCGGGGCGGGCCGCCCCTGCCGTCGCTACGGCGGCCCAGGCCGCCCCCGCTGCGGCCGGGATGACCGATGGGGGATTAACCTCCGGCTTGGAAAAGGTGAATGAAGCAATAAAGGCCGCCCGGGGCATGCTGAGCCCCGAGGCGATGGGTGATCCGCAGTTTATGGGGGACTTCAGAGAGGTGCTGGCGCGGCGGCGTGCGATTGTGAGCGAACAGGCCAGGCGGCATGACGTGGCCTTTCAAGCAGGGATGGAGAACGAATGGAGGCAGTTTCTAGAAAAAGAAGAAGCGGCCAAGGCGCAGTTTGCGAGAGAGCTTGGAGCAATCGACGAACCCGAGCTAGGGCAACTGATGACGCCGGAGCAAGAGCGGTTTCAAAGGGATAAGTACCGCAGGCAGCTCGCGATGGCGCCGCCCAACCCCGCGACCGACTTCGACTGGGCGATGGTCGAGGATGCCGCGAGGACTCGCAGGTTGCTTGAAGCCAATACTGCTTTGAAGCAGGGCAAGGCCGATGCCGTGAGCGAGGCAGAGCGCGCCGAGCGGGAGAAAGCGGCCGAGGTTGGAATTGCAGGGGACCGATTGAAGGCTGCGGGTCGTACCCAGGCGGAGATCGACGAACAAGATGCGACAAGAGCTGCGCAGACTGCCACTCGGATACAAACGCAAAAGGCGAAGAGAGACGCTGCGCGAGTGGCCAACAAAGCGAGGATAGCGGCCACGGCGGCCAAGAAAAAGGCTGATAGGATGGAAGCGCGACTCTTGAATACGAAGGGTGGACCCGCGCTTATCGCTAAGGCGCGGGCTGATGCCAAGGCCGCGAAAGATGAGGCCGACAGGACAGTGGCGGTTGCCAAGGTCACCCGGAAAATTAACACCCTCACGACGCAGAATGAGGGGTATGATGACAAAATCAAGTTGTTGCGAGGGCGGCAGAAAACTGTGGATGACAGGCTTGAGGGAGTTAAGGCCGACATTGCGAAAACGATCGGAGTTTTCAAGGAGGGGGACAAGACCATAACGGTCACTGAAGGACAATCCCGAAAAGAAAACTCAAAATTGTACGACAAGAAGCAGGAGCTTGAGGACGCCTGGAACGAGATCGAAAAAACGAAGGTTCCCGAACTTGAAGCCAAAATCGCCACCAACAACAAGAAGCTCGGCGACCTTGGCGTTGATGTGGCCGCTGCCGGTGCGGGCGTTGAAGTACCAGCCGAGCAGGGGGCCGTGCCAGCAGGCGGCGAAGCGGCGCCGGGCTTGCCCAAGCCAACGAAAGTCGCAACTCCCGTTCCGGCCGGCAGGTCAGTCGACCCCGTTGAGGATATTATGAACAGGATCATTGCCGGGGAATCCCCGGTTTCGGCGATTCAGGCTCACGCTGGAAAACTGACTACTGCCGACAAGGAGAAGATTGCCACCTTCCTGAAGAGGAGGGGCATACGGATATGACGGCAGTTGACACCCTTAGCGAAATCCGAGGGTTGATGGCGGCAGAACCGGACACGGTTGCGCCGACACCTGAAGTTACCGAGGGGGCGCCCCTGCCTGATGAGGGGCAGACCCTTTCTGCTCCTCCGGCCATAGCCGAAATCCGCGAGATCATGGACCGCCCCGCGGATCCCTTGGGCGAGATTAGGAAACTCACAGACGAGGCCGATTCGCTCTATCAGTATTGGGATCAGCACACTTTCGGCGGCGCCCTTTCACCAATTTACGCCGCCCATTACGGGAAAACGGTAGTAGATGATTATGCAGAGCGCAGGCCTACGCTCATGCTCCCTACTCTCTACCGCGTCCTTGCGCCGTCGGGGACAGAGATATTGAGCCAGGGGCAGAAGAAAGAAAGAGCCGTGATGCTGGCGAAGGCCATAAGGCACATCGGACCCAAGGAACTGATAAGGGCAAGCACGTTGCCAGCGTGGGCTCGGCCCAAAGAGCTTGATGAAGTATCCCTTGGAGAACTTCTCGCCCGGGGTGTCGGTATGGGATTTGTGGACTTCACGCGGGGGATTGCGCGATTGGGGAAGGCGGTGAACATCCCCGGCGCAGAAAAGTTGCATGAGGACCTGGGATACATGCACAAGATGGCAAGGTTCCAGATTCTCCCACCAGAGGGCGGTTGGAAAGAGGCTCCCTTGTCTTGGCTTTTGATGAACACGTCACACATGGCCGGGTTAATGCTGCCCGGCGCTGCCTTGGCCGCTGTCGGCGTTCCACCCAGCATAACAGCCGCGCCATTCCTCGGCATGGGCGTTACTGAGATTGAGGATCGGATGGCCGAGGTGGGCATTGACCCCGATGCCCCGTCATCCGTTGCGCTGAAATGGTCCGGTGGCCTGATATATGCTGCCCTCGAGTACATGCAGATTAAAGCATTGATCCCCAAGACCATCTTGGGCAAGGGAGGCGCACGGGTAGTCGTAAAGGCCGCTATCGGCAGAGCGGCAACGAGCAAGATCATGTCAATCGCCAAGAAAACGGGCAAGGTAACCATGAAGGTGATTTGGAGGTCCTCCAGGGAGGCGGCGGAGGAATTCGCCCAGAGATATGACGTGGAGATATTCGGCGCTCTCCCGGCCGGTAAGGCCGACTGGGACAGGACGTTCCAGGAGGGCATGGACGGCGCAGTAGCGGCGTTCTTCGCCACGTTGGTTCTTGGCGTCCCGTCTACAGTTGCGGATGTAATGACGGAGACTGCGAAGCGGCCACCCACGACGGAGGCTACCACGGAACAACTGGCGGCCTTGCTTGGGCCGGAAGCAGAAGGTGTCGTAGCTCCACCGGAAGCGCCTGAAGAAGCGGTCGCGGCGCCAGAAGTGGCCAAGCCCCCCGAGGCTGTTGTGGAGCCTGAGCCAGCCCCGCCAGCGGCGGAAGAAGTAGCGCCTGAAGCCGCCCCCGCTGTAGCGGCAGCGGAAGAAGTGGTCCCGCCTGTGGTAGAGGAAGCCGAGCCAGCCCCCGCGGTGGAAGAGCCAGCAGTGGAAGCGGAGGCGCCGCCAGCTCCCCAGGTCCGCACGGCCCCCGTAGATTCTCTGTCGATCGACGCGAAGCGATTTCAATTCAAGAGGGGGCTCGGGGAGAAAGGTGTCTCGGGGCTACTCCGCGATGTCGATGTGTGGGACCCCAATCGGGCAGGCGTTATCGCAGTATGGAAGGACCCTGCGGACGGCAAGACCTATGTGGTCAACGGACATCACCGTTATGCCCTGGCCCGCCGGCTGGCGGTCAAAGAAGTCAACATCATCGAGATCGACGCACCTACCGCGGACAAGGCCAGGGCGGTCGGTGCGATGATAAACATTGCCGAGGGGCGGGGAACGGCCCTTGATGCGGCGAGGCTCTTCCACGACACGGGGATCACGGAAGCGGAAGCAAAGGCGGAGGGACTATCCCTGAAAGAGGCCACGGTTCGGAGGGGCCTTGCGATCTCCAGTCTGAACGAGCACCTGTTCGACCTCGCAATGCGCGAGGAATTGGCAGAGGCAACGGCGGTGCTCATCGGCGAGTCGGTCAGTAAAAGCGTGGACCAAGAAGGTCTGTTTGCCATGCTTGAGAAGCGCAGGAGGCAGGGCCGTAGACTGACCCGCGATGTCATCAAGGAGCTGGTGCGGCAGGTCACAGAGACCGGGACGGTAACAAGGATCGAGGGGACGCTGTTCGGCGAGGTCGAGATCGAGGAGTCGTATGCGATCGAGAAGGCGGAGCTTTCCGTCTGGATAAAGACGCAACTCCGGGCCGACCAAAAGACGTTCGGCTTCGTTGCGAAAGAGAAGAGAGCGGAGCGTCTTACGATCGCCGGAAACATAATCGACGTTGCCAAGAGCAAAGAGATTGCCCAGGCCGCGGAGCTGGCAGAATTCTACTACGACAAACTCTCAACCGTGAAGGGGCCAGTTGGTAATGCCCTCGAAGCAGCAGCGAAGGAGATAGCAGGTGGCGCAAACAAAAAAACAACCCAAGACGCGCTCTACGAGACTGTCAGGAAGGCAATATCCGAGGTTGACGAAGCCGCAACGGCAGAAGCTCCTGTCGGTGGTGAGGTCGGTACAGCAGAACCGGCCGGGCTCTTCGGGCAAGTAGAGAAGGGAAAGCCCAAGGGCAAGAGGATCATATCGGAGAAGTCCGCAGAAGAAGCCAAGCGTACGATCGACGACTACGCCAAGGGCGAGACGCTGTTCGTGGGCATCCCTGCCGACTTGATGAAGGCGTATTTCGTCCGCGGGGCCTACCACTTCGAGAACGGCGTTCGGAAGTTTGCCGCGTGGTCGGCGGCGATGGTCAAAGAGCTGGGGGCCAAGGTCCAGCCGCACCTGGACAATATCTGGACTACGATCAGCGTGGCGAGACCGGCGAAGGAGCTGCTCACGTCGATCAAGTTGGAGTCAGTCAATGCCTCCAGGGCGAGTCGCGGGCTCGATCCAGTGGAAGGCTCGGCTGCGGAAACACAGGAGCAGTGGACGGAAGAGGCGAAGCTGCGGCGAGCCGAGGATCCGGAATGGACCGAAAAGCTGATCGCTGAAATGATCGAGGACCCACGGCCGCTCGATGACGTCGAAACCGCTGGGATGACACTTCATCTTCGAGAGGTGGAGAACGCTAGGAACAAAGCGGCCCAGGAAATCTTCGCCGCAGAGAAAGCCGGGGACGATCTTGCGAAGGAAGAAGCCCGACGCGACTTCGACAACTACAACGATGATCGGCTCAGGATAGAGGAGGCGGGCAAGGCGGCAGGTGAGAAAGCGGGCCGTAGCCTTGTCGCCCGCAAGATAGCGCTGGAGGAGGACTTCTCCTTGGGCGGGCTGCTCTCTCGGACCCAGGCGGCGAATGACGGCAAGCCGCTGACGGAGAGGCAGAAAGAGACCATCAAGCGGCAGGCGGATCGGATTGCCCAGCTCGAAGGCGAACTGGCAGAAGCCGAAGAGGATGAGTCCGAGGAGGCCGGGGACAAGGCCGTCGATGAGGTAATCAAGGTCGGCAAGAAGCGCGTAGCCAAACGGGGCGTGATGTCGCAAACGGAGGAGGACCGCTACCAAGCGGCACTCGATCGCCGCCGAGCGGCCAGGGCAGTGTCAGGCGAAGCGGGGTTTCTTGAACCCGCGGCGCTGGCCGATTGGGTGGAGATCGGGGGCTATTGGGCCAAGCGACTGTACCGAGAGGGCGCGCGGGTTATAAAGGATATGAAGGTCGCGTGGCTGGCGCGTATGAAGAAGGATGCGCCGGAACTTTCAGAGGCCGAGCACGAGGAGGTCTGGGAATCGCTCCAGGGGGAAGGAACTCTCGCGGCCCCGAGACTGAGCAAGGCCGAAGCCGGGAGCATCGAAAGAACTGAAGGTATCCGCAAGGCGACGTCGGCGGGCCGGCCAATGACCGACCTGCATCGGGCGGTCCAGCAGCTCGCTTATTCGTTGGTGGAAGAGGGGGTCAATACCCGCGATGAGCTGGTTGACGCTGTGCACGAGATCCTTGTCCAGATGGACCCCACGATGACTCGGAGGGACACAAGGGATGCGATCTCCGGGTACGGGGCCTTCCGGCCGTTGAGCAAGGATCAGATTCAAGTGAAGCTGCGTGACCTGAAAGGTCAGATGCAGCAGATATCCAAGCTGGAGGACATGCAGGCTGGCCGGGCGCCGTCCAAGACCGGAGTTGAGCGCAGGACGCCGAGCAATGAGGAGCGCCAGCTCATTAAGCAGGTGAACGAAGCCAAGAGGAGGGGCGGGTTTATCGTCACCGATCCTGCCAGGCAGCTCAGGACCGCATTGGAAACCACAAAGACCCGTCTGCGGCACCAGATCGCGGACCTGGAACTCCAGATCACCAGCGGCGAGCGTACCGTCCAGAAGAGGACCGTGGGGCCAACAGACGCAGAAGTGGAGTCGATGAAGGAGCGGAGGGACGCTCTCAAGGAACAATTCAACGACATCTTCGGGGACAGGGAAGCAACGGACGAGCAACGTTTGGAGAGCGCCAAGAAGGCCGTGGCTCGAAGCATTGCGGAATACGAGAGACGAATAGAAGAGGGCGACGTCTTTCCAGGCCCACGCAAGCCGAAACTGCAAGTGACACAGGAACTCCAGGCGTTGAAGGACCGAGCGGCGGCACTGAGGAACGAGCTCAAGACCTTGCAGGACATGGCCGACGCCGCGGACCCGTCACGGCTGGACGCGATCAGGAACCAAGCATACGCCACGAGGACCGCAAACAGGATTGCCGAGCTACAGGACAAACTCGCCAGGGAGGACTTCGCCCCGCCGGCGGCTCGAAGAGCCACACCGCTCACGAAGAAGAACCAGGAGCGTCAACACGAGCTGGCGATGATTAAGGCCAAGATTGCGAGAGAGATGTACCGGCTGAGGCGCAAGCAGCGAACGGTGGGGAGAAAGATACTCGGCGCCATAGGGGAAGTGCATAACATCGTGCGGGCGATAAAGACGAGCATCGACGTCTCTGCCGTTGGGAGGCAAGACTTCTTTAATGTGTTCGCCCACCCGGTCATAGTAGCGAAACGATTTGCCAGGACGTTCCGTGCCATTCGGTCTGAGCAGCAACGATTTGCGTTAGACCAGGAACTCAGGAATCGCCCAGGCTTCGCCCTTGCCGAGAAGGCCGGGGTAGTGTTGACAGAGCGCGGTGGCCCGCTCGTCAATAGGGAAGAGCCGTATGCGTCGGCGCTGGCGGAGAAGATCCCGATCGTCGCGGCATCCGAGAGAATCTTTTCCGCCTACCTCAACGAGGCCCGGGCGGAAAGCTTTGACGAGCTGGTGGAAACGCTCGGGCAGCACGGTGGGCATGTGACCCAGGAGGAGGCCGATATACTTGGAGAGTTTGCCAACGCGATCACCGGCCGTGGCCTTGCGGGGGCTCCGGCCGACTCGCTGGTAGCGATGAACCAAGCGTTCTTTTCGGTTCAGCTCGTGGCAAGCAGATTCAAGATACTCATTGGGTATCCCCTTTGGGGAGGAAAGTGGAAAGGAACCGCCAGGGCCCGCAAAGCGATCGCGTGGGAGTACGCTCGGTTCTTACGGGGCATCCTGATAGTCTACGGGCTCTATGCCCTCGCCCGGCTGGCGTGGCCCGATGAGCTGGAAGAGATTGAGCATGACCCCCGCTCGTCGGACTTCGGCAAGATCAAGGTCGGCAACACGCGCATTGATCCGCTGGGCGGGCTGTCTCAGATCACGGTGTTCCTGACGCGGCTGGTCTTTGGCGAAATGAAAACATCGGGCGGCAAGATCGTACCGCTCCGGGGCGAGGACGCGACGTGGTACGACATCAAGGACACGGTAGGGAGCTTCCTCCAGAACAAGGCGAGCCCGCTGACCTCGACAAGTCTCAGCCTACTGTCACAAAAGGACTGGAAGGGCGATCCCATCACAGCGACCGACGCCCTCCTGGAAGCACCGACGCCCATGGCGCTCCAGGACATCTACGAGGCCATGCAGGACCAAGGCGTCTCCAAGGGCGCCGCCCTGGGCATCCTGGTCATGCTCGGCGTGGGGATGCAGACATACGAGGCGAAGAGGGCAGGGCGGACCCGGCGAGAGCGCCCAGCGCAGCCAACGCGCAGGAAGCGCCTCGAGAAGGTCCCCTGAGCCCCACAGGGCCCCCAGAACCGGCCCCACAGAGCCCCATCTAACGCAATTAGGGTAGAATTACCCTCGGTGGGGAGGAGGGGCTTAGAATCGCTCAAATGGCCCAAGTCGGTGTTTTTCGGCAGTGTTCGATAATACTTAGTGTCCACCTCTTGGGACCCCCTTTGATTCCCTTGCAAAGCCTTGTGATTCCTTGCGGCTATAATCTGGTGCAAGGAGAAATGAAAATGAGCGCGATGAACATAGTGTTTGAGCCGCAAATGGCCGTTCGGATTCGACGGTTTGGCAACATCGAGAATCGGAACAACACCAACATGGCCCGCGTCCTGATGAACGAAGCCCTGTTGGTCCGGGAAGAGCAAGAGAAGAACCCCATCCCGGACCCGAACCCGGCCAAGGGCAGGAACCAAGGAAAATGATCTCCCACTGGTACAAAGGTTGGCCTCGACGGTTAGAGTCCCTTCGGTCCGCTGTCCATCTGGACGACGCTGAACACACGACAGGGGCGGGTGGACATGGGTATGCTCAGGTCCCCCCCCGCCTGGGTAGTTTGCCCGCCCCTTCGGCCCGAAACTGGAGGGACTCTGCGTTCCTTCCTCTTGGTCCCAACAGAGTCACCCCGGCGTATGGAGAACGATGATGGATGATGCCGCGGCGGATAAAATTGCAATGGCCATATTGGACGCCATGACTCCCTTGGATCTTCTACTTGAGGCGTCTAGGGCTGTGAAGCGTGTCGAGTGGGATTGTGACATCATCGACGGTTTTGTTGAGAACTGGCTCAAACGTGCAGGGGATGATGGAGTCCCAAGTGATATGCAGAGCGGGGGTTTAGTTGACGACGAAATGCTAATCAGACTCAGCAAAGCCGCCCCAGGACAACTCGCCCGTATTGGAATGGCGAGAGATCGGCTGGCCTGTCTCGCTGGGGCGATAAGACGGGTAGAGAAGTACGGGCAAGGGATTGAAGCCTAAGGGAGAACTCTGATGAATGACGGTGGACCAGCGTATCCGAACCGCGGCGACAACACGCCAACGCACGATTGCTACGATGGCATGTCGCGGCTGGATTACTTCGCTGGCGAGGCGATGAAGGGGATGCTGGGTAATCCCACGCTGATGCTCAGTGCAGCCGAGGTAGCGAAACAACGCAGCATAACCATCATGGACTCTAATGCGATATGCGCAGTCGAGCAGGCAAGAGCCCTGCTCAGGGTGCTAGACATACTCCCCGTCGATACGGATGGGGAAGCTGAACCGAAAAGAACCGAATAGAACCACCGAATGGTGCTGGTGTGGTGTCGGGTAAGGGATGCTAACCGCCTTGCTACTTACCAGCGTTGGCGGGCCACACCAGCACCGATGAATTGCTTGCCCTGTGGACTTAAAAGCCACTACCAGACTGTGGTATCGCGATCCATCTGGCCAGGGCAAGCATACTGCGGCGGCGGTAGGTAACTTCAGTCCTTCACTGAATGGGCGTTTCCCACCTGCCGCCCCGCATTACAACAGAAAGGAAGATGATGCCCGTTATGGTCCCGATCAAGCGATGTACACGGTGCGGCGTCTGGAGACCACAGACTCGTTTCGGCTTGGACAAAGCAAGGCCGGACGGCCTGGCCTGTCAGTGCAACCGCTGTCGGCGCGCCTACTACAAAGCTCATGAGGCGGATTACAAACGCCGGAATCGAAAACACTACCGCCGCCATGCAGAGAAATACAAGGCCAAAGACGGCGCTGAATCTCGAACAATAGTGGGCCGAGCCCGCCGTGATGTAGCCCATGCGAAAGCTACTGGTCGCCTTATAGCCCAGCCTTGCGAGGACTGCGGAAATATGACTCCTCGCCAGCAGGCCCACCACGAGGACTACAACAATCCGCTGGTTGTGATATGGCTGTGTGGTCCGTGTCATTGGAAACGGCACCACCCTGAAGCTGTCGCTGAGGACAGCTACTCGATTGCTTGAAAATACCGAAGAACATCGCTGCGGGCGGCGTGGCAACACGCGGGCATGTGTACGGTCCTAGGTAAGCCCAGGAGAAACGCGGATGCTTTCTAGAAGCCCCAGAGGACACTCCTGCCGGGCAAAAAGCGGCCCCGCAGCGACCTATTTAACCGCCGAGAAGGAGCCGGAGGGCGGGCAGAGCAATCATACCACTGTCCTCCGGTAGTCTCGGCAAGAAAGGAAAACGGCTGATGGCGAAAAAGAAGGACAAAGTGAAGATCCTGTCGTTCAGGGCGGAGAACTCAATGCGGTTGGTGTTCGTAGAGATCACCCCTGACGGCAGGCTGGTTATCATCGGCGGGGAGAACGGCTCGGGAAAAACGAGCGTCCTGGACACGATCTGGCTGACCCTCGGCGGGGCCAGAGCGATACCGGACAAGCCCGTGCGCAAGGGAGCGAAGCAGTCCGAGTGCGAGCTACAACTCTCGAATGGCATGAACGTCAAGCGGACGATCACGGCCAAGGGGCGGACTACGAAGCTGACGGTCACCGGGGAGGATGGTCATACATACAAGAGCCCACAGGCCCTCCTGGATAGCTTCGCGGGTTCCCTGTCGTTCGATCCCCTCCTGTTTGCCCGGACGGCAGGCGCAGCGCAGCTTGAGATATTGAAGGATATCGCTGGGCTCGATTTTACCGAACTCAACGCGAAACGGGACAAGCTCTACACGGAGCGGGCAGAGGTCAACCGGGACGCCGTGACGGCAGGTTCCCTCCGGGATGGGCTGGAGAAGTTTGAGGACGTGGCCGACAAGGCCGTCGTCATAGACGAGCTCACCGCAGAGCACAGGCGGAGGCAGGACGTCAACGCCTCGAAGGCCCAGGCCCAAGGGGAGCTTGACAGCTCCGTGGCTGGACTCAAGGACGCGAAACGCCGGCTGGGGGAGAAGAACCAACACGTTGAGGAATGGCAAAAGATCACAGACGAGCGGATCGCTACCATTAAGAAACAACTCGCCGAAGCCACGGAGGCGTGTAAGGCCCAAGCGCAGGTCCTAGCGCGAGGGCTCCAGGAAGCCGTCACGTTCACGCAAGAGATTGAGGAATATTGTACCAAACGCAAGCCAGAGGTGGACGCCATGCCCACCGAGGACGAGAACGAAGTCGTCCAGCAGATCGCCGCCGCTGGCGAGATGAACCGGAAGATATCGGCCAACCTGAGGCGTGAGGAAGCAGAGGCCCGAGCCGCCGAGCTCCGCAAGAAAAGTGCCGCGCTCACACGCGAGATCGACAAGGTGGACGAGAAGAAGGCCCGGGCCATTGCGGACGCCAAGCTCCCGGTCGAGGGGCTGGCGTTCGACGACGATCAGGTGTTGTTGAACGGCATACCATTCAGCCAAGCCAGCGGGGCAGAGCAGCTCACCGTCAGCGTTGCGATCGGCGCCGCACAGAACCCCGACCTTGGCGTCATGCTCATTCGTGACGGATCGCTGCTGGACGAGAAGAACCTGAAACTCCTGGACGAGCTTGCCGAGAAGTACGATCTGCAGCCGTGGGTTGAGCGTGTCGGCGATGGCCCGGAGTGCCAAGTGGTGCTAGAAGCCGGGCAAGTAAAAGAATGAAGCTCGCCCCAAAACATCCTGCGAATTTCCCGGACTGGCAACTACCAGAGACGATTCTCCGGGCAGTAGCCTTTAGCGTAGAGGTTGTGCGGGAACGGCCGGATGGAACGGTAGAACGCCGGAAGGCGATCACAGTCCGCATGATGAACGTACCAATAGGAGACGACCATGCTCTACGGCGACCTGGACAAATTTGACCCCGAGAACCCAGCAGAAGGCATGTATATCAACATGCCGGAAGTGGTGTACCGCGGGGCAAATGCGTGGAACTGGTCCGTGCTTAGGAAGGGTGCTGGCAAGGGCGGCACGATGAGCAAGGTGAAGTACGCTAAGGACACCCAGGGCAAAGACGAGGACGATACTGCCGACAAGCTCATGGGCCGATGCTTCGACATCGTGCACCTGCAACGTCCCCGCGTGGGCGAGCTGATCGCGGTGGTGCCGCCCACCTATCCGTTCGAGAAGAGCACGGGCCGTGGGGCGAAGAAGATCACGGAGGAGATCGACAAGCCCTGGAACGGCAACGCCACCTTCTGCCGGAACTGGATTAAACAGCAGAACAGCGAGGGCCGGGAGGTCCTACGGGCCAAGCAGCGCAACCGACTTGTGGCGATGGCCGACAGCTTGGACTCGATCGCGGCCGTGCGGGAAATGGTAGAGGGCGCCCTGATTCAACCCTGCATTTTCTGGCGTGACCCGCAGACGGGCCTGATGTGCAAAGCGAAGTTGGATTGCTACAAGGCGGGCCGCATCGGCGACGATAAGAAAGTTGCCAAGAGTGCCGCATGGGAACCTTTCTCCGGCCACGTCCTCGCGTACAAGATTCACTGCCAAGCGGCGATGTACCTGGACGGCATCAACGCCCTGTTAAAGCTCTCCGGGGAGAAGCCGCCAAACGATCAACGGGTGCGGATCATGGTGGTCGAGGACTTCCCACCCCACGACGCGGCGGTGTACGACATGGTTGATAATCCTCTTTCGGACTCATACCTGTGGCTGAAAGCTGGCCGGGACGCATGGCATGGGGTGTTGCAGCAGGTAGCGTTTTGCCTCAAGCACGGCGCATGGCCGGGGCTCAACACCGAGACGAGCACCGATGGGCTCACGGAAGCAATGAGCCTCACGACGACCGAGTGGGTACAGAAGAGATTGGGGGTGACCGAATGATCACCACAGCACTAGCGCATCCTGATTCACCGATTGGGAATATGAAAATGCTCCGTGAAATGATCGTAAGCCCCGGGGCCTTTGAAATGGTGGGCAGGGCCTTCCCGGGCGAGATCAGCTTGGAGCAGCGAAAGATCAAGGGGAGGGCTCTGCTCGAGAACGCCTCGGCCTACATTGCGGCGGCGAAACGCGAGCACCGCGAAGCAATCCTCCAGTGCTCTCGCCTATCTCTGGCGGAGGCGGTCTTTGAGCTGGCCGGTATGGACCTTACGCTGGACAAGGAGTTGGGCCACGCCTTCTTGATTCCCTACGGAATCGTGTGCACGGCACGGATCGGATACAAGGGCCTGTGTCAGTTGTTCTACCGAACGGGCCTCGTCAAGGCCATTCAGACGGCAGTGGTGTACCAAGGCGAGATTGACGCGAAGGACAGGTTTGACTACCAGCTCGGGACCAACGGGTTCGTTAACCACCGGCCCCTCCACAATATCGAGCGGACATGGGATACGACCTACGCTGCCTGGATGGAAGCAACGATGGTGGGCGGGGGCAACGTGATCGAGGTAGTGGACAAGGCGGAGCTGGTAAAGATCCGTGCCGCTGCAAAGAAGATGGCGAAGGGCCCGGCTTGGATGAATTGGGAAATGCAGATGACCCGCAAGGCTGCGGTGAACCGTGGGGCCAGCTATCTACCAAAGGGCACGGGCACGGCCATGATTGCCATAAAGAACGCTCTGGCCCTGGAGCACAGGGAGTACGACCTGGACGGCCACCACGAAAGGCGCAAGGTGGAGGCCAGGGTGCTTTCGGAAGAAACGTCGACGGCGCTGAAAGATGATATGGAAATCGAACCTCCGCCCACGGAGGGGCAAGCGCCGCCGGCGGGCTCCAAGCTGGAGCTATGGGAAGCAGTACAGGCGAAGAGGGCCGGTAGGGACGAGGCGTTGAACAACGAAAAGTTTATGAAGCGCGTGGTCGAGTCCCTCTTCGGCGTGGGCACGGAGATCAAGAGCAAAACGCAGATCAAAGTGCTCAGTGACGCCCTGCTGGCCAAGGGCCTGTACGATTGGGAAACCGGAGAGAAGATTCCGCTAGAGATCGCAGGGCCCGAAGAAGAATCGAAGGAGAAATGATGCCCGACACCGGAACGCTTGACCTCGCCGCCCTCATCCACTCCCACATGCTTACCTTGGCTGAGGCTGCGTATCGGGAAGGGTGGAAAGAAGGTAATCTGCGAGAGGGGCATCGAGGCGAATTGGATATTGATTGGCATAGAAGCAAGGCCAGGGCGGGCCTCAAGGGAGAAAACACAATGACACCCACCGACACCTCAGCGATCCGTGCAAGGCTGGATGCGGCGTCGGACGGCCCGTGGCTGAATGGCTATCCGATGTCTCAGGGCAATGCTACGGTGATGTATGGACCTGAGAGCAAAAAGGATTCGCTCGGCTACTGGCATGGCCCCGTGGTGGCGATTTGTCCGAGAGGCCACGGCCACGTATCCACCGCAGACAATCAGAACTTTATGAGCAACGCCCCCACCGACATCGCCGCCCTGCTGGCTGAGAACAAGAACTGGGAGCGCGCGTGGGATTGGATGCGAGAGTTTATTCTGCACGATGGTATTTGCTCCGTCCCGTTTGACAACGACCATGTAAACACCGTGTTGGGTGTGATAGACCACTATGACCCACGCCCCGCCCCCACAACGCAGGAGCCAAGCCATGAGTGACAAATGCCCGAAGTGTGGAGCGGCGTTCAAACGGACGAAGCCTGGCGGCGAGAGGGTGTACGAGTGCATGTCGTATTCTCTTAAGCGGCCCTACTGCGAAACGGATGTCTTTTTTGAGAGTCACCAATGTACCCGCAACCAACTCGCCACCGCCAACGCAGTGATCGCCTCGCTGCCCAAGACTGCTGATGGGGTGCCGGTTGTACCGGGGATGAAGGTCTTTTACTTGCACGCTGGCGGACATACCATCATTGAATACTCCATTGCTGGGTACATCACCTACGCAAACGGCGCAATCTGCGTCTACCTCGAACCACGAGGCTTCTCGACAATCTGGCAATGGTCACAGTGCTACTCCACCAAGGCCGCTGCCCAAGCTGCGGCACAGGAGGTGAAGTGATGGCTGACGTGACTGTGGTTATGGAAATGCCAGCAGAAGTCTACGACATGGTGCGCGGGCAGATTTTCCAACTCATAACAGAGTTCGGAATGACATGCCACGTCACAATGGGCGAAGCCGAAAAAGCACGACAGGCCGCTGCCCAAGCTGCGGCACAGGAGGTGAAGTGATGAGGAATAGATGGCCGGGAAACTGTTATGTCTGCGGCAAGTGGGTCGAAGCACAACAGGGCCACTTCGAGCTGCACAACCACCACTGGCGTGTCCAATGCCGTGAGCACCCCATAGAGAAGCGCAAGGCCGCTGCCGCACAGGCCAAGGATGATGCGAAATGACACCCCAGGCCGAAGATGTTTGGCGCAAGCGGTGTCCAATTCTCTTCCAAGAGACGGACATGAAGAAGCTGCCTTGCCCAAGCGCTTCCAAGAAGGCGATGGCGTGGAAGTATGGCCCGCGAGGGCTGATACTGCATGGGCCCACCGGCACGGGCAAGACCCGCACGGCCTGGCTACTCATCCGGAGGCTCATGGCCGAGAACATCTTTGTCCGCTCCATGACATGCACCGACTTCGGCAACCAGCTCGCAGATAGATTCCGCGATCGGGAGGGGCCGACATGGTGGCTCAGGCAAGTGGCAACGCAGGCCTGTTTGTTTCTGGACGACCTCGACAAGTGCGTGTTTACCCCCAGGGTTGAGCTGGAGCTCCTCGCCATTGTGGAGAAGCGCACCAGCCATAAGTTGCCGACCATCGTGACCATGAACGTCGTCGGTAGTGTGATCGAAAAGGCCCTGCCGGTGGGGGGCAAGCCGTTGGTCAGGCGCCTGCGGGAGCCCGGACTGTTCGAGAACGTGCACTTTGGGAAGGGGCCCGAGCGATGAGAACATCGTGCGCCTTTGTAAGCACCTACGTTGAGGCAGAGGAGAAGTCAACTCCCCAAGAGC
>SDBU01000594.1_pt1 | contig 50696 bp, 38 predicted proteins | sample 2277071 | NCBI WGS metagenome assembly SDBU01 (sample SAMN10397929, study PRJNA504765) | marine sediment metagenome | isolation source: marine sediment core GS08_GC12, 126 cmbsf | place: Arctic Ocean: Gakkel Ridge, Loki's castle | collected 2008
TATCCCGATCGCCTCCTCTGAAATTCCGCCAAAGTCCGAAGCCGTTATGAAGGGATGAGGGCGAATGCCTAACGAGCAACCCCGCGTGCGTCTGTCCATATTAATCCCCTGTTATAACGAAGAAGAAAACATCAAAAACCTGTGGGATCAGCTCCAAGATGGGATCCGTTCACTCCTGAATGAATATCAGGTGGAAATCGTATTCATAGATGATGGGAGCTCGGACGGGACCTGGGAAGCACTCCACAACGTCTTCGGAGATTCAGATGCGGGTAGTCCGAAGATCTTTTTATGCCGTCATACACACAACGAAGGTTTGGGTGCTGCGATTCGGACAGGGATTCAGGCTTCTCATGGTGATATTCTGGTGACTACCGATAGCGATGGAACCTATTCTTTCTCGGAGATCCCAGCTTTGCTCGCAAAGATGGGAGATGATGTCGCGATCGTTAGCGCATCACCTTACCATCCCAGCGGGAGTGTAGAGGGTGTTCCCCCATATCGGCTGATCCTCAGTCGTGGTTCGTCTTTTCTCTACCGCTTGCTTGTCGATTGGAACATCTATACATACACCTCACTATTTAGAGCGTATCGCCGTGAAGTTTTTAAGAGCTTGGAGTTTTCGGCCAATGATTACCTGGCAGGCACTGAAATCCTGGTTAAAGCCCGTCTTCTGGGGTTCCACATTATGGAATATCCTACGGTATTGCGGGTGCGCCAGTTTGGAACGTCGAAAGCCAAGATCTTGCAAACAGTCCGTTCCCACCTGATTTTTCAATTAAAGATCTTGGCGCATCGCCTTGGCATTCATTCGTTGTTTCACTTGAAAAAGGAAGAACCTCTCGTATGAAATTGCGATTTCGATCGGGGAGAAAAGTAACCATGGATATTGCTGTCGTTTATATTCTGATCAGTGTGCTCGGTGGTGCAATTGGCCAGCTACTCTTGAAACACGGTATGAACACATTGGGCCCACTCACGCTATCAGTTTCTGATATTTTCACGACCCTTCTAAAGATGGCGACCAGTCCTTATGTCGTTGGAGGGCTGTTCGTCTATGTATGTTCCACCGTCTTTTGGCTGGTGGCGCTCTCACGCGTAGATCTTAGCTACGCCTATCCCTTCGCGAGTCTAAGCTATATCCTGATGCTCGTCGTATCCTGGCGCCTATTTGATGAGAATATCTCCCTTCTGCGCCTGCTCGGTACGGCAACCATTGCCGTTGGCGTGCTTCTTGTTTCACGTGGTTAGCGAGACTATTTCTGGTACTCCATAAAGATGAAAATCGTATCTATCGTAGGCGCACGCCCCGAATTTATCCAGGTGTGGCCGTTGAGCGTCGCTCTTGGTAATAGCCACCAGGAGATCCTGGTCCACACAGGTCAGCATTACGACTATAAAATGTCGAGGCTGTTCTTCGAGGAGCTAGATCTCCCTGAACCAGCGTACAACCTGGGAGTTGGATCGGGTTCGCATGCGAAACAGACCGCTGAGATTCTCGTGCGCTTTGAAGAAATCCTGGTAACCGAATGCCCTGATCTGGTGATCGTCCGGGGTGATACCAACTCGACACTCGGAGGAGCGCTCGTAGCAGCGAAGTTACAGATCCCCGTGGCTCATGTCGAAGCGGGTGAACGAAGCTTCAACCGTGAAATGCCGGAGGAGATTAACCGAATCACTACCGACCACCTCGCGAGCCTGCATTACTGTGCCAGTAAGCGGGCGGTAAAACACCTCGCTGCGGAGGGAATCCACGACAATGTGCATTGGACGGGCGATGTGATGTACGATGCCTTCTTAAAGATGTCACCGGTAGCGATGAGTAGATCGAAGGTTCTCGAAACCCTCGAACTTAGCCCGAAGAGGTATTCGCTGGTGACGATCCATCGCACGGGCAATATCGATGACCCGGTTCGCCTTGGGGCTATTCTTGATATCCTGGTTGAACTTGGAGAGGTTATCGTCTTCCCGGTCCATCCGCGTACACGCCTCGCGATTTCAAAATTGGACCGAAGCTTGTCATCGGATGTAAGGCTTATTGATCCGGTCGGATATCTCGATATGCTTGAGTTGGAGCGAAATGCGCGCCTGATCGCGACAGATTCGGGTGGTGTGCAGCGAGAGGCATATTTTCATCGCGTTCCATGCTTAACCTTGCGTGATGAGACGGAATGGCTCAAAACCGTTGAGACCGGTTGGAACCAGCTGGTGGGTGTAGAGCGAGAAACGGTGCTTGAAGCATGGGAGATGGTCACAATTCCGGATGAGCATCCAGCGATCTTTGGTGAAGGCAATGCGGCTGAAACGATCGCAGGCTTGCTTAACCAGTGGAGTCAAGACCTGCCTGCTGGATGAGAACGCTTCAGAAGGAGAATAGTCACCAGTCCATGAAAGATCCTGAAGGAGTGCAAACGAAGGTTGGGATTGTTGGGGGAGGCATCCTCGGAGTCACCCTTGGATATTTGCTATCCCAAAAGGGAGCTCATGTCGAGATCTTTGAGGCTTCCGCAACGCTAGGCGGGCTTGCGGGCTCGATCGTTCTCCCCGATGGTACTCCCGTGGATCGTTTCTACCACGCCATCCTTTCAAGCGACATCAATCTTGAGTTATTGTGTGAGGCATTGGGTATTGAAGACCAACTCCGGTTTCGTGAGACACAAATGGGTTTCTACCACCGGGGCGAACTCCACTCTATGAACAGCATTCTTGACTTCGCCCGGTTTCCTGTCTTAGGGTGGGTGGATCGCTTTCGCCTGGGTTTAACGATCCTGAAAGCACAATCCATTCGCGATTGGGAGCGACTTGAGAGGGAAAGTGTTGAGAGCTGGCTGATCCGCTGGGGCGGCAGATCAGCTTATGAGAATATATGGCGCCCGATGCTAAGAGCTAAGTTCGATGGCTCTTTTGATTCTCTGCCGGCCACCTATATCTGGTCCCGCCTGGTGAGAATGAAATCCACCCGCACCGGTGCCCAGCAAAAGGAAATGGCAGGTCACTTAATTGGAGGTTACCAGACTCTGCTTGAGGCGATGGTAGATCGTATACGAGCGGCGGGAGGGAAGATTCATCTCAACACGCCGGTTGAAGAGATCATGATTCACAATGGCATTGCATGGGGAATACGCGTAGGCGGACAAGGAATTCCGTTCGATGCGATCGCCGCGACACCGCAGACGCCAATCTTCCTGCGTTTAATCCCCGATGCAGATTCCGAATATCGGAAGGTATTGGAGAAGATCGAGTACCTCGGAATCCTGACCATGCTGCTTGTGATGGATCGTCCCTTATCGGATTATTGGACGATGTACATTACCGATGATTCGCGACCCTTTACCGGCATCATCGAGACGACTTCCTATATCGATCCAGTATATGTCGGTGGGCATCACCTGGTTTACCTTCCCAAGTATGTTTCCCAGCATAGCGAGTGGTTCCTGCTGGATGATGACACCATTCGCGAGCGCTGGATGGGGCACTTGCGGCAAATGTTCCCCGAATTTCAGGCAGAGTGGATTCGCTACTGTTTGATCCACAGAGAGCGGTATGTCGAGCCCATTCGAAGTATCTATGAGGCGAGGAACACACCTGCCATTAACACACCGGTGGCCGGGCTTTATCTTGCGACGACGGCGCAAATTTACCCTCAACTTACTAACGGCGAATCGGTATCGACCCACGCACAAAACGTCTGTGACTTGATTCTGGAACAATCTCCGGAGAAGATTCGAGAGGCCAATACCTCCGTAGTTTTATGAGTCACCGCATTCAAGCTTTCGCGTCAAGCCAAGGTTTTGAGTTGTAGAGGATTCTTGCATTAATCGCTCGTAACAGTTTAGGTATGTAATGCCCACGGATTGGAAATTACACCCGGAGATGAGTACAACCTCATCCTCGAAAGCCAGGATTACGGATTTCCTCATTAGTTCAACTATCCACCCCCCGGAAGCGCATCTCAGCCTCTAGTTGTAGTTTTCCAGGTGCATACCTCTACCGATGGATTTATCCCCTATAAGGGGCAAGCTTTCATCGTCGACTATCACGGCAATGTTTTCGTAGCGCTCTTCAATCGGGGTGAGATTGCCCGGATCGAATTGGAGCGGATGGAGGATGGCGAATATCTGCCCGTACCGAGATCTTTGCCAGCGGGTTCCTCAACCCGCTTGATCTTACTGAGGCCAATGATGGGGTGCTCTACCTGGTCGACTTCACCACATGCGGTTTATATCGACTCAATGCATCGAATCTCCCCTAACTCGGTTATAGCAAACTGTTTTGTGGATCATAGTTTCCAAGTCCAGAGCAATGCAAAACTCCGTAATGGGCGCATCGCAATTCAAAGTCTGAAATTCTCGCAGCCTTTTTTCTTGATTGATCCTGCCAAATTCGTCATCCACACCCTATTGAAGGAGTATGATGAAGACTTCAAAGCCATTTGCCAGCATATCGCTTGACCTCGATAACCAATGGTCGTACATGAAGACACACGGTGATCCCGGATGGGAGACGTTCCCTACATACCTCGATCAAGTTGTTCCAGCCATCCTGAGTTTTCTGACCGATCTGGATCTCAAAATAACCTTCTTCCTAGTGGGGCAGGACGCTGCTTTGGAGAAGAACTATGCAGCGTTGCAGTCGATTGTTGATGCGGGACACGAAATCGGAAACCACTCGTTCAAGCACGAACCCTGGCTGCATCGTTATTCAGAAGATGAAATTAATGAGGATCTTTCCTCTGCAGAGAATGCTATCAGCCGATTTACAGATCAAAAAATTCGCGGATTTCGTGGTCCGGGATACAGCATCTCTGAGGCCACTATTCGTGTATTGTCTCGCCGAGGTTATCTCTATGATGCCTCAACTCTTCCTACTTTCATTGGGCCTTTAGCTCGCCTGTATTACTTCGCATCAACAAGGTTAACCGAGGAGGAAAAAGCACAACGGAGCAAGCTGTTTGGGACGTTTCGAGAAGGATTTAGACCACTCCGTCCTCATTACATTCGATCTCGAAGTAAAGAGGGGGAGAATACGATAATCGAGATCCCGGTTACTACTATGCCAGTGTTCCGAGTCCCTATTCATTCGAGCTACGTATTATATTTATCATCAATCTCCCCGCCTTTGGGTTTAATGTATTTCCGTCTGGCACTCTTGTTAACAAGTCTTTATCGTCACGAACCATCCCTGCTGCTTCACCCGCTTGATTTTATGGATAAAGAGCAAGTGCCCGAACTCTCGTTCTTCCCGGCAATGGCTCTCCCCTCATCCTGGAAAATTGAAGTCGTCCAGCAAATGATCCGTATGGTCAGCTCTAGATATAGGATTGGGACTCTTGGAGAACATGCTCAATTGGTTGAAGAACGAACAGGCACTCAGATTGTTGAGGCAAAGTTTGATACAGGAGTACAAAAAACATATTAACCTTGAATTTCACTGAGGGAAGTAGGAAGGGACAAAGTATTTTATGAATTGTCCTCTTTGTCAATCAGCCTCGAATCCACTCTTCATGAAATATGAGATCTGGATCCGAGAATGTGATCACTGCCAGCACCGTTTTGCCGAAATTGACGAAATCGAGAATCACACGCAGCGTGTCTATAGTGATGACTATTTTTCGGGTGGGGGAGCGGGATATCCAGATTATTTACGCGAATCACAAATATTGGTTAGAATAGGTGAACAGTACGCACGCATTATGAGCCGATTTACAAAACCCGGAAGGATTCTGGATATCGGTTCTGCGGCTGGGTTCATCCTTCGCGGATTTTCAGCAAACGGTTGGAATGGGAAAGGTATCGAGCCTAATGCCACTATGTCGAGATATGGCAGGGAAGAGCTTGGGTTGGACATTGAGACTGGAACACTCGAGGATTTTCAGAGTGACGTTAAGTTTGACCTTCTAACTATGATTCAGGTTGTTCCTCATTTTGTTGATATTCATAAAGCTCTCAGCTCAGCAGTGCAGCTCACACGCCCAGGGGGGTATTGGCTTATCGAGACATGGGATAGAAATAGTGTATTTTCGCGTTTTTTAGGCGCCTCCTGGCATGAATATACCCCCCCCAGTGTCGTCCATTGGTTTTCGAAAAGTAGTTTAAGGGATCTTATCGCGGAGTACGGTTATATAGAAATATCATCAGGGCGACCCCACAAGGTTATTGGACTAGATCATGCGATCTCCCTATTGAAATATAAATGGCAATCCGGTCCTCGAATCATTCCATTCGGTTCAATTCTTAAGGCAACCATAGGTTCTCTGAGTATCCCATATATTTTTGATGATATTTATTGGAGCTTATATAAGAGTTCCACATGACATGAATCCATATTAGCTAATTGGTCGGACCTTGTTAGTCGTAGTACCGGGTTTGTCTGATGATTCTCACCATCTTAAGATTTTCGAGTACTCCGAATGCGTATGGCTGATATGTTATCAATACCTTTAATGTGATCAATCGACTTGGTTTGTAATTTCTGAGCTCCATCTCGTACGTGTATGCTCTAACGTGTTGAGGAACGGATGAGGAACAACCCTCGCATCGTTCTTTTTATATCCCCGGAAATCCCGAGGAATCAGAGGCTGCCTTTTTGTGTAACTGGTTAACACTATGTCAAAATTATTGATACTTCAATTAGTGTTTATTGCGTTCTCGGCATTTTGGGCTCTAGTATTCGCTCTAGGGAATTGGAGGGAGGAAAAAGCAAAAATTAATGCTATTCAACTCGCTTTTGCCGGATATGGGGGAATTCAACTTGTAATATTAGTAATTATTGCACTCAACCACGTTAACTTTCCCCTAAATCTAGAGGCAATGGAACTATCAGTTCTCCAACACGTTATAAGGGCTGCGAATGGAGCGGCAATCTATGTAAAACCTTCGCCAAACTTTATACCCTTAGCGTACAATCCCCTTTTCTATTATATTTCAATTCCATTTACTAAGGTGTTTGGGATCGGTCTCCCAGCGCTCAGGGTAGTTTCCACAATTGGGCTCTTCGGCATCATTGTTCTGGTCTATAAGATAATTCGCTCTCAGACCGAGTCTGTTTGGTGGGGCATCATGGGGGTGGGGCTATACTCTGCGTCCTATAGAGCGATGGATACCTACTTAGACAACGCTCATTCAGATTCAATGCTTGTTCTTTTCATCATATTGGGAGGATATCTCGTACACTTACATCTTGAGCGACAAGATGGAACAATCCGATTAGCTATTTTAGGCATCCTAATTTCGTCGATCGCTTTCTGGTTTAAACAATCTGCAATAGTATTTTCAATTGCAACTCTCTTGGTCCTGATGTGGAAAGATAAATCAAAAGCGAGGTTTTTTGGATTTGTTGTATTCCTTCTCGTAATACCTATTTTTTATCTCTACTTAGCTCCACGATTATTCGGACCATGGTTTCATGTATATACGTTTCAGCTTCCAAGAAACTGGGTCGACTTTGAAATGCGATCCACAATTCTGCGCCCTGCTTATTATTCTATTCGCTATTTCGCCGTGCTTGGCTTCGCAGGAGTAGCGAGTCTTATCTTCAAAATTACGAATAATAAGTGGGCATTCAAACATCTTGATTATTGGCATGTGATGTTGCCAGTAGCAATATTGAGTGGCATATGCGCTGCGCTTGATCCAGGAGGCAATAACAACGTATTCATTCCAATGGCTACATGGATTATTCTTCTAGGGGTGATAGGCCTGTCGCGTGTAACAAATGAACTTAATCGAGAAAGAAAGTGGGGATTAATAGTTCTTGGATTGGGAGTATCCTTTGCTCTATTGCTTTACAATCCCCTTTCCGTGTTGATACCCAATCGAGCAACAGAGGATTATTTCAGCCTTATTAGCTATCTGAATAAGATTGAGGGAAAAGTCGCGGCCCCTTGGATCGGTCAACTCCCAAGTGATTATGAATTCAGCCCGGGTGCGCATATGGTTCCTTTGATTGACCTTTATAGAGGAACTGAAAATGGTTTGACAGAATTTCCGTCCAAGGAAGAATTATTCGCACCGATAACAACCCCAACTGACGACGCATTTCTTCTGCTCACAGTGCCAATTGAGGATGATGGTGAACTTAATTTCTTAAGAAACAGCTACCGCTTAGTCATCGATTTCGGAGAACAATATAAATCCCTTTCGACATTGCCTAAACGATACACAATTGGATGGCCTCGCTATCTATATCAATATAATCCCTCCGCAGATGTTGAAGCCCAGAACTAAGAAGATATTTTCCCTAGATTGAGGTAATTTAAGGAGCATAAAATTAATATCCTGCCAGGCCTATACATCATAAATAATTGTTTGGCTGGCAGGTTTAAATTCTGGGGCCAATAGACCAATCTCATTAGACCGGTAGCTGACAAAAGATACGTTGGGTTTATATTCAAGTATTCGTTTGAAATGGGGGGGTGCATGGACTACATGAACTTTTCATTCATAATCAAATCACCAAAATCGAAATAATGAACCCAATAACAAAGATATTCATTAAAAAGAACCTATTAATCTTAATGGTTGCTTTACCATTGCTCGTGGCTATCTCAGCCCTGCCGAAAGAGTCTTTCTGGAGCATGGATGAAGGGATGAAATTCATCCAAATTCAGAATCTTACGATGGATCCCCCTGGCCTTCATATCCGCTACCCGGGTGAATCTATCAGCGGAGCCCCAAGATTCTTCCCTCTGATCAATCTTTCTTTAATGCAGAATGATCGCTGGGTTTCTGTATTTCCGGCCTTCTATGCTTTGGTCAATGCTCCAATTTATCGGTATTTTGGACTTTTCGGCATCTATGGCCTATCAATCATCAGCGCTGCCGGAATTGCCTTGGTAATGTACTGGTTTGGCAAGTCGATATTGAAAGACGAAGCGTCCTGGCTGCCCCCCTTGGCGACTGTGCTGGCAACCCCACTAACTTTCTACGTGTTCTTAGTGTCTGAGTATCCACTGGCGATTCTACTGGTTACTGTTGGTGTTTATTGGGCATGGAGAGGATTGAATTCCCGCCAAGGTTTCTATCTGATTGCTTCTGGTTTTTTCCTCGGCTTGTCCGTTTGGTTTCGAACCGAACTCTACATGATGGTAGCGGCAGGAATGATTGCGGTTTTCCTGCAGCCTGGAGAGTTCGGGCGATTCAGTGGAACGAGACGATTTCTTGTTGGTGCGATACTTGGGTTGGCGCCTATGTGGGCCTTTAATACAGTGCTTTATGGAAATCCGTTAGGGATACATGTTATTGCAAACATCGTATCTGAGGTGACGGCAGAGGTCATGTCGGCGGAGCAATCCGTCCCATTTTTAGAACTACGGCGGCTAATTCTTGTCGAAGATTTCTTCCCGCTTTCAAGTAAACGCTGGATAGCTCTAGTAATATTGGTCACTTCATCATTGCTCTCGGCAAAATTCTTACCGCATCGTTATCGTCGAGCATTCTTCGCTCTTGGGTTTTCGATGAGCATCTTGGGTGCAATTGCTGTAGTTATTGATTATTTGAAGCACGGGTGGATGATAACCTCCTTTGTTGAAGCGACCCCGCTTCTGTTATTGATCCCATGGCTTGCCATCCATCCTGATGATCTCGGCTGCAATATTCCAAATATGGGTGCAAATACGGAATATGAGCGCAGCAAGAGACTGCTCCTGTCATTCTCTATCGGATATCTAATTCTTGTTTTCCTCACGTCGTTATCCAACAGTGGCCGTCAGTGGGGGGGTCGCTTATTCATGCCGGCTGTACCAATGCTTATGCTCCTGCTGGGGTTTAGTTACACGCATTTGAAAGGATTTGCGCGGGCTCTTTGGCCTCGATGGGGGGAATGGCTGATGTCTACGGCCTTCGTAACTCTGCTCGTATTGAGTATAGGTGTTCAAGCAAGGGGTGTTCAAATTGTCTTTATTAATGAACTCCGTTACAGAAAAGTAGTGGAATCGATTGCGAATATACCGGTGATTATCACAAATGTAGATTGGATTCCTCATGTCCTGGCCCCAGTATTTTACGAGCATAGCTTCTTTAGAGTCGATTCGGAAAATGATTTCTGTGATCTTGTTGGAGACCTTACCCATAAGGGTATCTCAACGTTTGCTTTTATATCGGCACCTGAACTCAGCATAAACTTTGATCTTGAGGGATGCCGCCCAGCGCGCCAATATGATCTCGTCTTAACCGTAGAGCATGATGCTTGGACCCAGCTGCTTGAAACCCGATACGTCTTAGAAGATGAAGGTTGACTGAAGATTGAGCAATAACCATGGTCGGACCTGGGATCGGGAAAATATTTATGGGAGCCTCGGTCTGGCTCGATATTAATTTGCTACAGCGGGTTCATCCACATCAATGTTTAATCGAGCTATCCAGTCTGCTCGCGAGTCTCCAACTCAATAGGATATTAGGACCCTATATGCGACTTCAAGTTCCCACTTTGCAGGAGCCATCTGTAGGCTTGACCAGACTTACGAGGATAGGATGAGAGGAGAAAGTTCTTGAAGATAACCATCGCGGTCCATCATTTCCCTCCTATATATACAGCAGGGGCTGAGATGCAAGCCTATCGGACTGCTAAGACCTTGCAAGAGCAAGGGCATCAGGTTCGCGTCATCTGTGTGGAATATATCGATCGCGGACCCTCGACTGGGCTGCAATGGGAAGATGATGTTTTCGATGGTATCCAGGTTCAGCGGCTAGCCTTTAAGAATCCACCTTCCACATATTGGACGCGTTATCAATATGACAATCCTTGGATAGGTGAACACATCCGTTCGGTCCTGCAGAATGATAAGCCTGATATCTACCATCAAATCGGTGGATATCTCCTTACGGCAAATCCCTTGCGAGAAGTGATGCGCATCGGCATACCTGTTGTGGTCACCCTGGTTGATTTCTGGTATCTCTGCCCGCGTATCCAGATGTTGAGAAGTGATGGGGAGATCTCAACGCTCCCGATCGACCCGGCCAGTTGTGTGCGCTGCGTGCGTGAGGAGCAACGCAGATACCGCATCCTGGGAAAGTACATCCCTGGTCTTATGAGACGGTATTGGAACCTCCATACGGAAGAAGTTAGGAATGCAAATGCGAGATTGACCTATCTCGTAAACGCATTAAATCGAGTGGATCTTATCCTGTCTCCATCGAAGTTCCTCCGGGAGATGCACATCCAGGCGGGGGTCGATTCCAAACACATTCGATATTCACGCCAGGGGATGGAAAAAATGAATGTCATGGAACCTGAAGTAGAAGAACCAAAGTCTACACTCCTCACCATTGGATATATTGGCCAGATCATATCCTTTAAAGGCGTTCACACGTTGTATCACGCTATCCAATCTCTAAACAGCCTCCCCCTTGAATTAAGGGTGTACGGAGAGATGTCTCGGGAAAAGGGGTACGCTGATCAGTTGGGGCAAATCGCACAGAGTGATCACCGAATTAAGTATTGCGGTAAATTTTCAGGGAAGCAAGAACTGGCGGCGATCATGGCTGACTTGGATGTGCTCATCGTCCCATCCCTGTGGTATGAGAACAGTCCTAATGTCATACTTGAGGCCTTTGCATATAAGACTCCAGTGGTGGCTTCCAATCTAGGCGGCATGGCAGAACTCGTGCAGCATGAAGTAAACGGGTTGCTTTTCTCGCCTGGAAATGGGATCGAGTTAGCGGGATTACTGAAGCGACTTGTGAGCGAGCCTGATCTCGTAGATCGTTTGAGGGCAGGAATAGCTGATGTCGTAACTGTAGAGCAAGAGATGGAGCAACTCGAGGAGATGTACGGACAAATCTTGTAAAAAAAGAGGGCGTAGCCAACGCATAAATTCGGTCAGAAACTACGTTTGACAGATCAAAGGAGTTATTAAGCGAGAAGTCAGTTTTTCTATGCAGTCTACCTTCCTATCAAGGATTTTCCTACAGGTGAAATTCTTTCTCCTTTAATTATTTTAGTATGCATAGCCCACTTCGAAAAATCATTAACCGATTATCCAGAAAGCCAAATATAAAGTACCTGCAGGTCTGGCAAAGGGATTTAAGAGAAGATATTCCTACACTCCCCTGTGATATCCAATACGCATTTGTGCGCTTACCTCAAGATGTCGAAGCCATCGAAAAACGTGTCGCCAACCTACCGTTCGTTCATCGAAATGACATACCTGATCGGGTTGCTGCCTATCATAAGTGCTGTATTGCTACGCATGGAGGGGAGACCGTCGATACAGCCTGGTTGGGTGTGGGTTATGCCTATTCTTATTTCCTGGATCGCAGGTTTGAGTTGGCAGATGACGAGATCTATTTTTATGGTGCCTACACCATTCCAGAATATAGGAGCCTCGGCGTCCACACCTCTGTCCGTTCGAGAGCTCTTCAGATGGCGAGCGGCAGTTATAAGAGGGTGGTTGCGTTCATTGAGCCCTACAACCTTCCTGCTGTCAAATCTATCAAGAAGCTCTCCTATGAATACTTTGGTCGGACCGGGTATGTTGAGATCGCTGAGATTCGATATTACTTTCACCGCGATAAAGGTGCCTTCTCTAAACTCTCCCTAGGTACTATTTTCGTAAGGTTTGACTTGATTGATCGCTACCAGACATCAGGAAATGGAAATCTAGGCTCATGAATATTTCGGAAAATCCCTCGTTTGCAATTTGGAAACTAAGATTATGATTTATTATCTCGAGAGAATGGCATGAGCGGGGTTTTTGGAATCGTAGACCTAAACCATAAAACCGATCCGCGCCAAGTTGTTCAAAAAATGGCGAACGTCATGTCCCACCGCGATTGGTATGTCTGCGAATGGTATGAGGACTCCAAAGCGTGCCTCGCAATTGGAAGGATCGGCATCGGGATTTTTAATAAGCGGGTACAGCCGATCATTGACGAAACTGAGAAAGTCGTTCTGTTCATGTCTGGTGAAATCTATGCGATTGATGGCAAGCCAATAAATGGTGAATTTGATGCTACAGAAGATGCAGCTCTGGCGGCCTATTTGAAATATGGGAAGGATTTCGCTCGATATCTCAATGGTGCATTTGTAATTGCGATTTGGGATAGCCGATCCAAGGAAGTAGTAGTTACAAATGATCGATTTGGTTTATATCCAATTTTTTACATTGTCAGAGCTGGAAAATTGATCTTCTCGCCAGAGATGAAAGGGATTTTTTGCGATGAATCGTTCGGAAAGCAGTTAGACCATACAGCCCTCGCTCAATATGTGCGTTTTCAACATCTTTTAGGAACAAGAACTTTCTTTGAAGAATTGGAACTCCTTGAAAACGCTTCAGTTTTGGTTTTCGATGTTGAATCAGGTTCTTCAATGGTTGAGCAATATTGGTCTTTCGAAGAGATTCCATATTGTCCCAACATCACCTTCAACGAAGCATCGGAAGAAGCAGGAAGGCTCCTGAGGCAAGCAGTTTGGCGATTAAGTAGTGGGCCTTATCAACCCGGTGTTTACCTCAGTGGCGGGTTGGATTCGAGAACAATTTTGGGACTAATCGATCGCAGACCTGTCCCATCCATCACCTATGGCAAAGAGGATTGTCGGGATGTCTATTATGCGCGCAGGATTGCGAACACCCTCGGTAGTGATCATACCTGGGTAGATATGCCTGATGGCGCTTGGGTCAAGGATTGTGTGGATCTTCATCTTGAACTCACGGAGGGCTTTCACAGTTTGATCCACATGCACGGCATGAATACATTAGATGTGGCCCGCTCTCAAATGGATATTAATTTAATCGGATGGGATGGGGGGACAGTAATGGGCGGTCGGGTATTAATTGAGCCCCTAGTGACAGAGGCCGTTGATGACAGCGCGCTGATTTTGAGACTTTATCAAAGATTCAACCAAGACTTTACGTGGCCTTCCATTAATGAGGCGGAAGAATATATGCTCTTCGAAGAATCCATCAGAAATAAGGTAAAAGGATTGGCTTTCGAATCATTTAAAAACGAGATTGGAAAATACTTAGGATATCGTCATGATGTTCGTGGTGAATATTTCTATATTGACAATCATTGTAAGCGTTTAACCTTCAACATGGTTACGTTCTATCGATCACACATCGAGGTACGCTTTCCATATTTCGATTACGAGCTCTTCTCTTTTTTGCATTCAATTCCTTCTATTCTCCGAGTGGACAAACGCCTCTTTAGGGCCATCATAAAGAGTGAAACCCCTGAATTGTCCTTGATTCCATACGATCACGATGAATTATTGCCCATGCCAGACAATCTACTTCGAAAAACACATGCTTTTGGCGTTAGGTTGAAGCGCCGCATCAACAAGCACATTCTGCCGGTCTTTACCGAACGGCCCACGCTCTATGCAGACTATGAAGATTATTTACGAAAGGATTTGCGATCATGGGCTGAGGGGGTCCTCTTCGATCCTCGCACCGCGAACCGTGGCATCTTTAATCAGGCATTTCTGCGTAGTCTAATGGCTCGTCATTGTTCAGGCCTCGAACAGTGGACGATTGGCAAAATTGCGTCACTGATTACATATGAAATGATGCTAAGACGATTCGTTGATTAATTTCAACTTGCTGTCTTCATTAATCCTTCTTGAGCTATCATTAAGGTTTTAAGGTGAATATGTCATTTCGATCTACAAGTCTCGTTCCACCAGAACTCTTAGCGCGGGCTAGCTCAAGTCTTAAGCTGGATCTGGAAAAAGGATGCATTGAAGTCCTTCTGGATCCTGAACGGAGGCGACAGACTCAGAGTTCGGTTGTAATTACGGGAGATTGGGGTCCTGCTGGTTCGACTTTCAAGGTAAGAAAGAATTATGAGCACCTTCTATACGGTGATTTACTTCCAGTTCTGCGAGATACGGATCTAGCTATTACGAACCTCGAGAGTGTATTTTTGCGTCGCGAGGCAGTTCCCATTAAAAAGGATGGCCCCTCCTTGAACTTGGTGCCAAAGGACGTAGATAAACTTTCCTGTGTCCCATTTCATGTCGTCTGCTTGGCTAATAACCACATTTATGACTATGGATCTATCGGAGTAGAAGATACGCTCGAAACATTGCGAACAACGGGGATTGCAGCATTAGGTGGGCGTTTCTTCTCCGATGAACAAAATGGCTACAAGGAATTTAGACTGGGGAATGCAAATGTAGCCCTGTTTAACATTGCGGAAGGAGAAGAAGCATATTCACAACAAGCCGATTCAAGAACGGATTCAATCGCATCTGTTAAAATATTAGAATCAATTTCGCAGGCAAATAACGCTTGCGATCTCGTCATCGTGATAGCCCATGCAGGGCGTGAATATTTGCCGGTACCTGCTCCCTACATCCGTGATTTGTACCGATCGTTCGTTGATTATGGTGCCGATATTGTTGTTGCTCATCACCCTCATGTACCTCAAGGTATTGAGATTTTCAAGAACTCACCAATATTGTACAGTCTTGGCAACTTCTTGTTCGAAAGCAATTTTGGATCGATCTATCAATCAACAGGGTTTCTTTTAAAAATAAGCATAGCTAACCACCATCTCACGTCTTTGGAGCTGGTCCCCTATAAGATATCAAAGGAAGGTCTCCGGCGGATAGAAGGAGATGAGCTGCACGAGTTTTCCGTTGAAATGACAACACTAAGCGCTCTTATCAACGATGATTCAGCATTCGAATCTGTGTGGCACGCTTATTCTGACTATTGGTTTGCCAAGGAGCGCATGGATGAATTGGCTATTTGCCTTATACCCTTGGTGAGCCCAAGAAGGATGATGCTTTCTATTCTCAAGGTTAAAGCGAATCGTTTGAAGCTGAGGAGTGGCATTCAGCGTATCGTCCGTTCAATTTTATGGCGAGTAATTCATTATCTTGATCCTAGGGAAACCAGGGAAAAGGCACGTAATCCAAGGCCATTGACTTATGAAGAGGTGAGAGGGGCTTCGGTTTTTCGTAACCGACTTGACACACTTGCACATCGAGAGCTGTATCTTACTGCTCTGGATAGAATCACATCTGGAGTGATTGGTGACACTCCGTTATGGGCAAGAGAACTGATCCAGGAATGGAAAAATAAGGCTTGGCCAGATATTTCCTAAATCCTCGAATCAATAATTGATAGCCTGGCGTTACTTCTTCCTGATCTTCTTTCAGATTGATAATACCCAACTATGACCATTGATTATTCCAAATCAATTAATCTCAGAAATACGATACTTAAGAATAGCGCGATCCTCTCGTCTGGTAATTATCTTCTAAAGGGTTTCGCCTTTCTGTTTTCTGTATACGTGATTCGAACACTTGGGGATTCGCAATATGGGCAGTATTCGATCGTCCTTGGATTCGTGGGTGTTGCATCGATCTTCGCGGAACTCGGACTCACCCACTTCTCCATGCGGGAGATGGCACGCGACCGGGCCAACATTCGCAAATATCTCGGAAATTTAATTACCCTTCGATTGTTGCTGGCTCTAGTCGGGATATTTTTAATAACGGCAGCAGGAAAAGTCTTCGGGTACACTGGCGAAGTTCTCCTGGGTATTTTTATCTACACAACAACTTTCCTTTTTGCGGCCGTACTCCAACCTTTACTTTCCTTGTTCACTGCAGAAGCGCGTTTCGGCTATGTGACGACCATTAATATCCTTGGGCGTGTGGTTTTCATGCTCTTTTCCGCGGTAGCCTTGTTTGCGGGAGGCGGCTTCATCTGGCTGTTGGTCGGTGCGTTGCTTCAACTCCCCTTTCAGATTGGCCTGGCATTCATCCTGATCAGGCGGTTGGACTGGAAGCTGCTTGAGATCGAGATTACTCCACGTTTGTGGGGCCGGATGCTCATGTCGAGCCTGCCGTTTGGCATCAACACCTTGATGCTCACGATAGCTTTCGGGATCGACACCGTCATCCTGTCCAAGTTCGAACCCAATTACGTCGTCGGTTGGTATAACGTCGCCTACAGCCTGGTATTTTCTATCAACTTTCTCTTCCAAGGCTTTAAAGAGGCTATCGTTCCATCATTGACCCGCGCTTTTGAGACCGATCCTGAAGTCGTTCGATTATGGTTCTACCGATCTGTGCGGGTCATTCTAATGCTTTCGACTCCAATCGCGTTTGGAGGGGCAATACTGGCATTCCCGTTGATACGCTTTCTCTACTCTGATGAATTCTTACCTTCAGCAATCGCGTTGCAGATCCTCATCTGGGATGTGCCCTTCCTGATCTTCAGTGCCTTCTGTGGGAATATTTCGATAATTATCCGTGAGGAGCGGTCCGCCGCCAGAATCTATACCATTAACACGACGGCGAATGTGCTCTTAAATCTCTACGCGATACCGAGATATGGATTGGTGGGCGCCGCGATTGTAACTGTCGCAACGGATGTGATTGGCGCGATTCAGTTTTATCTGTTGCTCAGCCGAAAGTTAGATCTCCCTAGCATGCGGAGGATTGGCATCAAGGTCCTGATCGCTTCCGGGGGCATGAGCTTGATCGTCTGGTGGATGCGTTCGTGGCATGTCTTGTTGGTCATTCTTCTGGGAGCGTTCGCTTATCTGATATCAAGCCTCGTCCTGCGAGTGTTTGATGAGGAGGAACGTAAGTTCGCTCGTAAGGCGTTCAAACGACTCAAGCTTCTTTCGCAGCCAGGTCGGCTGGGTTCTTAAAGAGAGCTAAAAGAGAATTGCTTTGAAAATTTTTTTAGGTCTACATCATTTCCCGCCCGAATACACTGGGGGAGCTGAGAATCGAGCCTACCGCACCGCGCGTGAGCTCATCGATCGCGGGCACGATGTGCAGGTTGTAAGTGTTGAAAACATTCAACAACCAGCCTCGACGGGTCTTTTCTACAAGAACGAAATCTACAGAGGGGTTCCGATCCGGAGATTATTCTTCGATCTTGAGTCCGCTCCCAATAAACGCATGTGGGAGTACGACAATCGCTGGATTGGTGAGCACTTTCTTCAACTGATGAGGACAGAGGCTCCCGATCTCTTCCATCTCATGAGCGGTTATCTCATCACGGCAAGCCCCCTCCGTATAGCGCAATCACTAAAAGTTCCGACGGTCGTTTCGCTGACCGATTTCTGGTTTCTGTGTCCTCGCATAACAATGCTGCGTTCCAATGGGGAAATCTCGACCCTACCGATAGAAGCCAGTCGTTGTGTACGGTGTTTGCATGAAGAAAAGCGCCGTTATCGCTGGCCGGGAAAAGTGTTTCCGAGCCTGAGCGATTTCTATTGGCGTCTTCGGACTGGAGAAGTCTCGGAAATTGAAAAAAGACAGTCTTTCCTTATAGAGACCCTCAATCAAACAAATAAGCTACTCAGTCCATCGAAGTTTCTTCGGTCCGTGTATATTGAGGCAGGCGTGGATCCTGAACGGATTGACTTCTCGCGACAGGGCTGCGATTTCCTGCATCTGTCAGACCGTGAGTTGAGTAAAACTTATTCCGATAAATTGCGCCTGGCGTATATTGGTGGCATTACTGAACACAAAGGGCTTCATGTCCTGATTGAAGCGCTTTCATACATTAAGAATGATGACATTGATGTGAAGATCTATGGCAATCTAAATGTGGCCGAAAGATATTCAAGAAAATTAATAAATAGCGCAGTTAATGATCGCCGGATCGAATTCCGTGGAAGATTTCAGCCAGATGATCTCTCCAAGATCCACGAGTCCATCGATGTTCTCATCGTCCCTTCAGTCTGGTATGAGAACAGTCCCAACGTCATCCTTGAAGCATTCGCTCTTAAGACGCCAGTTATTGCCTCGAATCTCGGAGGGATGGCTGAACTGATCGTGGATGGTCAAAATGGTTTCGTATTCGAGGTTGGAGATGCAGAACATTTAGCTGAAAAAATCAAGGAGCTGATTAATCATCCCGAGATATTGGCTTCTCTGCAGGATGGAATTTTACCTCTACGGTCTCAAAGAACAGAGATCGACGATCTTGAAACGATCTACTGCAATGTCTGCGTAAAAGAATGAGCCTGCTATAAACAAGAAATCTAAGTATGTCTCCGCTCACCCACGACGGCCCTTCTCTTCCATTTGCTAGATGTGCAATTTAGGGATGTAAGTCATTCTTGCCTCCACTGCTGTATGAATCTCAATTTGGTAAAAGATTTATTTCGAGGTGGTCGATTTGAATCGATCAGGAAACGATCCGGTGTCCCATACTCCCAGTGTCTTAATCCTTCTGCTGAACTTCAATGGTGAACAGGACACGCTTGCGTGTCTGCGTTCGTTGGAAAAACTCGAATACCCAAATTTCGAGGTACTCATTGTTGATAATGGGTCGGAATCGGATTCAGTCCAAGCCATTCGCGAAGCGTTCCCTAGCACTCCGATCATTCTTAATGAAACGAATTTGGGATTTACTGAGGGGAATAACATCGGCCTGCAGCACGCGTTGCAGCAAGGCGAGGACTACACGTTGTTGCTCAACAATGATACCGAAGTGGCACCCGATTTCCTGACCAAGCTCGTTGAAGCTGCGGAATCAGATCCGGCGGTGGCGATGCTTGGTCCTACAATCTACTACTATGATGAGCCGGATAGGATCTGGTCCGCGGGGGGGAGGATCGATTGGAGTATTGGAAAGGCCGAGATGATCGGGATCGATGAAATCGATGTTGATCAATATCGAGCACAATGCCGGGAAGTGGATTTCGTCACAGGTTGTGCTTTGATGGTCCGCATGAGCATTTTGGAATCTGTGGGCATGTTGGATCCTAGGTTTTTTCTTTACTACGAGGAAGTTGAATGGTGTTCTCGAACACTTGCTGCCGGTTATAAGGTTTGCCATATCCCTATGAGCAAAGTCTGGCATAAAATCTCTGCCGAGAGACGTGCCGCATCACCTCTCGTACATTACTATATGACCCGCAATCGATTGCTGTTCCTGCACTCGGCGAAACTCGGCATTCGGGCATGGGTCCATACGCTCCTGCTGGATTATGCGCGCACGCTCCTGAGCTGGAGTCTGCGTCCCAAATGGCGTTCACAGCGGCCTATGCGATCCGTTATGCTGAGAGCGATCCTTGATTACTTCTCCGGACGATTTGGCCAGATGGACGAGAACCATCAGCGTGTCTGAGAGTTGAATATGAAAATTCTTTACCTTTCGCGTTGGTTCCCATACCCACCCGATAATGGGGCGCGTTTGCGAATCTACAATTTGATTCGCTACCTCTCGCGTATCGCTATCATCGATTTGCTCGCCTTTCATTCGGCCCCGGCGCAGCCTGAGATGCTAGAAATGGGGCTGCGTGATTGCCATACGATCGGGGTTGTGCCCTACCAGCCCTTCCGTCCATCTACATTTCAGGCCATCCTGGGTTTCTTCAATTCCAAGCCGCGGTCTGTGGTCGCCACCCATAACAAGGACATGGCCCAACGGGTGAAGTATGCACTGTCAGGAGATGGTTATGACCTCGTGATCGCCTCTCAGCGGGACATGGCTGACTATCTGGATGGCATTGAGCATCCCACCGCAATCTTGGAAGAACTGGAATTATCCACGTTCTACGAAGCCTATGCTCACGAGCATGCACTCACACGTCGCATACGGCCAGGACTAACCTGGTGGAAGGCAGCGCGATACTACCGGAGGATCTTGGAAGGCTATGCCGCCTCCACAGTAGTATCAGAGGACGAGAAACAGGTTGTCCAGCACGTTACGCCTGATGGCCACCGCCTTGAAGTGGTTCCGAACGGGATTGATCTCGCCCATTACCGGGCTCTGGAATCTAGGGCCCAGGCGCATGCGCTCTTGTATTGTGGATCACTCACCTATGACGCGAATTTCGATGCCGTCGGTTTCTTCCTGGAAGAAATCTTCCCTCAAATCCTGGATGCGTACCCCCAAGCCATACTTCGTGTTACCGGTGCGCTACAGGGCGTCGATCTGGACGAGCTCCCAGCTTCTGAGCACGTGGAATTCACAGGCTATCTGGAAGATGTCCGTCCGATCATCGCCAAGAGCTGGGTGAGCGTGGTGCCACTACGAATCGGCGGTGGGACGCGCTTGAAGATTCTTGAGTCGTTGGCGATGGGTACCCCGGTGATTGCCACGAGAAAAGGCGCACAAGGACTTGCTATTCAGTCCGGAGATGGAATGCTGATCGCCGACTCTCCACAACAGTTCGGTAGGTATGTGATCGACGTCTTCGAGCAACCCGAACTTCGTCAGGCATTGAGTATGGCCGGAAAGATTTCTGTCCGAAGCTACGATTGGGAGAGGATTGGCCCCCAGTTTAACCGTCTGGTTCTCGATCTTGCCCAATCGAAATCCACTCCATAGTTCCAGGTGCTATGGAATAATCCGGTTTCATATACGCGTGGTGATATGACAATGAGTTTATTCCAGGCTATCAAGGGTGTTAGGTTTTGGCGCGCGGGTGTCCTCCTTTGGGCGCTGCTCACAGCTGCCATAGGAGGCGTCTTTGTGGCCTTGGCCAGCATGCAAAGTCTGGAAGGTGTATACAGATCGGCCGTTCTCCCTTTGGTGCTGCTCACATTAACGATGTTCGTTTACTTCATCGACCGAGGCGATAGCTCGGCGCCTGTCCTGATTCTCATCGCAGCATACTTCCTTCCGTTCCGTATTTCAACGGGCTCTGAAAGCCCTATCGTCGATAGCCTGGCACTCACCATTGCATTCGTAGGTGTTTGGATCATCAGGAAGGTTATCCTCCATGAAAAAAAATGGCTATACCCCTCACCGGTCAATCTGCCACTGCTGGGGTTTGTAGCTATCACCATCGTCTCACTCCTATGGAGCATCCTTTTCCGTGACCCTCATGTCTATATATGGGATCGTTTTCTCCTCGTCCAGATTGCATCCACGGTTGTGATGGTGATGCTCCCTCTGGCATTGCTTCTGGTCGCAAATCAGATTGAGAACCTAAAACAGCTTCGCTGGATGGCTGGCTTAACAATCGTTGCTGGGATCGCGGGATTCCTGGTGGATCGATTTAGCCTACCCCTTCCAGTAAATACCGACGGCCTTGTGAGTATGTGGATCATCGCCATCTCAGCTAGCTTGGCGGTTTTCCAGCGGCGGTTGCCGTGGAGTATTCGTTTGGGATTGTTCGCGCTGGCTGGCTGGTGGATTTACCGTGGGTTTGTTCTTAATCTTCAATGGATTGCCGGATGGCTCCCGAGTTTCGTCGCCATATGCGTCTTGAGCTTCATGCGCTCTTGGCGTGCACTGCTGGTAATCCTAGTTATTCTTTTCCTCCTGATCGGACCGAACCAGGAATTTTACTTGGGCACATTTATTCAGCAGGAAGCTGAAGAAAGTCTCTTCACGCGTTTAGATGCATGGAGGGTTAATTGGACGGTGACGAAGGAGCATATCCTTCTAGGGACAGGCCCGGCAGGGTATGCAGCCTATTACATGACGTACAACCCAACCCGGGCCATGGCGACACATAACAACTTCATCGATGTCATCGCCCAGACGGGTGTCCTGGGATTGGGTTTTCTTTGCTGGATGTTTGTGGCCTTGATTCAGATCGGCATTCGCTTGCATCGGAGATTGCGTGGTGCGGGGAACCTCGAGGAAAGCCTGGCGAATGCAGCTTTGGCAGGTCTGACAGGCTCCATCGTGATCATGATGTTCGGTGACTGGCTTTTTCCGTTCGCATACACGCAAACCATTGCCGGCTTTGACTACATCGTCCCGACCTGGCTCTTCTTGGGTGTTATCCTGGTTCTTGACCGGTTGACGGTAGAAAATTCCGAAAAGCGATCGGCTTCTCCATTACATATAGACGGCAATCCTTATTAACTAGACATGTTCACACACCTCAAGATATCTTCATTCAAGCTAAATCAAACGGACCGGCAGCGCGAGACCACGATTCTGATCGTGCTCTTCCTCATCGGGCTGCTCTCGAGAAGTCTCTTCACAAGCCGCATTCTGTACCATTGGGATTCTGTAAATTTTGCATTCGCGCTGGAAGAATTCGACGTCACACAGGCGCAGCCGCATATCCCCGGCTACATCCTCTATGTGATTTTCATGCGCGGTGTAAATTTCTTCTTCAGCGACCCTCAGGTAAGTATGGTCGTCGTCAGCATCCTGGCGAGTGCCCTTGCGATCGTTCAGTTGTACCGCATCGGCAGCTTGATATTCAGCCGGCGTGCCGGTATCTGGGCTGCGCTGTTCTTGGCTTCGAGCCCACTCTTCTGGTTTTACGGTGAGATCGCGCTGCCGCATGCTCTCGACGTGTTGCTAATCCTTATTTCGATCGAGCTCTTATTCCGGATTGATAAAGGAGACACAAAGATCGTCATCTTCACTGCCGTCTGGTTGGGCCTTGTGGGCGGCTTCCGGCCTCAGACCGAAGTGTTTTTGATGCCGCTTGCGCTCTACGCCTGCCGCAAGATTGGTTGGACGAATCTCATCTATGCCCTCCTGGCGCTGGTCATAACGAACCTGGTCTGGCTGATCCCGCTTCTGATTGCGACAGGGGGTTTGCAATCCTACTGGGACGTTTTCCGTCATTTTTACTCATCGTTTAATACCACCACTTCGATCATTAGCGGAGGGGGATTGCATGGAATTCTCCGCAACCTGCGCAAACTGTTCATGTACACGCTTTACGGCTGGGGATTCGTGAGCCTGATTCTCATACCCGCAGTGGTCAAGATTTCACATTCCAACCTCAAGATAAAGCGCAAGCACATAAATGAGCATTGGCGCTTCATCGGACTCTGGATCGTGCCAAGCCTGTTTTACTACACCTTCATCCATATGGGCCAGCAAGGTTTGGTGTTTGTTTATCTTCCAGCATTGCTGCTCATCACAGCCAAAGCACTTGTCAATCTAGATTTAACCAACGTCGCAGTTCGACTTGCCCTTCCCGGTGTGTTGATCCTGGGAAACAGCTTGCTTTTTCTGGCTGGACCGTCCTTTCCGCTGGGCACAGACCGCTTGAAACTTCTGACGGTTGACACAATCCGGGAACATGATCGCTACTATCTCGATCGCACCGAAGCGGTGAGGAATCACTTTGATCCCAAGACGACTATCCTGGTCGCTTCGGAGTGGAGGTTCCTTCAATACTATTTACCGGAATATGTCTACCAGCCCTATGAAATCTATGCTCGCGGTGAGGATCGCACGGGACAACCAAAATCAACCAACTCCACGATTGTCATCTGTCCATTAGATGATGATCGAACAGCACCAGAAAATGTATGCTCCATCGTCTTATTCGATAAAGTCCTCGATCCTTGGGTTACCGATATTGACCGGCTAGCTCGGTTAAGTATGCAGGCTGGAAGCGAGATGCTCTACCTTGATTTAAATGCCGGAGAAAGCGTGCGTTTAGCACCGGAAGGCATAACCCTTCTTGATGAGAACGGGCTTCCCCAGTGACCGCAACGAATACGAAGATCAGCGTCATCATCGTCAGTTGGAACACACGCGAACTGCTTGCAAAGGCATTGCACTCATTGCCACGCGATAGTACTGAGCTTGAACTGGAAATCTTTGTCGTGGATAACGGATCGCAAGATGGAAGCGTTGAGATGATCTACAGTCAGTTTCCTGATGCAACTCTGATTGCGAATGAAGAAAATCTCGGGTTTGCCGCTGCCAATAACATTGCGCTGCAACGTGTGCATGGTGAATACATCTTGCTTTTGAATAGTGACGCCGAACTGCTGCCGGGTGCGCTGGAAGCCTTGGCTTCGCTGCTTACCTCCGTCCAGACTGCGGGGCTCGTCGGTGCAAGGATCTTGAATCCTGATCGAAGTCTGCAAGCGTCGTTCGTGGATTTCCCGAATTTGTTGCGTGAGTTTCTCATCTTGTCAGGGTTAGGACGCCGGGTTTTCGGGAGCTGGTATCCAAGCCACAACCCGAAGCAGAGCCGTGTGCCACGCCTAGTAGATTACGTGAGTGGGGCCTGCCTGTTATTGCGGCGGAGTGCGTATGATGACGTCGGGGGCTTCGACGACACCTACTTCATGTATGCCGAGGAAGTTGATCTCTGCTACCGAATATGGAAAGGGGGATGGCAGGTCTGGTACCAACCCGAGGCCGAAGTGTTGCACGTGGGGGGAGGGAGCAGCCGGTCGATACCTACCAAGCGCGAGGCTGATCTCTACCGGAGTCGCGTACTCTACTTCATGAAGCATCACGGGCGGATGTCGGCAGCGTTACTGGCTGGGATGATCGTCCTCCTGACCGCGGCGAAATCCATTGTCCATGAGACCCTCCGTCGAGTTAGCGGCGGAAAGTACGGCCGGGAGGTTGTGGACCCTCGCACTCTATCAAGAAAACTCCAAAACGTATTATGAATGTATTGTTATTAACTCAGGTACTCCCATATCCTCTAGATAGCGGACCGAAGGTGAAAACCTATCACGTCTTGCGCTACCTGGCAGAGAGATATGAGGTTACGCTTCTCTCATTCGTGCGCGGCGAACCGTCAGAAGCGGTCAAACATCTCCAGCGTTACTGTAAGGCGGTCCATACCGTACCGATGGATCGAAGTTTGGGGCATGACATTTCAGCCTTGCTGAAAAGCCTAGCGACTGGAGTTCCTTTCCTGATGGTGAGGGATCAGCGGAAAGGGATGCGGCAGGCACTAGAGCGGATCACTGCCGGGAAGAAATTCGATGTGGTCCATGCAGACCAATTGAATATGGCGCAATACGCCGCGAGAGTCATGGGTAGTACGAAGATTCTGGATTCGCACAATACACTCTGGCTGTTATACCAGCGGCTTTGTAGATCGAGCCGGATTTCGGCTAAAAGGCTGGTAATGAGTCGAGAGTGGGGACTCCTCAAAGCGTATGAGCGCAAGATCGGGGAAGGATTTGATCTTATCCTGGCAGTTAGTGAGGAGGATCGTCAGGCATTGGTTGAGATTGGGATTCCAGAGGAAAATATTCATGTAATCCCCATTTCGATTGACACCCGGAAAACCGGTCTCATCAAGCGTGAGAGTGATGCAACGAATATCCTTCATTTGGGCACGATGTTTTGGCCTCCGAATAGCGAGGGTGTAATCTGGTTCTTGAAGGAGATATGGCCACGTATCCACATAAAAAACCCCGGGGTCAAGTTCGACATCGTTGGAGCACATCCCCCGCGTGCCCTCCGGCAGCTCGCTATGCGTGATTCCAATGTGAATTTACCGGGCTACGTCACCGATCCCACCGTGTATCTTCGAAGGGCAGGTGTGATGGTAGTTCCATTGCGTGCAGCAGGTGGTATGCGTGTCAAAATCCTACACGCTCTGGCACAAGGGATTCCGGTGGTGTCCACAACCATCGGTTGTGAGGGCATCCGCGCTGAGAACGGGAAGCACCTTCTTGTTGCCGACTCAGCAGAAGACTTCGCACATGCGACGAACCGGCTGTTGCTCAATAACGGTGAGGCTGAGACACTCGCCCGGAACGGCCGCGCACTCGTCGAAAATGTGTATGACTACCGCCGCTCGCTAGATCAACTGGGCAATCTGTACTCTGCACTTGCGCACAACGGGCGTGAGCGGGCATGACTCAATGAGCAAATATAAATTAAGCTCCAAGATGAATGGATTATTCATATTCCTGATCGTCTTCCTCTCGATCATCTATACCTTCCCGCGTTGGGCGGATCCTAACCAGAACTCGCGCCTCGATATGGTGTTTGCTGTTGTCGAGGATGGCAGCTTTCAAATCGACCGCTTCGTTTGGAATACGGTGGATTACGCAAAGGTCGGGGATCATTATTACAGCGACAAAGCGCCCGGGACAGCTTTTCTGGGTATCCCAATCTACGCCGGTCTCAAGCAACTGCTCGACCTTCCTGCCGTTGCTTCTCTCACCCAGTGGTTGGCACAGAATGCATCGTTTCAAGCGACATTGCGAGAGGAGGGGACGGGTGTTTCACTTGAAAAGGTTCGCTTCGCGATCACACAAAGCGTGCTTGTCGTCTTCCTGGCGGCAATCCCTACAGCGCTCCTTTCGGTCGTGTTATTCAATTATCTTGGGCGCTTTAGCCAGGACGTCCTACCACGCGCCATCGTCGCTCTCTCTTACGGCCTTCTCACCCCTGCGTGGGTGTACGGAGGCGCTCTCTACGGGCATCAACTGAGCGCATTTCTGATCTTTACCACGTTCTGGGGACTCTCAACGGGATGGTTCGATGGAAGCCGCGTGCGTGCCTTCGGACTAGGCCTCTTGCTGGCATTTAGTATTGTGATCGAATACCCATCGGTCATTGCTGTTATGATCATCGGCGCCTATGCGTTGGTACGATTTCTCTCCCATAGAGCATTCGTCAAGAGCCTGTTCTTCTTCCTTGGTGGCATCCTGCCGGGCCTCGGGTTGATGGCGTACAACAACGCTGTGTTTGGAGGCCCATTCGACTTGGGTTATGCCTATTCTGAGCTATGGCTCGACCAGCATCAATCCGGCTTCATGAGTCTGAGTTCTTTCCAGCTTGAAGCACTGTGGGGAATATTCTTCAGCGGTTATCGAGGACTATTCTTCCTCTCACCCTGGCTTTTAACAAGTGTTGTTGGGTTTTATTTCTGGTGGCGTGAGCGAATCGAGCGGCCGGCACTCTGGATCTCGCTTGCCATATCCATTTTGTTTGTTGTCTTCAATGCATCCTCGGTTATGTGGTGGGGAGGTTTTGCGATAGGTCCGCGCTATCTCTTACCTGCACTGCCCTTCCTCGCAATTCCCGTGATATTCACGCTCTTATGTTTCAGGAAGATTGCGTGGTTTAAGGTACTTTTTACTCTCAGCTTACTCTGGTCTTTCCTCGCAACATGGGGGCTGGCGCTGGCTGGCCAGGCTTTCCCATCAGATGCCATTCGTGAGCCTTTCTTCGAATACGCCATCCCTGCTTGGAGCCAGGGCGATGTCGCCAGGAACTTCGGTTATTTGCTGAATCTTAGAGGAGCTTGGAGCCTGCTGCCGCTATCCGCCATCCTTTTTATGCTTATCCTTGGATGGGTCCGTTGGTCGAAGAAACATAGCCCAGTTATATCCAGTGAGCCTGGACGAAGTATGCCATTGAGTTCTGATATGGGAGCTGTTTGAAACGATGGTTGAACGAGAATCATCTGAGAAGCCATTCAATTCTGAGACCAGACGATCGATCGCAGCGGTCGAATGGCGCTTCGTCTTGATGATTATTACAATCGTCTTAGTCTTGACGAGTATCCCTTATCTCTATGCTTATCTCTCCGCGCCTCCCGATAAGCAATTCATGGGAATCATGCTTGATGTGCCGGATCATAGCCAATACTTTTCGTGGATGCGGGAGCTTTCAACCTCCGCACTAGCGTCGAACAAATTGACGCCCGAGGCGAATGAACCGGTTTTCTTCAACTTGCTCTGGTGGGGATTGGGTCATCTGAAGCGCTGGTTAGGACTGAGCCTTGATCTGACTTTCCAGATCTTCCGCCTCATCTCGGGGGGACTCTTATTAGCTACCGGGTATTTGGTGATCGCCCGTTTCTTGGGTGAGGTAGAACAACGACGAGCTGCATTCCTGGTATTTACGTTCGGCTCGGGATTCGGATGGGTTCTGGTGTTGTTGAAGTATACGGTCACGAACGGGGTGCTGTATTTCCCACTCGACGTTTTCATCGCTGAGGGCAACACCTTCTTGGGCATCATGGCCTACCCCCATTTCATCGCCGCGGCCTTGTACATACTCGTTTTTATCCTGTTCCTCGAGAGCCTGGCTAAAGAACAGATCCGGTATGCCGTCTTCGCCGGATTGTTCGCCCAATTCCTTGGCTGGCAGCACGCCTACGATCTGGTCCTTGTCTATGGCATCCTTTTCACATTCGTTTTGGCCAAGGCAGTTCAACGTAGGACGGTGCCGCGCTTTCCGCTCAAGGCTTTGGTCGTGATTGGGTTATTCTCCTTCTGGCCGGCTCTTTATTCGGTCCTACTGACAACGTTCGATCCGGTTTGGGGAGAGGTGCTCGACCAATTTGCAAACGCCGGCGTGTTCACCCCCAATCTCCTGCATCTTCCCATCCTCATGGGGCCGGCGTTTCTCTTGGCGCTGGCAGCTTTCTTTCTTGAACGCCCGGATCGACTTCGAGAGAAACGTGATGCTGAGATCCTGCTCCTCTCCTGGTTTGGCGCCAATTTCCTGTTGATTTACATACCCACAGATTTCCAGATCCACCTGCTGAATGGCTGGCAGCTTCCAATCGCCATCCTCGCAACTACCTTTGTGTATGAACATGTCCTGCCGTCTCTGAGAAATTTCCGATCGGGCGCTAAACTTCATGCGACTGTACGCAAACCCGGCGTGATCCCTCTACTGTTGTTACTGCTTGTTGTACCGACGAATATCTATCTCTGGTCGTGGCGTTTCTTCGATCTCAGCCGGCATGATTACCCGTTTTACTTGCACGATGATGAAATCCGGGCGCTGCAATGGCTCGAAGACTATGCGGACGGTGACGATGTGATCATCAGCAGTCTAACGATCGGGCAATATATCCCAGCTTGGACTGGGGCGAGGGCATACCTGGCACATTGGGCTCAGACTCTGGACTTCTACTCCAAGCGGGAGAATGTCGAATTGCTCTTTGAGGAAGGCACCTCGCCTGCGGTCCGTGAAGCAATTCTCACCACGGGCGGTGTCGATTACTTATTTTACGGACCGGCTGAGAGAGATCTAGGAGCTTACTCACCCTTGGGAGCCGAGAACTTGGTCGAAACCTATTCTCAAGGTGTTGTCACGATCTTCCGTGTGGATCAATAGACGCTGCGGGGGAATCTTAAATCAGGGATATCGCTGGCGCCTTCGGCCGGCCGGCACCGCGAATCCACCATTGGATTGAAACGCCGGCATGAAAAAAAAGAGCGGCTCGCCGTTTGTTTGAACTATTATCACTGGTTTTATGTTAGAAAGGACCAAGACCAAACGTGGATAAGATGACTAGAATCATAGGGACCTTTAGATCAATGATATTCTGGCTCCTGTTGCTGGCTTTCATCTTATTAATAGCGGTTGTAGTTCCTTCCGACACAAGTGCCCAGGATCAGGTATGGTCGAGACCTTTCGAGCTCTCTTCAGACTCCGGCGGATGGTTTCCGGATGTCGCTACAGACCGGTTCGGGCGTGTCCATGTTGTGTGGGCGAGCACGATCAGGAAAACGGATGGTGGAATCTATGATGTCGTCATGTACCGCGGACGCGGGGCTGCGGCAGCCTGGACAGAGCCTGTAGACATCGCCTCGCTGAAGGAGGTCAGTGGGAGTTATGCTACACGGCCGGTGCTCACCGTTGATCGCACCTATGGTTTTCACCTGACGTATCGCAACGCTCGTGGTGTGTATTATAAGCGGTCGGACCAACTACAGATCTCAACAGCGTCGAACTGGGAAGAGCCTCAAGTCATTATTTCGTATGGATACTTCTCGGAGGTCGTGGAAGATGGGTCCGGAAGGCTCCATCTGATCTATACGGCGAATGTTCCAACAAGTGAGTGCTTAAATTGTTTCCATGTGTTCTATCGTTCATCGGATAATCAAGGCCTTTCCTGGTCGATTCCCAAGGATATCTCAATCCTGCCCACCGGTGCCGCGAAGCCATCGATCGTGATCGACAGCAAGGATCGTTTGCACGTCGCCTGGGAGGCTGGTGTAGGGGGCGACTTGGGCTATTTGAACGGTCCATCGAGCATTCTCTATACCCGCCTTGATCCGGGCGCTCAAAGATGGTCCACTCCCGCCAAATTATCTGACATAGGGATGGATGCAAAAAATGTCGCCCTCGCGATCGATCGCAGAGATCGTTTGATCGTGGCCTACCTGTCCCTCGCGGATAGAGGTGTCTACTACCAGCGTTCACTCTATAATGGCCTCTCTTGGACAGAACCGGTGCAGATTGAAGGTATCAGGGGAGCTTATTTGACCGCGTTGGACAGGATGGATATGGCGGTGGATACGGCCGGCGAGATCCATCTGGTAATGGTCGGTCGGGTAGAAGGCCAGCCAGATTTTGAGGGCGATCTGGAAACCCGGTCTATCTTACACATCAGCTGGAACGGTTCGTCATGGTCCTCTCCAGACGAAATTATCCGCTATGTGGGTGACGCGCCGGAGTGGCCAGCAATAGCTATAGGTGAGGGAAATCGCTTGCACGTCGTTTGGTTCGTGCGTGATGCCGAGCACATCTGGCAAAGTGATGCGGGGGAGTACATCGTTTGGTATGCGACCAGCCAGACCGATGCCCCACGTTTTACTCCCATGCCGATGCCTACGGAACGGACAACGGCAGCCAGCCTGGAACCAACACTTACAGGTACAACGGAAGCTGAGCAATCCGCAACGTCGGAAACTGGATTGCCGGTCCCATCGGTCACGTTGGAGCTGGTTGAAACTGGTTTGATCCAGGAGACGGATTTCATCCTCCTACTCGGGCGGAGTCTCCTCCCGGTTGTCCTTCTGGTTGTAGGTGTCATCATCATCACGTTCATCCGTAGAAGGTAACATTCTAAACCCAGCTTACCTTCTATTGCACCCGTTTACTCTCAATTTGACATCCATCGAATCTAGGTCTTCGTTCAAATTCCCTCGGTCCGCTACGGAAAAGACAGGGTATCCTTTGAGCCTCCGTATTCTTTTCGTCCTGCCCTACACTCCGAATCTGGTACGGGTACGACCCTTCAACTTCATCCGCGCCCTCGTTGCGCGCGGGCATCAAGTGTCCCTCTTTGCAATCGATGATGGAAGCGGCAGCGACAGTGATTTGAAGTTCATGCGTGAGCTTTGCGAGCACGTTGAATCGGTGTCTCTCACGAAGATGAGGGTAGCCTGGAATTTACTGCTCGCCCTTCCAACTCGCATCCCGCTGCAAGCCGCTTTTGCCTGGCAACCAGGTGCGTTTTCATCCAAGGGTATTGGAAGCTTGTTTTCAAGGTTAGACCGTGAATTTGACCTGATCCACGTAGAGCATTTACGGGCGGCACGCTATGGCCTGGTGTTAAAGGCCATGCTTCGAGATCAGAACCATCCTATCCCCATAGTGTTTGACAGCGTCGACTGTATCAGCGCGCTCTTCCGATTGACTTCTAACCATGCAATCCGGCCTCTCAATCGCTGGATTTCGCGGTTCGAGCTCGGAAGGAACGAGCAATATGAATCGTGGCTGGTCAGTCAATTCGATCGCGTGCTGGTAACGTCTGCCGCGGACCGCGAGGCGTTGCAGTCCTTGAGGAATCGGGGGAATTCTCCAGCGGAGATCTCTGTTGTACCAAATGGTGTCGATCTGACGTACTTCAAACCGGAGGACCATGGATCAGACGATGCTGCCACGCTCATCATGACTGGCAAGATGAGCTACCACGCCAATGTCGCTATGTGCAAGTATTTCGTCGAGGACATCCTGCCCTTGATCTGGCGCAGCAGACCTGAGGTGAGGCTTCTGATCGTGGGCAAAGATCCGCCGGCCAGTATTCAAGCTCTGTCGAAGGACGAGCGCATTGAGGTGACTGGAAGCGTTCCAGATCTCCGCGCATTTTTCCAGGAGGCTTCCATCGCGGTTGTGCCGCTTGTGTACGGCATGGGGATTCAAAACAAGGTACTTGAAGCCATGGCTTGTGGTATCCCGGTTGTCGCCACTCCGCCAGCGATCGCAGCTTTGCAGGTTCGATACGGGCGCGAGCTTTTGGTTGCAGATCGTCCGGTTGACTTTGCCAAGCATGTGATCGACCTAGTGGATCAACGTCATCTTCGTGAAGAGATCGGTGCAGCCGGGCGGCGATACGTCGAACAGCACCACGATTGGAATCTGATCGCACACCAACTTGAGGAGTTATATACGGATGTCATCGACAACCAACACTGAGGATAGTTGGGAACTTACCCCAGCGATTGCTAAACCGCACATAAAACCGTGGATCCCCGAGTCTTGGCAGTGGCCATTTTATCTGACAGCGCTAATCATTAACGACATCGTGATGACTGGCGCCGCGTTTCGTATTGCATACTGGATTCGTTTCGAGCTGTCCCTGCCAATCTTCAAGCTCGATGCAGACCCTTCGTTTGCGTATTACGAAAGCCTTATGATCCTCACGATTCCCTTGTGGATCATAGTCTTTGCCGTGATTGGTCTCTACCAGCGCCAAAATTTACTCGGTGGGACAAAAGAATACGCTCTATTCTTCCGGGCGGCCACTTTTGGACTGCTCCTGGTCATCGTGGCAGGCTTCCTTGAGCCTAGCCTGTTGATCGCCAGGGGCTGGATCTTATCCTCATGGTTTCTCACATTTCTGTTTGGGGTAGTGGGACGTTTTCTCCTGCGGCGCGTCGTCTATCAGCTCAGGCAGTACGGATATTTCGTTATGCCGGCTCTGGTCATCGGGGCGAATGAAGAGGCGAGGTTGCTCGCCTACCAACTCATGAGATGGACAAAATCAGGGCTTCAACTCAAAGGCGTTCTTCACAATCAGCATCCTCCCGTCCTGAATGGTTTCCCAAAGGAAATGATCATTGGGTCACTGGACCAGCTAGATGAAATCGTCACGCGATATGGCATTCGAGAGATCATCCTGGCCACAAGCGCGCTCTCGCGCGAGGAGATGCTCTCGATCTTCCAGCGCTATGGTGTCTCTAGCAGTGTCAACCTCAGGCTTTCTTCTGGATTGTTTGAAATCATTACGACCGGTTTGCAGGTGAAGGAACTGGCCTATGTCCCGCTGGTGAGCGTCGATAAGGTCCGATTAAAGGGGATAGAGTGGTTCATGAAGCTAGGCATGGATTACTCACTGGCTTTACTGGGCTTGGTGCTGATCTCGCCTGTGCTTTTAGTGATTGCGGTCGCCATCAAACTCGACTCGACGGGTTTGATCATCCACCGCAGGCGAGTAATGGGCCTCAATGGGGTGAAATTCGATGCCTTCAAATTCCGAACGATGTACATCGACGGGGACGAAATCCTCACACACAACCCCGAACTTCAAGAGAAGCTCGCCCAAGAGCATAAGCTTCAGAAGGATCCCCGGGTCACCCGCGTGGGCAGAATGTTGAGAAAGTTCAGCCTGGATGAGCTACCCCAGCTCATTAATGTATTACGAGGCGAGATGTCGCTGGTTGGCCCAAGGATGATCTCACCGGAGGAGATGCAGAAATATGATCAGTGGGGGCTCAATCTGCTCACATTGAAACCGGGCATTACCGGCCTGTGGCAAGTAAGCGGGCGCTCAGATGTCAGTTATCAAGAGCGCGTGAGGATGGACATGTATTACATCCGCAATTGGAATCTCTGGTTCGATATTTACCTATTGTTTCAGACCATCCCGGCGGTGTTGAAAGGTAAAGGGGCATATTAGAGGCTGAGTCTCACAGACTCAACTCAAAGGGTAGGAGGTACGCACGATGAAAATATTGGTTACAGGTGGAGCGGGGTTCATTGGATCGCATGTGGTTTCAAGGTACTTAGACCTTGGCTACGACGTCGTTGTGGTCGACGATCTATCCACGGGTCGGCTTTCAAACCTGGATCCGCGTGCTAAGTTCTATCAGATGGATATCCAGGACTCACAATTGCGGGAGATATTCTTTCGTGAACAGCCGGAGGTAGTCAACCATCACGCGGCCCAGATGGATGTGCGGCGGAGTGTCGCCGACCCGTTATTCGACGCGCAAGTTAACGTGGTTGGCTCGCTAAATCTGATTGAGTGTGCGAAGGAATTCGGTGTACGCAGGTTTGTCTACATCTCGACCGGTGGCGCTGTTTATGGTGAACCGGAATATCTACCATGTGATGAGAATCATCCGATCAACCCCATCTGCCAGTATGGCGCGAGCAAACATACTGTGGAGCATTATTTATATATGTATTACGAGAATTACGGTTTGGAATCGATCATCTTGCGCTACCCCAACGTGTATGGACCTCGACAAGATCCTAATGGTGAGGCGGGGGTTATCGCGATCTTCACCGGATTGATGCTGGCGGGGAAACCGGTGACTATTAATGGTGATGGTGAGCAAACACGTGACTATGTTTACGTCGGTGATTGTGCCTGTGCGAATGTTATGGCGGTTGAATCATCCATCGAACACGGCATTTTCAATCTCGGTTCCGGAAAAGGCACCTCGGTAAAGGAAATATTCGACTATCTTTCCGAGTTGACGGATTTTCGCAGCGCCGCGCAGAACGGTCCGGCAAAAGTGGGCGAGACGCGACACATTTACCTCGATGCTACACGGGCTGGCGAACGGTTGGGTTGGAAGCCTGAAGTGGCCCTGGCCGAAGGGTTGGCAAAGACGGTTGCTTACTTCAGAAAATCGGAAAGCATAGCTCCTGTGATGGTTCAACGCCTGTCAACCGACGAAGTAACTTCGAAGGAAGAACTTGTGGAGCTACACGCCAGGAGTCTAAGCCACAGGGAGCATGAACCATCGATGTCATCCGCTGGACGCGATCCTGTCCAGAGCACCAAAGGTGATAAGACTCGGCAAAAAATTCGTTGGATCGAACAAGCGCTTTACGGAAAGTCACTGCACACTGTCACACTAGCCGAGATTCTTAAAGCTACGATGGCCAGTACCGGTGGAGTTGGTGGGAGCATTCTGATTCTCGATGATGAGGGTCATATTACAAACGCCGTAATCGCTTTCAACGACGACATTCAAGAAACGAGTCAGCACAGCCTTGAGACCACACTGGAAAAAGGCCTGGCAGGCTGGGTGAGCAGAAGGAGCAAGCCCGCCCTTGTGCGTGATACGAGCTCGGATCCCCGTTGGTTTCGAACATCATGGGAACAGACTGCATGTAAGGCAAGGTCTGCCATTAGTGTGCCCCTGGTCGAATCACACCGCGTTCGAGGTGTGCTAACCCTAACTCACCCCCAGAAAGGGAAGTTCACCGAGGATGATCTGGCGCTGTTGCTAACGGCTTCCACTTTGCTCGCTATCAACAGTGATATCCGTTATGCAAATTAATCAAAACTGTTCGTCGGATCGAATATCCCCCCATCTTTCCCCAGAGAGGATCAGATCGGGCCGTTTGTGCAGGAGGAGTATCGATGATCATCATTCAATCCCCATTAAGGGTTAGTTTTTTCGGGGGAGGAACAGATCTGCCCTCGTATTATATGAACGAGGGTGGCTGCATTCTCTCGTCTGCTATCGATAAGTACATTTTCGTAAGCGTGAAGACTCGATTCGACCAAAAAATACGTGTTGGGTATACGCGTACCGAGCTGGTCGATCAAGTTGATGATCTTCAACACGAACTCATTCGCGAAGCTTTGCGGATGACGGGAGTTAGCCATGGCGTGGAAATTACCACCATGGGCGACATCCCATCGGCTGGCTCAGGATTAGGATCGTCGAGTACGGTCACCGTTGGAACGTTGCAGGCCCTGTATGCGTTTTGCGGTGAGCATGTCACCGCTGAGAGATTGGCGCGTGAAGCCTGTCAGATCGAGATTAATATCCTGGGAAAACCCATCGGCATTCAGGATCAAATCATCGCTGCTTTTGGTGGAATACGTTTTATGGAGTTAAATCAGGATGGGCGTACCATACTCGACCAGGTAACACTCTCATCGGAGGTGAAGCGTGATTTGAATTCGAACTTAATGCTCTTTTATACTGGCATCGCACGACGGGCTGAGACCATCCTAAGTGAACAGCAGATGAACATCCATCAACATCTGGATGTTTTATCTGAAATGAAGCAGTTGGCAAGACTGGCACGTGTTGAACTCGAGGCCGGAAACGTGGACGAGTTAGGGCACATGCTCCACTACGGTTGGACACTGAAAAAAAGGCTCGCGAATGGCATATCCAGTACCGTGATTGACGAAATGTACGCAGCTGCGAAGGAGGCGGGTGCGCTGGGAGGAAAAATTACGGGAGCTGGCGGGGGCGGTTTTTTGCTGCTGTATTGCACGAAGGATCATCAGGCCTCTGTGCGCAGCGCTTTACGGAATTTGCGTGAGCTTCCTTTCCGTTTGGAACGAGACGGGGTCAAAACTATTTTCAACTACCCTCGTAGCGAAAATGGATCAGAAGACCGTAGAAAGCGGATACATAAGTCAATTGACGTTCACTCGGATCATTTTGAAGGGAAAGGTGTTGTTATAAAAATGATTACCTCTACAGCGTCGAATACGGAAACGACGTCACTTCTGCGTCAATATCAGCGGGATTTCACGAGGACGGTACAGGATCTGCCACTTGAGAAGATTCAAGCAGCGGTCGACATCCTTCATGCCAAACGAATGAGCGAAAATCGCATCTTCATCATGGGGAACGGCGGGAGTGCGTCGACGGCCTCTCATTTTGTCTGTGACCTAAACAAGAACATGCGCCATGAAGGGTGGCCAGATTTCAAGGCATTCGGCTTGGCTGATAACATGCCGGTTTTCTCAGCCTATGCAAACGATGATGGCTACGAGAACGTATTTTGTCGACAGCTTCAAAACGACCTCGCGCAAGGCGATGTTGTAATCGGGATTTCCGCCAGTGGGAATTCGGAAAATGTAGTTCGGGGGATTCGCTATGCGCGTGAAACTGGAGCGTATACCATTGCCTTCACGGGATTCGATGGTGGACGTTTGGCCGGGATGGTTGACCTTCACATCCATATTTCGAATCACGTTATTGAGCAGGTTGAGGATATTCATTTGATGCTAGAGCACATGATCATTCGCTCGATGAAGCAAATACCGAGCACAGCAAGACTCGATGCATCGGGGAGAGACCAGGAGGCTGCAGCGATGTACGAGCTCTCCCCAAGGCAGATTGCTACTTCCATCGAGGTCGATTCTAATACCGCTCGGGAGGGGGAGACCCTCTCGAAGGTGGAGTGGATTTACCAACTCAACCGGTCCTTGCTGGACGAGGATGCCTACGACGGACTTCTCAAACAAGTGTTAAAGAGTGCATATGGACTGTTAAAGGCAGACAGCGGCAGTGTTCTTAGCTACGACCGGGATGGAAAGCCAATCGGGGGTTATACACTCTATGCTGGAGAACTTGTAAAACGGAAGCGTGAAGAGGTGCTTGAATTTGGACAGAATGGCCTTGCGAAATGGGTTTTCGATTATCGTGCTCCAACCCTTGTTGAGGACACGCGGGATGATGCGCGCTGGATCCAAGGCGAGGGTGACAAAATTTCACGCTCTGTCGTTAGCATCCCGCTTGTAATTCGAGGTGATACAGTCGGTGTCCTATCGCTTGCACGTTTGCGTGACAAGGGTTACTCGGAGGGTCATCTGACTTTCTTGGCGGCTATTACCTATATCCTTTCGAATGAATCTGAGCGTGACCATGAAACCAGCGTGGAGGATCTCGACCGTTCCGATTTGCCCTCGGTTGAGTAGTGTGACGAGATAAACAAGTTCCGGGCGGAGGCACAGGTTCTTGAGACGCGTCCTATTGATGGCTGTATGATGATTAATAGAGAAGTAGTCGTAAGCGGAAAAGTCGGATCCGGCGAATGGCGCGCTGAGTCATTCCTCATGGAATGGGATTAAGAACATTGGTATGAAGGAAATTCAGAAGGTTTTTCTTATCAGTTTACCTGCCGTATTGGAAGAGGTTGACACCTATCTTGAGGATGGGCATTCCTTCCACCTTAGCTTGGCGTATCTTGCAGCAGTTATACGAACCCATGGGCTCGAAGTCACAATTCTTGACAGTTACGCCGAAGATCGCTCGAACCTGAGACCTGATGTTGAACCTGGCTGGCTGGAGTTGGGGCTTTCTGATGAGCAGATCCTGGATCGTATTGCCAGCGCTGATCCAGATCTGATTGGAATCACGGTTCCATTTACGTGCCAGCAAGATCTCGCCGTCAAGCTAGCAGAAAAGATCAAGTCTCGTTTCTCTCACGTCGTGCTGGTCGCCGGAGGCAATCACATCACCGGCTATGTTGACGACAAAGTATTGGATATCTTTGACTATCGCGTTCTGGGTGAGGGTGAATATGCGTTGCTGGAATTGATCTGTTCCTTAAACCAGGATGAGGAAGAGCGACCGATCGCGGGTGTCCTCCAACGAGGGGGGGCACAATCTTCACGCGTGCCGTACATCCAGGATTTAGACCAGCTCCCGTTTCCTGCCTTAGATTTGCTTCCGCTTGAAAAAATCTGGGGTTCCGGCAGGCGCTGGATCAACATGATCGCGACACGTGGCTGTATCTATCGTTGTGTTTTTTGCTCGATCCATACCGTGATGGGCCACACCATTCGACGTCGCAGTGTTGAGAATATCGTTGCAGAGATTGCCCACTGGAAGCGGAAATACAACATTCAGGAGATTTACTTCGAAGATGATAATCTGACCGTAAACCACAACTGGGCAAAGAGCTTGTTCCAGGCGATCGCAGAGAGGAAATTCGGCATCCGTATGCACGTTCGCAATGGCGTCAGAGCGGATTCATTGGATGAGGAACTCCTGAAATTGATGAAAGCAGCTGGTTTCCAGGACATCTCGATCTCACCGGAAAGTGGGAGCCAGAATACGCTCACTAACATTATTCATAAGACACAAAATCTTGAAGATTGTCTTCGAGTGTTGAAACTTGCTCGAAAATTACACCTGGGTGTGAACTCCTTCTTTGTTATGGGTTTCCCTGAAGAGACATGGGATGATTTGGAGCAGACCGTTCAGTTCGCACGCCATTTACGCGACCTTGGCTGCAGCGGGTTTTGGTTCTCGTTAGTTACACCTTTCCCGGGGACTGAGCTCTATGACAGTTATCGCAAATCAGGCCATTTACCAGATAGCTTCGATTTCCGGAAATTACGATCCGTTGATTATGTCATTCAGAATCCACATTACAGCGCGAGGGAATTAAAAGCGTTCAGGAAAAGCGTTATGGAGGAACTTGCACCAAGCACATCATGGCTCAAGAGAGGGATACGAATTCTCGCTCTAGCTCTCCAGGATCCAGAATTCTTCTGGGTTAAACTACGATGTAGAATGCCGAGTCTACTAAAGAGCAGTGTCCAATGGGTGCACGTGCCCAAACCGAGCTGGAAGCTGCTTCAAAGATCAACCGGCCAACGAAAGGATAGCCGGATTACCTGACTAAAGAAATAGGCATCTGGGCGAGTGATCAGCAAACGAAGATAGCGGGGGGGATTTCACCCCATCCCGTACCTTGCCTGAATCGACCAGGTCTTTTTTGGCGGTATGGAAGAGGTGATCAAGTTTGTTTTTATCTCATTTGGGAGTTTCCTTCAACGTGGGTTATTACGAAGGCTTGATTTGGAAATGGCAGCCGTGAGGCTCCCAATCCGAGTTATTTCTGCAGACTCAATCAACAAAACATACGAATTACATAAACTAAAAGCGAGTTGGCAAATTCTAATCTGGAAGTTCAATGCGCTCAAGTGAGGTAATAAAATCAGACGTTGGGTTAGGAACAACCTTTGAACGTTATGCCATAAACCGCTATCTCTTAACGCTTTGTAAAGTTAGAGGGATTAGAACAGTTCTTGAGGGACCGGATGATGGGGTTGCGGGAATAGTTGGGATCAATAGTTTAATATTAGGTATCCACGGAATCCATGTGACTCTTGTGTTACCATCCCAAACCTGTGCAAGTTTCGCCGAGTTTGTCTGGTCAATTTATGCACCTAAAAACCGACCGGATTTCAATGTCTCTACAAAAAGTGATCTACCCATACATGAAAAACAATTTGATCTTGTATGGAATTTTAATGTACTCACAAGACTTGCCAATCCTCAACCCTTGTTAAGTCAAATGTGCAGGTTGAGCAAAAAATATATCCTATTTTTCGTGCCGAATTCTCAAAATTACTCTTTCTGCCTACACCGTTTACACCACAAAGTAGCAAAACAAGAGTGGGATCATGGGTGTATTGACCTCATGCGACCAGAAGCATGGCAGGACATGCTTAACAACTTAGGTCTAAAGCTTTGTGAAATTGTCTGGCTCGATTGCCCTTGGTGGCCTGATATCGTCGATTTTGGACAGCTGATTGTTGACTTTTTTCCGTTTCTAACAGGATTAGCAAATCAAGCAAGACCACAAAACCGTTATAAATGGTCCGCAGATCAACTGCCATATTATGATAATGATCGTTACCCAGACGTTAGCCAAAACATTGCCCGCCTGTCTTATTTTGAAAACAGTAATCTACAATGGTTGAAAAAACGCTTTGCGCACCATCTGGGCATCCTTGCTGAAAAAATTTAACAGCCGTGATTTCAATCTCCAACATCCTTTGCGGGAAACGTAATTTCAATACAGCTGAAAAATATAACGGGTCTCACTCCCTTCTTATTAACTTGATTTTGTCCCATAGCACACAGTTAGACTCTCGTTGCCCGGCATGCAATTTGGAAAAGGCATATAGCTTCGTTACCATGCTCGTAATGGACTGAGCATTAACAGGGATAGGATGCCCCGACCACTAATTTGCTCTGGAATTTCTCCATTAAAATTTCAGGGAGTACAAAGAGAATGAAATTAACCAGTTTGAAAAGTAAACAATTTTCTATGCCAAATTTCATTCTGATTCTCGGGCTTATGATTGGCACTATTTTCTCCCGAGTACCTTTCCATGCAAAAGGTTTTGCCACCTTTGACGCGATCAATTATACTTTAGCACTTTCACATTTCGACATGCGTCTTCACCAACCCCATCCTCCAGGTTATATTTTATATATCCTTTTAGGCAGAGCCTTTAATCTAGTGTTCCAAGATCCCCGATTGGCTTTATTATGGCTGAGCACAGTAGCTAGCGGGCTGGCTGTTTTGGCTATATACCTTCTCGGTGTGGAGATGTTCGGGAGGCGAGCAGGGTTACTGGCAGCGTGTCTTTTAGCAGTTTTGCCATTTTTCTGGTATTTTGGTGAAATCTCGGCTCCATACACAATAGATCTTTTCTTTGCTGCTCTTATAGGATGGTTATGCTATCGGGCACTTAAACGCGACGGAGAAAAACACATTTATATCTGCGCCTTAGCATTGGGGTTGGCAGGTGCTTTCCGCCTGCAAACTATGATTTTCTTTTTTCCATTGTTTCTTTACTCAGTACGCCACCATCAATTTAAAATTATTATTTCCAGTTCGGTAATAGTGATGATCACTTTCGGTTTGTTTTTTATCCCTTCTGTCTTGGCGAGCGGTGGCTTTAAGAGCTTTATCGAGGGGATGTTCGGTATCCTGCCTCTTTTTTCTTCTGTAAGTAATCTGGTCCGTTCAACACGCTTGGAACGTTTCCAATATAATGCATATGTTATTCTCAGGAGCACCTTTGATGCCGTGGGCGAATTAGTTTGGCCATTTATTGCTCTAGGTGTATTGGCTCCATTGAGGTTAGATAAAGCATCTCGAAAAGAACGGATTGTGTTTCTCGGGTTAATGGTAATACCGATTTGGGTAATATATTTTTTGATCTGGCCAGGCAACTTGGGCACTTTCCTTGTAACCTTAACGCCATTTATATTGTTGGCCGCGTTTGGTCTGGATTGGCTGATTGGGTTGCCGCATTGGAAAACAGTCGGTTGTATTGGACTCGTGCTACTCACCATCACACAGACTGCAATATTCGCCTTATTACCCGAAAAACCGCTTGGAGAGGCTTATCGTAGGCTAATGAATAATCAAACAGTCATCCGACAGGTTGATTATTATAATCACAAGCTGGCGCTTACTCAAAAATTTCCATCAGAAGGAACCATAATATTTGCAAGAGAGTTCAGGCATTTGCAATATTACTTACCCGAGTATAGCGTTTTCACAGAGCCAAAACTTGACCCAATAACCCCCAACCTTGTCAGCTATGTAGTCTTTATAAATAAGGGCAAGATCCATTCGTGGGAAAATGTAGATGTCAGTACACTAATCCCTCCTCGGACAAAAACGATCGTCCTGTTTGATCTGCTACCTGAGGAAATTCTGAATGATCAATCACTAGCAGAAGAAATAATCCAAAATGGCATTTCTATCTATATGATCCAGGCACCTCAAAACCGAACATTTGTATGGACATCAAATGGCATCTCATTGCTTCCTTGACTCCGGGGTGAAGTGTTCTCTAAGGAACTGAAGAATCCTGCGTTACAATTTGACCTCCTTGAATATGGCTTCCCCGGAAATGCTAACAATCTTGACCTGTACAACCTCCTATGGAGTATCTTGCCTTTCCCCTTGAACCGATATTTTTATCAATACTCAACCAGAGCGAATTGAACCTCTTCAGGATTGGTTTCCAAAACAGATCTATCGAAATTAGATATCAATAACATTTCCTTCCAAATATTGACATGACAACAACCAGATCGAGCTAAGGGGCTTGCAATGGCTTGAGAAGAATTAACTTATCATTCTCCGAGTTCGCTAACATTACTTATATTAATGTTGAAAAAGTCAAGGTTTTACCTGCACCGTGCCGTTTCGCTAGTTCGACTAATCATCCAATTTAATACAATTCGAAAACACGAAACAATTGGCTCGAAAGAGGTTCTGAACTTGAAGAGAGGATGAATTATGATTAATTGTTGCGTTGCCGTTATGGCCCACAATGAAGAAGCTAACATAAGCCGAGTGCTCGACGGGCTGCTTGCTCAGGTAACGAAAACGGTGAACATAGAAGAAATCCACGTTGTCGCGAGCGGTTGTACGGACAGGACCGAAGAGATTGTTAACGAATATGCCGCTAAGGACAGCCGGGTCCGGCTGACGATCCAGAGACAGCGAAAGGGCAAGGCATCTGCCATTAATCTGTTGAAAAAGAATATCAACCACGAGGTGTACGTTCTACACAATGCCGATACCCTGCCGACACCGAGTACAATTGAGGCGCTAGTAGCCCCCTTTGCCGATCCTCAGGTCGGTATGGTAGGCGGTCATCCCGTGCCTATAAACCCTACCACAACTTTTATGGGATATGGCGCACACCTCCTCTGGGAGTTGCACCACCTGGTATCGCTGCGTCATCCCAAAATGGGAGAACTGATCGCCTTTCGAAACATCTTTCGTCAGATTCCCTACGACTCAGCCGTCGATGAAGCCAGCATCGAGCCCCTGATAATCGGCCAAGGACTTCGGCTTCATTATGCCCCTGACGCCATCGTCCGGAATAAAGGCCCCGAAACTGTCCGCGATTACCTCAAACAACGCCGACGGATTTATGCTGGACACTTATACGTCCAGACCCTGGTAGGATACAGAGTTTCAACAATGAACGGACTACGCGTCGCCTCAATGTTCATTAAAAGCGTGAAACTTGACTGGCGGTATTTCATCTACGGGCCGGGAATCGTAGCCCTTGAGATACTGGCCAGGCTATTGGGGACGTACGATTATAAGATCTGGAAACGAAAGCCGTTCGCCTGGTCGGTTGTGGAAACCACCAAGGAACTAACAGACGTTGATTAAGGGTTACTTCAAGGTGTCTTTCGCCCAATTTGTTTGCCGTGAAGAAGTGAGATATTCATGCTTGAGATTTTAACCAGGATACCTCAGTATCAGATGTTCCGCAGATTCGGTTGGCCACGTTTGCTCCCTCTGAACCTCACAATTACCCCATCGCCTCGTTGCAATTCCAGATGCCTGACGTGTAACATTTGGAAGAAACGTGCTGATGAGCTAGCATTGGAAGAATGGGAAATGGTCTTCCAATCTTTAGGTCGAGCACCATTCTGGGTTACCATCAGTGGGGGAGAACCATTCCTTTTTCCTAAGATTGTTGAGCTAGCTCAGCTTCTCTATCAGCACTGCCGACCTGGTATCATAAATATTCCCCATAATAGCCTATTGGATCGAGTAATTCCTGAGCAGGTCTCTGCAATCGCAGAGACCTGCCCCGAATCGCAGATCATCATAAATCTATCTTTAGATGGGGTAGGAGAACAACACGACGACATCCGCGGGATTCCGGGAAACTTTGCAAAATTCGAAAGAACATATCATGCCCTACGTGAACTTAATTTCCCAAACTTGGCAGTTGGAATTCACACGGTCATCTCTAAATATAACGTGCACAACATCGAGCAAGTGTATGATTATGCCTTGGCTTTAGAGCCTGATTCATACATCACTGAGATCGCCGAGGAGCGTATTGAACTGGATACGGTGGGGCTCGACATCACGCCATCGGCTGACGAGTACCAGCAAGCTATCGATATGCTTATCACCCGTTTGGATCAGCAGACCTTCGGAGACATCTCGCAGATCACCAGAGCATTTCGACTTCAATACTACGAATTGGTCAAGCGTATCCTTGTAGAACAAACCCAGGTCATTCCTTGCTATGCAGGTTGGGTGTCCGCCCAGATCTATGCCAATGGTGATGTGTGGCCTTGCTGTATCCGCGCTGACACTATGCTCAACCTGAGGGATGCGGATTACGACTTCGAGGAAGTTTGGTTTAGCCCGGAAGCAGATCGAATTCGGCATAGCATTTATAATAAAGAATGCTACTGTCCGCTTGCAAACGCCTCTTACACTAACATGCTTTGCCATTATCCATCCTTAGGCCGCGTGGGTCTATCCCTCCTTAACAGCAAACTACAGCCCAGGCAAAATTCGCAGCTAGCTGAAGAGTTGGAAAGATGAGGATCTTGGTCACTGGCGCCACCGGTTTCATTGGTGGGTATTTATCCCGCCAATTGGTGTCGCGGGGACACAACGTCCGAGCCTTGGTACGCCGTCTTAGTCCGTCCCTGTCTGAAAACGGCATTGAACTAACGCTGGGGGACATTACGGATCCTGAGTCGGTACAGAGGGCTGTAACAGGTATGACCGATATCTTCCATCTGGCAGCCCAGCGTGATGAGTGGGGTACTCCAGACTCTACTTTCCTGCAGGTGAATGTCGAAGGGACTGGACACCTGCTGGAAGCGGCCTTTAAGGTTGGCGTGAAGCGCTTTGTATACTGCAGTTCGGTGGGAGTTGCCCGCCAGCCGGGCAATTTAAATGCGGATGAAACTTTCCCATACGTTGAGGCTTCAAGCCAGGTTGTCTACCATCGGACAAAGACGCTGGCTGAGCAGGATGTACTTGCAGCAGCACATTCTGGAAAAGTACAAGCATTGGTGGTCCGCCCGGTTATCACATATGGTCCTGGCGACCAAACGGGTATGGTGACTCAACTGTTAGATCGCTTGGCTCGTGGGTGGTTTCTGCCAGTAGGTAATGGTCGCAACCATGTGGATCTAGTATATGTAGATGACATAGTCTCTGGTATTGTGCTAGCCTGGGAAGGTGGAACCGTTGGACAGGTCTACATTCTATCGGGTCAGCGCCCATATTTGATGCGCGATGTTCTGACAGCGGCATATGGAATACTCGGGAAGAATGGTCCTGGACCTATTTATGTACCGACGGAAATCGCGAAAGTGGTGGCGGGGTGTATGGAACGTATGTGGGGAATGATGAGTAGGCGCCCTCCCGTCACCATGGATGCGGTTGCTACTCTCACGGTTGATCGGGGATTCAGCCACGCTCGAGCGCGTAAAGAATTAGGATATCAACCTCGCGTAAGTCTTGAACAAGGACTGCAGCGGACGCAGGAATGGTTGCGGAATTCAAAACCGCCTAGGTAGGTAATATGCGAAGGTTGTGCGTAACAATCTATTCATTTCATTCTGTTAGTTAGTATGATCGAATCTTTCTGGAAGGACATGGTCACCTTTTGTCTATTTTGTGTAATTCCTAAGTGGACACACCTGCCCTGAAGAATTAACTCTAATTCTTTCAGAAAAATGATGCCATACTTGAAGGGAGGTTCATGATGTCGGCCCCACGTTTTTGGCGTTTCAACAAGAAGCGTTACAGGCTAACTGGTTTGCAATGCACCAACTGTGGGGAACGATTTCTCACCCCGCGCCTCCTGTGTCCATATTGCCACAGCGAAATAGAACAGGTTGCAAAAAATGTTTTTCCTACTCTGGACGTGAGGGAGAAAACATCAGATCGAGTCAATGGTCAACGCTCGGCCGAAGTGACGGTGTTGATCCCGGCTTACAATGCTGCCAGTACTATCCGGGATACGCTAACCTCTCTCCAAGCTCAAGAGATCGATGATCCCTTCGAGATTATCGTTGTGGATAGTTCATCTGACGCGACCCCGCGCATTATCGCCGAGGAGTTCCCTGGCGTGTGTTTGGTCCATCGAGATGAGCGAACCGACCCAGGCACAGCACGCAATCTGGGAATCGTTCAAGCTGCAGGAGAAATCATTGCATGCATTGATGCCGATTGCATTGCACCACCTGATTGGTTAAAACGCATGGTGGCAGCGCAGCGGGAAGGTCACCAGGTTGTTGGTGGGACGATACAGAACGGTAACCCAGAGAGCCTCATTGCTTGGGCCGGGTATCTTGGGGAGTTCCGTGAGTGGTTGCCGATTGGGTGCGCTCGTCTAGTGGACCACGTGCCAACCTGCAATATCTCATACCATCGATCCATATTCACCCACTTTGGTGGTTTTCCCACTCGATTTTACCCCCAGGAGGATCTGCTTTACCATTGGAGACTATCGCAGCACGGCGTGCGCATTTGGTTCGATCCAGCTATTCGTGTAAGGCATTACCATCGCTCCACTTGGTACGCCTACAACCAACATCAACGCCGAATCGGGCGTATCACGGCCCGGGTGATTAAGTTGACTGGTGACGAGGGCATTATCTTAGCACGCTCGCGGGTATTAGCCTTGCTAGCAGCCCCATTGTTACCGTTGGTCAAGTGGTTGCGGACAATAAGAGTCTTTATGAGGCATCAACCAGATGTATTAAGACAACACCCTCTAGTGCTGTTGCCACTCCTGTTTGGGTTTTATGTTTGGGCTCTGGGATTTGTTGAAGGATCTTGGGCACCACCCCTCCGCGTTTCTCAGCGAGAAACCTTATGGTAATCTGCGTAGTGGAATCCTATGATAGAGTGTGGGTCATGAAACGAACCGGAGGTTTCACTGTCTCAATCTTGGTGCTGATGATGTAGGCGCTCATGACCCTTGCTGCTGCTCAGACCAGGTTTGTTAGCAATCTTTGATCATGCCATTCTTTTCGTTAGAGCTTGGCTGATGGGGGGCTGAATCTCTAACGAACTGCACCGTGGTGAGCGACGTTCGGCGTGTGGGCGGAAATAGAGCTCTCGAATTTGAAAGGAGCCGTGTTCGGACTGTATCGCGCTAGGGATTGTATATTGCCATGGCTAAGAACAACCAAATAGTTAAGGGATTAAAACGACCGTTTATCATTCTAATCTTGATGGTTAACCTCATTTTGGTTCATATCTCGATTGCCTGCCAAACTGAATTAATTAGTGCCGAGACACCTATGCTGATTGCTACTGTCGATACTGATAATAGCAAATCGACCCCCACTCTTGATGATGGACCACAGCTGGCGAGTACTTCAACTCACATAGAGGAAAGTGTAGAATATTTAACTCCTGTTACTATTGAGGTAGATTATCAAAGCATGATCAGCCAGAGTCCTGCTAGTTTTGGTACAAACGGGTATTGGTCCGACCAAGACGCTGAAATGTGGCGCACCCGCTATGCTGAACTTGGACCGACTGTTGTGCGTTTACCCGCAATACAGGGCATGCTTGAGCCCCAGAATGACGACACCAATCCTAACCACATCAACCGCCAAGGTTTTTTATTTGATCAGCCTTTACCTTGGTTCGGGCGAACCGTTACCTTCGGAAGGTGGCTGGAAACGTTACGCGACCAGGATGTCAGCGTCATGATCCACGTCCCCTATCTGGCTGGTTGGCTGAGCTCCAACGGAGACCAGGGTCTCTACTCAACCTATCCGCCTCGTGACATGGCTGAATATCGAGAATATTTACTTGCGCTATTAACCTTCGTGATTGACGAAGTAGGCTACCCTCCAGAACGCGTGATCCTGGAACCGGTGAATGAACCTGATTTACGTTGTGGTCAAGACCCCAATGTGCCTTGCTTCTGGGAAAACTGGCAAATGGATGATCTGGTGAACGTGATGCGCACCGCTGATGAAGTTGCGATGGAAGTCGATCCGGATATTCATGTCGTTGGTGTGGCGGAGTGCTGCAGCACAGCACTGGTCGAAATCCTGATGAATGAATATGCTGGACATACACTTCTCGACGGCTTAACCTATCACCGGTATGTATCGGGGGAAGACTTCAGTGATGGCTTGGCCCGGGGGCAACGTCTGGCTACCTATGGGAAACCAGTTTACCTCAACGAGTATGGCAACACGCAGGTATGGAGCAACGGCACACAAGGTGCCTTGTGGCATGCGGTTACTCTTCCGCAAATCTGGGCTGCCGGCATTAACCCGCTACAATTTCCTTTCTCTGAATTTCCTGGCACACACGAGGGTTATAATCAACTGGGGCTCTTTTACGATTGGCGAGAAGATTGGGAAATTAAACCTGCCTATTGGGTTTATACTAACTTTTATGGTTACTTTGGTGAAACTGAACTGGTGTCAGTACAAGAAAAAGAACCGCTCGTCCTGTTGGCAGGACGCGGTTTAAGCGTAAAAGGGAATCCCCTGCTGGCTATCTGGGTGACGAACCCGACAACTGAACCACAAGATACATTGCGACTTGAGATTATCAATTTCCCGGCGAGTGCTGCCCATGTGCAAGTTTACGATAACCTCAAGGGACCCGACCCAATCACTACTGTTGACCTAGCAGGTACTCCCATCCTTCTTGATTTAGATCTACCGGCCAGCAGTTCTTACAGTATTGTTTTACAACCTGTCAACCCAAAGTAGAAATGTCACGCAGTGACAGAGTCAACCTCCTTTCTGGGGTTGGCGCTTCCGTAATTTCGCCATGGATGATTCGCAGGCGGCTTCCAGACCTTCTTCAATGCTTTATCCAGGGACTTGCGTGTAACCTCCTCCGCTTTTCGTGCTTGTTTGTGGTAGATGCTGTATAGGCAAGGAATGGTCTCGGTACAGGATTTCAATATTCCCCCTTTCATTTTCACAGACCGTAACCGCCACATTGCGCATAGCATAGGTCGGGCGTTTGGATTGGATTCGGTAGATCACTTTCTTGAATTTTAATGTGAGGTTTTTACTCAAAGTGCGGGTTTCCTGCCAGGTGAAACGACGGTCTAAATCATCGGTTGAGAGCAAGGGGCGATGAGCGTCATGCGAGCTGTGGGGTACGACATCGAAGCGAGTATTGAAATCGGCCATGAAGGTTGGCAACCATGGATTAGCCTCTTCTATCACTGAGATCCCGGCCAGTCTCATCTCCTTGACCAATCGATCCTACAGCGTGCCATTCACATTTTCAACTCTTCCTTTTGCCCGCGGGGTATTGGCACAGATAACCTCAACCCCCAGCTCTTTCATGGATCGCCCAAACTGTGTTAGCCCAATTGACCCTGAAAATGCTGCTTTTGTCGCTGTAGAGGACACTGGGTTTGCTATAGAGAAAATAACGCCGCATGGCGGCCCAATAGCTATAGGTTTACGGGGGTAATGAAAAGCTCCATCAGACGCCCGGTTGCGTCGTTGATAAAAATGGTAACGTGAAAGCTGGTGAACGCCCTTCAAACCAATCATGAGACGATCCATTGATCTGAACGAGATCCCCAAAACCGGCTCGACGTTCTCGCATCGGGTGTTCAATCACTTTCTTGGATTTCTTATGTTTCCACAGCCCTTCAGCAATCATCAGCTTACGAACCGTCTCAATGGCGAGTTTGAGATGGTGGCGTTCCGTAAGTTTTTCGTGGGCCAGTGTCGGGCCAAAGTCATAATAATGCCTGTAGAGTAGGTCTAAGGCTTGCTGTCTGATTCCC
>SDBU01000595.1_pt1 | contig 50668 bp, 46 predicted proteins | sample 2277071 | NCBI WGS metagenome assembly SDBU01 (sample SAMN10397929, study PRJNA504765) | marine sediment metagenome | isolation source: marine sediment core GS08_GC12, 126 cmbsf | place: Arctic Ocean: Gakkel Ridge, Loki's castle | collected 2008
GACCTGCGGAGTGCAATGCTGTGAGCCGCCTATACTGTGTTGTACGACCTGAAGAAGGAGAGTAAAATGCTCCCCTACTCTCCGACCGAAAGCGCAGCGGGGTCGAAACGAAGTGGAGATGCAGTATAAGTTATTCGCTTGATTTCGGTGGATTTATTGGTTGGGAACGGCTCTTTAATTCAGTAGGGACAATTGGTTCAATTAGTTTTGCAATTAATCTGACTATCGGGGCTTCACCATCTTTGGCGTCAGCTCCTCCTCTGACTTTAACGATTAAATCAGATAGACGGCCTGCAAGTTGTGACCTAGGTTGTTTGAGTTCAATAAACATGGGTTTAATTTTATAATACTTACATTATATCGCACAACGTTTCGGTATGGGCGAAGTTACCCGATTGTTAAGATAGTTTATCAACAATCGAGGTAATTTGGAGAAACGAGGGCAGCGAGTGGATCGCCTATACCGTGTTATACGCCCCGAAACAAAATGTTATGCTGGTTTTCAACATTTTATTGAGAGTGCAACGTGGCAAGTGACTCCAAGTGCTCCTAGCACATGGAGTTCGTGCAGAGTCTAATTTTTTTTATTTTTTATCAGTAAATACAGCAACAACAGCTGTCGTGTCGCCTCTAATAGCCGTGCCAAATCCAACCTTTGTTACATCTACATCTAATAAACCTTCTCTGTGCGAGGGTAATGCCTCCCACGCTGCAACTACCCTTTCTGCATTTTGAGGGTCTGTAGAGGGAGAAAATTCTCTTGCGGTACCATTTTGATTGCTAAAATATAGCTCTTGCCTCGTTTCGCCTACTCGAGCACTATCTATATATCCCCTTTTGCCATTTTTCCGAAAATGTGCAAAAGGCTCTCTCCCCTCTGCCATTTCATCTGCACGTTCTTGTGCTATTTTGGCCATTTTCTCACTCTCCTCAAAATCAGGAAGTCCATTCTCAGCTCTAAATTGGTTTACTCGTTTTAATATTTCCATATATCCTAACTACAGATAGCATGATGTGGCATCACCCTCTGAATAAAAATAAAAAATTATATTTCACCTAATTAGTGGTTGGGTGAAGTTTTTATGCTTTTTTCTTATTATAATATTTGGTATAAGCGGCTCGGTGACTGATGCCTGAGTAGTAGGCAAAGATTAGGCCGGGGAAGCCATCAAGAAAACCCAGGTGTCTGAAATAAATTTGGACGAAGGTGACTGAGGGCTTGATAAAAAAGTATTTAATAAAGGAACTTAAGTTGATTTTGACCTTTTGTTTTTTTAGATCATCGGCCATCAGGCTGGTATAGCGATTGTTTCTGGTAAGGTAGCGGGAAAAATGAAGATCAGCGTAATGAAGCAAAGGGTTTTGAAGCTGACCGACAGGAGGATTGATGTTGGTTTTTTCGTGAATTGAAAGGCAGGGTAGTTTGCCTTGCCCTTTTTTGTAAAGTCTGGCCAGGGGATCGGGGTATTGGCCACCTTTTTTGAGAAATTTGGTTAAGAAGAAATTTTTTCTATTGATCCAAAAGCCATTTTCAGTAACAGCAGAGGGGTGTTTTGTAAGAATTGATTGAATTTCCTTTTTCAACTCCGGACTGACTATTTCATCGGCGTCAAGCTGAAAAGTCCAGTCGCTTTTGCATTTATCAATGGCAATTTGTTTGTTGATGTGGAACATGGCCTTGTTGGTGACGGAAATAATTTTGACTTTGGGGTAGCTTTTGACAATAGTAATGGTCTTGTCGTTTGATTGACCGTCAACCAGAACAATTTCATCTACCCAGGAGTGGACAGCCTTAAGACAGTTGCCGATATTAGTTTGTTCGTTGTGAACAGCAATGGCAATTGAGATGGTGGCTAATTTTTTCATGGTTTGATATATATTTTAAAGGCTGGCTGACCAGAAGGAAAGTCGATAGTGTGGAAGGGTTGAATGGAAATGGCCTCATTGGCGGCTATAACAAGAGTATTTGAAGGAATTTTGCTCCAATTTATTTTTTGAAAGCGGTATTGACCCAGGGTGGTCACGGTAGAAAAGCCATACTGGTCGGGAGGAGTAAGCTTGATTTGGGATTGGACTAATGCAGGAGAGGTTTTTTGAAAAAAGAGAAGTAAGATATAGGGCTGGTCATATTTATTGGTAATGTAAATGGGTTTGTTGGCTGGATATGGATATTGGCTTAGGAAAACTGACAACTGGTCAAAGCCATACTGCCAGGCAAAGGGGAGTCTTTTGGGGTAATGAATAAAGTAGGCATCAAGGTAATAGCTAAAAGAGAATAAGTAGACTACTATTATAGAGGTGTAAATTAGGCCTTTTTTGAATTTTTGGATGATTTGATTAAGGCCGATGGCAGCAATGATAGTTAAGGGAACGACCATAGTCAAGGATCTTAGGGCTGAAGGGGCCTGAAAGGTCAGAGACGAAGCTAGAGGGGCGATAAAAAGCCAGCTTAGAAGAAGGGTTTTGAGTTGTTTTAGTTGGCGTTTTTTGAGTAAGCTGACAAGACCTAGAATGATTAGGGGCAACTCGATTAGGTGAAGTTGACCCATTTCGGGAACTTTGGATCGAGGTACTTCGTCACCGTTGATGAATAGGAAGTTTAAGTTGAAATGAGAGAAGTATTTTTGAGCCCAGGAGAGAAGGTAGAGGACTCGCTTATTATGAATTATGCGGTTTACCAGTTTGGTATTAGCATGATGGTTTAAAAGCTCGTGGGAGCGGGAGAGAGGACCAGGGTCGGCAGTAATGCCGATGCCGCCAAAGCGACTGGTACCGCCGGAGCTTAAAAATGAAACCAGTACCGGGAGGGTAATGATTAGTCCAAAGATAATAGCAATAATCAGATTTTTCTTATTTTTTAAAAATGATTTCCGGTGGCTGATAAAAAGGGCCAGAAGTAGAAGAGGGCTAATGATTCGGGCGGAATGGTAGAGGTAAAGGGAAAAACTAAAACAAGAAACCGAAATTAAAAGATGTGGCCGTTTTTGAGATTTAAGATAGCGATAGAAATAATAGAGAGCCATAATTATAAAGGAAAGGGCGGTAGATGATTCCCAGGCACCGCGGGAAAAATGAATATGCCAGGGAGAAAAAGCCAATACAGTGGCGGACAGGAGAGCCAGTTTTCGATTTTTTGAAAGTAGTTTAACTAAAAGATAAGTATAGTAGATGGCAACCAGAGACAGAATTAAATTAGGCAAACGAACAGCTAAGGGAGTAAGATCAAGGACTTTAATGAAAGGCATGGCCAGGTAGACATAAGCTCCTGGCTTGTAGTCGCCAAATGATTTGAAGTGGAGAGGGAAGGGATTACCATGTTCATCTTTACCGGTACTTATAAGGGAGTAGGCGTTGTAGCCCAAGGCGGCTTCATCGGGATTGAGGGCGGGAATGGAGTTAATTTTCCAAGCCCGAGTTAGAAGAGCGACTAGCAGGATAAGAAGGATAACTGGTGGCTTTTTTTTAATTTTGATAAGCATAGAAAGTGGAAAGATTGTTAATTGGGCTTAGGGGAAGAAAGGATTTTATATCAAGACCGAGGCGAAGAAGTTCGTCGTGGGAATAGATAGCTAAACTGTTTGGAGGTAGGGCTTCGGGGTTGGGAGTGGAGGTGAAACGAATATTTCCAATAGTTTCAATAGTGCCGGTGTCACCGAATTGTGATTCGGTTAGATGAACTAATTTTTGGTAAGTAGCTGGCGGATATTTGGAATAGAAAAGATAAAAGATATAGGGTTGGCCGTAAAAATTTGTAAAATAAATATTTTTGTAGTGGGATTGATGCTGAACCAGATACTGGCTGGCTTGGTGGTAGCCGTAGAGAAAATCATAAGGGGATTTTTTGACCATATGATGATGGTAGAGGTCGGCATAATAGATAAGCGAGGCTAGATAGACAGTGGTTAAAACGCTGTAGGTAATTAGTTTAGGAAATTTTTTGATGACTTTTAAAATACCTAAAGCAGTGAAGAAAACTAAGGGAATGGAGAAATTCATGGCCCGAGTAGTTTGAACTGAATCCCGGGTAAGAGCGGCCGGAATGGGGGCCAAAAGTAGCCAAAGGAGGAAGAATTTTTTTGTTTTGAGCTGAGTTGAAAAAAGACCAATAGTAAAAAAGATAATACTGGGATAAAGCAAGATGCCGATATAGGGAGCGGAGTGGCGAGGGTTTTGCCAGTCGCCAGTAAAAGTTAGTAATCGGGGAGAGAAGTGATTAAAGTAACGGGAAAGAAAATTTCGGCTAAAAAAGATTAAGCGGTTGTGAAAGAGAGTGTAATCAGTTTGACCGGATTCGGCTAGGATAGTTTGGCTTTCCTGTTGACTTCTGGGGTAGGAAAACAGACTGACAACTTTGAGACGGTTGGCACTGTTGCCAAAAAGTAATCCGTAAGCGATGGGTAAAGATAAGATTAATAAAGGGAGGAAAAAGCGGCTGATAAAAACTTTTTTGTTTTTGATTATCAATTTTGCATAAAGCAGGCAGAGGCTGGTAATTATTAAAAGGCTGATTAATTTGCCACCCTGATAGGTATAAAGGGTGGAGGCAAAAAAAAGGGATGATATTAAATATCTTTGTTTAAAAAAGAAGAGAGCGGCTAAAATAAGCTCGGCGGTCAGGATATTGGTTTCCCAGGCACCGCGAGAAAAATGAATGTTGATGGGGTTGACAGCCAGAATGAGAGCAGAAAGAAGAGCCAGTTTATTGGATTTGGGGCTCATTTGTTTGATCAGAAGATATAAGAGCAATGGTGTAAGAGAGCCAATTATAATAGACGGTAGACGGACCGCCAGGGGGTTGAGACCAAAAAGAGCTACAAAGGGGATGGTTAGATAAACATAAAGACCGGGTTTGTAGTCGCCAAATGATTTGAAGACCAGAGGAAGTAGTTTGCCGTATTCGTCACGGCCAGTTTTTAAGATTGAATAGCTGTTGTAGCCGATAGCAGCTTCATCCCAGAGAAGAGGAGGATAGTTGGGTCGGTAAAGGCGAAGAAAAAGAGCCAGGGCGGTGATAAAGATGAGTAGTTTTTTGTTTCCACTAATCATAAGCTATGATATCAAAGGCGGGGGTGGAATCGAGAAAATTGATGGTGTGGAGGTGGTGGCCACCGGTGGGAAAATTTCCGGGACTAGTGATTAAAAGACTGTTTGAGGGGATGACTTGATCTTTTATCTGCCAATCATTGATGAATTTAAATTTATCAAAGGCATCGACCCAGTACCAGTTGGCGTGATAATCCCAAACTTTACTAGGATCATCTTGATATGAGGCGGGATCCCAAGGCCAATAAAAAAGAATAAATTCGTGAGGTTCGCCATAGTATTTACTGAAATATATTTGGTCATAGTGGGAATAATTTTGTTTGGCATAATTAACGGCTTGCTTGTAACCATATTGCCAAGAATTGGAGTAGTTGGTAGCGTAACGGCGGTACTGAGGCCAAAAGGAGATTTGGCTGGTAAATAAGGCAATAAAAACAAAAAGATAGATGGCTTTGGGATTAACTTTTGAAAGTTGATGGAGGCCCAAGGCAATGACCAGATTAGCGGTAAGTAAAAATGGACCGCTTCTGAGGGTGTGGGGAGCATCCCGGGTAATGGCTGATGGTATGGGGGTGATCAGAAGCAGGAAAAAGATAATAGGATATTTTGGTAGGTAAAAAAGGCCGATGATAAAAATTGGTAACAATAGAGGGCTGATTAAGGGGTAATTGGGGATATTGAATTGATAGTGAGAGCCGCCATTTAGGAAAAGGAATTTGGGATTAAAATGGGCTAGATAGTTTTTGGTGGCAGTAAAGGCAAAGTAGGTGACTTTGTTAACCAGAATGCGGGGGTAAGTTTGGCGTAATTGATTAATACGATTGATAGCACCTTGATCAAGAAGAGAAACCCACTGGTAACGAGCTTGACCTGATTGGCTGATGGTTTGAAAGGAAACTAAGATGATGATGGCTAGAAAGGGCAAAAAGCGAAACCAGTTGGCCTTCAACTTATATTTGCTCCGAAAAAGATGGACGGCTAGCAAGATTAGATAAAAAGGCAATAGTACCCGACTACTGTTGTAAGTGATAAGACCGAAAGCGTAGATCAAACTGCTAAGAGCGGGTTTGGATTTGATTAGAAAATAAATGGAGACAATGAAAAGAAAAATGAAGAGATTGGCTTCAAGAGCAATCCGGGAGAGAAATATGGACCAGGGAGATAAGGCAGTAACTAGGGCGGCCAGAAAGGCCAGTAGTTTGGTTTTTGATCTAGTAGATTTTGAAGAAAAAAAATGAAGACTAATAAGATAAACAAAGACAGGAATTAGGGCTCCGGCGATAATAGAGACTAGACGGATGGAAAGAGGGTTTAGACCTAAAAGGGCAACTGAAGGAACGGTTAGGTAGATATACAAGGGCAGTTTGTAATCACCGTAGGCTCTAAAAATTGAAGGTAGACTAGTCCCCCACTCATCTTGACCGGTTTTTAGAATAGAGTAGGCATTATAGCCATGAGAAATTTCATCCCAATTAAGACTGGGGGGGTATTTTTGAATTTGGTAAAGATGCAGGCATAAGGAGACAACAAAAAGTAGGATAGGAACAAAATATTTGTGTTGGCTTAATTTCATATTTTTTTAGTTGGCACTTGATTGATTCTGATAAATTTGGATGGCGGGAATCTGGTTGACGGCATCAGGGTAAAAAATGGTGTGGGTGGCTTGGTTGGGAGAAATTTCAGAAGGGTGAGCAATAAGAATAGTTTTTGGTTTTTGGCTGTCCCTAACAAAGTCAATATCGGTAAAGGTATAATTATTAAGTTGATACTGCCCCAGTTGGTCAAGAAAAGATCTGTTTTCGGTTGCATATTGGAGCCAGTTTAACGATTGTTTTTGAGTGATTTGGGGATCTACTTTTTCAAAAAAGAGGACATAGGCTTGGGGCTCAGAAAGCTTGGTAGAGAAAATTACCTGATGATCAGGATAATTTTGATTAACGTAATCGATGGCCTGTTGGCGACCGTAAAGCATACCACTGGCTAATATTTGATTGGCTTGGAAAAAATATCTTTGCAGGAAATAGAGTTGGTTGAATATAAGAAAACCGGCAAAAGCTAATAAAATTGAATGATTTACTTTTTGACTGAGATAAAGTTGATAAAGGCCATAAACTGAGAGTGGAATAATAAAGGGGATCATAAGTGAGGCCCGATTGGCAGAATAAGTGCCTTTGGCTAAGGCGGCAGCTAGTGGGGCTAAAATAAGGGAGCTGATTGGGAAAAAGAGAGGGTTTTGAAGTTTGGCTTTGGATTGACTTAAAAGGTAAATGGCATAAATTAGACCAAGATAAGACAGAAGGCCGATGGTGCCACTGCCAGGCAGCATGCCATAGGTAGTTTCTCCAGCGCCATTAGTAGCTAGAAATTGGGGAGAGAAATAGGAAAGGTAATTTTGACTAAATTGATAAAAGAGATAAGTTAGTTTATTGTTGAAAGCTCGAGAAAGAGGAGCGGCTAAGCCATTTTGACTGGCTTGAAATTGGTGATCAGAAACGGCTTGCCAGTTATCAGTAGGATTGAGGATGATAATGTCGGAACTACGACTGGTTGTGATAAGTTGGTCAAGCAAGATAGTGGTGAAAAGGAAAAATGCAAAGATGGTAACAAAACTAATTAGTTGTTTTTTTCTAAGTTTTAACTTTAGGACGATTAAAATAAGATAGAGAGGAATAAATAGTTTGGCTGAGTGGTAGCAGAAAAGGGTTAGACCCAAAAGAATTGAAGCCAGAATTAATTTATAATTTTTTTGGTTTTTAGCAAAAGATAGGATGAGAGTGCTGGCGGCGATAAGGAGAAAGACAAGCAGATTAGCTTCAAGAGCAATACGAGACATGGGCAGATGCCAGGGTGAAATGGCTAGTAGTAAGGTGGATAGAAGGGCTATAATTTGATTAGAAAAAATAGCTTTGACAAAATAATAAAATAAAAGAACCGAAATAATAGAAAAGATGGCATTGGGGAGACGAACCGCTAAGGGAGTGAGACCAAAGACTTTGATACTGGGAATCATTAATAAAGTTTGAAGTGGAGGTTTGTAATCACCAAAGGAGCGAAGGTTAAGCCAATTGCCACTACCCCACTCGTCTTGACCAGTTTTTAAAATGGAATAGGCGGTGTAACCCTGGGCTAATTCGTCCGGGGTGTAGGAATTGGGTAGTTGGCCCAGGCGGTGGAGGCGAAGGAAAGCGGCCAGAAAGACTATGAAGATGAGGCTGATTTTATACTTCATTATTGTTTTTGGATGACCTGAGCAAAGATAGTATGGTTGGGATTTTTAATGGTTTTAATAGCTTTAAAACCTTGGGGTGGATCTGTACTAAAATCCCAATCACCGGGGATGTCTAATCCCTGAAATAAAGTAAAGACATCATTGGGCTGGGCAATTTGGCTAATTTTTGCGATAACATCGTCAGTGTCCCAATTGGTGATAAAATAAGTGTTTTGATTTAGGCTAAAACCGGTTAATTTATCTGCCAAGGGTCGTTCTTGATCGGTGAAATTGGGGTCTTGGGTCAGGTGGGGTGATGTTTTTTGATAGAAGATGAAGTGACCGAGAGAGGAATATTTGCGATTGCTAACAAAGAGTCGATTGGGGTGTGGGGGTAAATCGGAGAAAAGTTGCTGGTAACCAAATTGCCAACTTTCAAAAGTTTTTTTGGGGTAATGAATAAAATATTGATGGGCAAAATTTAGGTAGAAATGGAGAGTGAAAAGAACCAAGATGACTAAAAGGGTTTTTCTGAGCCTTAAAATGCCTTGGGCAATAAAAAAACAGAGAGGAGGTAAGAGAATAAAGAGTCTGGTGGCATGAGTACCGCCGTCTTGAGTCAAACAGGAGGCGATGGGGGCGACTAAAAGCCAGAAAAGAAAGATGGATTGTTTTTTTTGGAAGTGGTAAAGGCCAAGCAAAAGTATGGGGAAGAAAATATAAGGTAGTAGACCAAAACCAGTAAGAGCGTGACGGGGATTGGGGTCACCGGTGAGAAAGAGAAAGGCAGGGGAAATGGAAGTGAGATAGTTTTGACTAAATTGGTTTAGCCAGGAATTGGCTTTGTTGTGAAAGATTCTTTCAGTTGGTTTTTGGGAAGAGGAAAAATCAGTCCGTTGGGTGATGATATTTTGGATAGATTTGGGATTGTTGAATATGCTAATTAAATTAAAGCGAGAGGAAGCATTACCGGAGATAATATTAATTAGGATGGGGAGACTAATTAATAAAGGTAGTAAGAAAGTTTTTGGTTTGAGGGATGATTTGGAGCCGGTGAAGAATAAGAAAGCGACGATAAGGGGGGTAAAGATATTGCTGGTATTGTAAGCGTAGAAACTGAGAGCGAAAAGAGTCAAAGAAAGAACTTTTTTGGTTTTGAAAAAATAAGTGGCTGAAAGCAAAAGGGATAGTAAAAGGGTGACTTCGAAGGCTGAACGGCTATAATGAAAGTGCCAGGGTGAAAAGGCCATGATGGTAGCGCTTAATAAGGCTAATTTGGGGTTTTGGCTATGGTGTTCTACTAGTTTGGAGAAAAAATAGATAGATATAAGGCCAAAGATGATTGGAGCTAAGCGAACAGCTAAGGGAGTGAGACCAAAGAGGGCGATGGCAGGGATGGTGGTGTAGATAAGTAAGGGAGCCCGGGCTTCGTTAAAGGAGCTAAGATATGTAGGAAGAAAGTTGCCTTTGTAATCTTTTCCGGTTTTTAAAAGTGAGTAGGCTTGATTGCCAACATCGACTTCGTCACCGAAAAGGGGCAGGTTATCAATTTTTCCGATTCGAATGATGAAAGAGACCAGAAGGAGACCGAGTAGGAAGATATTTAGTGGGGGTTTTTTAGTCATTTCTAAGGTATTTTACATAAAAACGAAAGTAATAGTACAGCAACATTAGAGATAAAAGACGGGGAAGAAGGTAGTTGCCGGCCTCAAGAATGGATTTGGCAAAAGGAATGACAGGGTAAAACCAAAGATTATAGAGATTGACTAGGTGAAGAGCTGATAAAACGAGGAAATTCTTTTGAGTAATTAGCTTTGATTTAAGACCAATTAGAATGGCCATGACAGGAAAGATGGGATATAGGTAGCGTTCGTGCATATTGGTTAAAAAGAGAAAGGAAGAAAAGGCAACAAAAAAGCAACTGGTGAAAAGATTAGTAAGATCATTTTTGTTTTTAAGAGTTTTTATTAGAATGGGAAGGTTGATGATAATAAAGATAAGACGGCCAACTAATTGGGCTGGCAGGCCGAAAACGGTAATAAATTCGTTGGTACTAAGATCCAGACCGTAGATCAGGAACCAAAGGTTGAAGGCATTGCCATTTAACATATGACCCTGGCGGGACAAGATGCGGTTAGTGTAGAGATAATTAATCCAATTTAAAATAGTTTTGCCTTGAGGGGTAAAAAACGAGGCAAAAAAGAGGATGGCGAGGAAGGAAAAGATAAAAGAGATGAGGCTGATTTTGTATTTTTTGGATTTGAGGAGAAATATGAGGAAAATTGGCAGATAAATAATCAGTGAAAGTTTGAATAAGAAACTGGTAAGAAATATAAAGATACCCCAAAAGACTTTTTTTTGATAAACCAGATAAAGGCCTAGTAAGGCAAGTAGGTTAACCAGGGAGTCCGTTTGGCCCCAAATAGTGGAATTGTAAAGGGAGACAGGGTTAAAAAGGTAAATGGAGGCGGCCAGGGTGGCATATGAGGATTTTTTTTGGCTGAGGATCTTGTAGATTAATAAGGCGATATAAATATCAGCAATAATAAAAGGAGCTTTGACCAGCCAAATATGAAGCTGGGATTCTAGAACGGGGATGATAAAGGAAGGAAAGGCGGGAATGGCTTGGTTTATGGAGGCAAGGGTAGTGAAAATAGTCTGGCTGAGCCGGGATATGAGGGCGAATAAATAAATTGAACCAATTGGTTGGTTGGGCCAGGAGACGTTCCAAAAGATATTTTCGTAAAATTTTTTGGGGCCAAGAAGTAAAAAGCGATTGCCCCAATCAAGATGATTGAGGAGATCGGGATGGTAGGAAGATATCAGAAGAAAAATAATTCTGAGAACCAAGCCGCTTATTAGGATTTTTTTTATGGGGGAATACTTTTGGGAAGTTAGCGACATATTTTATCTGTGGTTGGCTTAATTAATTTTAAAAACGATAAATGCTTGACCGGTGTCAAAGTTGGAGTCTATCTTTTTTATAACATCAATTTGACCAAGGGCCTGTTGGATGGTGGCTAATTCTGATTTGGGGGCGATAAAAATATTATCAAGAGATGAATCGATTTTGTTTTTTATTTGCCCCCATTCGATATGACCAAAAAAATATTTTTGGTCAATTAATTGTCCGGTAAGTGAGGGAGTGTCGTGGTGCTTGATAGTAGAGGCAATATTGGTCTGATTAGGTAGATATTTTGTCCAAAAAAGAAAGAAAGGCAGAATGGGCTGGTAAGAATCGCTGTAGAAATATTTGTCGGCTTTTAATTCATAGGATTGTTGAACGGCGGTTTTGATATTGCTGTGCCATTGACCGGCTGAAAGATGAGGATATTGGTAGTGATAAAAGTGGTTAAAATTAAAACAGGCAAAAAGATAGATTGGAATTAGAATTATTAATAGTTTGGTTTTTTTATTAATTATGGAGTCAAGGCCTAGGATGGCAAAATAACTTAGGAGAAGAAGGGTTAGAATAAGTCTGGTAGCATGGGGTGAAATGGAATCACGGGTGAGCGAGAATGGTAGAGGTGAAAGGATAAGAAGGTAGAGGAAAAAACGATGGTAACGATTTTTATTTGTTCTACTTTTGTTTTTATTGAATAAGGCGATTGATAAACCAAGGATGATAAAGAAAAAGTCGATGAAGTAAAAATAGCCATATTGGCCAAAGCCATGCCTGAGATTTCTATCGCCGTTTAGGAAGAGAAAATCGGTAGAAAAAGATGAAAGATAATTATTAGTTAGCCTTTGAAACCAAAATAAAGGTTTGTTGTATAAAAATTTTGAAATAGTGGTGGTGGGCAAGTTGAGTCCGGGTCCAAAATCTTGAATAGCTTTTTGACGGCGAAGGTAATCAATTTGTTGAGGAACAGTGGGGTCAGTAAAGATGTTGATGTAAGAAAAGCGGTGGCCGGAATGGCCGATAAGAGTGTCCTTTATCATGGGGAAGGCAATAAGAAGGGTTAGTAGGCCAACAATGATTAGCTTGGTAGTTTTGACCTGTTTTATCTCTTTTTGCCAAAAAATAAAGGCCAGGGAAATAGTGAAAAGGGAGAAAAGTTTGGCAGTGCTATAAAAATAGGTGGCCAATATTTGGCCGATTAAAAAAATAGCCAGATGTTTGACTCGCTTAGTCCGGGTAAAGTTGATTAAGTAGTAAATGCTTAAAAGATAACTGAGGAGCATACCGGTGACCTCAAAGCCAATGCGGCTGTAGTGAATGTGCCAAGGAGTAATAGCCAACAAGGCGGCGCCAATTAGGGCTGTTTTGGGTTTAAATAATTTTTTTAAAATTAGATAGAAAATATAAATACTCACAAGGCCGAAGATGGTAGCTGGTAGACGAGTACTTAAAGCATTGATACCAACTATCTTTTGGGCAAAAGCGATACTGTAAATATAAAGAGGAGTGCGCCAATCTGAAAATGAGTGAAAGTGACTGGGCAGAGAGTTGCCGTAATAATCGGTGCCGCGGTGGTTAAAAACGAAGGCCTGGTAGCTGGCATCGACTTCATCAGAAAAGAGCGAAGGAGGATTGGAACTGATGTGGTTTAGTCGAAGGTAGGCCGCTAATGCCAGGACGAGGAGAAGAGGGAGCAGTTTTTTTAATTTTGAGATCATTTGGGATTGGGGATCATAATCCTGCTAGTACCAATTTGGTCAATTACCTGAAAATTGGTGGTAATGTAGTGATTTAGAGTGGGAAGACTACCAACACTTAAATTGCCAAAGTTCATATCTTCATTATAGATAATAAATTTGGGCGGGTGGTTAGTAAGTTCTGTTATGGCTTGTTGCTGATGTTCTTCTAGGAAGAAGGCATAAGGGGTGTCAAAGCTGGTGGGATTATTTCGATTGGTCCAAAAGTATAGTTGGGGCATCCAGGGATAGGCAAAAATAAGATCGTCTGGTTGAGTATTTTGAATAACATATTCAGACAGTTCTTTGTAGTGATTGCCTTTAAAGTCATCGAGAACCAGGATTTTGCCTCGGTCAAAATCAAGCGCTAAATTATAGTCTTCAAGTCGTTGATAGGTTTGAAATTTTAAAATTAGTTTATCGAGAAATTGGTGGTTAATTTCGGGCCGGGCAAATGTGGTAATGATAATTAAGACGGTGACCAGGATAGGTATGTGAAGCTCTGATAAGGCTTTATCTAAAAGGGAAGTGAAACAAATGAGGGCAACAATTAGAACAAACAGAATGTGATAGGAATCGGAGCGACCCAGGCTACTTCGAAGCAATACGGCTCCGTAGAGGAGAAGAGATAGTAGCTTGAGGTGATATTGGCTAACTTTTTGTTTGATGGTGTGGTCAATTAAAAAGATGGCAGTGGCAGTGAAGGAAAAAAGAGTAAGGAACCATTTTGACCAATCGCTATTAAGGTATTGATCAAGGATGTGGAGGTAGAGATGTGATAGCAGCTGGGGACGGCTAACGGCTAAGTTAAAGTAGCCCTGGGAAAAGGCTTTGGCATAATAAAGAGTTTGAGTAATAAATTGGCTTAAACTATTTTGCAGTAACAGGATGAGAAGAACAGGGGCAAGTCCTAGAAAAAAACCGATAAGTGGATGAATAAGAGTTTTGAGATTGATTTTGTATTTGAGAATAAAGAGAGTAGTGGTAAAAAATAGGGCCAGGCTGGTGGCTAGACCGACTTCAGGGCTGGCAAAAATGGCCATAGCGGCGAAAAACCCAGCTAAAGAAAGGGAGGTTTTGTTTTTGGAATCGATGAAATTGATTAAAAACAGAAGCGGAACTAAACCGATGGCGATTCTAAATTCAACGTTGTTTTTGACATTGGTTTGGCTGAGACTGAAAACTAACAACATGAGAAAGAAGAGCAGTTTTTTGTTTTTGACAAGCTTTTGGGAAAAAAGGAAAATAATACTTAGTCCGATGATTTTTAGCAGATGCAAGAAAAGGCGAAAGATATAGGTAGTGTAGCCAAAGATTTGACAAAAAAGATTAAGGGCCCAAGAGATAAGGGGAGGATGATAAACAGCCACGTCTTTGTAGAGAACTTGGCCAGACAGGAGACGTTGAAGCCAGCCTAACCAAAAACCTTCTTCGACACTGTCAAAGTCGCCAAAGTAAAAGTTGGGGTGGTAACTGATAAGAAAGATGAGAACCAGAGGATAGAGATAATTTTTGAAAAACTGTTTATGTTTGGCTGAGGGTTGGTAAATTTTTGCGATAAGAACAATTGGGACCAGACTGATTAAAAAGAGACTGAGAGAAGGACTTTTAACAAAAACAGTAAAGATTAACAGGGTAAAGGAAGGATGGGAAAGAAAAGAGGTACGGCTTGAGGATAGATAAAAAAGAGTGGGGAAAATAATTAGGGGGGAAAAATTTAGAAAAAGGGAGGGGTTTTTGGTGCTGATAAGACGAAGGAGGGAGAAACCAAACAAGATACCGTTTAGTAAAGCGATGGTAGATTTGGGGCGGGATTTGAATCGGTGTCTTTGGAGGAGAAAAAATAAGAATTGACTGCCAATAAGGCTGCCAAGAATAACTTTGCCAGAGTAGTTAACAAAGGTTTGTTCCAAAAATAAAAGCGAGGGGAGGGCAAGAGAGAAAACCGCAGTGACCAGAAGAGGCGGCTTGTTTTTGCGATATAAGTTGTAATAGATGATGTAAAAGAGGCAAGCTAGCGGGATTAAAAGACTGGTATGGATGATGTCAAAGGTTTTGCTTTGAGCTAACTCTAACGAAAAAGAGGGAATGTGTTGACTGCTTGAGAAGAGATTTACTTGGAAGCGGGAAACTAGAATTTGGCCAAAAAGCTTGGCTAGGATGTAGGAATTTAAAAAGGAACCGATGAGCAGGATGGCATATGTTAGAGAAATGTCTTTTTTAGACGAAACCATTTCTGACTGCTCCAGATAATTAAATTAATAAGGTAGTGTTTTATAAAACCGTGATAAATAAGGCTACTTTTGATTAGACGACGCCATTGATTTTGGGAATCGGTTAATTTTTTACCGCTAGCGCCGTGCTGATGAATTAGACGACAGCCAGGGAAAAAGTATATCTGTTTATTTATTTTTCTGATTTGGCGACAAAGTTCCAGGTCTTCAAAATACATAAAATATCTTTCGTCCCAACCACCAAGTTGTAGAAAAAGAGACTTTCTAATCAAAAAGGCACCACCGGAAAGAGACCAAACCAAGGAGGGCTTTTGGCTTTTGGGAAGGTATTTTAAAAAGGTGTTTTTCTTTAACCAAAAATGGTTGAAGGCAGTGCCGATTGTTTGAGGAGGAAAGACAGAGGCTTGGGAACTGCCGTCCGGATTAAGAAATTGGGGACCGATAGCTCCGATAGTGGGGTCTTTTTCTATAAAATCGAGCATTTTTTTAATGCTGTTGTCAATTAACTTAATGTCGGAATTAAGAAAAAGAAGGTATTTGCCGGTGGCAACTTTGACAGCTTGATTGTTGGCTTTGGAAAAGCCGAGATTGGCTGAGTTTTTAATTAGCTTAATGTCTGTTACTTTTCGGAGAAGTGAAAGAGTGGAATCGGTGGAGTGATTGTCAACGATGATAATTTGGGGATTAAGCTTTTTTAGGTATTTTTTGACTTTATTGATACATGTTAGGGTGGTGGTGGCGGTGTTCCAACTAACGATGACGACGGATAATTGCATTAGTGTAGTTTATAGCATAAATTATAAAGATTATTGAGGAGAGAGCGCCAAGGTAAAAGCTAATCCGAAGAAGTGGGTTTTGATAAAGGAAGAGACTTTTTTACTTTAGCCATTTTTAAATATGTTGAGCAGTTGGCGATCGGTGAGTTTGGCAAAAACTACAGGAGGGGGATATTTTTTAATTTGTCGACGGGCAGCGGCAATGATTTTGATGTAATTGGGGCCACTGAGTATGCGACCTATTATGGCCCATTTGTTAAGACGGAGTAATTTTTTGTCGGTAATATTTCGCCAGACAGTTAAAAGACGGTTTCTTTCCTTGACATATTCTAGGTGTCTTTTAGGAAACTTTGACATAGTGGAAGAATGATGATGCTCGATGATGGCTTTGGGTTCCCAAAGAAGCTGGTAACCGGATTTCCAGGCCCGAAGACCAAGATCAAGATCTTCACAGTAAAAAGGCTGATAGACGGCATCAAAGCCGCCTAGTTTGAGAAAATCTTGACGGCGAATGATGGAACCGCCACCAGAAAGCCAGGCAGTAATATGAGTTTTACCGGTATTTTTACCGGGAGAGTATTGAATATAACCATTTTTCCAAAATACCTTGCCCCAGTTTTTGTTGTCGACTTCAGAAAAACCGACGCCAAAAACTTTGGGATTTTTGAAATGCTTGAGTGTCTTTTTTATGTAGCCCGGATGGGGAAAGATATCATTGTTTAAAAAAACAATTAGATCGGTGTGACAAGATTTGACTGCTTTATTGGAATTTTTGGCAAAACCAAGATTTTTTTTGTTTTGGATAAGGCGGATTTTGGGGTATGTTTTTTGAAGTTGTCTGACATACTTTTTACTGTCGTCTTCTGAAGCGTCGTCGGCAATGATGATTTCTTTGACCAGCTGACCGGTTTTGATTACTTGGGATAAGTTAGTTTTTAATAAATCAAGACCATTCCAGTTGGTAACAATGATTGAAATAGTCATATTATTTTTTGATCAGAGTAAGTAATTGTTTTTCAAAACTATGTTTGCTAAATTTTTGACAATCTTGTAGGGCAGATTGTCTCATTTGTTTAATTTTTTTAGGTTGATTGATAAGAATCTGGGTATTGTCAATTAGGTCATTTAGACCGTTCCAATGGAAACCATTTTGGCTGTGAGTGATAATTTCGGGCAGGCCGCCTTTTTTGACTACAATAGGAACAAGACCGGCAGCCATGGCCTCAACAACGGTGATGCCAAAATGTTCGGTGGCTTCGGGATGGGTTTGTTGGTTGACTTTAAAACCAGTAGCGTGCCAGTAAATTTTGGCTTTTGAGTAGAGTTTTTTGAGTTTATTGAAGGGTGGGTTAACCACAAACTTAACGGGTAGGTCTAAAGCTTGCTGACGAAGATAGTGAAGATAAGCATTTTGGTGAGCTGCTTGAGTAGAACCGCCGGCAAGAATAAGTTTCCAGTCGGGATTTTTGGAGCTGACAGTGGCAAAGGCTTTGATGAGCACGTCTTGTTTTTTGGCGTTTAGGATGTTGTCAAACCGACCAACGGAAAGGATATGGTTTTTTTTAAACTTGGACGGCTTAAACTTGTCGACATCGACGGGAGGATAGAGAACAACTGAGGGACGATGGTAGAGACGGGTGGCAAAACTACGGGTAAAATGAGAATTGCAGATAACCAAAGCGTTAGCCAGTTTGAGTTTAATGGGATTTAATAAGGTCTGCTTGAGAGTGGGGGTGAAATTGAAAGGGACTTGAATATGAAGAAAATTATTTTTAGCAAAAAGAGTTGGAGTAGAACCGTCAGATAGGTAAAAAAATAAGTGGTAAGATTTGGTGATTTGAAAGTTTTTGATAAACTTTCTAATTTTTTGAAAGGGTGATAAGAGGGGAATGTCTGGTCGATTGATTAGCTTTTTGATTTGACTACGGCCTTCGAGGGGATTGATTTTTTTGGCTTTGAGTTGAAAGATGTCAGGAACAATATTAATGTCCTTAATCTCTAAGGAAAACCTTTGTTGGGCAATTTTAAGTATATCTTTTTGGCCTGACCAAAAAAGATCGACCTGCCAGCCGTTTTTTAGTAAAATTTCGGCGACTGTTAGACAGTACCTCTCCCCTCCTCCCATGGTGTCCAGGTAGGGATCATAAATGGCGGCTTTCATTAGTTCATTTTATCTTATTTTAACTTTTGCTTTCTTGTTGAAGTTGCCAGAGTTTAGCGTAGATAATAAAAGTGTCAAAGGTTTCAAAAATTACCGAGATCCAACCGACCTGGCCGTCTTTCCACATGCCTTGTTTGATTAGTCTGTGAAAAAACTTGGTTAGCATCATACGAATAATTCGCCACCAAACAATAGGGGGGTGATTGTCGGTGAATAAGGCCTCGGCCTCCATGTCGGTCCAGGCGTTAGTCTTATTAAGCATGGATGTTAGATCCCGGTGAGTATAGTGAATAAGATCTGACTTTAGGTAAGCTACTTCCCCTTTAATTACCGGTTCTTCATGCAAGGCTCCCTGCCAGCGAACCAGCTTTTTGGTTTGAAAAAGGCGTTTGACATAGTCAGGATAAGAACCACCGTGTTTGACCCGATGGCCTAAATAAAAGTTGGCTCGGGGAATAACGTACCAGGAATTAGGATTGGCAGAAGTGATAACGGTTTTAATTTCTTTGGCCAGATTGGGGCTGACCCGCTCGTCAGAATCGACATAAAAGACCCAATCGGTGGTGACAGCTTTAAGACCTAAATTTCGCCATTTGGAAAAATTTTTGTTGTATTCGTCTTGGGTGGTGATTATTTTAATTTTTGGGATGGTTTTTTTGGCTAGTTTGACCGTATTATCGGTAGAATTAGCGGCAACTAATATTAATTTATTGGCAAAACGACAGGACTTAAGGCAATCGACAATAACGGCTTGTTCATTGCCGGCTAAAACGACGATTGAAATAGTTGGTTTCATTTCCAAGAACCTCGACCCATACGGCCAAGGTAATAATCAATAACGGCTTGTCTTTTCCAGTGGTTTTGAGATAAAAGGGTTTTGAGAGATTGACGAAAGATGGCAAAGCGGGTTCGAGGACGAGCGTATCTTTTGGCAAAATAGAGACGGTTTCGGGTAATGAAATAGTGGTGAAGCTGAGAGCCGGCGCCAGAAGAGCCAGAATTGAGATGCCAAATTTTGGCCTTGGGCAAATAAGTTATCTGGTATTTGGCTAGTTTTGCTTGTTGGCAAAGATCAACGTCTTCAAGATACATAAAATAGGCGGGGTCAAACAAGCCAATTTTTTTTAGAGCTGATGAGCGAATTAAAATACAACAACCGCTGAGAAAGTCGATATGGCTGTTATCTTTATCAAACTGACCTTGGTCAACTTGATCGATGCCAATATTGCTACCAAGGATATTATCCCAGTCCATTTGGCCGCCAGCAGACCAAATGACTCGCCCTAATTGTTTTTTGCTGTAACGATTTTTGTGAAATTCGAATCCGGCGGCAAAATAGATTTTGGGACCAACAATGGCAGTTTTAGTGTTTTTTTGAATACCAGTAAGTAGTTTTTGGAGAAAATTGGGGTCGACTGAAACGTCATTATTGCAGACAAGGATAAAGTCGTAATTTTTTTTTAGGGCATGTTTGATAGCGAAATTGTTACCCTCGGCGAAGCCAAGGTTTCGCTTGGTGAAAAAAAGACTAATTTGACGGTGCTTTTGATACTTTTTTTGAAAAAGTTTTTGAGAATTATCAGTGGAGCTGTTATCGATTAAAAAAATGTGGTAGGAAAACCGGGAATGGTTGATTTTGAGAAGTGAGTTGATAGTGCCAATAGTAAGCCGGGGCCGATTCCAGTTTAATATAATGATGGCAACTTTTGGCATGATTTAGAGATTTTTGGTAAGACGGCTAATAAAATGTTTAATTTTGACCACGGTAGTTTTGAAAATGTTTTTGGTATATTCACTGGTAAAGTATTTGGTAAACCAGTGGCCGTATTCAAAAACAGCTTCCTGGCTGGCTGAAACAAAGGAGTCTTTTAATAAAGGTTTGTCCTTGGAGCCCTGCTTTTCCCAAAGACGGATATAGATTAGGCCAATGGAGAAGGCTTGGAGAAGGGAAAAGATAAGGCCGTGAAGGCCATCCTTGTAACCTTGAGAAGCAAAAAAGCGGCTATTAAATTCTTGGATTGGTTTTAGGATAAAATCGCTGGTTTTGATAGTGTAGTCGGTAGATTTTAACTCGTCGGCTTGGACACCACTATAACGAATGGTTCGAGTAAGATAGTCGGTAATAGAACTGTAGTTATTGTGCCTGATAGCCAACCTTTCCGAATCAAGTAAGGTGAGGCCAGAGCCTGAAGTGGTGGGTTGGCTGTGAATTAGACGTTGCCATTTGACGGCGTTTTTTTTGAAAAAGCGGATAAGATAATCGGGCCACATGTTGGAGTGACGGAGCCATTTTCCAAAGATAATATTTTTTCGAGAGATTTTGACAAAATCAACGTCAGTTCTTTTGGTGATTTTTAAAAGTTCATTTTTAAGAGATTTATTGAGGTATTCATCCGGATCAAGAAGTAAAATCCAGCGTCCACGAGCTTTGGTTAGGGCAAAATTTCTGGCGTGTTCGACTACTGGCATAGGACGGTATGAGAAAATCCTGGCGTTGAAATCTTTGGCTACTTTTTGGCTATTGTCAGTTGAGTGCATGTCAATGACAATGATTTCATCAGCAAGATCTGAAATGGATTTGAGACATTTTTGAAGGGCTTTGCCTTCGTTTCGAGTGTTAACAATGACAGAAATTAGGGGCTTTTTTGCTGGCATGGTTGTATTTTATCACCTTTGAACTTGATAAACTCGCGATTGGCCATTGTCGTAAATTTTTTCAATTTGGAGGTCTTGGGGAGAAAATGGCAGTTTTTGGTCATTTACTAAATAAATGTATGAAATTTGATTGTTTATCAAAAGCCCTCTGGCAGTAAAAAGATTTTTATCAGCAAAAAAATTGGTTAGCTGTTGACGACGAACTTGCCAATCGTAACCAGTGATATTTAGGTTCATTTCGTCTTCAAGGAAGGTAGTTTTCTGGCTAAGAGCTGAGACATAGGCAGTGGTTTCATAAAGATATAGTGGCAGAGGGGTGGGGAGGTCGGCTTTTTGGTGTTGGTCATAAGGATAGGTGAGAACGGTGCCGTCGGGTTGATCTTTGAGAAAGTCGAGAGCCTGAAGCTGGTAATGGGGAACAGAGGCGGGTGGGGGTGAACCAAAATAGTCTTTTAAGGTGGCAAAACTGCCAAAACAGGCGATAGGGATGATGATTAGACTGAAGAGTTTGGATTTTTGACGGGTAATGAATTGGGCTAGATAAAAGTTAGCAAAGAAGAGGAAATAATAAAAAAATTGGATAGTGTTCCAGGCGGTACCTTTCTGAACAAAGAGAGTGGGAATGAGAAGGGCAAAAAACATCAAAGGCAGGATAAACTGATCGATTGGTTTAATTTTTTTATGTCTGATTTTTTGATAAATTGTTTTTAGCCCTAAAATCCTGATGCCCATATTGCCGATGAGAAAAATGAGAAAAAGGGCCAGTTCGAGGGCTAGGTAGAAAGGGAGTTTGTAGCTGAACAGTTGAGTGCTGAGGTTGTGGCGAAGGGTGGCAATTTTGGGTAAATAGAATTTGTCGATGGAATCGATTAGAGAGTGAACAAACCAGAAAGGCTGGTATTCTAATAATGAAGGAGCGGAAGACAAGCCTAGTAGAAGAGCAATAATAAGTGATGAAATAGCCATGGTAAGAGGTAAGATTAAATCAAAGTTGGTGGCTGATTTTTTTAATTTTTTGATTAGGTAATAAAATGAGAAGGCTAAACCGGTAAGAATGCCGGCATAGATTTTGACCCCGGTTAAAAGAGAGAAAAATAGACCAAGGGCGACGGCGGATGAGGCTTGGTGGCGCCGATGATGTTTTAGCCAAAAGTTGAGCCCAATAAGAAGAATGACTAAAGATAAGGCATAAGGCGGATTAATCAGAGTGGAGGCAGATTGCATTGACCAAAAGAGTGATTCACCGCCGATCTGCTGGTCTTTTATTAGGGTGACTAGCCAACCAAAAGAACCAGCAAAAAAGTTTAGGATGATAAAAGTGGCAGCGGTTTTTGGGGGAGTTTTGACAGTTTTAGCTAATCGGTATGAAAAAAGACCAATTAGTAAGGCAATAAGCGGCGGTAGGATGCGAAAGTAAACATCAAGAGATGAAAGACCGGTTAATTTTGAAAGGAGAGCGGCAAAAAGGTCAAAACCCCAATGGTAATTGCTTAATTTGGTGCCGGAAAAGACAGGATTTAATGGTGGTATAGCTTTTTTGATTTGATTTATGACAGATAGGTGCCAGATAGCATCGTGGCCGTTGGGTCCCCAGAAACCAAGGCCATAAGAGTATCGAAGGCCGCTTCTGAACATAGTGGTGGAAAGGAGAAGGGAGCCAAGTAAGATGAGCCATTTTATTTTTGGAGGAATTTTTAGACTGAAAATAGTTATTAAAAAGACAAGTATTAGGAGGGCAACAATCATGATCTGAGATTTTTCAGTTGATCAATAAACCAGCTGATTTGAGGACGAGAAAAGAGAAGGTGATAGATTGAATATAGTAAAAAGCCAGTAGTAATTTTTAGGGGAAGTAGCCAGGAAGGGGAAAGGGACAGAGAATTTAGGGAGATAATGGCGGTGGCCATAATGATGGTGGCTAAAAGGGGGCTACTAATGGTTTTAAAAATATTGACGGAAAATACTTTTCCGGCAGTCACCCAGACAATTATAGAAGTGGAGCCGACAATGAGGACGGCCCAGGAGGTACCAATAAGACCATATTTTGAACTTAGATAAGGGTAAAAAATCCAAGTAAGAACTGTCCACATGATCATGAATTTGGTGGTAATGGTAATTTTGCCAATAGCATTGAAAGCATTGGTTAGGGGGGTGGTAACGGCGGCTAGGGCGGCTGAGGCGGCATAGAAATAAAGAGGGGTAATGGCAGGAAGCCATTTGTCATATTTGGGGATGAGATTGATTAGATCGGGGGCAACTAAGGCAATGCCGGTTAAAGCCGGAAAGGTTAAGAGGGCAACAAAAAAGGTGCTGCGTTCAATTGAATTTTTAAGAATCTTTTTATGGCCCTGGAGACGGGAGAAAGTAGGAAAAGTAACTTTAATAACGGCATCCATTAAGCTTAAGGGAATACGAGAGGCTTTTTGGGCCCAGGAAAGAATACCAAAAGAAGAACGACCAAGAATACCAGCTACCAGAAGGTTAGATAATTTGTCTTTGGCCAGAGATATAAAGGAGTTGAGTTGAAAAGGAATGCCGAATTTGAAAAGTTTTTTGGCGGCGGGTAGAGAAAAAGAAAAGCCAACGTGCCAGGGAGAAAAACGATACATAATTATTAATCCTAAAAGGCTGCGGCCGAAAGTGGCAAAGGCATAGGAATAGGCACCGAAACCCAAAAGGGCAAAGACGACGGCAATGACATAAAAAGAAACGTTTTCCAGTATGTCTATATAAGAGATGAGCTGAAAGTTTAGTTTTCTTTCTAAGAGTATGGAGGGGATAGTTTTTAGTGAGGTGGTGATAAAAGAAAAGCATAAAGAAATGGTTATCCATAACTCTTTGGAGCCATAGTTTCGAGACAAACTGAGGCGGCGATAGAAAATGGCCAGAACGCTTAATGACAGGACAACTAAAACCTGCTGAATGGTAAAAACTGTTTGAAGTTGTTTCTTATTAATTTTTTTCTTTTGTTGGATGAGAGCAGAGGCTAGACCAATGTCGGAAAAATAGCCGAGAATACCAACTGATTCAGCTACGATGGCAAAAAGTCCAACTTCACCGGTACCCAAAAGGATACTGAGGGTAAAGAAACCAAGGGTGGATATAGCTTGGATACCCAGATTTCTAAAGGAAAGAAAGAGGATATTTTTGGTGGTAGTTTTTTTTATTTGTTGGACTTGAATTTCTTCCATAGTAGTTGATAGGACCGAACTAAAAGGTAGGTCCAGGAAAGAAGAGAGATAATATTGGAAATGTTTCTGATGGGGGTATTTCTGAGTTTGATGTAAAGTTGGTGCTGACCCTTAGACAGGTTAAGGACAATACGGCCAAGTTCCGGTTCGATAGTATGATCGATTAATGTGTGATTGTCTTTTACTTCCCAATTGGGAAAGGCCAGTAAGGGAAGGAAAATTTTACTGTTTTGTTCTAGTTTTAAATTGAAAAAGAGCCAGTCGGTGCCTTTTTTACCACCAGTAACTTGGTAGACCGAAGTGGCAGGATATATTTCGTCAATATAGTTTTTGGCCGGGCCTCTGGCGGCAATGCGAGCGGTTTTGGGTAAATAATCATAGATACCGGAAGTAATCTGGTTGGTCCAGGCTTTGCCGGAAAACTTTTGGGCGTCAGTAATGGGACCACTTTTTAGAGGATGAAAGTAGTTGAGATTAAAAATGGCTAAGAGAAGCACGAAGGTGGCCAGAAAGTGTTTGTGGAAGGGCTTACTAAGACGGGTTAAAAGATAAGGTAAAATACCGATACTAAGGGAAAAAAGAAAAACGGTGTGGTTGAGAAAACGCCAAGGGAATTGAGTTTTTTGAATAATGGGAAATAATTTCCAGATGAAGACGGCCCGTTGATGAGTCATAAAAGCGGCAAAAAAACCAAGCAATGCCAAAAGGCAGGCCAGGGTGACTTTTTTATTAAGTTTGATTTTTTTGATCTTAGAGTAGAGACAATAAAGAATGGTGACAGTCGGGATAAACCAATGAAGATAGCCGATCTGAAATGACATTTGATCTTCCTGGCCCCAAACTGAGGCGCCGTCGCCCCAAAATCGACTGAGAAATAATTGATTTATGCTGGTAAAGTGGACACTGAAGTGATAGTAATTTTTGAACATGCTTTCCAGCTGAACGAATTTGGTTTCAAAAATAACCGGCAGGGTGTAAAAAGCAGCTAAGCCAAGAGAGAGAAGACCAGCCAGAATGCTGGGGAGAATTTTTTTAAGACCAAGGTTTATAAATTGACTTTTTTTGAATTTGTTATTTTTAAATAGATGATAAATAATCCAAACTAAAAGTATAGGACTGAAAGTGAAGGCCATAGGATTGTGGGAAAGTAATAGGCCGGTAAAAGATAAAGCAAGACCGAAAATATTGGTAATTTTTGGTTTTTCGATTAGCTTTTTACTAAAGTAAAAAATGAAAGGGAAAAAGACGGCAGCCCAGGCTTCATTCATGGCTCCCCTAATATAGACATTAACAGCATGGTAAGGGGCGTAGGTATAGAAAAGTGAGGAGATAAGGCCGCCAAGGGGGCCAAAAACAGAGGCAGCTAAAAGATACATACCAAGGGCGGAGAAAACAAATTGGCTGATGGCGGTTAGTTTGACAGTGTTAACAAAGGTTGAACCGAAGGTTCTGAATAGTTGGCCGACAAGGTAAGGCATGGAAGGGTAAAAGTTAAAAAGCGGGTAGCCATAACCGTAACCCAAGTCCGGAGACCAACGACAAGGGATTTGACCATCTTGAATGCATTTTTCTAATTCCAATTGACGGATCATCTGCATGTCGTCGTGCATGTTGAAGTAACCGGGTTTAAGGAGGAAGAAGAAAGCAGGGATAGTTAGAAGAAGGGTAACAAGGAGCCAAAAGTATTTTTTGTTCTTTAGTTGAATCATTGTTACATTCTATCGAAGTTTGTCTAATTGATAAAATGTTAAGTTGGAAGTAAGTGTTTCTTTTTGAGAAATAATGAATGGTTTAAAAGAATCAATTTCCCAAACGGTTTCTTGTTCTATCGGTCTATTTGAAGGCGCAATCAGAAAAATTGTATCAGCCCACGGGTGTTGGTCAGCCGGCAGTGGAAGGTGATTATTAATTGTAAGTAGGAATCTAAGATCGTAAGCCCGGGTATCTCCGCGAAAAGTAGTGGCAATGTTAAAATTTGTTGGATTTTGGTCCACTATCTTTTGAACAATTTGTTTTTGCAACTGATAATTCCATTGGGGATAGTTGTCAAGAGGAGAGGCCGTCGTGGGACCAAACAGCTGAACTATATTAATGACTAAAAAGGAGAAGATTATGGGTTTTTGATAGACTGATTTCTTTCTAATTAACAAACCGAGGAGATAGATGGTGATAATAAGAAGGGGGAAAGTGAAGTAATGCAAGTTGAGGGAAGAATTGTTGGCTTGGGTTAGAGCTAAAAACATGGTTTTGCTGTTATAAAAAGAGTTACGAATCTCAAAGATAAAAAATAGAAGATTTCCGATAATAAAACCGGTAAAAATGGGAAATATTTTTCTGACAAGTGAAATTTTACCCTTTTGGATTAAGAGGGGGATGAAAAGAGCAAACCAGATTATGGCAGTATAGTGAAAACTGAAAGCCATCCCCCAAAAGAAAGCAGAAGCGAATAAATAAGTAGATCTAATGTTCTTTTTGTATTCGTCTAGAAAGTAAATGAAAAAGATTGCGCTAGGAATAAGTAGGTGGGGGTTCCAAATAAAACGGCTATGAGTAATTAAATGAGAACAGGTAGCTAAAAAAATAAAAACGGCCGAGGAAAAAAGTAAGCCGATTTTTTTATTAAGCCAGTGAACAAAAAAAAGAATGCAAAAAAAGTTAAGTAAAATTAATGAAACAGTAATGGCCAAAGGGTTCCATTGGTTGATAATTCCTAAAATTGCCAAAATGTAGTAATAATTGGCTCCAAAAAATGCATTGCGTTGTTGATATTTTTTTGAAGTAGTAGGTCCGAGTAGACGAAGTTTTTTGTCAACGACCATCTGGCGTGTTTCGAGAAGGTGAATACCTTGATCCATGGAAAAATTCATTTTTTGGGATAATTGGGACAGACGAAGAACAAGAAAGAGAATCGAGATGACAGTAAAAACAAAAAGTGACTTTTTTGAAATCATGAAAACTAAAGCTGAAAAAGTAAGAGTTGGTCACCGTCAGGTTTAGGATATTTTTTGAATAGGCTAATATCGGTTTGGTCAATGATACTTAAACGGGATTGATTGATAAGTAAATATACCTCGTCTCCGTGATTTTTGGCGTTAATTAACTGGTCGGGGGTGGAGGTAAAGCCTAAGCCTTGGCCGATGATGGTAAGTTGGGGGATGGAATCGGTGTAAATCTGAAGACCATCGGGGAGAGTGCCAAAACTACCTTCGGTGCCAACAATGACATTGGCGACCTTGGCTCTGGCTTTAAAATAATCGGCGGCTTGTTTGATCCCCCATCCCGATGTCCATTCCTTGGTATAACCGGATTCGGTGGCAGGTAATTTTTGATCAAATGGTTTTAGTGAAATATTTTTCATCCAAATAATGTTGGGGATAAAAAGAAGTAAGAGAAGGTATTTGAAGCGAATGAAGTGATTTAGACCGAGGGCCAGAAGGATGATTAAAAAAGGAGTGGTAGAAAGAATGTAACGGGCGGTAAAAACTTTGGCTAGAGAGGCGGTGGCAATAAGAGGTAAAAGCCACCAAGAGAGAAGAATTAGGTGGGTTTTTTTTAGCTTATTATTTTTTAATTTAAGCATGAGTCCGATAACGGCAGGGATGAGAACTAGCCAGTGAATATATTTTTGGTAAATGGTGGAAATGGCACTAAGGTGAGGCACGAGGGGATCAAGAGGTTTTTGAAGGATGGTAACCAGGGGCCAAACATAGTCTTTATTTCTTGAGGCGATCATGTGAAACTGGGGTCCAAGACGAAGAATGTTATAGATAAAAAAAGCGATTATGGTTGAAATGAGGGGAAAAATTAGGGTTTTGGGATGACGATAATTTACAAAAAGGAAAGTGACAAAAGAAAGGGCGAGATAGTAGATGGCCGGAGATTTAGTCAACCAGGCTAGACCGAGGACAGAACCAAGGATGATAGCAAGATCAAGACGGGGAAACTTGGTTAAAAGAAGGCATAAGGGGAAAGATAAAAGAGTTAGACTGGAGAGAAGGTTGTCGGGTAGGGCCAGGCGGTCAAAAAAGAAAGTGAAGGGTAGTAAAAGATAGATAAGGCAAGCGATTAGACCAATGGGTGTTTTTTTTTGGATGGATGAAAATATAAATTTTTTTATATCCTTACCAGATTGATTAAAGTTGGCCACAAAACAACTGGCAACAAAAAGAGTAAGTAGACTTATCCAGCCAGAGACGACTGATATTAAACGGCCGGCAACAAGAGGGTCTTTGAGAAATTTGATGGGGCCAAAGGCTAACAGCCACATAAAAAGTGGCTGTTTACCGTCAGTTAAGGGGATAAACCTTAGAGTTTCTACATTTCTGATTATTTGGGACCAGCGGATATAAATGGCTTCATCGGCAAAAACAGGGATAGAGGTAAGATTTTGAAGGCGGCTGATAAAATAGAGAAGAGACAGAAGGGATAAATAAAGAATGGTGGTGATGGTATTATTTTTTTGCTTGATCATAGAAACCCTTAAGATGGTTGATTTTAACCCTAAGAATTTCTTCGGCCATTTGCCGGGATTCTTTTTTGAAACGGGCAGTGTTGTCCCCTTTAGTGGTAGATATATCTTCGTCTTGCCAGTTAACCTCGACTTCCTTTACTTTATAGCCCCAAAGTTGAGCCATAAAAAGAAGTTCGACGTCAAAAGCGGAAACCCGCCAACCAGTGGCAGTAGTTTGTTTGAAGAACTGAAGGTTGGGAAAAAGATGACGGGCAACTTTGGTTTTAAAAGCTTTAAAACCACATTGGGTGTCGTTAATATCTGACAACAAGATAAGTTTCCTAATAACTAAAAATATTTTTGACATTAGTTTTCTGACAAGGCTAAAGCCGTGCCTGGTGGAGCCGCGGGAGCCAATGACAACATCGAAATTATTGTCAAAATGAGGTAATAATTTATTGATTTCTTTTAGGGGGGTGGATTGATCCATATCGGTAAAAAGAACTAAGGAGTATTTGGCAGCCTTAATACCTGCCCAAACTGCTGACGGTTTGCCGCCATGAGGTAGGTTTAGAACCCGAAAAATTTTGTGTTTTTTAGCAAAATTTTGGCAAAGTTTGAGACTGGAGTCGGTGGATTCGTCATTACAAATTAAAACCTCCCAAGTAAACTTTTGTTTTTGCAGAAATTTGTTGACTTGATCTAGAACACCTCGCTTGAGATTATCTTCTTCGTTATAGCAGGGAATAACAATACTAATTTTTTGTTTAGTTTTCTTCATATATTCTTTGTCTTTGTTGAACAACTACACCGCCAAATTTGGTTTCTGAAACTATTGTCTCAGTTGGAATTTTGGATTGCAACCAATCTTCTAATCTCTTGGGATGGGGTATGTCTACTTCGTGAAGACTGTAAATTAAATCAACAGCCTGGGAAACTGGCAAGTTGCATTGATCTTTCCTGGTATACCAGTCGAAAAGATAGTCATAGGTATGAGTAATGACTGGGGGAACATAAACGCTAAGGTTGTATGGTTGATCCAAGGTGTCTTTACAAATTATTTCAACAGCTTGTTTTTGATTACCAAGGCTAATGTGCTGGGGACCATCGACACCAGCTATAAGATAGTATCGAAGGAAAGAGAAATTACCTAAAGCAAAGGGAACAAGAATAAGAAGAGACATGCCAAGATAAAATATTTTTGATTTAAAAATAGAAACCGATAGAGCGATTATGATAAAAAAGGCAGGGAAAAATCCGGTTAAGTAATAATCATAAAGTTGTCCGTAGTTACCAGTAAAAAAGAGCAGTAAAAATAAGGGAAAGAAAAACCAGATGAGAACAATTTGAATTAGTTTGTGGTGACGATGTTTTATTATCAAAAAGATTACAGTAATGGTTAAAATTATTAAGAATATGGTCGATTTTTGAGTGACATTGGTGTCAAGCTTAGAAAAGAGAATATGGTAATAGCGCTCAAATCTAGTTTTTAAGAAATAAAAATCGGGAATGGCCCAACTTTTACCGGTATCGCTGTTAATGTCACCGCTAAGAAATTTTATAAAATTTTTGCTAACTAAAAATTTGTTTTTAATTTCAAAGGCTATTTGGGGTAAAAGCAAGACAAGGAAAGCTATCAAACTTTTTAACCAAATTTTGGGTTTGGTTTTTTTGACTGTTGATTTATTTAGCAGGATTAATGAAATGATAACGGGAAAGAAAAAGATGGCCGAGGCGGCTTCTAATTGAAGTGAGACACCTAATAGAAAGGTGACGGCTGGCCAATATGAAGACTTTTTGTCCTGAAAGATTTTTTGCAGACAAAAAATAATGGCAAAAACAAAAAAGGCTAAAGGGGAAGGATTGGAAAACCAGCGACTGGATCGAACTATGTAATAGCTAAACGCCCAAAGAAAAGCTCCTAAATAAGCACTCCTTTTATTAAAACGACGAAGAATGAAGAATATTAGAGGAATACTAAGACTTTCGATGAAGCTGATAAAGCAAGCGGCAATGGCAGGATTACCACCGGAAAGGAAATAGCCAGGAGTAATTAGATAGTACCAAAATGGTCCTAAAAATAGACCCTCAATGCCGGTGGTAGGACCAATGGCTGGGAAATTATTACCAGCGATAATTTGATAGGCCATTTTGGCATCCCGACCTTGATCAAAGAAGAAACCAAGAAGATATGATTGACGATAAAACCTAACAAAGAGACCACCGGCCCAAATTAGAATAATGGGTAGGTTATTTTTGATATCGTTTTTTATGGTTTTAAGAGTCACCTTGAGTGTGAAGTAGTCGGTAAATTTTAATATCATTTATTTGCCATTCTTGATCAATTTTTGCCCAACCGAAGGCTGCAATTGCCCATTCTGGATGATTTATAGGATAACAGTCGATGTCGGGATGGGGTTCGCAAATAACAAACAATTGGCTGGTAAGATTATCATCAAGGCGGTATAGGGGGGCATCTTTTTGATAAAAAATGTAGCGATATGGGGGGTCATAGTTTTGTTTGGCAAGAAGGGCGAGATTAAAATCATCACCTTGTGATTTTTCGATAATGGACTGGGTAATTTTGTCTACGGTTTTTAATTGATGGTTGGGGGGATAACGAAAGGGATTTTGGTACAAGGATATAATGACCAGAAAAGAGAAGGATAGGATGGCAAGAATACGACCGATGAGGCGGAATTTTACTAGTTTACTTAAAAATAAGCCAGCTAGTATAAAGACGGGGGGGAAAAGAAAACCAAAATAATGGTCATAAATGTGTTGTTTGTAAAGACCTAATCCAATTAGGCCGATACCATACCAAACGATCATAAGATTTAAGTAAGGCCGGGAGGCCTTTTTGGCTTTGATAAGGCGGTAGATATAAATAGCTAAGGCAATAAGTAAAACCAAACTGATATAGAGACCAAAAGTGTCGTTTTTGGCACCAAGTAGGCGGCTGGTAATTTGAGAAAAGAGAGGAAAAAGGTTGGGAATGGCCTTGTAGGCCTTAAGATTAACGGTGGTTTGACGAACGGCGAAAAATTTTATTAAAGCTTTGATGTTTTGGCCTTGGTGTTTGATATCAAAAAGGATTTGGGGCAGAAGAGAGAGGAGAAATATGCCCAGGGCTTGCAGGCTAAATTTGATAAATCTTTTTTTGTTTGTAGGTTTGTTTTTTAGCGATAAAAGATGAATTAGCCAGTAAAAACCGGTTACGGGTAAGAGTAATAATCCCAGATAGTGGGAATTTATAATCATAATGTAGGCCAAGGAGGTATATAACAGGTATTGGTAGTGGTGATCGAATATGGCTTTGGTAAAAAAATAGATAAAAAGGAGGGCAAAAAAGGGCATAATATTGGGATTCCAGGAAAAATTGGCATATTTTATGACTATCGGAGAGAGGGTGTAGAGAAGGGCAGCAAACAAGGCGGTGTTGGTGTCAAACCAGTGACGACTGAGAATATAGATCAGGGCAACAGTGGCAACACTTAAAAGAGCCACAAAGATAGCGGGGCCAACAGGGTTAAAATTGGCCAGAAACAGAAAGGGGGCGATGAGGTAGTAATAGTAGGGGCCCAGATACATATTGCCGATACTGGTTTGGGGACCAATAAAAAAGAGGTTGCCGTTTTTGAGAAAATCTCTGACGATGACAACATCGCGGCCTTGGTCACCTAAGAATTCCATGTAGCCACTAATTTGATATAGCCTTAAAAAGGCGGCCAAAAAAAGAATGGCAGTCAGAAGAGGGTATTTTTTGACCAGCTTTATCACCGTTTTAGGTTAATTTTATACCAAAGACGAAATAGGTCCTTAAAACCAGCTAAAATGACATTTATCTTGGCACCGGTAGCTTCACCCTCCAGGCGGCTGAAGTGAGAAACTCCCTGTTCGACGATCTTAAATCCGGCCTTTTTAGCCTTAATTAGGAATTCAGAGGAGATAAAAGGGCCACGTTCGGCCTCTAGCTGGGGAATGGTGTCAATAACCAATTTTTTTACTAGCTTGAAACCACAGTCAATGTCTTTGACTTTGAGGCCAAAAAGGGTAAAAACTGCCAATTGCCATAGTTTAGAGCCCCAAATACGATAAAAAGGCACTTTTCGACCCAAATAGTAGCCTATAACCAGATCAGCTTGGGTTTGTTTTTGACGATCAATAAGCTTTTTAATATCGTTAAAGTCGAATTGGCCATCGGCATCGGTGAAAACGATCCATTGGTAGCGACTATTATAGAAACCACTTTTGAAGGCAGCACCATAGCCACGATTGGGATGGTGGGTGAGTATTTTGATGTTTTTGGGGTGGGTTTTTTGGATTCTTTTGGCTACTTTTTCGGTTTGGTCGGTTGACCCATCATTTACGATGATTATTTCCCATTTATCGGTGATTTTTTTGATTATCGGTAGAGCCTTGTTAATGGTATTTTCAATATTCTTTTCTTCGTTGTAGCAGGGAAAAAAGACAGATAACTCCTTTAATAGGGTTTTTGGCATAATCGAGTATAGCAATTTTTGTTAATTGGTGTCCGAAAGATAAACTATTGACAAATGATGATTTTGGGTTATAATGTCCTGTAATCTTAGTTATTAACATATATAGGTGGAATTAAAAAATAGTCTAAAATCAATTGTTTTATCCGCGGCACTAATGGGATCTTTAGTGATGGTTAGTCCGGTAGCGGCCCAATATTATGGCCAAAATGGAGAGTCCCGCCAATTGGTAGTTGACAAAAAGATTAAAGCTGTTCCTGAAACTGGGTATTATGATAATATCGACAAATCTGTTAAGGTATTTTACGAAAATGATGTGGTAGAGTTTTCTGTTTTGATTAAAAATAGTGGTGATCAAGCCCTAGAAGAGATTAAAGTGGTTGATGAGTTGCCGGCTGGTTTAAGCTTACTATTTTATCCCGGTGATTACGATAAAGATACTAATGCTCTTGGTTGGTTAGTGGAAAAATTAGATGCCGGGGAATCTGCGACTTACCTAATTCAGGCTAGAATTAGTGGGACGACTGCTTCTGAATTTGATCAAACCAGTCAGATGACCAACAAGGTTGAAGCTTGGGCTGATGATGTGGCTGATAGTGATACTGCCTCTTATTTTGTGGGGGGTAAATCTGTGCCTGAAACCGGTGATACAAGTTTGATGGTAAAGACTTTACTGGTGGCCATGACTGTCGGTGTAGGTACAGTTTTGAGAAAGTTTGCCAGAGGCTATTAAGAGTCGGTTGGAAATTTATTGCATATGAAGATAGAGAGTCATTTTACCATCGGGATGGAAGAGTTTGACGTGGTTGCCTAGGCTAGATTTGGTATTTCTGAAAAAATAGGCTACTCCTTCGTTGATGGCCGTGATGGTTTTGTTGGGTGAAATTAGGTCGATACCATGATGGAAACGGTCGCTATAAAGGTATGAATATTGAGTGTGTCCCCTATTTTGAGTAATGCTAATGGGGTCGTTCATGGGCCAACGGTGTTGGCTGATGTAGGGTCTGGGATCAAGATCATTGGTGTAGGACCAGGAAGTTAGTTGAGAAGCTGAGAGTTGATAAAGACCAAAATGGAGATGGTCTCCAAAGGAGTAACCGGTATTACCCATTAGACCAATAGCTTCGCCTTTGGCAACTTTACGACTACCAACTAGTTTGGCTGACAGAAGGGCTTGGAGTTCGGATTCAGCGGCTTGTTTTAATTGTTGGTAACGGACTTCGTCATTTTTGGTAACAGTTAATAGATTTGATTTGTCCAGTTTTTGTTGAGCCAGGTTATTTTTGTAGTGATCTAATTGAGTTTGGAGTTGTTCTAGTTCTTTTTGCTTTTGAGCTTTTTGGGTTTTTTGGCGGTCAAAGTTGGTTCTGATGGTTTCCATGGAAAGGAGGGTGTCACGGCTGTGTTTTTGAACTGTTATCAGGTATTTTTGTTGTTGGAGAAAATCATTAAAGCCGCCTGAAATGAGAGAGAAGACCGGTGATATTCTTTTTTGAAGTTTGTAACTTTGGGTAATTTGCTGGATGAAGGCCTGGGAAAGGAGATTGAGGTCGATATCAAGGTGGTTAATTTTTACGGAGAGGGTGCTGATTTCTTGTTTGAGGGTTTTGATGGAATTTTCGGTTTGGGCGATTTGAAGAAGGGTAAGTTCGTTTTGGGTATCGATATAAATAATTTCGTTTTTAAGAGTTTTTTGGGCTTTACCTAGTTGAATGATTTTTTGGGTATATTCTTCAATTTTGTCTTGGAGACCAAGGATATTTTGGCTGATAAGACCTTGAGGGTTTAAAAGGAGAAGTAAGGTGAAGAAACTGAAAACCAGGAAGAAAAATCGCTTACGATTCATTAATACTTTATATATCTTTTAACACCGATCCAGCTAGCCAGGTAACCGACAAAGGTGCCAAAGATTATTTGAGACAAGAGAACTAAGGCATAGAAATTGACATCGGTGGCAACAAAATTGATGGGTTGGAAAAAAGCATTAATTTGCTCTTGGAAATAAAAAGTGGCGGAGAAACTGATGGCGGAACCAATAAGACTACCGATTAAACCGTAGAAAAAACCTTCTAAAAGAAAGGACTTTTTAACGTAGAACTTGGAGGCGCCCAAAAGTCGACTAATTCTGATTTCGTCTTTGCGATTGGTTATTTTCATGCCAATGATGATAAAGATAACAAAGAAGGCAATGAGGGCAGTGGCAGCGGCAATACTGATACCGACTTTTCTAATGATGTTGGTCCAGTTGAGCATGTTTTGGATAATGTCTTTTTGGTAGATTATTTCGTCAATTGAATCGGTTTTGGCAGAAAAGTTTTGGGCGATTTGTTGGAGGACGGCGGGGTCGGAGACAGAAACTTCAAAAGAGGCCGGCAGGATACTGGCAGTAACCATTTCGGTCAGAAGAGGGTTGTCTTTGTTTTGTTCTCTGTAAATATCTAATGCTTTTTCTTTGGAAATGAACTTGATTTCGCGAACGTCAGAATAGTTGACCAGTTCTTTTTGAAGACTTTCAACGGTACTTTTGTCTAAACCGTCTTTTAGGAAGATGGTGACTTCGGGTCTGGTCTCAAAGTGGGTTAAGACGGCTGAAAGACCGTTGCTCAAGATGGCAAAAGAGGAGAGGGTAAAAAAACAAGATACCATAACAAAAATGGCGGTAAGGCTTTGAAAAGGTGATCTTCTAATGTGGTGCCAGGTGGCTTTTAAGGTAGTCATTTTTTTGATTTTTTGGTTTTGGCCATTTTGCCTTCATAAAGATTAATAACTCTTTTTTTGGCCAGTGAGTCTACAATATGTTTGTCATGGGTGGCCATGATAATGGTACAGCGATGTTTTTGGTTGATATCTTGAAGGAGATTGACCAGATTTTTGGAATTTTCTTGATCAAGGTTACCGGTGGGTTCGTCGGCTAAAATGATTTCCGGTTCGATTGCCAGAGCTCGAGCTAGGGCGGCGCGTTGGAGTTCGCCGCCAGAAAGCTGAGAAGGATAAAGAAGACGACGGGTATCCAGGTTGACTTGTTTGATGACTTGATCGATCTTTGGCTGAATTTGGTCTTTGGGATAAGAGATAATGTCAAGGCTTAGGGCGATATTTTCTTCAAGCGACTTGTCAGGAATTAGTTGATAATCTTGGAAAACAACGCCGATTTTGCGTCTAATATTATCAATTTCTTTTTTGCTGGCGGTGGCAAGATCAGAACCGCTGACAGTAACTTGACCACTAGTAGGCTGCATTTGGGAAAGGATAAGTTTTAGGACGGTGGATTTACCAGCACCGGATGGACCAAATAAAAAAATAAATTCACCTGGTTTAACAGTAAAATCAATACCCTGGAGAGCATCTATTAGGCCAAAGTTTTTGTCAACATTACTAAAAACTATACTCATGTATTATTCGATAATTTTTATACTGCCGACGTCCAAAAACCAGCCGGCTTTTCGGGAATCGTTGGTTTCACCTTTGATTTCCACTTTACGACCAACAAACATATCAAGGTCAAGAATTGATGAAGTTAGGGCGGCTTTTTGATCATTACCTCCCGGTCGAATTAAGGTATGGGTACCTTCACCGTTAACACCGCCATCTTCGATGACTCCGGTGGCAGAATCTTTAAAGCTGCCATCAGCATTGCCAAAGACTTGGCCAACTTTCAGTTGGTCGGCGTTACTGATTTTGTCGGCAGAAAGAGGTTGGGCTTTGCCGCTAGTGAAGAGAGGAGATCTGGTACCGCCTGATTGACTGGGGAAAAAACGAGATAGCCAGAAACCGGAGGCAATGCCAAGGGTAAGAACAATGGCGATGGTGGAAATGAGAATAGTTTTTTGATTTGGGGATGAGGGCAAGGCTTGTTTTAGGTTAGGAATGTCCATAAAAATGTTAAAGACTAATACATTTCCAGTATAGCAGAGAATTGAAAAGGGAGAAAATAAAACAATCCACAAAACTAAGAACACGGGGGCGAGGGGAGGGGGCGGGGCTGAAGGCCCCCGCCTCTTCGGTTCTGTAGCGGTTCGCAGAGGATTTTTTTGTTCATTCTCCTCCTATCTGTCTCTTCCACCAACGGTTCAACGCCGCACGATGGAATGAGACCATCGCTATCACAAGAAATAAAATCACAGACCCCATTACAAGTGACCCGATTGTTTGTGCTTGCGCTTCGCTCATGATGACTGTTCCTCCTTTTCTGTTGTCGGTGGCAATTGACGCCCGGCAACGAATGTGGCGACGATGCCCCCCAAAAACGCCCAGAGTGCGACTTCCGGGAATCCTAGCAACAGGCTGCCCACGGTCGCTAAGATCGTGGTGATGATGAGGATTATGACGATGTTTCGACTCTTTTCGTTCATTCTTTCTCTTCCTCTTTCTTGTGTCTATGAGTTCTCCTTTCTAAACACCAGATGATATTCAAAAAGGAGAACTCTCGTTTTGTGGATTGTCAAAGAGAGAGTGGTTTTGGGTAACGCAATGTTATCTAAACCACAATGAGCTAGATTATAACTCTTTTCGAGCTAAAATGTAGAGATTATCACGACGACTAGGGAAAATGAGCATAAAAATGAAGTTTAAAAGTTTGACGGTTTTGAGGATTAAGGGATCAGTTTGGTTTTTTTGACGAAAAGGTGAGTAAGAAATGAAATGATGACTTTTGACTACTTTAAAGCCGGCGGATGTTAGAAGGTGGATTAGTTCTTTTTGAGTATATTCCCGGTTATGACGATGGTATGATAATTGTTTGAGTTGGTCGAGGGAAAAGTAGATGTTTCTTTTAAAAAGTAATGAAAAAAGATTTTGCGACCTTAGAACATTGGGGGTAGTGAGGATGAGAAATCCTTGGGGTTTTATAATTTTTTTAATTTGAGTGAAAATAACTTGGGGATGGATAGTTAGGTGTTCTAGTATCTCGGTAAAAAGAACCAGGTCGAAAGTCCCCTCTTGGTAGGGTAATTTTGTTTTTTCGATATTTAAAGTTTTTATTTGAGGAAGTTTAACTAATTCGTGCGGAGAGGCGATGCCAAAAGTATTAAAGCCGGATAATTTTAAGGCTTTAAAAAGATGGGGAGGATAGACGCCAATGTCGAGAACTTTGGATTTTACTGGTAAGTTTAGTTGCTTGATCTGATTTAGGAGGTGGCGGTAACGATTGATGTGGATGTCAAAATAATTATTTTCTTGAGGATCTTTGATATCTTTTTTGACCTGATTGAGGATGGTCATAGGGAGTCGGCCACAAACTGCTGAAGAGATTGATATCCTTGGTCTTGGGGAAGGAAGACCCATTGTTTTTGGTAGAGGTAGCCGGGGTAATAGAGAATGTCGGTTTGGGGATCTTCTCCAGTAGGAATGTTTGTTTTTTTGATATTAAGATTTAATATTTTTTGTTTGAGAAGAAAAAGTAAGCTGTAGATATGCTGGTCAGTAATGTTGCTTTGAAGGTTTTGGTGAAAAAAGTTGTAGAGTTTGATGAGGTTGTCGGGTTGACTGATGAAGGATCTTGACTTGATTTTGTTGCTGATGGCTTCAATTAGAATAAGTTGTCTTTCTATGCGGCCGATGTCGGTGCCGCCAGTTGATGAGGTGGGGGCATTTTTGCGGGAACGAACAAAATGAGAGACGTTGGACTTATCGAGATGGTTTAGCCCCGAGTCGAAGTTGATAGTGATATAGGTGGGAATGTAAGGGGAGGGGTTTTTGATGTATTCGGGATTGGGAAATTGAGTGTCGATAAAACCGTTTTCCAGATTAACATCAACACCTCCGATTAGGGTAACAAAGTCGATTAGATCTTGAGTAGCAAGGATGATGGTGTGATCGATTTTTTGGTCTAAAAGTTTGGAAAAATTGTCTTGGATATAGTCGAATTGATCGGATTCTTGTTTAAGAGAGTAGGAGTAAATTTGATTAATTTTAGTAGCTAAAGGGTAAAACCAGAGATCGCGAGGGAGTGGAATTAAGGTTAGATGAGAGAGCTTAGGATTAAGAGAGGCAAAGATGATGGTGTCGGTGGCGGTGCTTTTTTCTAATTGGTCATCTCTGGGGTCAAGCCCTAGGATGAGAAAATTGATGGTTGACTGATTAAGGTAGCTATTATTTTGATAGGCCGAGTAAATATTTTTGACTAATTGGTCACCGCTTTGGTTAGTGCGGGAAGAGACATAAGAGAGGCAATAGTTTAGAGCGACAAAGAGAGTAGCAGTGAGAGTGATAATGGTAAGAAGACAGACGAGACAGATTTTGACAGTTTTGGGCATTGTTATAGTTTTAACTCAGCTTGGATAAAGGGGTCAAGGTCACCATCTAAAACGGCAGTGGTTTTTGATGTTTGATAAAGGCTACGAAGGTCTTTGACCATTTTGTAGGGATGAAGGACATAGGATCTGATTTGATGACCCCAAGAGGCGTTAACATGGTCACCTTTAATATTTTTTTGCTGCTGTTGTTGTTTTTGGTTTTCTATGGCCCAAAGTTTTGAAGTGAGCATTTCCATGGCCAGCTCCCGGTTTTGCTGTTGAGAGCGTTGGGACTGACAGGAGACAGTGATGCCGCTGGGGCGGTGAGTAAGGCGGACAGCGGTGGAAACTTTGTTGACATTTTGACCACCGGCGCCGCCGGCGCGAAAGGCATTAAACTCAATATCTTCTGGTTTGATGATAATTTCGGTCTGATTGGCTAAAACAGGGATGACTTCGACCTTAGCAAAAGAGGTTTGACGGAGATGGTCGGCGTTAAAGGGTGAAAGTCGAACTAAACGATGGGTGCCGGACTCTCGACGAAGGTAGCCGTAGGCTAAGGGTTGCTTGACTTTGAAATAAACTGACTTGATGCCGGCTTCTTCTCCGGGTTGAATATCAAGAATATCGAATTTCCAATGTTTTTTTTCAAAATATTTGATATACATTCTTTGGAGCATGGAGGCCCAATCCATGGCCTCGGTGCCACCCTGGCCAGAGTGGATGGAAAGAATGGCAAAGTTGTTATCGTATTTGCCGGAAAGATAAGTTTGGATTTTTAGCTTTGATAAGGCAGAGTCAATTTTTTCGAGGGAGTGTTTTAGCTCTTTTTCTAAAGATGGGTCCGACTGACTTATGAGAAGCTCTTTAAACTCTTGGGCGTCTGTGATGTGGTTTCCTAATTGTTCAATGGTTTGGATATTTTTTTCGAATTGAGAGATTTGAGTGGATACGGTTTTGGCTTTCTGAGGATTATTCCAAAATTGGGGATGTTGTTGCTGTTTAAGAAGATCAGAAAGTAGTTTTTTTTGATGGCTATAATTAAGTTTTTTTTTGATGTCTGATAATTGTTGGTCAAGTTTTTTGAGATTAGGCATGTTTTTATTAATTATTGTCGATGTTTTCCATTAAACCTTCATAAACATTTTGAATAGTGTCTTTTTTTAGTTGATTAATTTGACGATCGGGGAAACCGTTAAGTTGATCGGTAAGCTCGGTATATTTTTCTTGAATGTAGATTATAACAGCTGATTGGTCTATATGTTCGATTTGCTGACGACTGTTTTCTGGAAGGGAATTATAGAGGTTATCAAAAATAGACTTAAGCTGGGGGGTATTTGAGGCGTCAATTTCTTCTCCTAAAACGGTGGGGTCAAATAGCTTTTCTTCTTTCTGGAGATTTTGGGAGAAATAGGAGAAAGAAAGATAAATTATAAGTAAAAAGATTATTAGTCGAATGATGGTTTTTGATCCGACATTTTTTGAGATTTTTACTTCTTCCTGGGGCATAGATTTATTTTATCATTTAAAGAAAAAATTCCACAAAATCCAGGTTAACAAAAAGAAGGGTTAGTATCAATTACTTGGTTTGGGTGGTGACTGAGGTCATTTTATCCCCTACTCTGATTTGATCGACTACTTCGATGCCATAAATGACTTCGCCAAAATTGACATATTCATTGGTTAGAGGCTGACAACTAAGATCGGCTAGGCAGATATAAAATTGGGAGTCATTACTTTCAGCCTTGACGGGACCGCGAGCCAGACCGACCGATCCTCTTTTGAAAGGGACATTGTTGATTTCGGATTCAATGGTGCCACCGCCGGTACCATTACCCAAAGGATCGCCGCCCTGGATAACGAAGCCCGGTTCAACCCGATGAAAGGTAAGGCCGTCGTAGAAACCAGAAGTAACTTTGTTTAAGAAATTTTTGACAGTGTTGGGAGCCTTGTCGGAATATAGTTTTATGACGATTTGACCTTTGGCGGTGTTGATAGCAACTAAAGAGTCGAGGGAAGGAGCAGCATTTGTGTCTGATTTATTGGTGGCTCGGTCTTCTACTAAAGGTAGTTGGTCAGCCAGATTGTCAGCATCTTGGTTTTGGGAGGTATGGGAACAGGCAGAAAGGGCAAAAAGGCTTAGGGCAAGCGCGAGAACGATAAAGACGTTTTTTGTTATCATGGGCCTATTTTACCAGAAGCAAAATTTTTTTGGCGCCGGTTTGAATATCTTGTTTGCGACCAGAGTCAGGAAAGTCATGGATGCTGGCCATTAGGAGTTGATATGAGTATTTGAAATAGGCACCGTGACGAGTACCAACATCATGAACGGTGAATTTAGATGTTCTATCGTCGTAGCCAAGAATTACTAAGTTGTGATAGTAAGGGCCACCATCGTTAAAGTGGCGGTTTTCGGCGAAAAGTTGTTTGCCGTTGGCGGGAATAACAACAGGGATATCTTGGAGAAGATACTGTTTAATTTGGGCAATGGTGGGATTGGTTATAATTTCGGTTTTGTAATCGAGATAGTCAGAAGCGATAACGGCCATTTGGTCGATATTGACATCTTTTTGGAAACCGATTGAGGTTTGGTAATCGATCATGTCAAGAATGGCCTGTTTTACAGATTGAGTGTTGGCCGATCGGGGGCGATAATAAAAATCGACGGTAAGCAGGGCGGCTTCTTCGCAAGCATCTTGCCAGGGTTGATCCCAATTTTTTTCAGGGGCTTGTTCGATAAATGCAGTTTTGATCAGATATTTTGAAGGTAGAGGAGTGGGGGTGGATTTTTTGGGATTTTCTGGAGTTGAGGGAGAGGATGAGGTTGGATTGTTGGTGAGGGCAGCAGGTGGAGGAGAGGTGGGTGAATCTCGGGTAGTTTGGAAATATAAAAAGATGAATGGGATAGTCAGAAGGAAAGGAATAATTATTAGATATTTTTTGACCATAGGTTACTTTACCCTAAAATCTTTGCCGGGCGGGAAAGGAGTGTTATTTCCCAAGGATCATCAAAAACCATACCTTTTTGCCTAAACCATTGTCTTAAGATCCGGAGGGCCTCTACTTGTTGTTGATAAACTTTTTCTTTAGTGAATCCGAGTATTTGGCCAACTTCTTCAAGACTGCGAGGGTAATTGTCAACCAAACCTAAGCGAAGTCTGATAATTATGGCGCGCCGATTTTTGATTTTGTCGGGGCTTGACAAGGAGTTAGCGATGGCCATTTTTAGTGTTTGGCGAGATTGTTTCATGCGATCTGTCATGTGGACTGGGAGAGTAATGGTTCCTGATTGGATGACAGCTTGAAGCATTCTGCGTCTGATCCAATAAGGGGCGTGGTCTGAGAATTGAGTGCCGAGGGAGGGATCAAACTTGTTGATGGCTATAAGTAAGCCAGACTTGCCTGCTTGGATCAAGTCGACCAAAGAAAGTTGCCCTTGTAATGGTTGAGCGAAGTTAAAAATTATTTCTTGGTAGTGAGCGATAAGAGTCCCGAAGGCTTGTTGGGCAGGAAGATGATTTGGCCTATCTTTTTTGGAAACAGATTGGATGATTTCTAGAAGACGACACTGTTCTTGGGGAAGGATCAAAGGAAGAGGAGGAATTAGGTACGTTTTTTTTTACTTTCGGGGGAATCTTGAGATTCGGTGGGAGGTTCGATAAATTCTTTTAGAACGGCAATTGCTTGCAAGTCTTCTTCCTTATAGGCGAAACGCTTGGGAGCGATTGTTATTCTTTTTAATGTTCCACCCTTTATTTTATTGCTGGTGGCGGACTGTATTTTTTGTTTTTGTTCTTTACTGAGGCCGTATTGTTGAACAAACCAGGAAATGGTCATATAGCCGTCCGGGGTTTCTGGTTCTCTTGATATAGGAGAAGTTCTGGGTTTTTCTTTTTCTGGTGCTGGAGTTTTTGGTTCTGTTGTTGTAGCAGGAAGTTGTGCTCTTTCGACCATGGGAGTTTTTTGGCTGACGGTTGGTCTGGGAGAGATTTCGATTGATCGGGAAAATGGAAAAGCTATGCCTTGATTAAGAACCTGGATACTTCTAAAATGTTGTTCTATATTGGCCAGATCTTCTTCCGTTGGGTCTTGTCGTGATAGTGCAATTCCGCTTGCGGCTAATTGGTCAACTCCATGAGATGCCTCTAAAAAAACACGTTTTACGACATCGCCGGGATTAACTATTACTAAACGTTCTTCCTTTCCCATAGTGTTGATTATATTACGAAATTGGTTGTCAGTCTAGAGGGAGAAAGTGGATTACTGAAGTTGTTGCAGGATTTTTTCATCTATTTGAAGATTGCCAAGGTCAATTGATTGAAGGGTGGGTAAGATTTGATCCCAATTAATTTGGCTCATAACTTCCTCTACCCATTTGCTAATAGAACCGGTAAAATCAATTTTGGAAATTATGTAGAAAATGGCGGCGGCAATGACCAAGGTACCAAACAAAGAACCGAGGGAATGAATTTTTGATATTTTTTGACCATAAATTACTTTACCCTATAATCGCAACCGGGTTGATAGGTTCGGTCTCGTTTGTAATAAAATCATCGGGGTTTATTTCGTTTTCTTGAAGATATCGTCTAAGAATTGGGATGGCCTCTTTTTCTTGCTGGCGGATCCTTTCTCGGTTAATTCCGAGTTTTCGGCCAGCTTCTTCTAGAGTGTACATATGACCATCAACCAATCCTAATCGCAACCTAAGAATTATTATACGGCGATCTTTGACATGATTGGGACTAGCCAATGAGGTAACAATTGCTTTTTCTAGCATTCGATGTAATTGTTTCCTGTGGACGGCGGTTTCCAATGTTTCTTGGTTAGAAGAGTTGGCTAAACGGTCCATTTGACTTCCATGTGGACCGTTTTTACTTCTGAGAGGTTGATCAAGAGATGACATATTTCGACTGTTAATGGCTGCTAATGTTTGTTTAACCTGGGGAGTTGTCAGTCCGGTGTCTTGAACAATTTCTTCTACGGAAGGGGAAGGTTTGTTTGCCTCTGAGAGTCTTTTATAACATTGGTTAATTCTTCTAATATGACCAGCCGTGTTTACTGAGACATAAATAAGGCCTGCTTGTTCGCCGGCTCGATTAATTCTTTGTCTAATCCAATAGCGGGCGTATGTTGAGAATTGAGTATTGAATGAAAAGTCAAAGAGGCCGATGGCATGAAGGAGTCCTAGATTGCCTTCTTGGACCAAGTCGACTAGTGGCAGACGGTCTTGCCATTGTTGAGCCAGCCCAAAAATCATTTTTTGATAGTGGACCCGAAGGGTTTCAGTGGCTTGTTTGACGTGAGCATTACCTTTTCTATCCTTTTCAGGAACAGCGTGAATCGTTCTTAGGAGATCAAATTGTTCTGAAGCAGGAAGATTTGGATGGTTTAGGGATTGGATTACATTAAGTTCGGAATCAGTGTGGGTCTGGATGGACGGAGGAACAAAAGAGCGGAGAGATTCCTCTCTATCCATATTATTTTGATTATATTACGAAGTTGGTTGTCAGTCTAGAGAAAAACTTATTGAAGTTGCTGAAGAACCTTTTCATCTATTTGAAGATTGCCAAGGTCAATTGATTGAGGGGTTGGTAAGATTTGATCCCAATTAATTTGGCTCATAATTCCCTCTATCCACTTGCTAATAGAACCGGCAAAATCAATTTTGGAAATTATGTAGAAAATGGCGGCGGCAATGACTAGAGTGCCAAATAGAGATCCTAAGGAATGAAAAATGCCGGCAATAAAGTTATAGGCGGCAAATTTTAAGGGATTGGCAGTATAAATCATGAAACGGCTTTTGCTGAAATTTATGTTAGCTAATTTTTGATTAAGTTTGCTAAGTTCTTGAGTGAGATTTTCAGAGTTTTCCATGGTTAATTGAATTTTTAATCTGGCTGGCGATTTGTTTCATTTTATCAGCTGAAATTTTTTGGACTTGTTTTAAGTCTATACCATGTTGATGGGCGTCGTTTTTAAAACGAGGAATGATGCGGATGTGAGCGTGAGGAATTTCATAGCCAATGGTAAGATACGAAACTGAGTCAGCTTTTAGGGCTTTGATGCTGGCCAGAGTAATAATTTGGGCGGCTTGCCAGTATTTACCAAAATTAGGAAGATCATAGACCCAACGATAGTGTTTTTTGGGAATCAGAAGTGAATTGCCGGGATTACGAGGTTTGATGTCAAGAAAGCCAAGAAAGTTGTCGTCTTCATAAATTTTATGACAGGGAATTTTACCGGCAATGATTTGGCAAAATATACAGTCAGGCATGATTTATTGTAGCAAAATTTAAGGACTGCCTAAGTTGGGGTAGATGGCAGAGATGGTGTCGATAATTATTTTTTTGGCTTGAGGGAGAGATTTGTTGATAATGGCACCGGCGGCGGCTTTGTGTCCGCCACCACCCAAGACTTTGGCAATTTTGGCAACATCATATTTTTGGGGTCGGCGGGTGCGAAAACTGGCTTTAATCTCCCCGGACGGTAGTTCATATAAAGAAATATCAATATCCCAACCAATGACTGATTTTAGGAAATTAGGAATATTTAAACCCTTGGTTTGAGTGATATCCAAACGATGTTTTTTAAACTGTTTTTGAGAAACGGAGGCAATGGCAACATGATCGTTTAGGTAGGTTTTTACAGAGGAGAGAAAAAGCGAGATTAGTTTGAGGGTTTGGGGTGAATTGGAGTTATCGATTTGAAAAAAGAGGCGAGGGAAATCAGGATAGATGCGGGCTAGTTTAGCGGCGGCTTTAAAAGTTTGCCAATTGGTATAGTCAAATTTGAATTGGGTATCGGTATAAAGACCGGTTAAAAGACAGGCAGCCATATTTTTTGTTATGTTGATCCCCCACTGGGAAAAAAGTGAAAAAAGGATTTGACAAGTGGCGGGAGAATCGAGATTAACTAAGTTAATGTCGGCATATTTGGGGTTGGTAGCATGGTGGTCAATGTTGATTGTTTTTAGGTGAGATGGGAAAGTAACTGGTTTGATGTTGGAGATCTGATTAAAGTCAGCTGAATCAAGAATAATGAATAGGTCAAAGTGAGATAAATTGGTTTGAGAAAAATTTTGATTTTTAATAAATTTAAAACCGGGAAGATGAGACAGAAATTGTGGCGGAGTGGAGTCGCCAGAGATAAGGGTAACTCTTTTTTTGAGTTGTTTTAAAGCAAAGTACATGGCCAGAGCAGCTCCGGTACAATCACCGTCAGGAGAAGGATGGAGATGAAGAAGAATGCGGTTAGCTGTTTTAATTTCTTTTTTGATTTTAGCGGTAATTTTGGTGGTTGTTTTCATTTTAATCATATTTTGGATAGCAGTCCCGTCTGAACGGGATTTAGCTGGTATTTTTAATCATATTTTGGATAGCAACATTTTTTATATTTTTTACCGGAACCACAGGGACAGGGATCGTTTCTACCGGGAGCGTCTTTGGATGACTGAACCGGCTTGATTTGGAGAGAATTAGGTTTTGGAGATGGGGATGGTGTTTGATCCGATGGAGATGAAGCTGAAGGAGTTGAGGCGGTTTTGTCTGGAGTAATTAATTCACCTCTGGCCTCGGTGGCGTTTTGAGGACTGATATTTTGAGGTGATGGTTGGGCCGGTTGAAGGCGGAAGAGTTTGCGACAGAGATTGTATTCAAATTTGTCCATTAGGGTCTGAAACATAAGATAGCCTTCTTTTCGGTACTCGATTAAAGGGTCTTTTTGGGCATAGGAACGGAGACCGACAGATTCGCGAAGATTGTTTAAAGCGGTCAAATGATCTACCCAGAGAGGATCGAGGGTAGTAATGATAGCAAAGGTTAAAATGTTTCCGGCAATTTGTTTACCGAAATAATCAGTTCGCTGAAGCCATTGATTTTTTAAAAGTTTTTGCAAAAACCTGGTGGGATGGTCGGTGCTTGATAGTTGTTTTTGAGTAGTTTTTCGACTGGCTTCATCCAGGGGAAGGATTTCGGAAAATTCCAACATGGCTTTTTTGGGATTAATATTACCAGTTTGAGGGTCAGTGTGAATGGCGATAAGAGAATTAATTTGTTTTTTGAAATAAGAAAAAATTTGTTTTTGATTTTTTTGGGGATTTTTTTGGTCATTTTGGAGAGTATGGTCGCGGAGAGCATAGACAATGGAGCGTTGTTTGTTGATGACGTCATCGTATTCAACCAGGTTTTTTCTGATATCAAAATTGTAACCTTCGACCTTGATTTGAATTTGTTCTAAAACTTTGGAAACCATCGGATGAGTCAGGGGAATATTGTCAGGCATGTTAAAGCGGGTCATGAGAGAACTAATTCTGTCACCACCAAAGACGCGCATTAAATCGTCGTCAAGGCCGACATAGAATTGAGAAAAGCCAGGATCGCCTTGGCGACCGGAACGGCCACGAAGTTGGTTATCAATACGACGGGACTCATGACGTTCGGTGCCTAAAACTGCTAAGCCACCAAGTTTTAAGATTTCTTGGTGGTCTTTTTGCCAATCTTTTTTATCGCGATTGGCTTTGGGACCGCCTAATATGATATCGACACCACGGCCAGCCATATTGGTGGCAACAGTTATGGCCCCCTTGATGCCGGCCTTTGAAATTATTTCGGCTTCTGATTGATGGTTTTTGGCGTTTAGGATCTGGTGGGGGATATTTTTTTTATGTAAGAGAGATGAGACAACTTGGTTATATTCGATTGAGGTGGTGCCAATTAAAACCGGTTGACCCAGCTGATGAAGTTGTTCCACTTTGGCGGCTAGGGCGGCGTATTTGCTAGCTTTAGTTTTAAAAATTAAATCGTTTTCATCCTTTCTGATCAGAGGTTTATTGGTGGGGATCTGGATAACATCGAGATTATAGATTTTCTTAAATTCTTCGGCTTCGGTGGCGGCGGTACCAGTCATGCCGGCTAGTTTTTGGTAAAGACGAAAATAATTTTGAAAGGTAATGGTAGCCCAAGTTTGTGATTCTCTTTGGACAGTAACGTTTTCTTTGGCTTCAATGGCTTGGTGCAGACCGTCGGACCAACGACGACCATCCATTAAGCGACCGGTGAATTCGTCAACAATGATTACTTGACTGTCTTTGACAACATAGTCTTTGTCTTTGTGAAAAATGGCTTTGGCTTTGATAGCATTTTCAATGTAATGGATGGTTTCGAATGATTCTTCATAGAGGTTTTTGACTTTTAAAATCCGTTCGACTTTACGGATGCCGTATTCTGATAAGGTGGCAGATCTGGCTTTTTCATCGATGACATAATCGTTTGGTTGAAGGTTGTCGGCAATTTTGGCAAATTGGTAGTATTTGTCGGTGGGTTGGTTGTTGGGTGAAGAGATAATAAGAGGGGTGCGGGCTTCGTCGATTAGAACAAAGTCAACCTCATCAACAACAGCAAAATGATGAGAGCGCTGAACTACCTTGTCAAGATTGGGAGCCATATGATCGCGAAGATAATCAAAACCAAATTCGTTGTTAGTGCCATAGGTAACGTCGGCTTGATAGGCTTCTTTCCTACTAATGGGACGCAGGTGGGCTAACCTGTCATCGATGGTCTCTGACGGATCAGTAAATTCGGAGTCGAGTAAAAATGATTGGTCATGGATGATACAGGCGGTGGAAATGCCCAAAAAATGAAGGGCTTGAGGATACCAGCCGGTACCGATACGAGAAAGGTAGTCGTTGGGGGTAACGATGTGAACCCCTCTGCCGGTTAAGGCATTAAGATAGGCTGAAAAGATAACGGCATGACTTTTACCTTCACCGGTTTTTTGTTCGGCAATGGCAGCTTGGTGGAGAGTGAGAGCGGCCATAAGTTGGACGTCATAGGCTCGTTCGCCGATAGTGCGTTCGATGGCCTGACGAACGACGGCAAAGACATGCGGAAGAATGTCATCAAGGCTTTTGCCTTTTTTCAAATCTTTTTTAAACTTCTTGGTGAAACTGGTTAGTTTCTGATCAGAGATTTTTTTGTATTTTGGTTCAAGGCTGTTAATTTTCTGGATGATAGATTGGTAAGATCGTAGTTTTTTGGCATTATAGTCGAACAGATTTTTTAGGGAATCAAACATAAGGATATTATACTAAAAAGCCGAAGCCCTCCGAAAACGAAGGGCTTTTGGTGGCTCCTCTAATTGCTTTATTTGACTGGCTTAATAGTATCAAAATTAGTAAGAGATTGCAGGGCTTGAGGGATTTTGATGGTACCATCAATTTGTTGGAAGTTTTCTATAATAGCGAGGACTACCCGATCGGTGACAACGGTAGCATTTAGAATATGAACGAAGGTATTTTTGCCGTTAACTTTGGTTTTAATGTTAAGACGACGAGCTTGGTAATCAGTACAATTACTACAAGAGTGGGTTTCCCGATAAGTATTTTGCCCGGGGAACCAACAGTTTATGTCGTACATGCGGCGATTTGGTTGAGGGAGATCGCCGGTGCAAGCAGATACTATTTGGTAGGGTAAATCAAAATCGACCATGATTTCTTCTTGATTACTTAGCATTTGTTGGCACAGATCATCTGAGGTGGCGGTATCGGGTAGAGAGAGAATATTCATTTCTACCTTATTAAAGAAATGGACCCGGAATAGTCCCTTGGTGTCTTTGCCATAGGTGCCGGATTCGCGACGAAAACAGGGGGAGAAATTGACAAATTTTTGGGGCAATTTGTTGGCCGGGATAACTTCGTCCATATGATAAGGAATAACTGAGTGCTCGGAGCTGGAGATTAAAATTAAACCATCATCGGGTAAGGAATAATAGGCATCTTTGAGGTTCTGGTTACCGGTGTAGCCCATCTTTGATTCAGTGTCTTTTTTGACCATGGTGGGTGGTACCATGGCAATCCAGCCCTTTTTGACCAGTTTTTGGAAAGAATAGAACATGACGGCCATCTCCAGGACAGCGGCTTGATTTTTGAAATAACCAAAACGAGAGCCGGAAACCTTGGCAGCCCGGCGGATGTCGATAATGTCAAGCTTTTGACCCAGAGCAACATGATCCAAGGGGTCAAAATCAAATTTGGGAGGTTTGCCGACAGTCTTTATTACCTTATTATCACCATCATCTTTACCAACCGGGACATTATCAGCGGGAATATTGGGAATAAGTTCTAAAGCTTCTGTTAATTGTTGGCGGTGTTTTTTGAGCTGAGGCTCCAGCTCTTTTAGCTGGGATTTTAGTTTGGAGCCGGCTTTGATTTGGTCTTGGCTTGGCTGACCACTAATTTGTCGACTTAGCTTGTTTTGTGAAGCTCGTAATTCTTCGACTTGGGACAAAATCTTACGACCGTCTTGATCAGCTTTGATGGCTTGATCAACTAATTTGGGGTCGAGGTGACGGTTTTTTAGGCTAGTTTTGACTAGATCGGGCTGATCTCTGATGAGATTGATATCCAGCATAATTTGTCTAATTTTAGCAGAAAATGGGGAGAAAAAAATGGGAAAAGATAAAAAACACAAGGAGGCAAAGAAGACTAGAGACTGAGAGGGGGGTAGCCCCCGATGGGGCTACTCTTCGGTCTCCGGCGGCTTCGGCGGCGCATTCCACCGGGTGGAATGCTGTCGGTTGATCGCC
>SDBU01000596.1_pt1 | contig 50666 bp, 34 predicted proteins | sample 2277071 | NCBI WGS metagenome assembly SDBU01 (sample SAMN10397929, study PRJNA504765) | marine sediment metagenome | isolation source: marine sediment core GS08_GC12, 126 cmbsf | place: Arctic Ocean: Gakkel Ridge, Loki's castle | collected 2008
AAACAGTATTCTACGGAAGGGGTGCGGTGGGCGCGCCTACCTCCAGTGCGGTGGTGGCGGAGCTGATTGATGTGGCGCTGGTCAAGGCGGAAAAGCGCTTTCGCGCGCTGAGCATCTACGGTCCGAACTTAAGACAGGCGAAGCTTCGCAAGATGGGCGATATTGAAAGCTCCTACTACTTGCGCTGTATGGCAGCCGACCAGCCGGGGGTGCTGGGTCAGGTGGCGGGTATCCTGGGAGCGCACCGTATCAGCATCCTGTCGGTGATTCAGAAGGAGCGGGCGAGTAAGGGTAAGGGGCCGGTGCCTGTGGTCTTTATGACCCACCCGGCGCGGGAAGGTGATTTGCAAAAGGCGCTTACCAGGCTCAAGCGACTTCCCGTCATCAAGGGAAGAGGCATCTACATCCGGGCGGAAAGCTGAAGCACCGGGTAAGGGTGAGATGGAGATGAAGTATTGTATCATTGTGCCTGACGGGATGGCGGACCTGCCACTGACGGAGCTTGACAATAAGACCCCGGTGGAGGCAGCTTACACCCCTCACCTGGACAAGCTGGTGCGCCAGGGGGTGCTGGGGCTGGCGCAGGTGGTGCCTAAGGGCATGGAGCCGGGCAGCGACATCGCTAACCTCTCGCTTCTGGGTTACGACCCGAGAGTCTATTACACCGGCCGGGGACCGATCGAGGCAGCCGGCATGGGCTTGACACTGGGCCCGCATGACTGGGCCTTCCGCTGCAATCTGGTCACCGTCAGTGATGACAGGATGGCCGACTACAGTGCCGGCAAAATTACTACCAGGGAAGCTACGGTGCTCATCGATTTGCTCAATAAGGAGCTGGGGGATGAGCGCACGAGCTTCCATCCCGGGGTGAGTTACCGCAACCTGATGGTGCTGTGTGGCGGAGGGGACCTCAAAGTAAGAACGACGCCTCCGCACGATATTATTGACCAGCCCCTTAAGGGGTATCTGCCTAAAGGCAGGGATGCGCGGCTGCTTCTGGACCTCATGAAGAGGTCATATGAGTTGCTCGCGGAGCACGAGATCAATACCGTGCGTACTGACCTGGGAGAGAACCCGGCCAACATGGTCTGGCTGTGGGGAGGCGGGCTCGCGCCCGAGCTTCCCAGCTTCGAGGAACGTTTTGGACTGCGGGGTGCCGTCATCACGGCAGTGGACCTCATCCGGGGCATTGCCAGGCATCTGGGGCTTACCTATATCGAGGTGCCGGGAGCGACCGGCTATCTGGATACCAACTATGGGGGCAAGGGGGAGGCAGCGCGACGAGCACTCCAGGAGTATGACCTGGTGCTGGTGCACATCGAAGCTCCTGACGAAGCCTCACACGAGGCGGACATCGATGCCAAGGTGGATGCAATCGAGAAAATCGATAGGCTGGTCATTGCGCCGGTGGCGGAGCTACTTGACGGAGATGCGCCGATGCGCATCATGGTGACAGCAGACCATTATACGCCTATCGTGGAGAGGACGCATACCGCTGACCCGGTGCCTTTTACTATTGCCGGTGAAGGTATCTTACCGAATGTCCGCGCTTATTTCAGTGAGCGGCTGGCGGAGGAAAGTGAACTGCGCTTTGACAAGGGGCACGAGCTAATCGATTATTTCCTCGCCCAGTAAGGTAATCAGGTCAGAAATTAGTGGGAACACGAGCGATGGCGCTGATTGTGCAAAAGTATGGGGGGAGCTCGGTGGCCACGTCCGACCTCATCAGACGGGTGGCAGCGCGGGTGATTCGCACCAGACTTCAGGGCAATGAGGTGTTGGTCGTCGTCTCGGCGCGTGGTGACACCACGGATGAACTGCTGGAAATGGCGCACGACCTTAACCCGCACCCTCCCGCGCGCGAGTTGGCTATGCTTCTTTCCACCGGTGAGCAGCAGTCGTGCGCACTGTTGGCAATGGCCATCCACGAGCAAGGGCATTCTGCCGTCTCTTTTACCGCTGGCCAAATAGGGCTGGTGACCGACTCCGTCCACATGAAGGCCAAGATCCTCAACGTGGATGCGTCTCGCGTGAGGCAGGAGCTGGCGCGGGGAAATGTCGTCATTGTGGCTGGCTTCCAGGGGGTGGATATCCACAACGATATCACCACCCTGGGACGGGGCGCTTCGGACCTGACCGCCGTGGCGCTGGCAGCGACACTGGAGGCGAAGCTCTGTGAGATATACACCGACGTGGAGGGAGTCTATACAGCCGACCCCCGCATCGTGCCTGAGGCCAGGAAACTGAAAGCCATCTGCTATGACGAGATGTTAGAGTTTGCCAGCCTGGGCGCCGGGGTGCTGCAGGCGCGCTCCGTCGCTTTTGCCAGGAAATACAAGGTCCCACTGGTGGTTCGTTCGAGCTTCAATGAGGCTCCCGGAACCACCATCAGGCAGGAGGTCAGGGAAATGGAAGATATTGTGGTCACGGCTGCCACCGTGAACAAGAATGTGGCCAAGATTACGGTGCGGGGCGTACCCGATATCCCCGGGGTGGCAGCCAGGATATTCAGGCAGATTGCAGCTCGCGGCATTGTGGTGAACATTATCGTGCAGAGCGCTTCGGAAGCCGGTCACGTGGACGTTTCCTTTACTGTTCCCCAGCCCGACCTGGAGGGAGCCCTCGAGGTAGTGGGGACGATGCAAAAGGAGCTTGGCGCTAAGGAGGTCACGCACGACGATGGCGTGGCCGAGATCTCGGTGGTGGGTGTGGGCATGCGTACCCACAGTGGGGTGGCAGCAAAGATGTTCCAGGCTTTGGCTGATGGGGGCATCAATATCGAGATGATAAGCACCTCTGAGATTAAGATTTCCTGTGTTGTGAGTGAGGCGGACGCGGAGAAAGCACTCAGGGCAGTGCATGGTGTCTTTGAACTGGAAAAGCTTTAAGGAACCCTACCATTCTGGTGAACCGGGGCAGACCATGAGCTGCATTATCATTCTCGATACCACCTTACGTGATGGAACCCAGGCGGAGGGCATCAGCTTCTCTCTGGAGGATAAGCTCGCCATCGCTCAGAGGTTGGACGAAGTGGGTATCCACTACATCGAGGGGGGTTATCCTTTAAGCAATCCCAAGGACGTGGCCTTCTTTCAGGAGATGAAGTCCGTCTCCTTCAAGCAGGCCAAGCTCGCCGCCTTCGGAAACACGCGGCGACGGAGCCTGAGCGTGGAAGAGGACCCGGGGATAAGGGCTCTCTTGGACTGTCCGACAGAGACGATTTCGCTGGTAGCTAAGTGCTGGCCGCTGCACGTGGCGCAGGTGCTGCGCGCCTCGAACCAGGAGAACCTGGCCATGATTCGGGAGTCGGTCAGCTTCCTCAAAGGTGAAGGCAAGACGGTGCTCTTCGATGCGGAGCATTTCTTCGATGGCTTCAAGGAGGACCCGGATTATGCGCTGAGAACGGTGCAGGTGGCCGCAGAAGCGGGTGCGGACGTGGTGGTCCTGTGCGATACCAACGGCGGGAGGCTGCCGGGTGAGGTGGCGCGTGCTGTCAGGACCGTTCGCCAAGCGCTCGAGGTTCCTCTGGGCATTCACGCCCATAACGATAGCGGGTTGGCGGTGGCGAACTCCCTTGCTGCCGTCGAAGAGGGTGCCACCCACGTGCAGGGCACCATCAACGGCTTCGGAGAGCGCTGTGGCAATGCGGACCTCTGCATAGTTATCCCTGACCTGGCCTACAAGATGGGCTTGGAGGTGCTCAGCGAGGTGGGCCTGCGCCGACTGACGGAGCTTTCCCGCTACGTCTATGAGTTGGCGAATGTCGTGCCCCAAGCGAATCAACCTTTTGTGGGGATGAGCGCCTTCGCCCACAAGGGGGGGCTGCATATCGATGCCATCCGCAAGGACGTGCGCACCTATGAGCATCTGTCGCCCGAGCTGGTAGGTAATGAGAGGCGCCTTTTGATCTCCGAGCTTTCCGGCGCCGCCACCATCCTGGCCAAGACCGACAAGTTCAAACTGGAAAGCGATAAAGCGCTGACCAGGAAGATTCTCCAGCAGGTGCAGGACCTGGAGAACGAGGGCTACCAGTTCGAGGCGGCGGAAGCTTCCTTTGAGCTCTTAGTGAAGAAAGCCATGGGCCAGCACCGGCGTTTTTTCGACCTGGCCGGTTTTCACGTCAGTGTGCGCAAGGACGAGCAGGGTCGTTCGGTGGCAGAGGCCACGGTCAAGGTCGTGAACCCCGAAGGCGAGATCGAGCATACTGCCGGTGAAGGCGATGGCCCGGTCAACGCGCTGGATGCGGCGCTCAGAAAGGCGCTGGAGCAGTTCTACCCCAATATCAAAGAGATGGTGCTGGTGGACTACAAGGTAAGAGTCGTCAACCCGAAGGCCGCCACCGCGGCTAAGGTGCGCGTCATCATCCAATCGCGCGACCACGAGGACATCTGGAGCACCATAGGGGTCTCCGAGAATATCCTGGAGGCCAGCTACCAGGCGCTGGTGGATAGCATCGAATACAAGCTCCTCAAGGACGAGGAGAGAGCTTGCCATGGCTGAGAGTCTACCCACCCGCTATCAGCCCAAGAAGATGGAAAAACGTATCTATGCGCGCTGGCTGGAGGGGAACTTCTTTCATTCCCAGCCGGACGACAGAGACCCTTACTGCATGGTGCTCCCTCCGCCCAATGTCACCGGTGTGCTGCACCTGGGCCATGCGCTCAATGGTACGGTGCAGGACATCCTCATCCGCATGAAGCGCATGCAGGGTTACAATACCCTCTGGATTCCCGGCGTTGACCATGCCGGCATTGCCACCCAGTCCAAAGTGGAAAGCGAACTCCTGGAGAAAGAGGGTAAGACCAGAAATGATATCGGCCGCCAGGAACTGGTGCGCCGCATCTGGGCCTGGAAGGAGGAGCATGGCGACCGCATCATCGCACAACTGAAGCTTATGGGCTGTAGCTGCGACTGGTCGCGCACCCGCTTCACACTGGATGATGTATGCACCCGCGCCGTCAGACACACCTTCTTCAAGTTCTTTCGTGATGGGCTCATCTATCGCGGCTTGCGCCTGGTCAACTGGGATACCCAACTGCAGACGGCTGTGGCTGACGACGAGGTCTATCACGAGACCGTGCGCGGGAAGCTCTGGCACATCAAGTATCCTCTGGTGGGAGGAGGCGGGCACCTGACGGTGGTAACCATCCGTCCGGAGACCATGTTGGGGGATACCGCGGTTGCGGTGCACCCGGAAGACGAGCGTTATAAGCATCTCGTTGGTAAGCGCTGCATCCTGCCTCTCATGGAGCGCGAAATCCCTATCATTGCGGACCGGCAGTTGGTCAAGAGGGAGTTTGGCAGTGGTGTGGTTAAAGTCACGCCCGCGCACGACCCGAACGATTATGAATGTGGGAAGCGCCACAATTTGGACATGATCAACATCCTGATGCCCAACGGCCGCATCAACGCAAACGGCGGGGGCTTTGCCGGCCTGGACCGTTACGTCGCGCGGGAGGCAGTGGTGCAGGCATTGGAGGAGCAGGGACTCATCGCAAAGGTGGAGGACTACGAGACCGACATCGGTCACAGCGACCGCAGCAAGACCCCCATCGAGCCTTACCTTTCCGAACAATGGTTCCTCAAGATGGCAGACCTGGCGCAGCAGGCCATGGATGTTGTGGAGCAGGGACGGGTCAAGTTCTACCCACCCCGATATGCGAAGACCTATCTCGATTGGCTGGGGGAGAAGCGGGACTGGTGCATCAGCCGACAACTCTGGTGGGGGCACCGCATCCCCATCTGGTACTGCGACACCTGTAGCGAAGAGGACCTGAAGCAGGTCTTTGCCGACCGGAAGGACATTTGCTGGCTGCGTGATGAGGAGAAGGAGCGCTGGCTCATCTGTCCACAGGAGGAAGACCTGGCTGAGGACGCACTGGGTGAAGAGCACAAGCTGGTGCAGGAACCGGATGTCCTGGACACCTGGTTTTCCAGCGCCCTCTGGCCCTTCAGCACCCTCGGTTGGCCCCAGGAGACCCCTGACCTGAAATACTACTACCCGACCAGCGTCCTCATCACCGCGCGGGGTATTATTACCCAGTGGGTGGCCCGCATGTTGATTGCGGGGTTTTATGACCTGGGTGAGATTCCTTTCCATCGGGTTTACATCCACCCCATGATCTTGGATGGCGAAGGCCGCATCATGAGCAAGTCACTGGGCAACGGTGTGGACCCGGTGGACATTATTGAGAAGTTCGGCGCCGACGCGCTGCGCTTTTCACTGGCCTATATGAATACTGAGACCCAGGACCTGCGCATGCCTGTGAGACAGGAGAAGCTTGCGGACGGGCGTGTCGTCAACACCTCCGACAAGTTTGAGATAGGCCGAAACTTCTGCAACAAGCTCTGGAATGCCTCGCGCTTCGTCATGATGAACCTGGAAGACGCCGATGAGGCTAGTCCGCCTGCTGGTGATGAACTGAGCACCGAGGACCGCTGGGTCCTGAGCCGATTGGACGAGGTCGTCGCGCAGGTGACCGCCGAACTGGAAGAACGCTTCGGCTTCGCCTCCGCTGCCAACACGCTCTACCAGTTCGTTTGGCACCAATACTGTGACTGGTATTTGGAGCTGGCCAAGCGCCGGCTTGATGCGGGGGGGCGCACCAGGGAAATTGCCCAGCGCGTGTTGACCTACGTGTTAGACACTATTCTGCGGCTGCTTCACCCCATAATGCCTTTCATCACCGAGGGTATCTGGGGCGAACTGGGTAGGCATCTCACCGACAGATCACTGACAGAGGAGGCTAAGCTTGCGCCCTCCGAAGACCTGATTATTGCCTCCTGGCCCACCCCCTGTGCCGCGCACAAAGACCCTGATGCGGAAGCTATCATGGCCATGGTTCAGGACATCGTCAGAGCCATCAGGCATCTGAGGCGGATGATGAACGTGGAAGCAACCGCCCGGGTGAAGGCTGTCGTTTCCCTGGCCGACGATGTCTGGCTTGAGAGGCTAAAGGGCGAAGGCACATTGGTCGAGCACCTGGCCGGGGTTTCCGAGCTTGAAGTAGGTGTCTCACTCTCTCGACCACCTGCGTCGGCAGCGGAAGTGGTGGGGGACATACAGGTCTATCTTCCGCTGGCGGGTGTGGTGAATGTGAAAGAGCAGAAGGCGCGGCTGGCGGCGCGTCTCGAAAGGATGCGCAGTCAGCTCCACACGGTCGAGAAGAAACTGGATAATGCCGAGTTCACCAGCAAAGCGCCTGAAGAGATTGTGGCCCGCGAGCGCCAGAGGCAGGACGACCTGGTTCAATCAATAAGGACACTCGAAGATACCCTTTCGGGTCTTTGAGAACTGCGCGGCTTCGCCCACCATGGAATTGCCTTGACAGCTCCAGAGGCAGCGAATATTCTAAACTTGTTGAACGTGTGGTGCACGTTTTTGGGGATAACGGTGAAGGGGTCTCCAGGTGCCGAACATGGTTGAAGTAGAACTCGACCGGGTGATGATTGGGGAGAGGGAGCCCAGCGTTGTGGTGCTGAAGGAAAAGGAGGGGGTGCGCCAGTTCCCCATTCTCGTCGGCCACACTGAGGCCAGCGCCATCAGTCGCGGAATCAAGAGGGAGCTTCCCCCGCGTCCCATGACGCACGAATTGTTGGCCAAGGTTATCGTGGAACTCGAAGGTTCGGTCGAACGCGTGGTCGTCAATGACCTGATGGGGGGGACCTATTTCGCGCAATTGGTGATTCGACACAACGGGGAGCTGACGGTCATCGATTCGCGGCCCAGTGATGCCATTGCCCTGGCTGTGATGGATGAGGCGCCCATCTTCGTGGACGAAGAGGTGCTCAACGAGGCCTGGCACATGCCTTCAGAAGCGTGAGTTCGTCGCTGGAGGGATGGCCGAGTGGACGAAGGCGACGGTCTTGAAAACCGTTAGCCCGCAAGGGCTCGTGGGTTCGAATCCTACTCCCTCCGCTCCTTGGTGGAGAGGTGGCTGAGCGGTCGAAAGCGATGGGTTGCTAACCCATTGAAGGGGGATTCCTCCTTCCCCGGGTTCGAATCCCGGCCTCTCCGCCATATTTTTTCGGCCTTCCTGATTATTCCTTCAACGCGCCGAGCAGAACACGCTGCAATTCCAGCCCACGTCTGGGCAAAGTATTGTGCATGTTTTTCTTCCGACCTACCAGGCCTCTCGGGGCTCTAACACCCTTACCAAAGAGCCAGATTGAACCGCAGCTACTTCGCTTATGGGTTTGCAGGAGGCGGGCCTACATGACGAGATTATCTTGAAGTAAGAGGGCTCGATGCTGTCACCACCTCACCGGTCACCATTGCATAAGGTGGTTATCAGTTTCCTCTGGGGCCTTACCGTGTGCACGTCGATGCCAGAATGAAATCAGCATAAACAGTTTCGCGGAGCATCCCCATGCACATAACCCACACCCGCACATAGACAGTTCGGGACGACCTGCCTGGGGAATCTTGCTGCTGACCTGGCCAAGATGATAGGCGGGATGCAGGTTGCTGAGGCACTCTGGGTCATCTATTATGCTTCCTGAAAACTGCACAGGGGGTTAAGATAGTTTCGCTGTTCCGAGGAACCGGGGAAAGCGGAGGCGAAACGGCACGAGCTCTCTTGGAACGGAGATATCATATGAGGGAGGTGGAAAATGAGACTGGGTGGCCAGGTGTTTGGGGATTGTTCGAATCCGGAAGGCTGGGTAAGAGCGCTCAAGAAGCTGGGCTACAGCGCGGCGCGAGTCCCCCTGAAAAGCAGCGCCAGCGACGATGAAATCAACGCCCACCGGCAGGCAGCCGAGGCGGGCGACGTCCTGATTGCCGAGGTAGGTGCCTGGAGCAACCCACTGAGTACCGACGAGGAAACCCGGCTGAAGGCGCTCTCACATTGCCAGGAGCAGTTGGCATTAGCCGACCGGATAGGTGCGCGCTGCTGCGTCAACATCTCCGGCTCACGCGGCGAGCGCTGGGACGGACCACACCCTGACAACCTCACCAAGGACACGTTCGACTTAATCGTCGAATCGGTGCGCACCATCATCGATGCGGTCAAGCCCACCCGAACCTGCTACACGCTGGAGACCATGCCCTGGATGTATCCGGATTCTGCCGACAGCTACCTGGAGCTTATCAAAGCCATCGACCGCAGGCAATTTGCGGTGCATTTCGACCCCGTGAACCTGATTTGCAGCCCGCAGCGTTACTTCCGCAATGCAGCGCTGGTGCGTGACTTCGTTGCCAAGCTGGGTGAGTTCATCAAGAGCTGCCACGTCAAGGACATTATCCTGTCAGATAAGCTGACCACCCACCTGGACGAGATTCGTCCCGGACTGGGCGGGCTGGACTATGGGGTGCTCCTGCGGGAGCTTGATAAGCTGGGTCCTGACCTCCCCATCATGCTCGAACATATGGATGCCGAGGAAGACTACCTGCAAGCCGCCGAGTACATCAGAGGAATTGCCGAGCGGGAGGGAGTCACTATCAAGTAAGCTGCGACGGCTGCCCGGGACGGCAAGAGGCAGGGGTGACCTGCTGCAATTCTTGCTCTTCCGAGAATTAAGTATCGCCTCCCCCGAATTGCCAGGCCTCATGGCGCTGAATCTGAAACTTTCTGGTAATTGGCTTCGGCGTCTTTGATGAGCTTGTGGAACTTGTTAGGGTAAAACACAGCACCTGCCCAGAATACCAAACCGAGGGAGAGCGCTCCGAGTGCCGTAATTAGAGCAGCGCCTATGCAGTTGCGATCTATGCCGTTCGGGCCAGTGAGGAACCAGTAGCCAACGACAACGACAGCGATCAAGGTAACAAAAAGCCACACGTGGGCGCGGACCATTTCGGGGGCGAGTTCGAGCGTTAAACACTTCTTACGTGAAAGTTTTTTCGGTTTCCAGTCCGGCAGGTACCGGAGAAGGTCTAGCTTCTTCTGAAGCCAGTAACAAACAATGACAAGGTATCGATAGTTGTAGGACAGAGCCAGGCCGTACCAAGCTCCGAAGGCAAGTATAACTATGGCAAGAATCGCACTGGCAGGAAGCAGCAAGTCGGCGGAAACAGCGCTCTTCTTGGAGGTGAACCATCCAAACGCCAGAAAAGCTGCCAGCGCCGGTAGAAGGAAACCAAGGAACCTCAATATTTCGCCTTCCCGCGACCTCATTGCCTCAAGCATTATGTGGTGAAGATCGCGAATGGCCTGCTCCTGACCGGCCGACTCTGTTTTGCGATTCTCGTCCATCGTTCCTGTCTCTCCTATATGTAGCCAACCCGACTTCGGATTCCGGTCTCCTCAAGCTCTGAGTGGGCGGAGGGAAATCAACCTCAGGCTGACCCACCGAACCAGTTCTAGCCCGTTGGCGGCAGCGTACGCACTGCCTGGTTGAGATGCAATTATCTCAGCCACATTTCGAAGCAACTCGTTAGTCCGATTCCTCACTGTCTCCGCGTAAAGGGCTACATTGCTATTGGCTACTCCCTGAATTTTGGGGACGTCATACTTAATTCTCCCTTTGCCCTGACTCTGGGAAAGACTACGGACAGATGCCGCTTTATTGGCTATCTTTGCGCCCGTTACGAATCTATGCCCAGTTGATGTTTGCGTCAACCGGAAAATCGGCCGCTGCTCCCATTTCCGCTTGTAACTGGATTGACTCAATGCAGAGATGTTTCATAGAATTGCCTCCGGCAGGGGCTATGTTACTTTGTGGGCAGTGCTTGTCAAGTAGAGAATCAGGGTGCGGAGGGAGGCTGTCAAGCTCTGAAAAAACTTGATTAGCTTTTCGGACGGGATAGAATATTAGCTCCACCTTTTGACGCGCAAAGGATGCTTACTGTCCGTAGTCTGCGGTACTTTTCTGAACATTCAAAGAGGCAAGCTGACGCGGTTTTGGAGGAAAAGTATGTTTGAGAATGCACTGAGGTGGATAACGGCGGCACTGTTCGCAGGGCTATTTGCGTTACTCATTTGGGGAACGGGTCTGGAGGCTGACGAGACAGAAAGTGCCCGGCAGGAGGTGACCGTCCTGGACACCAATAGTTTCTGGCGCTGTCATTTCACCTTGAGAATGCCCGTGGTGCGCACGGACGAGGGCTTGAAGGAAGTTCCCCCTCAGTCCAAGTCACAGGTGGTGAAGTGTGCCACGCCTCTGCCTCCCGAAGATTGGAACCAGGTGGGCTTTGACGATAGCGCTTGGTGTCGCGTCAGCGGCAGCTTCTCAGCCAGGAGCAATTCCACGGCGCTGAGTCTGCTCTGCCTTAGAGGCAAGTTCACGGTGCGTGACCCTGACAAAGTTGAGGGGTTGACGCTTTCACTGTCGTACCGTGGCGGAGTTGTCGTATATATCAACGGCAAAGAGCTAGTGCGTGGGCACATGCCCGGTGGCAATGTCGATATGGAAACGTTGGCAGAGGACTATCCCCTGGAGGCCAATGCCACCCCTGAGGGAGAGGCGCTGCCTACCAGTTCTAAGGTATATCCGGAGCGAATCGCGCTCAGGACCCGCTCGCTCACCAACATTGCCATCCCCTCCTTGATGTTAACCAAGGGGCTCAACGTGCTGGCAGTGGAACTGCATCGGGTTGCCCATCACCAGCTTGTGGTTGAGGAGCACTCCGGGAAGCTCCGCTTCAAACGCAAGTATGACTGGGCCACCGTGGGCTTGACGGCCCTCTCCCTGAAGGCTCCCAGCGGTGCGTCGGTGGTGCCCAATGTGGACCGTCCCGGGGGTTTCCAGGTCTGGAACGCAAGCCCGTTGGCTGGCGTCTTCGACCTGGATTATGCTGACCCGCACGAGAAGGTGCATGCCATCGAACTGGTAGGTACTCGTAACGGGTTCTTTTCGGGCCAGGTCATCGTGGGCTCGGACAAACCCATCAAGAAATTGGAGGCCAAGGTATATGACCTGAAGCTTGTCGGAGGCAAGTCCAGGATTCCCACATCATCCATCCAGCTTCGTTATGCGCTGCCTGGCACTGCTACCAGCAACAGTTCTGTCCTGTATTACGGTTTTCGCGATGCAGCCCGCTTTGACGGTCTGACACAAGCTTCGCCCAAGGAGGTGCCGGTACGGACCAAGGAGCCGCCTCGCCACGCAACCTTCATTCCCACCTTCGGCGCCGTCGAGCCCATCTGGGTGACGGTGAAGGTTCCCAGAGACGCTCAGGCGGGCAATTATGAGGGGGTGCTTGCCATCCGGGCGCAGGATTTGAAGCAGGTGGACGTTCCCCTGAGGCTGGAGGTGCTCGATTGGACGCTGCCTGACCCTCAGGATTTCACCACCTTCGTTGACCTCGTCCAGTCACCCACCACGCTGGCGCTCAAATACAACGTGCCTCTCTGGTCGGATGCACACTTCAAGCTGATTGACAGGTCCTTCACGCACATGGCTACACTGGGCAGCAAAGCCGTCTATATCACCATGATTTGCCAGGCGCATTTCGGTAACTCCGAATCCATGGTGCGCTGGATAAGGCAGCCCGATGGTACTTATACTTACGACTTCACCATCTTCGACAGGTATCTGGACCTGGCCATCAAGCATATGGGCAAACCCAAGGTTGTGTGCCTCTATCTCTGGGACAGATACACGGGAGGCGCGCACTACTTTTCCACTAGGGCCAGGGACAAGGACCTGCCCCATTGGCAGACGGTGCTGGTGAGTCTCCTCGACCCCGCCACTGGAAAGGTAGAACTGCTGGAAGGACCGAGCTACGAGAAGCAGGAAGAGAGCGAAGCCTTCTGGAGGCCTGTGCTCACCCAGGTCTGCGAGCGCCTGGCTGAGCGTGGACTGCTCGAGGCCATGATGTTCGGCATCGGAGGCGACGTGAGACCGGGCGCCGAAGTAGTGGCGCTGCTCGACCGTGTCCTTCCCGGGACCAAGTGGGTGATGCACCAGCACGGCGAGGGACCCACGCTGCACAGCGCCAGGGTTGGCTACCTGGCCACCGTCTGGCGGGCCAGTCGGCCCGTCGATCCAGACATCCGGCGGAAGTATGGTTGGAATGTGCCCTACCGGAAGGTGCAGTTTCCGCGGGAGCTGGGTATCAGCCGTCCCCTGAAGAGCCACCGCCTGGTGGCGGAATGGAACCTGACCGGTGGGCAGCCTGGCTTCGGCCGCATCGGAGCTGATTTCTGGCCGGTGATTAAGGACAAGCGCGGGCGCATGCGGAGGGTCTCCGGCCGCTACCTGCTCAGTGGTTGGGCGCAGTTGTCAGTGGGGACCTACTGGTTGGCGCCAGGGCTGCACGGACCGCTCACCACGGTGCGCATGGAGATGGCGCGTGAGGGTATCCAGGAGTGTGAAGCGCGCATCTTCCTGGAGAAGGTGCTCACAGACGAGACGCTGCGCGCCCGTCTTGGCAAAGAGCTGGCCGTGCGATGCCAAGAGACACTCGACGAGCGCACCAGATACATTCTATACTCGGGACTATCAAGTACGGTTTCGCCCCTGTGGTATCCCTACTCCGGTTGGCAGCAGCGCTCGGCTAAGCTCTATCGCGTGGCAGCAGAGGCTGCTGAGGCAATGAAATAAACCAGGGCAATTCCTTTGGAAACAGCGCCCGAGGCATTCTTTGAGGGTCCAATGGATACGCTTCACCAAAACTGGAGGGAAGACATGGCCAGGAATTGGAAAAAGTCCGCGCTGATGGTATTCGTTAGTACGCTTGGGTTAATGGTTGGCATGACGACTCTTTGCGCGGCGGAGGGGGATGCGCCTGGTCAGGAAATGACCGTCCTGGCTGACGGGAGCTACTGGCGCTGTCATTTCACCTGGAAGACGGCGTCAGTGCGCATGGAAACAGGGTTGGTTGAGGTCGGCCCCCAATGTGATTCTCCTTTGCCACCTGCAGGCTGGAAGCAGGTGGACTTCGACGATGGCGGCTGGAGTCGTGTTCCCGGGCTCTTTCCGGCAAGCAGCTCGGACACGGCGCTGGGTCTCATCTGCCTGCGAGGTAAGTTCAGTGTCAGCGACCCGGGCAGGGTCGAGGGCTTGACACTGTCGCTGGCATACCGTGGCGGTATTGTCGTTCATGTCAACGGCAAAGAGCTCACGCGTCGGCACCTGCCAGCGGGCGACATCGACCTTGCCACGCTGGCTGATGACTACCCTGAGGAGGCCTACGTGGCGCCGGATGGAAAGGTTATCGGCGCCAGTCGTGGTGACCGGGAGAAGTATCAGGACCGAATTGCGCGGCGCACCCGCACGCTGGAAAAGCTCGTCATCCCTTCGTCCATGTTAAGGAAGGGTGTCAACCTGCTGGCGCTGGAGGTCCATCGGGCGCCTTTCGCTGGGTTTGTGGTGGCGAAGGACCGTAAGGGGAGCCTGGGTTTCAAACGTAAGGAGGTGTGGGGAACTATAGGTCTATCCAATCTCCATTTGCAGGCGCCTGCCGATGCGCCGGTACAGCCCAATATGGAGCGGCCCAAAGGCTTTCAGGTCTGGACCAGCAACCCGTTGGAGGCAGTCTTCGATGTGGACTACGGTGATTCCAACGAACCGCTGGCTGCCCTGGAAGTCGTTGGCGCCCTGAATGGCGCATTCTCCGGGCAGGTGGTGGTGGGTTCGGACCAGCCTATCAGAGGTCTGGAAGCGAAGATGAGCGACCTCAAGATAGTGGGAGGCAAGGGCCTCATCCCTGCCAGTATGGTCCAGGTGTGTTATCCCCAACCGGGCTGGACCGAATCCGGCGCGGAGAGCCGCTACCCCGGTATTCGTAACGTCCTTCGCTTCGACCTCTTGGCGGAGGTTGCACCTGAGGAGGTTCCGGTCCGGGTGAAGGAACTGGCGCGCGGCGTCTCGCGGACGCCAACCTTCGGCGCCGTCCAGCCCATCTGGATTACGGTCGATATTCCTGCTGAGGCGTCCGCTGGTAACTACGAGGGCACACTCACCATCAGTGCCAGAGGCCAAGAAAGCGTAGATGTACCTGTGACGTTGCAGGTCGCCGGCTGGAAGCTTCCTCACCCTTCAGATTGGGAGACATTTGTAGGGCTTATCCAGTCACCCGAGTCGGTGGCGCTCAAGTATAACGTGCCTCTCTGGTCGGACGAGCACTTCCAGTTGGTGGAAAAGTCGTTCGCGCTGATAGCAAAGATAGGTGGTGACACCGTCTATCTTCCCCTGATATGTCGCACCAACTTCGGGAACTCCGAATCCATGGTGCGCTGGGTCAAGCAGTCAGATGGGAGCTTTGCCTTCGACTACACTATCTTCGACCGCTACCTCAACCTGGCCCTCAAACATCTGAACCCCAGGGTCATCTGTCTTTACCTCTGGGATAACTACACAGGCGTCTATTACTGGGGTAAGACCAAGATGGCAAGCAAGGGCCGCGCCCACTGGGACACGGTGCTGGTCAGTCTCCTGGACCCTGCCAGCGGCAAGGTGACGGAGATGACGGGGCCAGGATACGATGACGTGGCGGAGAGCGAAGCCTTCTGGAAGCCGCTCTTGATGGAACTTCGCCAGCGGCTGGCAGAGCGCGGGCTACTGGACAGTGTAATGTTCGGCCTGGTGTGGGACAACACCCCCAGAGCGGAGGCAGTGCAGATGCTCAATCGCCTCTGGCCCGAAGCCTCCTGGGTCAAGCATGCGCACGGCGGGGGGAGCAAGCTGTACGGGGTCCCCATTGGTTATGTGGCGCACGTCTGGGGGGCACAGGGGCCGGTGGACCCCGACCTCGAACGCCGCCACGGGTGGGACCAGGAGCAGTATAACACCCAGTTCGACCGACCCCGTACTTACACTTGCCCCCTGACTTACTATCGGCTGTTCGGGGAATGGAACATTGCTGGTCGGCAGCGCGGCTTCGGCCGCCGGGGCGCTGATTTCTGGCCAGTAATCGAGGGTCCACGAGGCCTGAGACGGATTGCCAACCGCTACGTACAAAGCGATTGGGGCAACCGCAACATCTTCCAGCCCGACTGGTTGGCACCGGGCCCGAAGGGCGCCATCTCCACCATCCGTTTCGAGACCGTGCGTGAAGGCATCCAGGAGTGTGAGGCGCGTATCTTCATTGAGAAGGCGCTGGTTGACGAGACGCAGCGAGCCAAGCTAGGCGAGGAGCTGGCGGCGCGAGCGCAGCAAATCCTGGACGCGCGCACCAGATACATCATCTGGGAGGGACTATCCGGCGCCCGGCGCTTTCAGGCACACCTTGGGTCAGTGTGGTATCCCGGGTCAGGTTGGCAGCAGCGCTCGGCGCAGCTTTTCAGCGCCGCTGCTGAGGTTGCTGAAGCACTGAAGTAGAGTCCACCACCAGTTCTTCCTGTATCTGCTCTTCTGTGGGCAGGATTCCTGGGAGCAGATGCTGCCCTCACACTTATTCTTATTTGACGACGTGTCACCAAGGCGCTCTGGAAGACACCCTTCCATATCCTCAGACACCTTCCAGGGGTGGACGCTGACTCTGGGGGATGAGAGGGTCATATTTGAACCCCTTGGTCGCCTGCTTGAACTTTGCCTGTATGCGTCTCAGGAGTTTCACATCGCTGGCGAGGTCCCAGGCGATGCCTGCAAAGACCTCACCCGCCCGCAGCATCCCTCTGTGAGCAAAGGGCAGGTTCGACTGCGCCGTGTATTCACGATGGTGCCCGCGTATATCTTTTGAGATGCAGGTAATGCCAAAGCATCCGAAAGGTGCCAGCCAGGATACGTTGTCCTCATCGCTGGAGCCTTTGCCTTGTGTGGCTGAGATTTCCTTGTTCACACCCGTGGCAAACTCCGGCTTCTTGTCCAGCTCCTCGACGCGTTGGTGGTCGGCTTTGACAGGTCGAGGCGCGCCCATCAGAATCAGGTTGTCGCGGATGAGCTCGGCCAGGGGACGGTTGGTAAGCCTGCTATAACAGCCGGTGAGTTTGGTCACTTTGAGCCTGGTCTCGGTGGCTATCGCTGCGCCCTTGGCACAGAGCGTGAGCCGCCTGGTGATGTCGTCCACCTCGGCTCTATCCTTGGCACGGGTGTAGTACCATATCTTGGCATACTCGGGCACCACGTTGGGTGCCTTGCCCCCGTCGCGGATGACCGAGTGCATGCGGATGTGCTCGCGCACGTGCTCGCGCAGGTAGTTGGCCGCAACATCCATCAGTATCGCTGCATCGAGCGCGCTGCGCCCGCCGTGCGCATGGGCGCCGTGCGCAGTCTGTCCGTAGAACTCGAAGACTATTGAATCGAGCGCTGAGCCGCCGGCCGCATTGACGCGTGTGTTTCCTCCTGGATGCCAACCCAGGCAGGCATCGAGACCCCGGAAGGCGCCGTCACGAGCCATATAGACTTTACCTGCCAGCGCCTCCTCTGCCGGGCAGCCCCAATAGACAACTCGGCCGGGCTTCTTCTTTGCTTCCAGCAGGCGCGCCGTCACCACCACGCCGACTGCCGCACCGACACCCAGCAGGTTGTGCCCACAGCCGTGACCGTAGGTGCCTTTCTTCAGGCCACAATCGGGCAGCGCATCGTACTCGCCCAGAAAGCCGATCACGGGCTTCCCCTTGCCCCAGGTTGCCTTGAAGGCAGTAGGCACACTGGGGATAGAGAACTTCACCTTGAACCCGCGCCCCGCCAGATAGTCTGCCAATAGTCTCGCAGATCCCGTCTCCTGGAAGGGCGGCTCAGCCAATTCCCAGATACGACTGGTCAGTTGCCTGGCGTCACGGGCCTGGTGGGCGACGAGCTTCCGAATTGCGGTCCGCTTTGCAGTTGCCTTCATATAAATCTCCATCCTCAAGTTCAAGACCCGTTTGTATGAGGCGCTTGCCTCACCTGTCACCTGTGCCCGCACAGATGCGTCCGGCTGAGTGACGTCCCACATTGTGTCGGCCTGAGAAGTTGGTGTCAACGACATTGTTGTCCTCGGGGGAAAGGCACAGGAGAAAACAGTTGATGTTCTCGTGGTAACATACATAAACTGTGCGCCAGAGTTAAAGGTGCTTCTGCGCGGGAGCTGGGGAAACGTACTTTGCTCAGATTGAAAGGAAAGCACTGATGCGAATTGCCATTTTCGGAGCTGCGGGCACGGTCGGACGGGTATTGGTGCCCGAGCTCGTTGAGCGTGGTCACCGGGTCCGCGCCATGCAGCATCATACGCCAGTACCTAGCGAGGGCGCTGAAGTCGTCCAGGGGAGCATGACCGGCCCGGACGCGGTTGCCGACACCATTGACGACGCCGAGGTTGTGCTGCAACTGACCAAGGGGGGCAAGGGAATCGAGCAGGTGGTAGGCACCAGTGTGCACGGCACCGTGAACATCCTTGATTGCATCACCCGCAGGGGAGGGGTCAAGCAGTACCTCTTGACCAGTTCGGATGCTGCCGTGGGTATCGGCGCGCATCCGCACCCCAAGCCTATCAGCCACGAAACCCCACCCATGAGCTATCCCGGCTACTACAGCCTGGGCAAGGTGTTGGAGGAGGTGATTGTGAGGGAGTATCACCGCAATGCGCCGCTTCCCTATACCATCGCGCGCTTAAGCTGGGTGCAGCAGGAAGCCTCCATCCTGCGCCTTTTCATTGCAGGCAATGATCCGACCCAACCACTGCGCGGCTTGTATTCCTCCTACTACACAGACGAGCAGAAGCAGCGCCTCCAGAAAGGCGAACGTTTCATCGTCTTGCCTTACGACATATCCGGTCAGCCTCTCCGGCGCACCTATGTGCAGCGAGAGGATGTAATCAAGGCGCTGCTGGCCATGGTCGGCTCACCCGATGCGGTCGAACAGACCTTCCACGTTTCCGCGCCGTCGTTTCTCCATGACGAACCTTGCCGCTACCTGGGGGGGAAACTGGGCCTGCCTGTCGAGCGCGTCGATCTTACCGATGAATACAGCTTCGATATCGACTATTCGCATACCACAGAAAAGCTCGGCTGGGAACCGGAGTTTGACATCTACGCGATACTGGATGCTGCCGTGGCCTGGCAGCAGGAGCATCGGGCGTAGGTGCGGGGCAGGGCCAAGTTGCGGTGCTTGACTGCTCTGCTAGGCTAGAAGGGTGATAGTTCCTCCCAGAGGTCAATCAGGCGGTGGTAGTTACGAAGGATTCTGGGGGTCACCTGGCCTATGGGTTCGGAGGTGGTCTTGAGCACCATGCGCTCCTTCCCACCTGCGAAGGCATTTCGCACCGCTTCCTCCACGGCAGCGGCATCTTCATTTTCGAGGATGCGCGCTTCGACGTTACCCCCGAGCATCATCCTGCCGGCAGTGCTCTCACGACCAAAGCATACTGCAAATCTATGAGTGGACGCAAGCACCCTTGCTTGAAAGACCGGCCTCCGCCCAGCGGTATCAAATGCGCAAACCCCAGGCAGTTTTGAGAAACATCTCGTCTTGCGTGGAGGGATGACATTGGATACAATGTGGCGACTTTTCCTGCCACGTCTTGTTGTTCCAAGGGGTCTGTTGATAATGAAGTCGGACTTTATTGCCATCCTGGATTTTGGCTCACAGTACCGGGACCTGATTGCGCGGCGGGTGCGCGAAGCGCACGTTTATTGTGAGATGTTCCCCCATGACATTCCCGCTGGCAAACTCAAAAGGGAGGGGCTTAAGGGCATTATTCTCTCCGGTGGCCCGGCGAGCGTCTATGATGCGGGCGCGCCGAAGTGTGATGAGAAGCTCTTCGACCTGGGTGTGCCTATCCTGGGGATATGCTATGGCATGCAGTTGGGGTGTTCGCTTTTGGGCGGGAAAGTCGGGAAAGGGACTTCAGGTGAGTACGGTTGGACTCCCTATCAGATTGTTGCCGAGCACGAACTCTTCCAAGAACTGCCCAAAGAGATTACCGTCTGGATGAGCCATGGCGACCAGGTGCTGGAGCTTCCGAAAGGAGCCCGGGTGCTGGCCAGGACCACAGGTTGTCCCAACGCGGCTGTCGAACAGCGCCAGAAGCGGTTCCTGGGGTTACAGTTTCATCCGGAGGTGGCCCATACCGAGATGGGCAGCACCATTATTTCCAACTTCCTGTTCAAGGTCTGTGGCTGCGCGGCTGATTGGCAGATGGGATCCTTCATTGACCTGACGGTGACAGAGATTCAAGAACGGGTAGGGAAGGATGGTGTGGTCTGCGGGGTTTCCGGGGGCGTCGATTCCTGGGTGGTGGCCACCCTGGTGCACCGGGCCATAGGGGGTCAACTCCACCCCGTCTTTGTCGATAATGGCTTGTTAAGAGAAGGTGAAGCCGACGAGGTGCGCCAGCAGTTTGCCAAGCACCTGGGTATCAAAGTTCACTTCGTCGATGCGTCCTGGCGCTTCCTGGGGGCACTGCGAGGGGTCACCGACCCGGAAGAAAAGCGCAAGATTATCGGACGCTTATTCATCGACGTTTTTCAGGAGGCGGTCGAGGGGATAGCGGAGGTGCGCTTCCTGGCTCAGGGGACACTCTATCCCGACCGGGTGGAAAGCACGCCGGTGGCAGGTGGGCCCTCGGCGACCATCAAGTCACACCATAACGTGGGCGGTCTCCCTGAGACGCTGGAACTGGAACTTTTGGAGCCGGTCCGCAACCTCTTCAAGGACGAGGTGCGTATCCTGGCTCGAGAGCTTGGACTTCCTCCCGAGGTGAGCCAGAGACATCCCTTCCCGGGTCCTGGCCTGGCGGTGCGCCTGGTTGGTGAGATTACACCCGCAAGACTAAAAGTCCTCCGAGCTGCCGACCGCATTGTCCTGGAGGAAATCAGAAGGGCCGGACTTTATGATAGGGTCTGGCAAGCTTTTGCGGTGTTCCTGTCAGTGAGCACGGTGGGCGTAATGGGTGACCAGAGAACCTACGAGAACGTGATGGCGGTGCGGGTCGTGGAAAGCACAGATGGCATGACCGCCGACTGGGCCAGGTTGCCTTCTGAGGTGCTCGAACGAGTGGGCACCAGGATTATCAACGAGGTGGCAGGCATTAACCGCGTGGTCTATGATATCTCAAGCAAACCTCCCAGCACCATCGAGTGGGAATAGGGCCATGATTGCCATCGTCAATATGGGCACCGGAAACCTGCGTAGCGTCTCGCAGGCATTGGCCCTGACCGGAGCAGCGGTGAAGGTCACCGACTCTGCGGATGACATCGAGCGGGCGCGAGGGGTGGTGCTGCCCGGCGTGGGGGCTTTCCAGGCAGGCATGCGGAGCCTTCGCCAGACCGGTATGGATGTGGCGCTGCACGAGGTGGTAGAGAGGGGCGTGCCTTTCCTGGGCATCTGCCTGGGGATGCAACTGCTCTTCAGCGAAGGCCACGAGCACGGCAAGCACCCTGGGCTAGACATCGTAGCTGGAACCGTGGACCGCCTTGAAGAGGGCGTCAAGATTCCTCACATGGGCTGGAATACGGTAGAGAAAAATGCGCCCTCGGTGCTGTTTGAGGGCATACCTGACGAGAGCTTTTTCTACTTTGCTCACTCCTATTGTGTGAAGCCTGCGGACCCGGAATGTATTGCGGGGGCCACTCGTTACGGCATGGAATTTGTCTCCGTCGTTGCCCGGGACAACCTCTTTGCGGTTCAGTTTCACCCGGAGAAGAGTGGGGGGCTGGGCTTGCGTCTTCTGGAAAACTTCGTGGCCCTGGTCGGCAGGAAGTGAGCTATGCTTGCCAAGAGAATCATTCCCTGTCTGGACGTGAAGGGTGGCAGGGTCGTCAAAGGCATCCACTTCAAGCAGTTGCGCGATGCGGGCGACCCGGTCGAGGTGGCCTCCGCCTACAGTGATGAGGGTGCCGACGAAATCGTCTTCCTCGATATCACTGCCACCATCGAAGCCAGGAGCACTATCGTGCAGGTAGTTGCACGGACGGCAGAACAGGTCTTCGTCCCGCTTACGGTGGGCGGAGGCATCACCGGAATCAGCCAGATTCGCTTGCTTTTAGAATCCGGCGCTGACAAGGTCTCCATCAATACCCGCGCCGTCACACAGCCACAGTTCATCAGGAAGGCGGCTGAGACCTTCGGCAGTCAGTGCATCGTGGTAGCTATCGATGCCAAGCGAAAGGTCGCCGAGGAGCCCGCTGATTGGCAGGTCTATATCAATGCGGGCACCACACCCACTGAACTTGATGCCATCGAATGGGCAAAAGAGGTGGAGCAGTTGGGCGCCGGGGAAATCCTGCTTACCAGTATCGACGCGGATGGCACCAAGGCTGGCTATGACCTGGAGCTTACAAGCGCCATCTCCCGCGCTACCAATATCCCCGTGATTGCGTCCGGCGGTGCCGGGACGCTCGAACACCTCTACGAAGCGCTGACTGTAGGTGAGGCGGATGCGGTGCTGGCTGCCTCCATCTTTCACTATCGCCAATTCACCATTGCCGAGGCGAAGGCTTATCTGGCCGAGAGAGGAGTGCCTGTCCGAGAGTAGGGACAGAGAGCTATTTTGCTGTTGACAGAGGTGATGGGCGCAGCTAGATTCGTGTCACCGACAGATAGAGACCATAAAATGCTATCTGTCCCTTATTTTTTGTGTCCCTTATTTTTTGACATCACCAGCGTGGACCTCAAGTCAGGGGAACTAAGGCTCATCGAGGTCAAGGACCCGGCGCGATTCGAATGGCACGAGGTCACCAAAGTCCAGCACTACTGGCTGGAAGTGAACGCCATGACGCGGCCCATGCAGGTGCGAGAAGATGAAAGGCCCTACAACATGAGAAGTGGGGAATGGACGATATGACTTGGGACACTGGACTAGTCGGCAAACAGCTTGAGGCCGCAAGGCACGTGGGCAAGCCTGCCCGTCTGCTCGCAGGGCCAGGGACGGGCAAGACGTTTGTAATGACTCGTCGGATGTGCGGCCTGATTGAGGCGCAAGGCGTTGCACCGGAAGCGATACTCGCCTTGACATTCACTCGTGCAGCAGCGCGAGAGTTGCGGCAACGTGTGCGTGACGAGGTCGGCGAGGAACGTCTGCCACGCATTTCGACACTGCACTCATTCGCGCTTCGTCAGCTTCTCAAGAATAGCGACAAGTTATCCGCTCTGCCTCAACCCCTCAGGATCGCCGACGATTGGGAAGAACGCAATATCATCCTCGAGGATCTTAAAGCCATGCTCAACCTTGCGCGCATTCGGGACGCCCAAGGATTGCTGGATCAGCTCTCGGCGGATTGGCAGAGCCTTACGGCCGACGCGGATGCTTGGGACAAGAGGTTCGCTGATCCCCCCTTCCTCGGTGCTTGGGAACAGCACCGTTCGGTGTACGGATACACGCTGCGTGCCGAACTTGTGTATCAACTCAAACACGCACTTGAGGAAATCGAGGATTTCGCGCTCGAAGGCCCACCAGCGCATCTACTGGTCGACGAATATCAGGACCTGAACAGATGCGATCTTGAGGTTGTGCGTCAAGTAGTCGAGCGTGGGGCGGAACTCTACGCGGCGGGTGATGATGACCAGAGCATCTACGGGTTCCGCATGGCGCATCCAGCGGGAATACGTCGATTCGAAAGCGACTACAAAGGCTTCATGCCGCTCGACCTTGAGATCTGCTATCGCTGTGACCCCAATATCCTCGAACTGGGACTTTTCGTTGCGAATCAGGACTTCAATCGGCTGCTGAAGCCCATCAGGGCTGCTGACGGTCGCGAGGGTGGCGAGGTTTCGATTGTGCGCTTCGGCAGTGGCCAGGCGGAAGCCAATGGCATCGCCAAGATATGCCAACACCTTATTGAGGAACATGACCTGAGCCCACAGGATATTCTGATACTGCTTCGTTCGGACAGGTATGGAGTCTTTTCGGGACCGATCGTCGACGCCCTCGAGAAAGCGGGTATTTCCGCGAATGTGGCAACACCTGAAACGAATCCTCTGCATACGGACGCAGGGCGTCAAGTACTTGCTCTTCTTCGGCTTATCAACAATCGAGGGGATCACCTGGCTTGGCGCACGCTGCTCCAAGTTCGGAAGAATGGCCTCGGCTGCACTACCCGGTTGGAGCTTTACCAGATGGCCGTCAGCAGTAACGAGGGTTTCGCCGACACGGTCAAGAGTGTGGCTGATAACCCGCATCACCTTGCGCGATTCGGAGCGCGACTTCAGAAGGAATTCGAGGACATCAAAGACCTTCTGGATGAGCTGTCCCCTGGTGACGAGGAAGGTGAGGTAGACATCGGCGTGATCATTAAGACCCTCGTTGAACGCGTCGTGGACGACGCGGCAGAAGCCGAGGCGATAGAATCACATCTCGGCGCAATGCTGGACGAACTGGAGGCCGAGAGCATTGCCGATTTCATGAGTGGGCTCGAAGCATCAAGCGAAGATATCGAGCAGGAGCTGGCTGAGAACGAAGTGAACATCCTGACCATGCACAAAGCAAAGGGACTCACGGCGGAGGCGGTGATCCTTGCTTCTGCTGAAGACGAATACATCCCTGGTAAGGCCAAAGGCGACGCGATTGGCGACGAAAGGCGACTGTTGTACGTCTCTCTGACGCGCGCGAAGCACTATTTGTTCGTAACATATTGCAACCAACGCTCCGGGCGTCAAAGCCATACTGGTCGAACACCAGGGAGAACCCGGCGCACATTGACGCATTTCCTGCGCAACGGCCCAAAGAGACCTCGGCCAGGCGCGTCTTTCCTGGACAGTTTGGAAGAGAACGACGCATGATCCCGAAGGAGTGCAAGAGGCTGATACGTGATTCCTAAGGAGTGCAAGCGTTTGGCCTAGATGGGAGAAAGTCATGACACCGTTCGAAAAGTACCCTAATGAAGGTAGGAATCTGTTGGGTGAGCCGCCTGCAGGTGATGGCACGACCCGCCACGGGTACGGACCACCGGTTTTCGAACACTGTGGCATGGTGTGCGTCTATTGCAGTCGCAACCTTAAAGACTCTTACGAGGATTGGCTTGATATTCAGATTGACCATGTTGTTCCTTGCAACGCGATAAGGAGAGGCTTTCCAGAAGAATGGATTAAGGATATTGCCAACTGTGTAACATGTTGCGCTGCGTGCAATGCATTCCTTAATCGTTTCACGGTAGAAGATGGGCCGCCACAACAGCTGCAAGAGTTCTTCGACCTTCGCGACCGGACATTCGAGAAGAAGAAAAAGCACGCTCAGAAGCGGCACGAAGAAGAATATGGGTATTGGCTGAGAAAAGTGCGCAATGATTCCTAAAGAAAGCAAGCACTCGGTCGAGGTGTCGAGGTGAGTGTGGTCAGCGACCCCGTCCGGATGCGGGTTGCGAACATCCATACGGGAAGGGCGCTTCATGCTCTATTTCGCTTACAATCGCAGGGACGGCATAGTTAATTCCCATTACGCAATGTGATGGGGGACCCGGCGGCACTGGCGCAATGCTTGGCATAGCTGTATCTCACCCCAGCCCCTGAAGGTGTCATTTTTTCCTTGCCTCTAGCCTGTCGATTTCCTAGAATACTTTTTCCATAATGGTTGTGGGGACAGATGTCAAGTATAAGGGAAGGGAGTTGGGTGATGTATGATTAGGGTGAAGCCACGCGGTAACGAGTCCGTGGAACAACTACTTCGGCGCTTCAAGAAGGCCTGTGAGAAGGAAGGCCTGATTAGAGACATCAGGCGGAACTCGTATTACGAAAAGCCCAGCGAGCAGCGACGCCGGAAAGCGCGTAAGTCGCTTAAGAAGATTGCGTCACTGTCCCGGCCTCTTTGATTTCCTCTGAAATTGGCTGCAAATAACGTCCTGGGGTTATTCGTCTCTTGCGAGTGAGATGCCATTAGCTCGTCAGCTGGGGGAGCAGTTCACAGCCAACCAGTACCACCCTTGGTGCACGTTACCAATATGAGGCAATATTCGCGCTATCCTTTGCTTGCATATTATCGACCTGCCAAAGTCCGATTGGCGAGGTCGCTGATGTGAAGCTGATGTGGATGGTTTTCGCTGCCTGCACACCTGGCAGGCCATATGGTTCAACAAGAAGGTGTAGTGAGGGGGAAGGGTCTTGACAGACAACCTGGCGATACGGACTGAAAACCTGACCAAGGTCTATATGGACTTCTGGGGTCGGGAAAAAGTGCTGGCGCTCAATGGTCTCAACCTGGAGGTGAGGCGGGGGGAGATACTGGGTCTTCTGGGGCCCAACGGCTCCGGAAAGACCACCACCATGAAGCTGCTTCTGGGTCTGATATTTCCCACGGCGGGACGGGCCTGGGTGCTGGATAAGCCTCCCGGAGATGTCAAGGCCAGCGAGGGCATCGGGTTCCTGCCCGAGGAATCCTATCTCTACCGGTTCCTCAATGCCCAGGAAACGCTGGACTTTTACGGACAGCTTTTCCACATTCCCCGCAAGGTACGGCGCCAACGGGCGCAGGAACTCATCAAGGTGGTGGGGTTGGAACATGCCAAGAACCGTGTGCTGCGGGAGTATTCCCGGGGGATGGCCAGACGGATTGGTCTGGCCCAGGCGCTCATCAATGACCCGGAGCTGGTGTTTCTGGATGAGCCCACCAGTGGCCTGGACCCCATAGGCACACGGGAGATCAAGGACCTGATTATCGATCTGCGCCGCCGGGGCAAGACGGTGCTTTTGTGCAGCCATCTGCTGGCTGACGTGAGCGACATGTGTGACCGCATCGCCATCCTCAATAACGGTCACCTGGAGGTGGTCGGTGAAGTGAACGAGCTTTTGTCTCTCGCCGATGTGGTTGATATCCGTGTGAAGCAGCCCACGGACCAGGCGCTACAGCAGGCCCAGGCCGCGCTGAACCAGGACGGGGGGACCGTGGTCTCAGTAGGACGTCCCACCAGCACACTGGAAGAGCTGTTCTTAAGAATCATTAGAGGAGGACGTGATGCCACCCCTCCCCGTGAATGAGTCTGCACCTGCTCCTCGACAGCAGGAAGCGCCCTCCACCATACCACCACTGAACCGTCTGCGAGCCCTGGCCCGGAACGTGTTCGTGCAAGCCTGGCGCGCCAAGGTATGGCTAATGGTGGTGGTGTATGCCATCATCGTCCTGCTTATCACGCAGCTTGCTCCCACGCCCGTCACCGGGCCCGAAGACAAAGTCAAGTTAGCCATCTCCGTGTGTATAGGAACCATGACCATCTTTGCCACCCTGTTGGCAGTGTTCCTGGCCGGCACTCATCTGCCCTGGGATATTGAAAACAAGACCATCTTCATGGTGCTGACCAAGCCGGTCAGCCGGGTGAAGCTCCTGGGGGGAAGGCTCCTGGGGTTCTGCCTGACCGTAGCCGTTGTCCTGGGACTGATGGCTCCGGTGGGATGGGGGGTGGTCCACCTGGCCCAATGGCAGGCAAGCCGAGCCGGAGGCAAACTGGTATTGAAGACCAAGAGGGCAGTCTATTCTACTGATTGGAAACCCGTCACCGAGGGTGAAGAGGTCCCACGCAAACCGACACCAGAGGGCCTGACCTGGATAGCTGGTGGGGACCTCAACCTCGAGGCTCGCTTCCGCTTCCCTGAGGCAGACCCTGAGAAGCTTGCGGTGGAGGGCAAGATTAAGGGGGAATGTGCGTTCCTTATCAGTACCGGCGCCCTGGGTGTGGACACCATGCATGCACAGCTCATCGTCACCAATCCCAGGAATGGCAAGCAACACCGCCAGATGATTAGATTGCTGACGGAGACGCCTGCCGAGTTCTCTTTTCCCGCTGACCTGTTCCAGGCCGGTGATACCATTCAGGTATCAGTCAGCCGACAGCGCCTGCTCGATGAGGGAACGTCTCCCGAAGAAGCTGAAACATTACAGGCGGTGGCACGAAATTGTTCCTTTGCTGTTAGAAGCGATAAGAACCTCTATTTGCTCAAGCCCGCCCAGCCCTTTATCTGGAATTATGGTAAAGCCCTGTTTGCCATCGGACTGGCTTCCGCTCTCATGTGTGGTGTGGCGGCTATGGCCAGCACATTCCTTTCCGGTGCCGTGAGCGTAATCTTTGCTTTCTTCGTTTATTTCTGTGGCAACGTGGTGGAGATGATTGTGGACGTGGCGGCAGCTCTGGGCAAGCCTACTGCCGGGCTCTTTATCTGGGAGCCGATCGTGCAGTCTCAGACAGTCCAAAGTCCCCCGCTGGTGCAGGCTGTAAACACGGTGGTCAGGAATGTGCTGACGGGCCTGACCGTGGTGCTGCCCGACTTCCGCAGATTCAGTATGACGGAGCAATTGCTCCGGAGCTTTGACGTCTCATTTGCGACACTGGGTCGGGCACTGCTTGACATGGGAGTCTATGGCACATGCGCTTTCCTGATTGCCTGGGCGTGTATCCGCAGGCGCGAGGCGGAGAAAATATGATAACACAATCAACACCCAACACAACCAGTACTCTTCTCACAGGCACGAAGCATCATCGGAGGGGCCTCAAATGGACTGTGAAAGAGCTGACCTTGGTGTTGGTGGCGGTAGGATGTTTGCTGTTGAGTTACCCTCTTCTGAACTACATTTCAGACGTTCGCCGTGAGCATAAACTAACCGCGGGCACGGAAGCCCTAAGCCCTGACCAGGTCTTCACCATGGCAGTGATGGCAGGTTTCCGCGGCATTGTGGTGGACTTTCTCTGGATAAAGGCTATCAGCCTTCAGGACCAGCACAAGTGGTATGAGCTTCAGACCGTTACCGACCTCATTGTCAAGTTGCAGCCGACTTTTCCTACGGTGTGGGTGTTCAATGCCTGGAACCTTTCTTACAACATCTCGGTAGAATGGGACTCGCCCGCTGACCAGTGGGGGTGGGTCAAGGCCGGCCTGACGCTCCTGGACGAAGGGCTGGTGAAGTTGCCCAACGAGGCGCAGCTTGCCCAGGAAAAGGGACGCATCTTTTTCGACAAGATAGGCAGGAATGCCTATTTTCGCCAGCAGTGTGAAAAGGAGTTCGGGCAAAGCTGTTTTGCCCTGGCTGTCAAGTATTTCGAAATATACCAGAAATTGGAGTTCGGTCGCACGCGGCCGCAGCTTTCCATCGCCAAGATGTGGGCCAGGGCCTACTATGCCTACCGTGAGTGGGCGAAAACGGTCCTCAAAGACAACCGTTTGGCGCTCACCACCCCCGGGACCATGCAGATACTTGCGCCGAGCACGCCTGCACAGCGAACCAAGCTTGAGTTTGCACTGAGCCTCTATCGTAAGGCATTGGAAGAGATACGGCTGGCCATGTTAGCCTGGCCGGACGACGAGGATTTCCCCAAGCACTATCAGGAGACACGGCAGTTGATCAATGTAATTGAGGGAGTGCTCACAAGTGCAACTCTCTAGCTTCGGTCGTGGCTTTAAGTCATCGGGACTCGCACGGGCAAAGAGAAAGGAGCATTGCCCCTCTCCTTCAGCCATGCAGAAGCTAGCTGTCTATGCGAGGGGGCTTGCCGTTGTCTTATTTGCCCTGATGGTCCCCTTCCCCTCCAATGCGGCCCAGGCAGGCCTACCCGTTGCGCTGTCCGCAGCTCCAGGACAGATGGCAGAGCCCGCGGTGGGCTGGGGATGGTGGCTGGTCTGGTTGATTGCGCCGGTCTGCGCGGTTTTGGGCCTGGTGTTCGCGCTGAAGTTCTATCGGGAGATGATGAAGAACTCCGAGGGCGAGCCCAGGATGAAAGAGATTGCCGGTTACGTCCGGGAGGGTGCCTACGCCTACCTTAAACGACAGAACTGGTTGGTGGCGGTGGTGCTGGTGCTGCTTACAGGCATTCTGGCGGTGCTGGCCTTCGTGGCCAAAGTGCAGTCCGGATTCGTTCCCTTTGCCTTCCTTATCGGTGGCGCCCTTTCTGCCCTGTGCGGCTACCTGGGCATGAAAACCGCCACCAACGCCTCCGCCCGCACCACCAACAGTGCCAAACAGTCGCTGAATGCCGCCCTGCAGGTGGCCTTCCGTTCGGGTGCGGTGATGGGGCTGATGGTGGTGGGCTTCGGACTGCTCTACGTGTGCATGTGGTTTTTCGTCCTCCTGGTGATTGTGCCCTTGCTAGGCAGCGCCTTCCAGCAGGATTGGAACATGAGCCTCCCCAACGTGGTCTTGACCATGCTCTGCTTCGGTATGGGCGCCAGCACCCAGGCGCTCTTCGCTCGTGTGGGCGGAGGGATATTTACCAAGGCCGCTGACGTCGGGGCCGACCTGGTGGGCAAGATAGAAGCAGGTATCCCCGAGGACGACCCCAGAAACCCGGCAACCATTGCCGACAACGTCGGCGACAACGTCGGGGACGTGGCCGGGATGGGGGCAGACCTCTTCGAGTCCTACATCAACTCCATCCTGGCGGCTGTGGCTCTGGGTGTAACTGCAGGTTACTTCTTTAAGGGCGCCATCGCGCCCATGGTCGTTGCCGGTCTGGGAGTGGCACTGTCCATCCTCGGTATCTATCTCGTAAGAACCAGGGAGGAGGCCAGCCAGAAAGCGCTCCTCAGCGCGCTGCGCCGGGGCGTGTGGAGCACCGCAGGGCTCTTTGCACTCCTTTCCCTGTTTGCTATCTGGTTAATCTTCGGGCTCGGCGTCGGCCTGGGTATCTGGCTTGCCATGCTGGCTGGTTTGTTGGCAGGTGTGGGTGTAGGCTACTGGACGGAGCGCTATACGTCTGCCCGCTACCGCCCCACCCAGCAGTTGTCCCAACAAGCCCTCACCGGCCCGGCCACCGTGATTATCGAGGGCATCTCCGTGGGCATGCATTCCACCGCACTGACGGTCATCATGGTGGTGGCCGCATTCATCGTGGCCTATGGTACTGCTGGCGGCTTTACTGACGCTTCCCACGGACTCTATGGAATCGGGATGGCGGCAGTGGGAATGCTCTCCACGTTGGGCATTACGCTGGCCACCGATGCCTACGGGCCCATTGCTGACAATGCCGGCGGCAATGCGGAGATGAGTGGCCAACCTGAGTACGTGCGTGAGCGCACCGATGCCCTCGATGCCCTTGGCAACACCACGGCCGCCACCGGCAAAGGCTTTGCTATCGGTTCGGCAGTGCTTACCGCGCTGACACTGTTGGCAGCCTACATCGAACAGGTGCGGGTATCACTAATCAAGCTAGGCACCACGGTGTTGGAGGGTGTGACCAATGAGGGCAGCGCGGTGTTAACCAAAGACGCCACCATTTCTCAGCTCCTGAGCTACTACGACGTGACCCCCATGAACCCCAAGGTATTAGGTGGTATATTCATCGGCGGAATGCTGGCCTTTGTGTTCTGTGGTCTCACCATGCGCGCAGTGGGTCGGGCAGCGGGCAAGATTGTGGAAGAGGTCCGCCGCCAGTTCCGCGAGATTGCGGGCATCATGGAGGGCAAGGCGAAGCCGGACTATGCGAGCTGTGTGGACATCTGCACCCGCGCCGCCCAGCGTGAGATGATTGTGCCCTCGCTGTTGGCATTTATTGCGCCCGTTGCGATGGGACTGGTCCTGGGGCCAGCCGGTTTGATCGGGCTGCTGGTGGGCGTAATCAGCACCGGCTTCGTGCTGGCTGTCATGCTGAATAATGCCGGCGGCGCCTGGGACAATGCCAAGAAGTACATCGAGAAGGGCGCCCATGGTGGCAAGGGGTCGGATGCCCACAAGGCGGCGGTGGTTGGTGACACGGTCGGTGACCCCTTCAAGGACACCTCGGGTCCTTCCTTGAACATACTCATCAAGCTGATGTCCATTGTGGCGGTGGTCTTTGCCGGCTTCGTGGTCAAGTACTCTGCTCTGGTCTCCCAATATCTCTTTAGTGGAACCCGATAGGAACAGCATTCTTCTGAGGTAGTCTTCATCATATCTTGCGCGGAGGAACTCATACTGACGAAAGAGCTTTCCAGCCGGGCGTTGGCAATCCTTTCGGCCAGGATTGCCGACGATAAGCAGGCGGAAGACATTATCATCCTGGAGATTGGCAAGCTCATCTTTCTTGCCGATTACTTCGTGATTGTCCACGGACGAAACCGCATCCAACTGCAGGCCATTGCCGACGAAATCCAGTTGCAGTTCAAGAAAAAGCGCCTCTTGCCTTTGTCACTGGAAGGCTATGAGAGCGCTCGCTGGGTCCTGCTGGACTACGGCGGCGTGGTCATTCACCTATTTGACCTCGACACCCGCAACTTCTACGGGCTGGAGATGCTGTGGGGTGATGCGCCCAAGCTGAACTGGCAGGTGAAGCGGAAGAGCGCGAAATTGCCATGAAGTTAACCAAATCAATCCTGCGCGCGCGTCTGGCAGCCATCATTGAAGAGGAATTCGCGCTCGAGGAGCGCCCTACAGATATCATCCTCGAACAGGCTCCGGCTGAGGCGCAGTGCGACCTGGCAACACCTGTCGCCTTCCGGCTGGCCAAAAGCCTGAAGAAATCACCCATTCACGTTGCGCAAACCCTCTGCCAGCGCTGGCGCACCCATCCGGGCAAAGCCGCCCAGATCATTGACGACATCTGCGCCGCCCAGCCCGGATTTGTCAACTTCACCCTCAAGCCGGGCTGGATTGAGAAAAGACTGAACCAGGCTTTGCCCGATCTCAGGCTGGGTGTGCCCAAGGTAGATACGCCTCTCACCATCGTGATGGATTACTCCTCGCCTAATGCGGCGCGGCCCATGCACGTCGGCCACATTCGCAGCACCATCATTGGCGATGCGCTGGCCAGGATTTTCCGGTTCCTGGGACACAACGTCATCACCGATAACCATCTCGGTGATTGGGGGACTCAATTGGGGCTCCTCATCATCGGCTACCAGAGATGGGCCGATGCGGACAGACTCGAGAAGGACGCGGTGGGTGAGCTGGCCAGAATCTATGCCGAGGCCAATAGACGTGCAGAGGAGAATCCCGCAATCGCTGAAGCCGCCAGAAACGCCGTGGTCAAGCTGCAATCGGGCGACCCCGAAACCATCGCCTTGTGGAAGCAGTTCATGGCCTGGACCGAAGCCGAGTTCGGTCAGATTTACCAGCGGCTGGACGTTCACTTCGACTACTGTCTGCCTGAGAGCTTCTACAACCCCATCCTCCCTGAAGTAGTCAAGGAGCTTGTGGATAAGCAAGTCGCTCACGAGAGCGAGGGCGCCACCTGTATCTTCTACGAGGAGGAAGGATTCCCTCCACTGGTAATCCAAAAAAGTGACGGCAGCTACCTTTATCCCACTACCGACCTGGCCACCATCAAGTACCGTATGGAAAATTGGTCACCTGACCTGGTCATCTACGTGACCGATGCCAGGCAGCAGCTCTACTTTCGTCAGATTTTTGCCGCCTCAAGTCGCTGGGGCTACGAGGTCCAACTGGAGCACGTGTGGTTTGGCACCATCCTGGGCGAGGACGGCTCACCTTTGCGCACCCGCCAGGGAAGTCTTGTGAGGCTCTCCGAGCTCCTGGACGAAGCTGAGAAACATGCCTTCGAGCTGGTAACCGGCTCACGTCCTGGCCTCTCTGAGAAAACCCGAAAAATGGTCGCGCAGGCGGTGGGCATCGGCGCCGTCAAGTACGCTGACCTCTCCCAGCATCGCACCAGCGACTACATGTTTAGTTGGGACAAGATGTTGTCGTTGGAAGGCAACACCGCCCCTTACATGCAGTATGCCTATGCGCGCATCAAGAGCATCTTTAGGCAGGGTCAGGTGGACGTGGAGGAGCTCAAGCGGTCTTCAGCAATTATTTCCCTGCGCGAACCCGAGGAGTTAGCGTTGGGTAAGGCGCTCCTGTACTTTGGTGACGTCGTTGACCGCGTCAGTGATGCCTATACGCCCCACGTTCTCACAGATTATCTGTTCGAGTTAGCGAAGCGCTTCTCGAGCTTCTACAATGCCCACCGGGTGCTCGATGCCGAGCCCGACACCCGTCGCAGCCGACTGCTCCTGTGTGAATTGGTCGCCCGCACTATCAGAACCGGGCTGAGGCTGTTGGGGGTAAGAACGCTGGAACAAATGTGAGGAAAAACCACAGGGATGGCTTCTGACGAAACCATCCCTCTTTCAAACCAACGGCGAGAATGCGCAAACCTACTTCTTCCCTTCCTCCTCTTCTTCTTCTTAATCTCCAGTATCATCTCCGCCGTGATGTCAGGCACCTCTGCTTCGGTGTCCAGAAACTTCAGCTCCCCGATGAGGTCGTAGCCGTATTTCTTGTTCATCGCCTTCAGGGCATGCTCCAATCTCCTGTTCGCTTTCTGCATCAGAATCCAGTACCTGGGGTCATCGTCCCTGATGTTCCCCTTCTCAATTTCCTTGTATTCGGGGAGGGCAGCCCATACCTTAGCGATGGAGAGCTCCGCGGGCTTCTTATAGCTCTGCGGGTTGCCAAAATAGACAGGGCCCTTTACCACGCCAGAGGCGACGCCTGTCGGCCCGGGCTGGGCTTCGGTTCGCCGCGGCGAACACACCACTGCCGCCCCCAGCAGGCCCAAACAGGCGACTAACAACACGCTCCTCACTATAGACTTACCCATAACTTAAGCCCCCGATAGCCAGGCCCCTCTGGCCAGATTCGGAAGTCCGTGCTCCTCACTGCGATATGGAAGCTCGACATTAACTGACCAGTTAGCAAAATCGGCGCTGAAGCGCTTACTTATATAGATACGCCAAATTTACCTCAACGCCAGTAAAAAAACGTTCTCCTCCAGCCCTATTAGCTCCCTTATCCCCCTAAGTGCTTGCTATTATTAGAGTAACGCAATCCTCTCCGGCTTGCAAAGGATTGCGATTCTCGCCGCTTCCCACCTGGGTCAGCATCCCTCCCGGCAGCCCGCCAGCCTCGAAAGGAGGCGAAACTTACGCTGCTCCTGCAAAGAAAATGGAAGCCTTTTTCTAAGGGTAGTGGATTTATCGTCCCTGGCTTTGGACTTGATTAGGAAAAGTTCGTGCTTGTTGTGGCTAACTCACTCGGGTTTGACCTTGAGCACCTGGTCCAGGTCCCGCCACATGGCCCAGATACCTGCCGCGGTGCCGTCGGCATTGCCTTTATCGGGAAGCCACTCCACGTGCCAATCAAGGAACAGGACATTCACACCCTTACCCCGGTGGTTGTGACTACCGAGGTCAGGGTTCCCGGCGGCATAAGTAGAGTTGTTGTCACACACGACCGCGGTCTTGGTAGCATATTGCAGACCCAGGTCTTTGGTACTTCCGTCGGCCATTTTAGATATATAGGTGAACTTCAAGTCTCCTGGCCCCCAGGCTTCCCGGTAGCGATACAGATAGGACGATTCCGTGTTCTCGCCTGCGACCCCTTCCTGGTCGGGACGGGGAAAGTTATCGAAGCTCTTGCGCTGCTCCGTTCGACGTTTGGCAGAGGGGCATATGAAAACGTCCCTGTCCGCAATCTTGATTAACCCGCCGTAGAGCGCTCCCAGGCCGGTCACCTCACTGCCATTCCACAACAGCGCTGAGGACACCTGGTGGGACTTCGGGTCATCATCGTAATTGTCTGGAAAAGGACGAACGTCAGGCAGCTCCTCGCCATAATTCGCCGCATACATCGCCAGCGCCTTGCCTATCTGAGCGAGGTTCGAGTTGCACTTTATCCGTCTCGCGCTCTCCCGCGCCATGCCCAGGGTAGGCAGCAGAATGCCCGCCAGGATGCCTATGATAGCAATCACTGTCAGAAGCTCAATCAGGGTAAAAGCCTTTGAGGTTACGGAGTGCTGCACCATGACTCTCCTTCCCAAAAAGAGCACTATGATGTTCCGGGCAACTAATGTATCCTTTCTACAAATTCTATCTGCCAATGCGTATATTGTCAAGTACATCTGTCCGTGGATTGCCCACACGTGGCACCTAATCAGAAGCGGCGCAATCCTCCCCCTGTTATAATCCGTGTCCCGTTTTTCCTATTTTTCATGAACAATATGCCTACTACTTGCACTAATATTGTAGCAGCCCAAGAGCGGAGCAGGGACAGGATAGGGCAGGACGCGAAAGCGACGCAATGAAAGAGGCACCTGGGGAGCTTGAGAAGCTGTTTCACCAACTTGGTCCGAAGCTCTACCGCGCCGCTCGCCTCTTGGCCCGTGATGCTGAGCAGGCCGAAGTCTTGGTGCAGAGCACCTTCGTTGCTGCCATTGAAGCCTGGCCGCGTTTCGAGCGTCGCAGCAGCACCTACACCTGGGTCTATGGCATAATGCTTCGTCTGCTTCGGCGTCAGCGCCAACAAGAGAGGCGTGAGCCCGCGCTGCTTGAGGCAGCCGAGATTCCGAGTGACGGTCCGGGCCCGGCAGAGCAGGTGGAGTTGAGCGAAGAGACTTTAGCTTTGAGGGAGTGTCTGAGTGAGTTGCCATCGGAACAAAGCGAAGTGCTGGTCCTCTTTTATCTGGAATCCATGCGCTACAGGGAAATTGCTGAGGCGCTGGGTGTGCCTATAGGAACCGTGAAGTCGCGTCTCCATGCTGCCAAACGCGCATTGGCAGTGACTTTGAGAAAGCGAGGGATAGAGCTGTGAATACGCACGAATCAAATCGCTCGGAAAAGTGTCCTTCCGAAGTTGACCTCTCCGCTTATGTGGACGGCGAGCTCTCAGGTGACGCGCGCACTGTCATTGAGAATCACCTTGCCACTTGCGCGCGCTGCCGCCAGTACCTCGGGGAACTGCAAGCGACCTTCGAGGCGCTCCACCACCTTTTTCAGCGGGCTGCGGATGAGATGACCACCAGAGAGGTTGCTCACCCAATCCCCATCACTCCTATTTCCAGACGAACGTTACTCGTAGCTTTAGCAGCCGCCGCTGCCTGTCTTGTGATCGGCATTGCCGCTTGGGCTTGGTATTATGGTACTCAAAGCCGGAACGACCGGCCAAAGAATCACCGCGTGCAAACCCACAAGGACAGCAGTTCACCCAGCGAGCCGACGTTTTCTTGGGACGATTCACCTCCTTACTATATCGTCTATCGGAGGGCCGCATGTGAATCCCCAGAGGAATTAGACTCACTGCTCGACCGGCATGGGTCGATATCGATGCGCGGAACCAGTGATGAAACCGACCTGGAGCTGCTTTCAGTCTGGAGCTGGAAGACTTACGAGAAGGGAAAGGAGGATGGTCATGGCCACATTGAAACGGGCTGGGATAGCACTTGTTCTAGCAGCATTTGTGTGTAGTGGGTATCATGTTTGGGCTGGAGAGGAGGACGTTGAAAAGGCCAGGGATGCCAAGAACGCAGCATTGATATACTGGCGCGCTTTCGCTGAGATTCCCCATGTGCCAAAGGAACATGCCCAAATGATGCGTTCTTGCGACCCCGTGCAGCCGGGTCCAGAAGCAGCCAATCTTGCATCAGCCTGGGACGGAGCACTGCGCCTGCTGCAGCGAGGCGCTGCAATTCATGACTGCAATTGGGGCTTTGACTTCTCCATCGATGGCCCCCTTACCCTGCTATCGCATGTGGGCAAGGCGCGCCAGCTCGCCCGGGGTGCACGTTTCCGCGCCCGCTATCGTTGGGCGCTGGGGAAGAAAAGTGAAGCAGTGCAAGACTTGAGGACCTCTGTCATCCTGGCCCGGCACGTCGGCGCTGGGGGCAGAGAGGGTATCACGAGCATGGTCTTACAGATAGGCATTGAAGAGATGTCAATTAAGGTTGCGGCCAGGCACCTGACCGATACCGAGGCGGCTGACGCTTTGGCGGTCATGGTTGAGGACCTCTCCAGAATGCCGGAAAGCCTCGCGAAGAACAGCTTTCTGGCAGAGAAGGCCGTGGTTGCCTGGTTTAGGCGTGAAATGCAGAAAAAAGAGCCAGAGATGACCTTCGAAGATTTCTGTGAAGACTACGGAGTAGACGTAACCCTTATCGCTCCCATCCCCAAGGAAATGACTGTTTCGAAGCTACTGGGACTGTTGGACGAAACAGAAAAACGCTACGAAGAAGCTGCCGAGTTGATGCAGGTTCCTCCTGACCAATTTGAGAGCGCGTCCTTGGCTTTCGAGAAAAAAGTGAGCGGGAACGTCTTTTCAAATGCGCTTGTGCGAGGACTTCCTAAGGTTCGCAACTTTGTAATGCGGCTCGAGACGAAATGGGCCATGCTCGCGGCTGCCATTGCGCTCTATAAGGAGGGTGCCAAGGCATTGTCGTCCGTCAAAGACCCTTATGGCGATGGTCCGTTCGAGTACAGAAAATGGGATGGCGGGTTCGAATTGAGTTCCAAACTGACATACGACGATAAGCCCGTTAGCCTTACCTTCGGCAAGCCGCCGGCGGAGTGACTCTTGAGACTGTTGCACCAGCGCAAGCGGTTCCTACCTAGGCATCATGGGCCACCTGGTAGAAATGCCCGGGGAAGAACTCGTGCACGCCGTAGGAGACCAGCATGGCAAAGACGTAGCCCACGATAAGGCCGACGAAGAAAGGCTTGGCCTTCTCATAAAGCCGAACCCCGCCGAACTTCAGGATAATGACCTTGGCAAACCACACCAGGAAGATGCTGAACCAGTAGAAGGTGCCTGCGTTGGAAGCGCTGAAGGCTAAACCCACCGGATGCAGTTTCCACCAACTGAATCGTCCGTAAAGCACGGTCAGCACACCGGTCGCCAAAAAGCCCACCCCCCAGGCGCCAATCTTCTCCACGTCAGGCGGTAAACCCTCACCCTTTTGCACCGCATCCACGCGTCGGGCGATGGCATTGATCTCGGTCTGCGGGTTATTGACGAGCGAAGTCTCATCCATCTTCAAGGCGGCATGGTTATAGCCGAGATAGAGCGTGTACCAGATACTGAAGGCAGCGCCCACCACCACCGCCAGCACCAATGCCCAGATGAGTCGTTTCCCGCCGCGCGAGGATTCCTGGCCCACCTTGAGCGCATGAGGCATCATGGTATAGCCGAACACCCGTTGATACCCGCCGAAAGTCCCCCCATGCAGGAGACCCAGCCCCACCACCGAGTTGGGCGACATCCAGGAACTGCCTATCAGGCTTTCCAGGAGTTGCCCGTTTGCCATCGTGGGTGGGGTAAAGTATGCCATCCCGGTGGCGGCCATGTACTTAGCCACCACGAAGAACACCACGAAGATGAGTAGCAGCGCCGAGATTGCCACCGGCAAACTCATCCCCATGCGCATGGCAAAGAAGACCAGGAAGATTCCCGAGAGGGCCAGGAGGACCAGCGCCGCGCGGTAGGACATGACCCCACCCGGATTGTCCTCCACTCGATGGCGGGAGACCGCTGCCTGCCAGACTGCCTGCAAATGTCGGCGGGCCACCCAGATGGACCAGATGACCAGGAATACCATGCCTCCGTAGTTATGGGTGGAGACCAGTGCCAGTCCATTTAGCTTCTGCCCCACCTTACCTGCCGAAAACCCCAGGGTATCCACGATGCCTGCCTCCAGCCAGCCTACCAGGTAGAAAATCCACAGGCTGAAGAGCAGGTCCAGGTTGCACAGATAAAGAAACCCGATGACCAGGGGCATGATGCGGAAGGCAATGTGAGGGAAGCCGGTGATGACGATGCGGCGGATGCTCCAATAGTTCCTGTAGATGTGAATCTTGGGCCAGGCATGATACAGGTAGCCACCCAGGTTCCAGAAGAGAGGCACTACCACGACTGCGAAGCCTATCCAGAACAGGCGCTGCTTGAAGATAGTCGATATGCGCTCACCGGGGTGCACCTCGACCAGCGTCATGGGCACGGTCACCAGCGGGAAGGACAGGCGTTCGTAGGTGACCCATTGACGATGGAAGATGACGGTGATGGCAAATGCGGCGCCCAGCGTCGCCAGGGCTACCGTACCCCACCAGAATAAAGGTACCGCCCAGGCCCGCCAGGGAATCTGCTGGCCCTCGGGCACGCCGGTGGCAAACCAGTTGCCCGCCTGTGTGCGAGCTGAGCTACCCATCAGCTCCGGAAAAAGCCAGGGAGGAAGGAGCCTGCCCAGGAGTTCCTCCCAGCGGTTCTCTGGTGAAGCGAAATGCTGCACCGCGCACAGGTCACCTATCAGCCGCGCCGACCAGCCCCGCGCAGGCATCATCCCTGCCGCCCAGGTCATAATCATGATGGTCAAGAGTTCCCCGGGCTTGAGTGCTAACTTGGGCGCTAATGTGCGCAGCAGGCTGTTAATCACCAGCCACACCACAAAGACCATCAGCGCGCACAGGGGGAAGTTGGATATGGTGAGTTGCGAGGAGCGGGTGACGTGCAGTTGGTAGTTAGCCAGCCAGCACATCACAATCACACTCACCAGCCCCAAGAGAATGGCGCGGAGACTGATGCTGCGTTCCCGTTCCGGCGTTGTGAGGTCCGCTACTGGCATGATGTTGCCCTTCAGCGGGGACTCTGATCTCAGCTGGACTCGGGTTGAGTCCGCCCGTGAGGCACGAGTTTAGCCTTGCCAGCATGACTTCACAAGCGGATTTTTCTCAGGGTGGCAGGCAACAGCGCGGACACATTGATGGCCCCGTCGCTCCGCGCTTGACACCACCAGGCATGCCGTGTAATTTAGGGGTCTCGATGTTTGCGCCTCAGGCGCACATAACGGTGATTGAAACTGCATATGGTATCTTGACCAGACGAGGAGTAAGTCAATGGCAGACAAGGACCTGACATTCAGGCGAGCACGGCAGCACATCCCGCTTCTGGAGGCATGGATGCTGAGTGACATCCGACCCCTTGCGCTCGAGATGTTTGAGACCAATGAGCACCTCACAGCGAAAGAAGCAGAACGAGGCCCGTGGAAGCGGGTCAAGCCAGGCACGCGCTGGGGGAAGCCCTGGTCCAGCGCCTGGTTCCGCTTTCCGGTGGCGGTCCCCCGGGAATGGCAAGGACGCACGGTAGTGGTGCGCTTTCGCTCAGGCGAGGGTCTGGCCTTCCGCCAGGGGGTGCCCTGGCAGGGACTGGATCCCAACCATCAACTGATTGTCGTTGCCGAGGAGGCGAAAGGTGGTGAGCGGGAGACCATCCTGGTCGAATCCGGAGCCTCCGGGCCCTTCGGCAGATTTGAGGGACCGGTGGCCATCGAGCATGCGGAATTGGCTATCTACAATCGAAACTTTGCGCACCTCGTGTTCGAGATGCAAACGCTGCTTGACCTGGCGGAGAAGCTCCCCTTGGACCATGCGCTGCGGGCGCAAATCCTCCTGGCCCTCAACCGGGCGCTGGAAGCCATCGACCGGGTCCTCCGCTTCCCCAAAGGCAAGAGCATTGAGCCTTATTTCGTCGCCCGCGAGAAGGTCTATGGTAGGATACCCGAGGCGCCCGGGCTTGAGACATTGGCCACGCCCGACGAGGTCGAAGCTGCCGCTCGTGCCGCCAGGAAAGAACTCTCTGCCGTCCAGAAGTCAGCTCGTAACCCTTACCAGCCCAACCTGTGGACGGTGGGGCACGCCCACATCGACCTCATCTGGCTCTGGCCGTTGGCAGAGGCCATTCGTAAGTGCGGCCGCACCTGGTCCACCCAACTGAGACTCTGTGAGGAGTTCCCCGACTACGTCTTCACCGCCAGCCAGGGATGCCAATATGCCTACTGCAAACAGCGCTACCCCGAACTACTGGCGGGCATCCACCAGGCCGTGAAGAAAGGCCAATGGGAGCCGCTGCTCTCGATGTGGGTGGAAAGCGACTGCATCATCAACGGCGGGGAGAGTCTGGTGAGGCAGTTCCTGTGGGGTGTGCGCTGGAGCCTCGAGGAGTTCGGCTCGGTGGGGGAGGTGGTATGGCTGCCCGATGCCTTCGGCTATTGTGCCCAGTTGCCCCAAATCATGCGCCGCGCTGGCATGCGCTACTTCTCGACCACCAAGATGTGGTGGAACGATACCAATGCGCCACCTATGACGTCCTTCTGGTGGCAGGGCATAGACGGCTCCCGCATACTTACCCATTTCCCCATTGGGTATGGTCGCTCGATGCGCGCCGGCGACCTGCGACAGTATCCGTCCTATAACCGCGAGCCGGAGAGGGTCAAGGACCTGCTTTACATCTACGGCTACGGCGATGGGGGAGGGGGCCCGGAGCGCAGGCAGGTGCACCTGGCAACCTCGGCGCTGCGTAACCAGCAGGGGTGTCCACCCACGAAGCCCGCTTGCGTCAGCGACTTCTTCAGACGACTGGAGCGCTACGGCGACCAACTTCCCACCTGGGTGGGCGAGCACTACAACGAGTTCCATCGGGGCGTCTATACTACCCAGGCACGTACCAAACGCGGGAACCGGCTTGGTGAAGCCGCCTTGCGCGAGGCAGAGCTATGGGCCTCGGTGGCGCAGGTATCCTTTGGAGACGAAGTGCCCAAGGATAAGTTAGACGAGGCCTGGGAATTGCTCTTGCGCAACCAGTTCCACGATGTGCTGCCCGGCTCCTCCATCAACATCGTCTATGCGGAAGTGGAAGCCGACTACGAGCGCCTGATCAAGCAAGCCTCCGAAGTGCGCCAGCGCGCCCTGAAAGCCATCGCGACAAAGGTGGACACCAGCGGCGAGGGGGAGCCGGTTCTGGTATTCAACCCGCTCTCCTGGCCGCGCTCCGGTGTGGTGGCGCTGCCACTGAGGAGCAGGAGTGCCGTCCATGTGATAGGGTCTGAAGGTGAGGCAGTACCTCATCAGGTCACCAGGCGAGGTCGGGAAAGGAAAATACTCATCCGGGCGGAAAATGTACCCGCCTGTGGTTACGCGCTCTTCCGCATTCTGCACGGTGGCGCGACCAAACCGGATGACAGGCTTGCCATAAGAACAGATAGAGTCGAGACGCCTTACTTCCGCATTACACTGGACAGAGCCGGGCGGCTGACCCGTCTCTTCGACAAGCGGGTGGGGCGCCAGGTGCTCCCCCGAGGTCAAAGGGCAAACGAGTTGCTCCTTTTTAGCGACCTGCCTACCAATATCTTCAACGATGCCTGGGATATCAGTCCTGAATACCGGGTGAACTTCCGCGAACTGGATAAGCCAGCAGAAATAGTGGTGACAGAATCTGGTCCCGTGCGCGCCACCTTGCGCATCCGTCGGCACTTTGGTGGCTCCTCCTTGGAACAGGACATTCACTTCTATGAGCACTTACCCCGGATTGATTTTGTGACCCGCGTCGATTGGCAGGAGAGCCACAAGCTGCTGAAAGTTGCCTTCCCGGTGGACCTGGATAACCCGCGCGCTAACTACGAGATTCAGTTTGGACACCTGGAGCGGCCCGTCCACACCAATACCAGTTGGGAGGCAGCGCGCTTCGAGGTGCCTGCGCAGAAGTGGGCGGACCTGGGTGAGCCAGGCTACGGGCTGAGTTTGCTCAACGATTGCAAGCACGGCTACGACGTCTGCGAGGGGGCGCTGCGTTTGTCACTTTTGCGCGCTCCCAAGGGACCGGATTCCAGCGCCGACATGGGCAAACATACCTTCACCTACAGCATCTGGCCTCACCCGGGCGACTTCCGAGAGAGTGGCACTATTCGTGCCGCCTATGAACTTAACTTCCCGCTTCAAGCTCTGGTCACGCAGGCGCACAAAGGCGTGCTCCCACTCCGGCATAGCTGGTTATCGGCAGAGCCGTCGGGCGTCATCGTAGAGGCAGTCAAGCCGGCAGAGGACGGGAAGGGCTTGATTGTTCGCCTTTACGAAGCGCACGGTGCGCGAGCTGAGGTGAGGGTCTCTTTCGGTTTTGAGGTCGGTGGGGTCGGGGAGGTCGATCTGATTGAGCGACCGGTGACCGCAATGCGCCTGAGAGCGGGGACACTTCAGTTCACGATTCGGCCTTTCGAGATTCGCACCTTCCGCGTAAAGCCCAAGAAGGGGTAACGGCGCCCTGAGCAGTCAGTTTGTGACCACGCCTGGCGCAACTGATAGTCTTAATTGACAGGGACATCCTTCCGGTCGATAATCTCCTTAGGGGATGGAGGAAGAGGCAGCTCTGTTTGTGCTCGGGCAGCCTGCCCCAGACGGGCGCCGTTTGGGGGTGCACACCAGCTCAGGAGGTTCGTCATGTCAGAAGGTCAAGTTGCTCCAAAGGAGAAGTCGGAAAGCCACAGGACGAAGGCCCCGCGCCAGAAGTGTCGGCGTTGGCCCTGGATACTGGGCGGCGTGTTGCTGCTCATCGTGTTACTGGTTGCTCTCCTGCCAACCCTATTATCAACAGGACCGCTGCGGGGGATGGTTCTGCGCGCCGTCAACAAGAACCTTAACGGCTCGGTGCAGGTGAAATCCTGGTCATTGGGGTGGTTCTCCGGCTTCACGTTCAAAGAAGTCCAGGTTGCGGACACACAGGGACAAGCCATCCTGGAAATACAGAAGGTTCGCTTGCCTGCCAGTATCCCGGCGCTGCTGGACTCCAAGAAGAAAAACCTCGGCGACATCGTAATCGAATCCCCGCGGGCCCATCTCGTGTTCTATGCGGACGGTACCACCAACCTGGCGCAGGTCTTCGCTGCCGAGGGCAAGGAGCCTGAAGCCAAACCTGCCGCCGAGCCTCAGCCACTCGGTTTTGACGTGTCAGGTAAGATAGTTGTCACGGATGCCAGCATCACAGCCCAGGTACCCGAGGCTCCTGCCTTCGAGGTCAAAAACCTGAATGTGGACGTGCATATTGAAAGCCTCAATCAGCCCATTATCTATAAGCTAGCGGCGCTGCTGGGGCAAGCTCGCAGCCCTCTCAGCATCGAGGGCTCTGCCAGGGTTTTCAAAGAAGGCCTCGTCGCTCCCGAAGCGCTGGAAGCGAAGGTCGATGTATCGCTCAAGGATTTCGACCTGGCCGAGGTGAAGCCGCTGGCCAAGCAGCTCGGCGCTCCGGTCGATTTCGGGGGCACCCTCGACATCGAGGTTTCCGCCCGGGTCGAAGGCTCACAATCCGTCCAGGCAATGGGTAAGATCAACCTGACGTCGTTGGCGCTCGCCGGTGGTCCGCTTGGTGACGATAAGCCTCAGTTCGACAGGGTGGATGTCGCCTTCGACATTGACCTCAAAGAAGAGCACATCGAGGTCGGCAAGCTCACCTTCGATTCACCGGTGGCTCATGCCAGCGTCTCCGGGGTGTTAGCCAAACCGGTACCCGGCGAGATGCCTGCGGGGACGCTCAAAGCGCAAGTCAAAGTGGACCTCCCGGCGCTGACCCAGCGCTTCCCCCACACCCTGAAACTCCAAGAGGGCCTTTCTATCGAAAGTGGCACCCTCGAACTTGACCTGACAGTCGCTTCCCGAGCGGGCCTCACCCGCCTCGACACCGATGTCCGGCTTGCCGGGCTGGCTGCTACCAGAGAAGGAAAGCGCATCGAGCCGGAGGCCCCTATCACCTTGAGTCTGAAAGCTACCCAATCGGAGCAGGGGCCCGAGGTCGAATCGCTAAAGCTTACCTCCTCCTTTGTCACCGTCCAGGCCAGCGGAAACATGGACCAGTTCGAGTTAGACCTGACCAGCGACCTGAGCGTGGCAACGCGTGAAGTTGCCAAGTTTGTGGACCTGGGCGAAAAGTCTATGCGGGGTAAGGCAAGCGTGGCGCTGCGTCTCGCTGCCGTCGAAGGCGAGGCGCAGGCAAGGGAGATTGGCGCCGACGTGCAACTTGACAACCTGCAAATCCTGGGGATAACAAAGCAGCCCATAAGTGAGAAGTCGGTGGGGCTGAAGGTCCAGGCGATTGCAATCCTCGATGAGAAGCAGGCTCCAAAGGAGATCAAGAATATCAAAATGGAACTCAAGTCCTCGTTGGCAACAGCTTCGGTCACTGTGGGTCGCATCGCTGGGAGACCTCCGTTGGAGAAAATGACCATTACGACAGCCAAGCTCACCGCTGCTGCGGACCTTGAGCGCCTGTTGGCATTTGCGCGGGGTGTCGCTGACGTGCCCGCCGACCTGGAAATGAAAGGGACGGCAAAGGTCATGTGCGCTGCGTCGCTCGCCGACGGCGCCGTGAACGTGCCTGAGTTCGAGGTATGCCTGAGCAACTTCGAACTCGCCCAGGCTGATAAGACCCTCCACGAGCCTCAGGTCCGACTGACAGCAGTAGCTACCATTCGCCCGCACGACCGCCGCGCCTCCGTGCCACATCTGACATTGGCACTCTCGCCCGGAAAGCTCGAAGTGACGAAACTGGAAATTGCCGACTGGGCCAAACTGCCCGCAGGCACGAGCAGCCACGTCAGTGGCAACTTCGATATTGCCAAGGCACTGGCCCGCGCCAAAGATTTCGTCTCATTGCCTGAAGGTGTGGCTATCGGCGGCGCGCTCGGCCTGGAAGTCGATGTGGCCACTGCCGCCGACGCTCAGAAGGTAACGTTGACGACTACCATCGCTTCCCTCAAGCTGACCGCGCCCGAGGTGCCACCGTTTGAGGAAAAGCGCCTGGAGATGAGCCTGACTGCCAGCGTGTTGCCCAAGGAAGGCAACGTGAACGTGGATGCTTTCAGTGTTACCTCGGCGCTGGTTAACCTCCAGACGAAAGGCGCCTTTACCGATTGGCGCGTGAGAAAGCATCTGAACCTGGACGGGACGCTGGAATGCAATTTCGACCGCATCGCGCCCATGCTGGTTGCCTTCACCGGACAGCAGATCGAGCTGAACGGAAAAAAGGCTATGCCCTTCCAGGTGGAGACCTCATTGGCAGGCAAGGATTGGCACCAGATACTGGCACAGACAACCGCCAGTGCTAAAGTTTACATCAAGAGCGCCAAGGCCATGGGCATAGAGACCGGTGAGATGACGCCCGTCTTGCGGGTTGAAAAGAAGAGCGCCAAAGTAACCCTGGAAACCACCGTCAATCAGGGGAAGCTCAGCCTGGCGCCGGTGCTGGACCTTTCCGGAGACGTGCCTGTGCTCAGCCTGCCTAAAGATTCACGCGTGCTGGACCAGGTGCAGATGACAAGAGAGTTGGCAAATGAACTCGTGGCCCGGGCGCTACCCTTCTTCAAAGACTCTCTAGGCACTCAGGGCAACGTCAGTTTCGTTTGTGAGAGTCTCTCAATACCGCTCGATGAGACGCTCAAAGAGAAAGCCACCATGACGGGAAGACTCGGCTTCCGGCGGGTCAGCTTCCGCTCAACAGGACTGCTCGATGGGCTGCTGGCGCTCGTCAACCTTTCCGGAAGGGTGGTGCAGGTGCCCGACCAGGAGGTGGGCATCGAGTTGCAGGAGGGCCGTATCTATCAGGACAAGATTCAGCTCGACATCGGCGACTACAGCCTGCTGATTTCCGGCTCGGTGGGGCTGGATACCACACTGGATATGCTGATAGAGATGCCTATCACCGAGGAAATCATTCACGATAAGAAGACTTACGAGCTGCTCAAAGATGCAACTATAAAGGTGCCCATCAGCGGGACTGCCTCTGCACCTAAGTTCGACCGGGATATCGTGCGCCGAAACCTGAGAGCATTGATGGCAGAGGCCGCCAAGAAACTCCTCAAACGGGAGGCGGGCGAACTCATCGAGCGCGGACTGCGGGATATCTTCAGACGCTGAGCAAACTCTAGAATCCCCTGCTGCAGGCGGTGCCGCGACGGACGGACAAGAATCTTTACTTTCCCTGCGCCTTCGAAGCTCGTTTGCCGAAGCAGTAGATGGCACCGTCCTCGGTGCCAATCACCAGACGCCCTTCACCTACGGCCGGCGAGGCGGTGATGGGTGAGCCCGCCGCGAAGCTCCAGCGCTTCTGGCCGTCCGCCAGCGATAAGCCATAGAGCGTGCCGTCACTGCTGCCGAAAAAGACGCGCTCACCCACGATGACGGGTGACGAATCCACCTTGCCTTTGGTCCGGAAGCTCCACTTCTCTTTGCCGTCGAGGGTGCTCAAACAGCGCACGACGTCATCCCGGCCGCCGAAAATCACCCGGTCCTTCCACACTGCCGCGGAGGCATAGAAGGAAGTCGAGCCCTCGGCTGGCTCTACATCCCAGACTATAGTTTCGAGCATTGGGTCGGCGCAAATCATGCGCCCGTCGTAGGTGGCCACATAGATGACACCATCTGCAAACGCCGGCGTCGCTGCCGTATTTGCTTTCAGCTCCACCTTGGCACTCTCCTTGCCAGTAGCCAGGTCAATCAGGCGCAGCCAGCCATCACAGCCGGCAATGGCAACGTTCTTGTCAGCAATGCAAGGGCTGCAGTGCACCTGCGCTTCGGTCTCGAACTTCCACTTTAGCTTGCCCGTCTCCGCCGAGAGACAGTATAGGGAGTAGTCGTACGACCCCACTAGGACGTTCTCGCCTGCAAAGTTCGCTGAGGATATAATCTCGGAATCGGTCTCGAGGGTCCAGAGCTTCTTACCGGCCCTGGCGCTGACCGCATGCAAGAGTCCGGAATCATCACCCACGAACACCCGTCCGTCCTTGACTCCGGGCGCGGCTTTGATGGCGCCCTTCACCGTGTACTTCCATTTCAATTTGCCTGTAGCCAGGTCCAATGCCAGGAGCATATCGTCGTCGGTTCCTATATAGACAGTGCCTTCCACGATGGCGGCGGTGGATTCCACCGTGGATTTAGTCTCGTAGGTCCAGAGCAGCTTAAGCTCTTCAGGCAGAGGCGACCTCGCCACTCCGGTCTGTGCGACACTGCCCCGAAAGGTGGGCCAGGATACATCGCGTGGTTGCTTTCCGGCAGAGAGAAGGACAGTGGCTACCACAAAGGTAAGGAATAGCTGCAGAAATCTCAACTCGTGGTTCTTCACCTTCACGATGAACGCTCCTCTCCGACATAATGTTATACGAGACTATTCTGCGCGCAGCGCCGACAAAAGCTCTCCCCGCATGGAGGCGCTCGCGGCAATGGCGCAGGACACGAACCCAACCACAAAGCAGGCTGCCAGCGTGCCTACCAGGGACATCCACCTGACGTCGGCGAGCGCCGACTCCGACAGCAGGCGGGGGGCCACCGCCACCAGCGCCGCCACCGTTCCTATTAACATCCCTAAGAGCAGAAGCAGTCCGTTCTCCAGGAGGACCATCCCCACCAGGTGCGCCCGTCTGAAGCCCAGCGCCAGCATCATGGCAAGCTCGCTCCGCCTTTCGACCACAGCTCTAAGCAGCACCGTGACGATACCGAAGGTTCCCAAGAGCAGCCCCAGTCCCCCCAGGGCCTGAAAGGTCCCCAGATAAGTGTTTTGAACCTCGGCGAAACTAGCCAGCACCTCGGTGGTGCGCTTCACGTCGAAGCCCAGGTCCCCCAGATTCTCGCGCAGTGCCTGGGCCACCGTCTCTTGTTTTTCTTTGGGAGCTTCGATGAGAAAATAGCTGTAGCCGGATTCCTCGCCGAAGTGACGTTTGAATTGGCTTTCGCTGACCAAGAGTTCACTCTGGAAGATGCTGTGAGCGAGCAATCCCACCAGCCGCAACCTTACTTTGCGCCCGTGCTTGCCCGGGACCTCAATCTCATCGCCCAGACCCAGGTGCAGGTTCCACTCGGTGGTCAGGGCATCGGCAAAGGCGGGAATTACCTCTGGAGCAGCTTGGGCAGCAGTCACCTTGGCATCGCTGGTCCCTCCAACCGGTTCCGCCAAAAGCTGCCAGGGGTTTGCCTGGTCTGAAGCCGAGGAGAGCACCTTGCTGAACTCGAAGCCGCCCCTCTCAATCAACTCCGGAGGCACACCCAGCACTCTAGGTGTGGTGGGTTTTTGAATATTGAGACAACTGATGTCATCGCCCGCACTCATGCGAAAGGACATGATGGACGTCCCTGCGAGGAGGTGTGACGCCTCCGGCGCAATGCCCATCTTCCGGCGACCTTCTGCGGAATTCAAGTCAGCATAAATGGGCACATCCGATATTGCCATCAGGTTGAACCCCCCGGCGCCGGAATCTCGCTTGCTCGTGTCCAGGCGCGAAAGGTCGCTTCGGTTGGCAGCTACGGTCACAATCAGGAAGCTTGCACATGCCAAGAGGCCCACAGTCAGGATACTGCGCAGCCAGTGACGCGAGGCGCCCCGCCAGGCCAGCCGCGGCAGCGAGAGCAGCTCCCTCCGTGTGCGCCTCCTGCGTCTCTGCAATTGTGCTGAAACCAGCGCCAGCGCCCCAACAAGTACTCCCGAGCCAACCCCGAAGAATGCGCCGGTCGCTGATAACACACCAAATACGAGCGACAGGACAACCAGCACTCCAGCGCTGGTCAGAGAAACGATAGCAACCGTAACCGCCCGCTTTCTGACCGCACCGCTGGGCTCGGCGAGGATTGCCCGCCAACCTGCCAATAACATTAATGCGCCGGTTCTCTTGAGCACCCGCACCGCCCACCAGATGGCAGCGGCTGCCACCAGCAAACCTGCCAGAGAACCTATAATCAAGCTCAGCCCGCCGACGTGCAAGGAGAGCGGGAACTCTCCGCCTACAGCTCCTGCCCAACGGGTCTTGAGCGCATAGATGATAAGCCAGGCGTATCCCACCCCCAGGGGTGTGCCTATAATAACACCCACCACCGCCAAGAGCATCCCCTCGCCCATCACCATGCGTGCAGAAGCCCTTGACCTGAACCCCGTCGCCAGCAGAATTCCATACTGATTTGCTCGTCGTTCCACGGTGAGGCGAAGCAAGAGTCCCACCAGGCCAGCCGCCGCTGCCACCAGAAACATGCTCATGGACAGGAACAGCACCCCGAAGTCCGTGGTGCCCTCGGCAGCCTGGAGCGCCTGCTCCTTGACCGGCATAAATGTCATCGCAAACTCACCCGGCGACAGGTGACGGAGCAGTTGGGCAGCAAAGCCCCGGGCAGCCTGGTCCAGGGCTTCACCACCTTTCGGCGCTATCCTCACGGATGTGATCCAGTCACCTCCACCATATGCCTCAGCCACTTCTGCTGTGGGAGACTCCTGGGGTAACCAAAAGCTTCGCGCCGTCTCCAGCCAAACAAATGCTTTGGGGGTTGCGCGATAGTCCTTCCAGTACGCCTCATCCTTTGCTCTGATCTTACTTAGGTCAATGGGAAAAGGTGGGTCCCACTCGCCCATGGTCTTGGCATCGGTAATACCCTCAAACTCGGGCACCACTTGGGGGTCGATGGCGGCTCCTGTCATG
>SDBU01000597.1_pt1 | contig 50638 bp, 29 predicted proteins | sample 2277071 | NCBI WGS metagenome assembly SDBU01 (sample SAMN10397929, study PRJNA504765) | marine sediment metagenome | isolation source: marine sediment core GS08_GC12, 126 cmbsf | place: Arctic Ocean: Gakkel Ridge, Loki's castle | collected 2008
GCAGTACAGCACGCCCGCCGGGACCCACTCGCCGCACGGTGGCTCCAGCTCGGCGCACGTGATGCCCTCGACGAAGCGGCCATAGGCGCAACCGCTCGGCTCGACGTCGTCGTCACACACACCGGTTTCGTCGTCGCAGCAGGCACCCAGCTCGGCGCAGTAGCCGTAGACGGTGATGCCGGTCGGATCGACGCCGCCGGCCCTGTCGACATGGATCACCGGCGGCATGTGCTCCGGGGGGATCTCCGCCGTGTCCGACCGATTGACCTCCGTCTCCTCCAGGTGATGCCGCCACGTGCCCCAATTCCTGGCCTCCGGCCAAAAGACCTCGAAGTAGGCCGGCTGCAGGATCGCCTGCTGCACCCCCGGCGACTCGAAAGGCGCGACCTGCTGCTCGAGCATCATGGACGTCACGGTCCGGCTGGGTAGCAGCGGCAACTGGGTCATCGCGCCCCGCCCGCCGCGGACGCCATCGACAATATCCGGCTCGCTCCATTGCCCCTTCGAGAGTTTCTCCCGGCGCAGCAGCGACACCCCGAGCACCAGCACCATCGGCCGACTTCCCCCGCCGGCCATCTCTGCGTCCCGCTGCCAGACGTCGTTGACCCGAATCCACCGGGTATCCAGCAGCAGGCCGACGGATTCGAGCTCCGTCTTCCACGTCTCCACCAGCGTGGCGTAGTCCCACACGCACGTGGCGTGGCTGACGATGATGTCCTGTGACCCGCCGCTTCGGAGCTGATCGCGGATCAGTTCAGGCCCGGCCCACACCAGAACGGTTCCCGGGGCCGGCGGCGACGACAGGGCCGTCAGCTTCTTCAGGTCCCCGCCGGGCCCCAAGGCCAACGGTACGCTGCCGTCGGCCAGCGGGCGGAATCGGCTGGGCGCCCTGGTCGCGATGATCGGCTCGATCAGCCGCCGCTCCCAAAGCTGCCAGGCCGGGGCGGCCGTTGGCGTCTTGACCTTCCGGTCGTCAATGAGCTTCTTGATGTGCTCGGCCTCGGACTTGAGGTACTTGTCGATCTCAGCCGGCGGCACTTCCTTCCGGCCGAAGGCCGCCACGACGGGGTCCTTCCGGACCCACATCTGGAGCACCACCAGAAGGATCAGCGCGGCACCGACGAGCACCACCTTCTCGATGTGCTGCTCGATGAACCCGGGTTCGGTCGATTTCTTGGCCATCCCATCGCCTTCCTAAGTTGCTCACACCTTGCATGTCCCCGGGCCCCGCACCGCACCCGACGGCATCACGTCAACGCCGCTTCCGGCCGAACGACGATTATATGCCCAGGCCGCTGCCGGCCTCGATGCCGGCCCGTTTTGTATCTTTCTCGCGAAGCGCGCTGGTCGGCAGCCGCTTGAGCATGTCGACCGGCATCAGGTCCCGCGACCAGTCCGTCAAGAAGGTCGCCTCGACCGTCACCGTCACCTGCGTCACCGGGGCGGACCCATAGTAGAACATCTCCTCGGGCGGGGGCGTGGCCGTCGGCCCGCCCACCGGCATTCGGCCGTCGCCGCTGTAGGCCCGCGCCACGGTCCGCGCCGGGCCGGCGCCCGGCTCGGACGTACTGACCTTCAGGATGGTGAAGAAAGCCGGACGCCGCCGCTCCTTGGCATTGGCCGACTGAACGCTTCTCACCTCCCGGAGGAAGCGATCGATCTGCCTCGAGTCTATCACCACGGTGAAGCTGAAGGGCACCACGTCGTACAACTGGTTGCATGTGTGCTGGGTCAGCGTGGCGACCGTTGGCGTAATCGAATCGCCACCGCCGCGCGCCGCGTAGCTCCCGGCGACCGGAGGGGTAATCTCCCCTTCGTAGAGGAACTCGCTGCCGTCGCCCACCTTGGCGAACTCCACGCGGACGAGGCGTTTGATGACGACGTTTTCGATGTTGTTCTTGTTGCTCGGGTCGGCGGCGCCCCGATTCGTGTCCAGGATCACCCGGGCAATGTGCTGGTGCAGCAGCAGATTGATGTACGCCTTCCACATCTGCGCCAGCGTGGGCGCGACGTCCGTCGGCAGCGGGTACTCCGTCAGCGAGAATTGGTTGGCGTAGAACTGTCCCTCGCGGGCCTTGCGGGCCTTCAGGTCGTCCATGGCCCGCCGCTCCATCTTCTCGACGTTCACCCGAGGGATCTCCGACTCCTCCGACTCGCCCGGCCCGAACGGCGCCCCCCGGCGCGGCCGGACCCGGGGGCCGATCGGGGGCAACACGAGCCCCGGATCGTCCACCTGTTCGGCCACCGGCGGGTCCACCCCCGGCGGCAGCACCAGGGCCTCCTGATTCGGCAGGTGCTGGAGCAGCAGTTCCTGAGCCCGGCGGGAGATCATCCGTTCGGCGTTGAGGGCGACCTCCTCCTGGCTGGCCGGGTCGGTGCCGTTGAGGCTGGCCAGGACCTTCTTCATCTCCTCGGCGTAAACCGTCCGGAAGAGCAGCGGGATGCCGTGACGCCGGTAGGTGGCCGCGTCGGCCGGGAACAGCGCCACACGCTCGCGATCAATGTCGATCTCCCACGGCTGACGATCGCCGCGGTTGAGTTCGCCGGCCAGCTTGCCTAACGCCTCATTGGCCTGCTTCTCCTCGCCCTGGCTCTCCTTGAGCGCGGCGAGCTGAGCCTGATTGACGCCCTGGCTGCCCAAGGTCGACAGCGACTTGTACTCTTTCCCCACCGCCGTGACCCGCTTGGTGTTGTCGGCCGCGTTCGGCAGCCACCATACGATCAACACCACCGCGCCGATCACGACGACGCCCGCGCCCAGTACGGTGAGAAACAGGTTCTTGCGGATGAATTCCTTGATCACGTCCATCGATCACTCTCCGAGTCTCGCTCCCCCGACGCAGCCCGCGCCGGCGGCGGCGTGTCGCATTAGTATTCCTCGGTTTCAGCCGTCTTCACTTCCGGGAGGGTCACCCCGTCGCTCTTGATCTTCACGATCCATCCGAACTTGAAGCGGGTGTGCGTTTCCCGCCGGATCGGCTGACCGGTCACGTCCGTCGGCCCGGTGGGCTCTTCGGGTTCGGCCGGTTCCTCCCCGACCTCGGGCCGCGGGCGACCGGGCCCCGGGCGGCCGGGCAACAGGCGGCCGGGCAGGCGGGCCGGGGGGGCTCCCGACTCGGTCAGCGTTTCCCGCCTCGGCAGGAACCTCACGTCCCACTGCAGGTACTGCACGAACTTGGCGTTGACCGTCTCGAAGGTCTTGAACGTCGAGGGCTTCCGCAAGGCGTCGTCCAACCCCGTCAGCAGTTGCGTGGTTCCGCGCCGGTCCTTGGGGCACCAGCCGGTCAGGATGATCCGGAATCCGCGTCCGCCTTCTTCCCCGGCCAGTCCGCCCGTCATGGCGCCGCCGGTCGAGACCGTCGCGCTGTCCAGGTTCATCTTGATGCCGTCGGGCGTCAGGTCCTTCACGCCCTCCGCGTTGAGGTCCGCAATGTACGCCGCCTCCATTTCGGTAATCACGATGCTCCTGCGCTGGATGGGGTCTTCACTGCCGAGCTTCCACCGTAGCGAGGGGTCGAGCTTCTGGTACACCATCACATCTTCGCTGTTGAGGTTGGCCGCCATGATCGCCCGGTCCAGGCCCTTCATCACGTCCGGCCAAAAGTTGTGGTAGGCCTGCACCTTCAGCAGGGCATTGGCCTTCTGCTTCACCTCCACATCGATATCTTTGATGGCCTCGTACTCGTCCAGGATGGCCTGGTACTTCTTGCGGACTTCCTCGACCTTCTTCACGCCCTCGGTCTGCTGCCGGAGCACGCGATTGACCTGCACGGCCTTCATCGTCGGAGCGATCATCGCGACGATCAGCAACGCGGCGGCCGCGATGAACCACGGGCGCTTCTTGGCCCAACGATGCTGGGCGGTGATCTCGCCGGGCAGCAGGTTGGTTTCCACGCGGGTGACGCCCAGGCCCTGGGCCGCCAGGCCGTAGGCCACACCCAGGCTCAGGATGTTCTCGGTGAAGTTCGGCCCGCTGACCGACTCGGTCGGCTGGAGCCCGTTGAAGGCGTCCAGGCGGGTCACCTGCGTGTTGAGGTTCTGCTCCAGGTACTTCTGCAGGCCCGGCAGGCGGAAGCCGTTGCCCAGCCCGACGATGCGGCTGAAGCGCGACTGGCGGTGCAGGCTGGTGTAGTAGCCGATCGACCGCTGGATCTCCTGGGTCAGGTCGGCAAACACCGGCCGCATCGCCTGGAAGATCTGCCGCGCGTACTTGCTCGTGCCGGCGGTCCGTTTGAGTTTCTCGGCCTTGGTGAAGCTGAGCTTGAACGCCTTCACCAGCGCCTCGGTGAACGCGTTGCCGCCCAGTTGAATCGTTCGCGTCCACAGCCGCGGGCCGTCGGAGACCACCAGGTCGGTGCTGTCGGCCCCGACGTCCACCAGCAGCGTCGCGCCCTCCTCGGCCACCTGCTCGTCGAGCACCAGGAAGTTGTACAGCGCCAGCGGCGCCATCTGCACCACGTCCACTTCGATCGAGGCGTCGGCGAACGGCTCCAGGACACCGTAGACGTCCGTCCGCTTGATCGCGAAGAGCCCCACCTCCAGTTCCGGGTTGTCGGGGTCTTCGAACGCCTGCCAGCGCCAGATTACCTCGTTGATGTCGAAGGGGATCTGCTGTTCGGCCTCGAAACGGATCAGGTCGGGAATCTTCTTCGGCTCCACCGGCGGCATCTTGACGAACCGGGTGAAGCTGGTCTGCCCCGGCACGGCCACGATGATCCGGCAGTTCCGCAGGTCGTTTCGCCCTGTGAACTCCACCAGGGCACCCCGAATGAGCTCATCGCGATCGGCGTCCGGCTGGGAGAGGATCTTCGGGTACTCGATGACCTCCAGCGCGACGACCTGGAGTTCCCCGTTCACCTCCGCAAGCTTCAGGGCCTTCAGGGCACACTGACCGATGTCGATGCCCCAGGCGCTCTTGGCTAACGGCATAAACACGCTCCTTCCGTAAGGGACCCGTTCATCCGCAACGAGCCCCGGCGGCGTTGGCGCCAAAAAGCCGGCACGACCCCGCTTGGTCCGGGGCCGCCGGGCGGCTATCATGTGCCCTTGTAGCCGCCGCCGCGGCCGTGTGCAAGAATTTCCTCGGGATGCCGTTGAGCCCATACGGCGGCATCCACTGCCCGGGCCGGCCCATGCCGACATTTATCGTGAAAGTCCTCGGCTGCCGCGTCAACCAGTACGAGGCCGCCGCCATCGCCGAAACGCTCACCCAGGCCGGGCTCGATGCCGCCGAGGGCGGCGGCCCGGTCGACCTGTGCGTGGTGCACACCTGCTGCGTGACCGCTCGCGCCGAAGGCAAAGCCCGGCAGCAGATCCGGCGCCTGGCCGCGGCCCATCCGCAAGCGGAAATCGTCATCACCGGCTGCGGCGCGACCCGGCACCCGGCGGAACTACGGCGGATACCCGGTGTGACCGCGGTCCTGGGTCACCAAGACCCGATCGCCACTCACTTGGTGGCTCTGGCGGCCCGGTACCTGCGGGGGCAAGCCGATGTCTCCGCCCATTCTCGTGGGCGGGCACCTTCTGGCGGGGACAACTGTACGTCTCTGGATGGTTCCGTTGGCCGGGTGATGTCGGCCGCCCGGCCTTCACCCTCTATAGAAGCACTTTCGCCTCCGCCAGTCAAGGATTTTCACACCCTCGGAATCAAAGATTTTGCACCCCTTCGCCGCTTCCCCGGACGGCATCGAGCGATGGTCAAGGTGCAGGACGGCTGCGACGGGTTTTGCAGCTACTGCATCGTCCCGCACGTTCGCCGCCGCATCCACAGTCGGCCCATCGACCGGGTCATCCGGGAGGTCGGCGACCTGGTGGCCGCCGGGCACGAGGAGGTGGTCCTCTGCGGCGTCTGCTTGGGCGCCTACGGGCGGGAGTCCACCCGGCGAGACCGCTGGGCCGACGGGCCCGACCGGCTGGCCGAACTGCTCGCGCGCGTGGCCGAGGAGGCGTCGCCGGCCCGCGTCAGGCTCTCCAGCCTCTCCCCGGCCGACGTCACCGACGCCCTGCTGACCGTGATGGCCGAGCGGGAGAACGTGTGCCCGCACCTGCACCTGCCTCTGCAGAGCGGCTCGACGAGCATCTTGCGGCGGATGAACCGCCAATACACCGCCGAGGAGTACGTCGAGGCGGTGGCACGCGTGCGGGCCCGCCTGGCCGACCCGGCCGTCACCAGCGACGTGATCGTGGGCTTCCCGGGCGAGGGCGACGACGACTTCGCCGCCACGCTCGAGGTGGCCCGCCACTGCGGATTCGCGAAGATCCACATTTTTCCTTTCTCCCCCCGCCCCGGCACGGCGGCCGCCCGGTGGCTGGCCGAGGCCCCGCCGAGCGAGGTGGTCCGCCGACGGTGTGCCGAACTGGCCGACCTGGAGCGCCGGACCGCCGCGGACTACCGCGACCGGTTCGTCGGCCAAACGGTCAACGTACTGCTGGAAGAGTTTTTCCCTGGTCCTCCGCCGCGGGTGGCGGGGCTCACCAATCGCTACCTTCGCGTGGACGTCCCTGGCCCCGGCGAGGACCTCGGGCGTACGGTGGCGGTTCGCATCACCGCACGGACGGCCGAGGGCCTGACCGGCCGGCGGGCCGACTGAGCCGCGGGGAGGAAATCGGCCGGAGAAATCGGTTGTGACCGGGCCGGCGCAAGGGTACAATCGGTCCTGTGGGCGGTGTTCCGACACCGTTCAATGGCGCAGAACTCATGTCGCCAATCCGGGATTGGGTTTAACGAAATGTCTGCGGGTTTTGCTCGTGAAGTCTCATTTCTTCTGTTCTGTAGTGAAAGGGATTGCACTGATGACCGAAGTCCTGATTCTTTGCCCCGCCTGCAAGATCGAACTGCACGGCACGCCGGAGATGGCGGGCAAGCGCGCCCGCTGCCAGCGCTGCGGGGAGGTGTTCGTCATTTCGATCCCCCATCTGCACCCTCAACCCAAGACCCCCGGCCTGGACGATACCATCGTCGACTGGCTCGCCGAGGGAGACGTGGACGAGTCGCCCGGCGCTCAGCCGACTCAGGTGACCATGACGATGGACGGCACGGGCACCACCCCCGTGCAGGGACACCCCCCGGGCCGTGCCAACGCGCCGCAGGGGGAGACCGGCCAACTGCAATTGAAGCTCTCGGAAACGCGGGGGGCGAGATTCTCCTTCCCCCGCGAGCGCCTGCTCGAGGAGGCGTTCCGGGCCTCCATGCCGCAATGCTGCCTGGGCTGCGGGGTCGAGCACGACTTGCTGGTCAACCTGGTGGTCTGGCACGACCAGGTGCTCCGCCAGGACATCCCCGCCTTGACCCACAGCGGCATCCCGGTGAAGGTTCAGGCCGAGAGCCTGATGGGCTTCGATGGCGAGAATCTACTGGATCGGCTGCCGAAGGTGCCCCACATGCCAGCCCCATTCGACGAGCCGATGCCGTTTTTCCTGTGCGCGAAGTGCTCGTCGGACGAGGCCCTGACCACGGCGGTCCATGCGGCCGGCGACGCCGACGCCCAATGCGAGCTGGGCATCCGATCGCTGTTTCCGGCGGCGGCCTTCCTCGGCCGACACGTCGGCACCCAGCACGAGCAGTACAAGAAACTGATCAAGGCCGCTCGGTACGCCCGGCTCAAGAAGAAGGACCCCTGGCGCGCCTTGCCGCCGCCGGTGCGCAACCGCATCGCCAATTGGTTCAAGTGCGGCAAGGATGAGAAGTTCCTCTGCTACGTGCCCGACTCCGACCGCGGCAAGGCCGAGATCGGCATGAGCGGCGTGGTGGTCTCCGGCGAACGAATCGTCTACTTCAAGTACGGCGCCCTGCGGCAGATCAACCTCACCGAGGAGGTCCGCCTGCGCGTGGAGAAGACCCACGAGCGCTACCAGCTCCACCTCACCTCGGCCAACTCGAAGGACTGCGTGCTCCACTGTGAACCCGCCGGCGCCGAGGCCATTCGCCGGGCGATTCGCAAGGCCGGGGGGAAATACTCCTTCCTGCGATAGGGCCAGCCGGTCAGTCGCCGCCCAGCCCGAGCCGCTCCATCACGGCCTGCAGGTCGGACCACACTTTCCGCCGATTGTCCGGGGTGTACTGCCGCAGCAGGTAGGACGGGTGGAAGGTGGGCATCACGGGGATATCATCGAAGGCCTGCCAATGGCCGCGAAGGCGGGTGATCCCCACCTTGGTCCCCAGCAGCGCCTTGGTGGCGGCGTTGCCCAGCACCACGATCACCTCCGGGGCGATCAGTTCGATCTGCTCGAGAAGGTACGCCCAGCACGCGGCGCCCTCATCGGGCGTGGGGGCCCGGTTGCCGGGCGGGCGGCACTTGACGACGTTGGCGATGTAGACCGACTCCCTGGCCAAGCCCATCGCGGCGATCATCTTGTTGAGCAGTTGCCCGGCCCGGCCGACGAAAGGCACGCCTTGGGCGTCTTCGTCGGCCCCCGGTCCCTCGCCGATGAACAGCAGCCTGGCGTCCGGGTCGCCGTCGCCGAAGACGGTCTGGGTGCGGCCTTTGCACAACGGGCACAGCACGCAGGCCGCCACCTGCCGCTCGAGTTCGGCCAGCCGCTCGGCCTTCTGGGGGGGCGTCAGCGAGTCGCCTTCGGTCGCCCCCGGCGCTTCGGAGGCGCCGGCGATCTCCGGCAGCGGGTTGGCCTCGGCCGGCATCACGTCCCCGGCCAGCATCCGCTCGGCGTCGATCAGTTGCCTCGCCGTCCGCACGATCTGCTCCAGGTTGTCCGCCGGGCGATCCGTCATGATGGTCGAATCCTACCACGCCCCGCCGCCCCCGCCAACGACAATCGCCCCGTCGGCCACACCGGCGTGCCGCCACGGCCGGTCATGGCTCGACGATGTCGCGGAGGTAAGCCATGGCCTCGCGGGCGACGGTCTCGGCGGTGCTGACGTAGGGGTACAGCTCGACGGTGACGAAACCGTCGTAGCCGATGGAGGCCAGGGCGGCGAACACGGCCGGGAAGTCGATCCCGCCGGTGCCGGGCACCAGGTGCTGGTGCACGCGGGTGGGCGCGATGTCCTCCAGGTGCACGTGGGCGATGTGCTCGCCCAGGGCGGCGATCGCCTCGGGCGGGTCCTCGTCCACGCAGTACAGGTGGCCCACGTCGCAGTTGCACGCCAGGGCCGGATGCTGGAAATCCGCCACGAAATCGAGGTACTCCGCGGCCGACTCGATCAGCAGGCCCGGTTCCGGCTCGATCGCCAGCGTGACGCCGGCGGCCTCGGCGGCCGGGAGCACACGCTCGAGACCCCGGCGGAACACGGCCAGGTACTCCTCGCGACGGGCGTCGTCTTCCATGGGCCCGCCGGGCTGAAGGCTGATGCACGGGGCCCCCATCGCGGCGGCCAGGTCGATCACCGCCAGGGTGTGGGCGATTCGCTTGTCGATCAGGGCCGACTCCGGCTCGATCCACGTGGGGTGGTACGTATCCCCGTCGGCGAACAGCGTGAAGGCGTTGAGGTTGCTGATGGCCAAACCCAACCGGGCCAACTGGTCGCCAACGGCGGCCACCCGCGGAGGCGGCATCGCTCCCGGCAGCGCGTGCGGGGTGTCGGCCATGATCTCCACGCCCGCGTAGCCGGCCGCGGCAATGGCGTCAATGGCCTGCTCGAGCGTGTTGGCCTTGAAGGCGTTGCTGCTGAAGGCGAGCTTCATGGCGCCCCCCCGGGCGCCGCCCGAGACGCCGGGCCGTCCCGCGCCGCTCCGCCGCGCGTGGTCGGACGGGGCGTGGCGCGGATCTGGGTCCACGCACGGACGTTGCCCCGGACGATGCCGATTCGCATCACTTCCCCGGCGGCGGTGTCTTCCAGCACGCGTCCGACGTCGTCGAGCCCGGCGACGTAGCTCCTGCCGAGCTGGAACACCACGTCGCGCACGTGCAGCCCCACCCGGGCGGCCGGGCCGGAGGCGTCGACGCTGGTGATGAGCATCCCGCGCGCGATCGGCAGCCGCAGCCGGATCGCCAGCTCTCGCGTCACCGGCTGGAGGCCCAGGCCGAAGTGCCGCAGGGCCAGCTTCCGCCCGTCGGGCTTGGGCCGCGAGAGAAGGCCGAGGGTGAACACGAAGGTGTTGCCGTCCTTGCTGCTGCAGCGCAGAGCGAGGGCGTCTCCGGCCTTCTTGCCGAGCATGTGTACGTAGTAGTTGGCCAGCGTCCCGGCCGGGAGATTGTCGACGTGCGTGATAATCAGCCCGGCGGTCAGCCCGGCCTTGGCCGCGGGCGTGCCGGGGGTAACCTTGCTGACGATAAGGGCGGCTCGGCCGCCGAGGCGTTTCTGCTCGACCTCCATGCCGACGATCACGCGGTTGATCCGCCGGAAGTCCAGCAGCTTCGGCAGGTCCTCGGTCAGGTCGTCGATGGCGATGGCAAAGCCGATCCCCTGGGCGTCGGAGCGGATGGCGGTGTTGATGCCGATCACCTGGGCGTTGATATTCAGCAGCGGGCCGCCGCTGTTGCCGGGGTTGATGCTGGCGTCGGTCTGGATCAATCCCGAGTACGTCACCCCCCCGCCGCGGAAGGCCAACTCGCGGTTCAGCGCGCTGATCACCCCGGCGGTCACCGAATGCTCGTAGCCCTTCGGGTTGCCGATGGCGATAACCGACTCCCCGATCATCAGATCGTCGCTGCGACCCAGCGGCAGCGCGGGCAGGCGTTTGCCGGCCGGCGGGGTCATCTTCAGCACGGCCAGGTCGTGCACGGGGTCCGCGGTGATCACCCGAGCCTCGTGGGTGCTTTCATCGGCCAGCGACACGGTGATCCGCGTCGCCCGGCGAACCACGTGCTCGTTGGTGACGATGTAGCCGGCCGGGTGAATGAGGAACCCGCTGCCCAGGCTTCGCACCGCCACCTTCCGCGAGAACAGCGGGCTGCGGAAGATGTCGTCGAAGGAGTCGTCCCCGAAGCCGAATATCCTCGGCCCTATCTCCACCACGCGCGTGGTGGAGATATTCACCACCGCGCCCTTGGCCCTCTGGAAGACCTCCACCACCGGCGTGCGGCGATCGTGGGTCAACGGCGTAATCTGCTGGGCGGCGCCACGGCCGAGCCCGGCAGCCACCACGAATACGACGATCAGCATGCGTCGATACATTCCCGTGTCCTCTCCCGTTCCCGCTGCCCCGGCGGCCCCGCTCCAGCAGCCGGGGGGTCCTGCGTATCAGATACGCAACACTTCCAGACGTTTGTCCTCGTAGGTGCTGCCGATGTTGATGACGTCTATTGTGCCGATCCGCCGCCGCATCGGCCAGTGTGAATGCCCCGAAACCGCACAGGTGACCTTCGGTTCGGCCGCCAGCACGGCCCCGAAGCGGTCGCTGCCCATGAAAGCCGCAGCGAAGGCCACCGCCGGCGGACGGCCGCGAGGCACGAGGTGCTGGAAGGGCAAATGGTGCGTGAAGGCGACGATCCGCTCGACCCGGTGGGCCAACTCAGCCACCTGGCGGGCGAACGTTTCGGCCAGCTCGGCGGCGAAGGTCGCGTCGTCGATCCCCAGGCGAACGTTGGGCCCGTCCATCCAGCGGGAGGTGATCCGGTAGTGCCGCTCGCCCAGCTCGTGCCCGTGACGGTCGAGCAGGTGGCGGTGCTCCTGGCAGTGCTCGGCCGCGCCGGGGCCGATCTTGGCCCGGTAGAACGCCAACGGCACGTCGAGGGCCATCTCGCGGAAGCTGTAATCGTACCACCCGATCGAGCCGACCAGTCCCACAGGACCGATCACCTGGGGGGCGTGGTCCAGCACGATGAACCCCGCCTCGGCGGCCACCGCCGGGATGACCTGGCGGTAGCGGGTGAGCGAATCCTCCCCGCCGCGGCACCACAGGCAGTGGTTGCCCGGCACCAGCAGCTTCACCCCGCCGAAGCCGGCGAACAGGGCCAGGCAGTCCCGCCACGGCCCCATCTCGGCCGCCGCGGTATCGCCCACGAGCACCAGGGCGTCGGCCTCGGTGGCGCCCACCCGCTCGGCCAGCGCTTCGGTGGGCCGGCGCGAGCGAGCGATGTTGTAGTGCAGGTCGGCGGTGGCCAGGATCTTGACGGTCTGCGGGTCCACGGTTGTCTGCCTCCGAAGGGGGCATTATAGTGCAATCATGCCCGACGAACCCAATCAACCGGTCGTGGTGCTGACGGACGTGTGCAAAACCTACCCTCACCCCTCCGGCCCGGTGGAGGCGCTGGCCGGGGTGAACCTGACCATCGACCGCGGGGAATGGGTGGTGGTGATGGGCGCCTCCGGCAGCGGCAAGAGCACGCTGCTGCACGTGATCGGCGGGTTGGACCGCGCCGACGCCGGGGGCGTGATCGTCGGGGGGGAAGACCTCTCGACGCTCAACGACCGGGCGCTGACGCTGTTCCGCCGACGGCGAGTGGGCGTGGTGTTCCAGTTCTTCAATCTCGTGCCCACGCTGACGGCCCTGGAAAACATCGTCCTGCCGATGGCCATCGACCGCGCCGACCGCAAGGTGATGGCCCGCCGGGGGCGGGAACTGCTGGAGTTGGTGGGCCTCGGCCACCGCGCCGACCACCGGCCCGGCGCCCTGTCCGGGGGCGAGCAGCAGCGCGTGGCCATCGCCAGGGCACTGCTGATGGACCCGGAGATCATCCTCGCCGACGAGCCGACCGGCAACCTCGATTCGGTCAACAGCGCCGCGGTCTGGTCGCTGTTGGGCACACTGGTCGGCGAGCTGAACAAGACCCTCTGCGTAGTGACCCACGAATCGGCGGTGGCCGCCCAGGCCGGGCGGATCCTGGTTATCAAGGACGGACGGTTCGCCGGGACCATCGAAACGGCAGGGAGCGGGAATGATCCATCGCTGGTGGCAACTCGCTATCAGGAACTGGCGGGCTAGGTTCGCCCGGACGCTCACCGAGAGCATCGCCGTGGTCGTCGCCTGCGCCCTGGTGGTGCTGCTGACCTGCGCCCTGACCTCGGCCGAGGGAACGCTGTGGTGGTGGCACAGCCGCTGGGTCGGCAAGGTGGACCTGCAGGTGCTCCCCCCGGCCGGGGAGTACTTCCAGGGGGATGAGGTGGCGACCCTCACCGCCGTCGAGGGTGTCGCCGAGGCGGCGGCGAGGCTGGAAGCGCCGGTCCAACTGCTGCCGCCCGGAATGACCACCGGGGGACCCAGCGTGACGCTGCGGGGGCTGCAATTGCCCGCCGAGTTCCGCTTGCGCCCGCAGGAGATCGTCGCGGGCCGGCCGCTGTCGAACCCGGACCTTCGCGAATGCCTCATCGAACAGGCCACGGCCGAGCGGTTCGGCATCGCCGTCGGCGAGAGCATCAAGCTGAAAGACTGGGACGACTCGTCGGAGTTCGAGGTGGTCGGCATCGTCGCCAGCCCGCCGATGTTCCGGTGGCTGGCCAGGGAGACCGTTCGCGTGCCGCTGGCGCGGGCCCAGGAATTGATCCAGAAACCCGGCAAGGCCGACTCGATCGCCATCCGGCTGGCCGACGGGGCCGACACGGAAACCGTCATACAGCGGATGCGCGAGGCGCTGCCCGGCGATCTCGGCTTCCTCCGCAGCGCCGACAAGACGTCGATGATCAACAAGAACGTGCGGCTGTGGCGGGCGGGAACCTACGTGCTGTGCAGCCTGCTGCTGCTGGTGGCGATGCTGTTGGTCTTCGCCACGCTGCGCTGCGACGCGGCCCGGCGGATCGGCGAGCTGGGCACGTTTCGCTGCCTGGGCGCGTCGCGCCTGCAGGTGACCGGCCTGATGCTCGTCGAGGCGGCGCCCATCGCCGCCTGGGGCGTGCTGCTGGGCGTTCCCGCGGGGCTGGGGGCCACGTGGGCAGTGGTGGCCGCCTGGCCGAAGTGGTTCGTCGGGGGGGTCAGCCTCAGCGGGTGGGGGGTGGCCCTGGCGGTGGCGGGGGCCGTGGCGGCCACCCTCGGCGGGGCGCTGCTGCCGGCCCTGGCGGCCGGACGCGTCTCGCCCATGCAGGCCCAGCGCCCCAGCGGGCGATCGGCCCGCTGGCAGGTCATCCCCATCGCGGCGATCATCGCCGCCGCCCTGGCCGTGGTGCCGATGGCCGTGCTCGAGGCGACCACCGACGCGCAGACGATCTTGTACGTTCACGTCTTCGTGGCCCTGCCGCTGATGGCGGTCAGCGTGCTGCTGATCGCCCCGGCCGTGGTGGCGGCGGTCGCCTATCCGGCCACCTGGGCAATTGGCTGGGCCCTGCGACTGGCACCGCACCTGATCCGCGGGCACGTGCTTCGCTCCCGATGGCGGGGGGCCGCGATGGTCACCGCCGTGGCCTTGTGCGTGACGTTGGTGGTCTCGGCGCATACCCAGACCGAGAGCCTGCTCGCCGGCGCGGCCCTGCCCACGGGCTTTCCCGACCTGCTGGTGGCCATCCCCGGCGGCATCGACCGCACAGAAGCCGAGGAGGCCATGGCCGAATTCGGCGTCACCCGGTGGACCGGTTTCAACGGCTTCGACGTGCAGATGATCGGCGCCGATCCCGGCAAGACACCCGCCCTGTTCCGCCTGCTGGGGCGCGCCGGCAACACCTGGTTCCTGGCCGTGGAACCAGGGCGAATGGACCAGGTGACCCAACTGGATTTCGTCCAAGGCGACCCGGAGGAGGTGGCCAGGAAGCTGGGGCCGATCGACGAGAACGAGGAAAACGTCCGCGACGCCGTGGTCGTCACCGAGGCGTTCGTTCAGGAGCACCGGATTCTCGACCCGGCCACCGGGCGCTCGCGGGCCCGCCGGCTCGGCGACAGTGTGCCGTTGAGGGTGGCCTCGGGGGAGGAGATCGACTTCGAGATCGTCGGCGTGGTGCGAAGCCTGTCCCTGCAAGTGGCCTCCGAAGCCTACCAGCTCGATAAGCTGCTGGCCCAGAGCAGTGCGGCCACGGTGATCGGCTCGTGGGAGCTGGCCTTCAAACGATTCGAGAAGGGGCACTACTCCACGCTGCTGGTCGACGTGGAGACCCCGGAGGCCGGCGACGAACTGTTCGCCCAGCTCGGGCGGCGCTGGTCGGACACGACGATGTACCACCTGTCGCTGTCGCGCCTGAAAGGGCAAATCGACGCCGACTTCCGCCGCCTGACGCGAATCTTCAGCATGATCGGCGGCCTGCTGGCCGCGGCCGTGGCCACGGTGGGGGTGGCCAACGTGATCGGGGCGGAGGTGCTCAGCCGACGCCGGGAACTGGGCATCCTCCACGCCGTGGGCATGACACGCAGCCAACTGATCCGGCTGATCCTCGCCGAGGCGATGGTGGTGGGCATCGCCGCGGCGCTGCTGGGGGCGGCGACGGGGGCCTACGCCGCCCGGTTGGGCACGCGAATGTACCACGTGATGCTCAACATCCGGGCCGACTTCACCCTCCCGATCCGCGCGGTGGCCGCGGCGGTCGCCTTGGCCGTGGCGGCCACGGTGGCCGCCGCCGCCGTCGCCGCCGTCCGGGCCGGAAGGGCCCACGTGCTCGACGCCATGCGGGAATAACCGAGGGCGGGATGTAAAGTTTTCTAGTGCACGGCGACGGGCGGGTGGGTATGCTTGATGAATTGACTGGAGTTAGTTCGTTGTCAGGCATGAGTAATAATGGCCAAGCTGCGTGAGACATTCGGCGCCGAGGAGTTGGCCGTCTGCCTGAGCCGTTACGACTTGGGGGACGTGTACAGCATCGAGCCGTTCCCTCGAGGCTCCCGCCAGGCCCCCAAGATGGTGATCAAGTGCGAACGGGGGACGTATCTTTTCAAGCGCCGGCCTCACGGGCGCGACAATCCGAAGAAGGTGGCCTTCACCCACCGCCTGCAACTGCACCTGGCGGCGCAGAACTTTCCCCTGCCGCACCTGATCGGCACCCGCAAAGACAACAACTCCATGCTGGTCCATGAGGGCAGCATCTACGAGATGTTCGAGTACATCGAGGGCTCCGGCTACCAGGGCTCTCGGGAGGCCACCTACCACGCCGGGCACGTGCTGGGGCTGTATCACAAGCTCACCGCCGACCACAACCCCGAGTGGGTGCCCAATAGCGGCAGCTACCACGACGCCAAGGCGATCCGCAAGGCCATCGGCAACACGATCGATTCCATGCCGGCCGAGCAGAGGCCCGGCGACGAGGCGCTGCAAGAGACGGTGGAAAACCTGGCCAAGCACTACCAGCAGTGCGCGGCCGGCGCCATCGAGCTGGGCCTGTCGGACTGGCCCGTGCAGATGAGCCACGGTGACTGGCACCCGGGGAACATGCTCTTCCGGGCCCAGCACGTGGTGGCCGTGATCGACTACGACACCGCCCGGCAGGCCCCGCGTATCCTCGACATGGCCAACGGCGCGCTGCAGTTCAGCATTCTCGGCGGCGGGGACGATCCGGCCAAGTGGCCCAGCCAGGTGGATCCGTCCCGTTTCAAAAAGTTCCTTCTCGGGTACGACTCGGCCAACGTCATCAGCCAGGCTGAACTGGCGGCGGTGCCGTACCTGATCTGCGAAGCGATGATCGCCGAGGCGGTGCTGCCCATCGCCGCGACGGGAAGTTTCGGTCGAATCGAGGGATTCCCCTTCCTGCAGATGATCCGCCGCAAGGTGCATTGGGTGCTCGAGCATCGCCAGCAACTGGTCGAACTGGTGTCCGACTGAGGGGCCCGACGCGCCCGAGGGCCGCACCGTCATGCTCATCGACAGTCACTGCCATCTGACCAACGGACGACTCGCTCCCCGCGTGGCTGATCTGCTCGCCGCCGCCCGCGCCGCCGGCGTGGTCGCGTGCCTCTCGGCGGCCACCGACGTGGCCGACGCCAAGGCCGCCTGCGGGCTGGCCAAGCGAAACGCCCCGGTCTTCTGCTCGGCCGGCGTGCACCCGCACGAGGCCGCCGACGCCGGGGAGCACTATCTCAGTCAGTTGGCCGATATCGCCGCCGCCGGCGGGGCTAAGTGCGTAGCCGTCGGGGAGATCGGGCTGGACTACCACTACGACTACTCCCCCCGCGACGTGCAGCGCCGCGTGTTCGCCGACCAGCTCGAACTGGCCGAGAGGCTTCACAAGCCCGTGATCGTCCACAGCCGCGAGGCCACAGCCGATACGCTGGCGGCCCTGAAACCGTTCGCCGGGCGGCTGACCGGCGTGATCCACAGCTTCAGCGGCGACGCCGCCGGCGCCACGCAGTTCCTCGATCAGGGCTGGTACATCGGCTTCTCGGGTATCGTCACCTTTCCCAAGGCCGACGACGTCCGCGCCGCGGCCGTGCTCGTGCCGCTCGATCGGCTGCTGGTGGAGACCGACGCGCCTTACCTGTCCCCGATCCCCGTGCGAAAGATCTTCCCCAACCGCCCCGACCACGTGGCCCATACCGCCCGGTTCCTGGGCGAGCTCCGCGGAGAGCCGCTCGAGGCGTTGGCCGCCCACACCACCGCCAACGCCAAGCGCTTATTCGCGCTCGACATCCCGTAACGGCCCACGTATCCTGAACGCGTCGGCCCCGGGCCCGCCCGGCCGACCGGCACACCGGAACCGCCACAGGCTGAGGATCGGGTATGAGCGGAGACGACCGCGACGTCCAGCAGTTGCTCGAGCAGTTCCAGCAGGACTACGCCGCCATCGCCCGCGAGGTCCATCGTTTCATCGTGGGGATGGATACGGTGGTGGACGAAACGCTGCTGTGCCTGCTGACCGGCGGGCACGCGCTGCTGGAGGGAGTGCCCGGGCTTGGCAAGACGATGCTCGTCCGCACGCTCAGCGAGGTCCTGGACGTGCAGTTCAGCCGCATCCAGTTCACCCCCGACCTGATGCCGGCCGACATCACCGGCACCAACGTGGTGGTCTCCACCGCCGGCGGGGGCAAGGCGTTCGAGTTTCAGCCCGGGCCGATCTTCGGCAACCTGGTGCTGGCCGACGAAATCAACCGCGCCACGCCCAAGACCCAGTCGGCGATCCTGGAGGCCATGCAGGAGAACACCGTGTCGGTGGCCCGCACCACCCACCAGCTGCCCCAGCCGTTCTTCGTGCTGGCCACGCAGAACCCGCTGGAGATGGAGGGCACCTACCCGCTGCCCGAGGCCCAACTGGACCGCTTCCAGTTCAAGATCATCGTCTCCTCGCCCCCGCTGGGCGACCTGGTGAGCATTCTCGACCGCACCACCGGGGCCGACATCCCGGCCCCCAGCAAGGCCGTCGGCGCCGAGCGGATCCGCCAGATGCAGCAGTTGATCCGTCGCGTGCCGGCCGCCGAGGCGGTCAAGACGTACATCGCCCGGCTGGTTCTGGCCTCCCATCCCGACAACGAACTCGCCCCGGCCTCGGCCAAGCGGTACGTGCGGTACGGGGCGAGCCCGCGAGCGGCTCAAAGCATGATCCTGGCGGCCAAGGTCACCGCCGCCCGCGACGGGCGGGCCAACGTGGCCTTCGACGACGTCCGCGCGGTGGCCTATCCGGCCATGAGGCACCGGCTGATCCTCAGCTTCGAGGGCCAGGCCGACGGCGTCGAGCCCGACGAGATCATCCGCCAGATCATCGAGGCGATCGGCGAGGCCGAAACCGTGTGATCGGCCGGCGGCCGGGCCGGCCACCGGTGCACACAACGGAGCGCCGCCGGCATTGAAGCAAGCGAAAACGAAAAGCAACGGGAACGGAAGAGCGTCTTCCGAGATCCGCCCCCCCTTCGACGCCGATTTTCTCGCCCGACTGGAGGGCCTCCACCTGATTGCCAAGCGCCTCGCCGGACGCGTCGGGGCCGGTCAGCGGCGGAGCCAACGACTGGGCGACGGGCTGGAGTTCGCCGATCATCGCGACTACGTCCCCGGCGACGACATCCGCTACATCGACTGGCCTTACTACGGACGAATGGACAAGCTGCTGCTGCGGCTGTTTCACGAGCACAGCGAGGGGGCGGTCACCATCATGCTGGACTGCTCCGCCTCGATGGGCCCGGCCGGGGAGGCGGGCAAGTTCGACTACGCCAGAAAGGTAGCCGCAGCATTGGCTTACGTGGCGATGGGGAGCCTCGAACGCGTGCGGATCGCCCCCTTTGCCGCGGAACTCGGCGAGATCATCTCTGCCGGCAGGAACCGAAGCCAAATCCTTACGGTGATGGACTTTCTCTCCGATCTGACCGCCTCGGGAACCACCAGTCTCGCTCGGGCCACCGCCGAGATCGCCCGCCGGGACGCCCCGGGAGACGCTGTCATGCTCATCAGCGACCTGCTGGGCTGTGAGGACCAACTGGATGACTGTCTGGCCCGCCTTCGCGGGGCCGGCATGGACGTAGTGGTTATCCACGTGGTCAGCCCCGCCGACGCGGAGCCAGACCTGCAGGGCACCGCCGTGCTGGCCGACTCGGAAACCAACCAGCGGATACCGGTGACGATAACCGACTCCATAATGGACAGTTACAGGAAAACATGGCTGGCGTTTCGCAACGGTTGCCAGAGCTGCTGCCGCAAACGCGGCGCCGTCCACATGGCGGCCGAAACCGACCAGCCCCCCGAGAGGCTCCTGCTGCAGACCCTACGCCGGGCCGGGGTGGTGGGCTTGGGGTAGGTGATATACCGTAGTCAAATCTAACTCCTTTCTTCACATAATCTTACACACAATATTGGCCCAATTGTATGCCTTCAAGTCCCCTTTTTGATTGAAAGTTCACTGCCCATCGCTAAACTGAACTGTCTGCCAATACAACGACCAGTTTTCGGTCGCGGGACAAGCAATTATGGCCAACGTAACTTATGATAATCGCAGCTTCGTGATCGACGGCCAGCGGATCTGGCTGGTCAGCGGCGCGCTGCATTACTTCCGCACTCCTGCTGCGTTGTGGCGCGATCGGCTCATGAAGGCCTGCCGCGGCGGGCTGAACTGCATCGAGACGTATCTCGCCTGGCATGTCCACGAGCCGGTGGAGGGGGAATGGGATTTCTCCGGCGACTGCGACGTGGCGGAGTTCATCCAGCAGGCCGGCGACCTGGGCCTGTACGTCATCGTCCGCCCGGGGCCGTATGTCGGGGCCGAACTGGACTTCGGCGGCCTGCCGGGCTGGCTGTCGGCCAAATCGAGCCTGCAGTGCCGCACGCATAATGCGGTGTTTACCCACTACTTCGATCGGTATTTCCGGCAGATTCTCCCCCGCCTGGCCGAGCTGCAGGTCTCCCGCGGGGGCAACATCGTGGCCATCCAGAACGAGAACAACTGCCTGATGACCACCATGCCGGACCGCCTGGAGTACCTCAACTTCATTACCCAGATGTTCCACCGGGCCGGCTTCGATATCCCCATCCTCACCGCCAACGCCTTCACCGAGCCGAGGGCGCCCGAGACGATCGAGTGCGTCACCGGATGGGACGATGCCCTTGTGAAGCTGAAGGAGTTGCGCGCCATCCAGCCCGAAACGCCGTCGATCATCTCCGATTTCCGGATCGGGCATTTCGACGTCTGGGGCGACAAGCACAGCACCCGCGACGGCCGGGAGTGCGCCCGCCGGGCCCTGGAACTCACCGGCGCCGGCGCGCAGTTGAACTACTACCTGTACCACGGCGGGACGAACTTCGGCTTCACCGCCGGGCGGGACATCGTCAGCGACCAGGCCTTCGTCACCACCAGCTACGACTGCGACGCCCCGATCGCCGAGGGCGGCGGGCTGACGGAGAAGTACTACCGCCTGCGCCCGGTGAGCATGATGCTGCGGCACATGGGCGGTGTGCTGGCCGCCGCCACCGCCGACGACGCGGCCGTCACGCTGACCGACACCGCCACGTTCTCCCTCGCCGGGCCCAACGGGCGGGTGGCCGTCGTTACCAACAACGGAAACGACGCCATCACCACCGCCACCGTGGCCCTCCACGACGGGCGCACGCTCGATGTGGACCTGTCCTACTGCGGGGCCACCGCGGTGTTCCAGAATGCCGTGCTGACCGAGGCGCATACGCTCGATTACAGCAACCTCACGCCCATCGGCGTCTTCGGCGGGAAGCTCTTCGCCCTGCACGGGGCGGCCGGGCAGAAGGCGGTGGTCTGCGTCAACGGCCACCCGCTGGAGCTGACCGTGCCGTCCGGGTCCCAGCCGCTGAGCATCGAGCACGAGGGGCTGTGCATGCTCGTGCTCAACACCACCGCGGTGGAGCGGCTGTGGCTGGTGGACGGCCAGTTGATTATCGGACCGGACTTCGTCGGTGAGACGATCGACGAGATGGTGATCCCGCGCGGGCTGCACAAGTACACCGTCATCAACGCCGACGGGCAAGCCGTGGTGAAGGACCTCGTCGCCCCCAAGTCGTCGGCCCGGACGAGGGCGCCGTCGCTGGGGATGTGGAAGCGACTGCGAGTCTGCACCGAGCCGAAAGACGACGCGGCCACCTTCACGCGCATGGACCGGCCTCGCGGGCTGCCCCAGCAGGGGGCGCCAAACGGCTACGGGTGGTATCGCGTCACCGTGACCAGCCCCCGGGCCGTCCGGAAGAAACTGTTCCTGCCCCGGTGCGAGGATCGCGCGACGATATGGCTCAACGGCAAACGCGTCGGCACCTGGGGCCGCGGCCCCGAGGCCCGGCGCGAGCCGATCAGCATCCAACTGCAGCGCGGCGAGAACGCCCTGACGTTCCTGGTCGATAACCTCGGCCGGTTCAGCGGAGGGTCCCACCTCGGCGAGTTCAAGGGCATGCAAGGCCACGCCTATTCCGCCACCCCCATCGACCCGAAGGCGTGGCGCATCAAGGCCGGCACCGAGAAAGACTTCTCCCGGCGCATTCTGCCGCGAAATCAGCTCGGCCTGGCCACGCGGCTGCGGCAGACCCCGCCGTCGGTTTGCGAAGCCAGCTTCTCCCTGCCCCAGCCGATGCCCGTGCATCTGCAGTTTGAGGGCCTGGAAGCTCCTATGGCGCTGTTCTGCAACGAGCGGCTCGTGGGCTTCTTCGCCGGCGACCAGGGCGGCTTCGGCGACGCGACGATCACCAGCGACACCCGCAGAGGCACCAACCGCCTGAGGATGCTGACCTGGGGCGAGGTCACCCCCAAGTCGCTGGCCGCGGCGATCAACCTGTACCGGCTGGAGGAGGACCTCACCGAAGGCGCCAAGTGGCGGTTCCGCCCGTGGTCCAAGCCGGAGGCCGGGCCGATCATCGGCGTCCAGGGCCTGCCGGTGTGGTACCACAGCACCTTCAAGGCGCCCGCCAGCGATCTGCCGCTGTTCCTGACCATCCTGCAGTCGAAGAAGGGGCAGATCTACCTCAACGGGCACAACCTTGGCCGCTTCTGGTCCGTCGGGCCGCAGAGCTCGTACTACCTGCCGGAGTGCTGGCTCGAGGAGCTCAACGAACTGGTCATCTTCGAAGAGTACGGCCGGCCCCCCACCGGCAGCCGGCTGGAGTTCCGCCCCCTGGGCCCCTACCAGAAATAGCCCCGGCCACCCAGACGTCGGCCGGGCCGAAGCCCACGGAGGTCGCACCGCGTGGGCTTTTTTCTTGCGCCGGGGGTATACTGCTGGAGGGGATCCATGCAGGCGGAGCGACCGATGGGCGAGGTGACCAATCGCGACATTGCCGGCGCCTTCGAGCGGATCGCCGACTTGATGGACATCCTCGGCGAAAGCCCCTTCCGCGTGAATTCCTACCGCCGTGTCGCCCGCACGCTTGGCGAGACCCCCGGCGACGTGGCCGCCATGGCCGCGGCCGGGGAGCTGACCGCCCTTGCGGGGGTGGGCAAGAGCTCGGCCGAGAAGATCGCCGAGTTCGTGGCCACCGGCAAGATCACCGTGCTGGAGGAGCTGCTGGTGAAGCTCCCGCCTTCCCTGCCGGAGCTGCTGCAGATTCGGGGCCTGGGGCCCAAGACGCTGGCGAAAATGTGGACCCAGGCCGGCGTCACGAACGCCGAGGAACTGACCGCCGCGATCGCCGACGGTCGACTGTTGAAGGTTCCCGGCCTGGGGCCCAAGAAGGTCCAGCAGATCCACCAGGCGATGCAGTTTGCCGCCGAAGCCGGCGGGCGGTTGCGGCTGGACGAGGCCACCGCCCATGCGGCCGACCTGCTGGCGGCGGTGGCGGCCATCGACGGCGCCGACGCCCCCGTCATCGCCGGCAGCTTCCGCCGCGGGCGCGACACCGTGGGCGACCTCGACGTCCTCTGCCGCACCCAGCGGCCCGACCGGGCCGGGAAGATCATCCAGGCCTTCACCGCCGCGGAGGCGCTGGCCATCGACGAGGTGCTCGCCGCCGGGGACACCAAGGCCGGCGTCCGCCTGGCCGACGGGGTGCAGGTCGATCTTCGCGTCGTGCCGCCCGCCAGCTACGGCGCGGCGCTGCAGTACTTCACCGGCTCAAAGGCCCACAACGTCCGCCTGCGCGAGTTGGCCGTCAAACGCGGCCTGAAGCTCAACGAGTACGGCCTGTTCGACGGCGACCGCCAACTCGCCGGGGCCGATGAGGACGGCATCTACAAGGCCCTCGACCTGGCCCCCATCCCGCCGGAGCTGCGGGAAGACCGCGGGGAGCTGGCCGCCGCCGCCGCCGGGAAGCTGCCGAAGCTGCTGACGCTGGCGGACATCCGCGGCGACCTGCACATGCACACCACCGCCAGCGACGGCGCCGAGAGCATCGAGACCATGATCGCCGCCTGCGCCGACCGCGGCTACCGCTACCTCGCCATCACCGAGCACTCCAAGGGCCAGGGGCAGGCCCACGGGCTCGACGCCGCCCGCCTGGCGGCCCATCACGAGGCCGTCACGGCCGCGGCCGCGGAGGCGAAGGGAAAAGGCATCCGGGTGTACTTCTCCTGCGAGGTGGACATCTTCGCCGACGGCGGGCTCGACTTCCCCGACGAGGTGCTGGCGACGCTCGATTTCGTCATCGGCTCGCCCCACTCGGCCCTGTCGCAGAAGCGTCCGGAGGCCACCGCGCGGATCATCCGGGCCATCGAAAACCCCCACGTCCGCGTGATCGGCCACCCCTCCGGCAGGCTGATCAACCTCCGACAGGGAATGGAACTGGGCATCGAGGAGATCGCCGCCGCCGCGGCCGCCCACAACGTGGCGCTCGAGATCAACGCCCACCCCTACCGCCTCGACCTGCGCGACACCCACGTCCGCGCCGCCGTCGAGGCCGGCGCCAAGCTCATGATCAACACCGACGCCCATTCGATAGGCGACCTCGACACCATGCACTTCGGCGTCCTCACCGCCCGCCGCGGCTGGGCCACCCCCGACGACGTCGTCAACGCCCTCCCGCCGGCAAGGTTCGATAAGTGGATCACGGAGGATTGACGATTGAGGACCGATGCGAGACGCACTCCCTGACTGCGCCGGGTGCCATGCTTCTGCTCGCAGAAGCATGCGTTGGCGGGTCTGCGGTGCGCGGGATGTCTGCCCCAAGAGCCTGCGAGTTGCAGCCGATGGGTACCCGCATGCTTCTGCAGAACAGCAGAAGCATGGCACCCGGCGCAATGAGTCTATGCGCCCGGTATGACCGCACCGTAGGGCGCTTCAAGGCTCTTCGGTTTTGGCTTGGGCGGGGCGGTGCCACATCGAGCGCCAGTAGGCTTGGTCGGTGGCGTAGGGGTCGATGGGGTTTGTGGCCGGATCGAGCCCCGCCGGCAGGATGCCGTAGCGCTTCATCTCCCGGACGTACTCCGGTCGGGGGCGGAAGCCCGGCATGTCGAAACGCTTGATCTCGTCCAGCTTGGCCTTGGCGGCCTGGATGTGAGCGAGAATCTTGCCGTAGTCCGGATCGTCCGTGTCGCCGAAGATGACCGGGTGGGTGATCGGTTTGGGCGGACGGCTTCTGTCTTCGCGAATCTCCCGCCGCTCGCCCCGCCCTCGGGCGTAGCCGCCGGCCTCACCGGACAGGGGCGCCAGGAGCACGAGCGACTTCACCGGTCGGGTCAGATTGAAGATGCGGTGCCGCGAGAAGCGGCTCAGCGGGCGCGTCCACGACAGCATATCCCCCCAGGCGTCCAGCGGGATGCGGTCGGTAACGTGTTTCGGCAGCCACTTGCCGTGGCACGGCAGGCAGCGTCGCCGGATGGCCTCGCGGGCCGGCGGGGTGGAGGGCCAACCGTCCGCCATGACACGGACCGGGCGGTTGCTCCCCCAGCACCCGCCGACCTGGCCGGAGCCGTACGCGGCGTACGTGCCGGCGTAGGCCGCGCCCGAGTCGATCCACAGACGAATCGTTGCCCGTTCGCGCGGGGTCAGGGTCACGTCGTGATGACTGCCGTCGATCTTTCTCATCAGCGGCGACGCGGAGCTGTACGCGGCATACGGCCTGTCGTTGCCGCCCTGCCGCCCGCTGCCGTGGGACGGGTCACCGGCGGTGTCCTTCACCTGCCAGTGCAGCAGCAGCGTGTAGTAGCTGCCGGAGAAGACCGGCCCCCGGTCGCCGGTGAGGACGACGCCTCCCTCGCGTTTCTCGTGGCTGTGGCAGCGTACGCAGCGCCGGTCGAGGATGGGCTGCACGTCGCGCGGGAAGTCCAGCACGTCGGGGACCTCCGCGATCGGCCGAATACGGCTGGGCGGGCGGCGCAGGGCCTGGAGCACCCGGGGCGCGGTCGTGGCGGGTGTGTGCGTTCGCGGCTCATGACAGCCCACGCAGCCGAGCCTCTCGCCCGGCTGGAGCGTAACGAAGCTGCGCATCTGCTTGATCGACAGGTCGTTCTCGTCCAGGGCGGCGAAGTACACGCTCCGCATGGGCGGCACCCGGAAGCAGGCCGAGCCGTCGGGTTCCACCGGCACGGTGCCCAGGACGCGCTTCAGCGTGGAGGTCACACCATGGCCGATCGGCTGGGAGCCGCCGCCATGGTAGTTGGCCGGCTTGGGCAGGTCCTCCAGCACCAGCAGTTTCTTGATCGCCCCCCGCCGGACGCCGGCCATGTTCCGCCCCTGGTAGACGTCCATCAACAGCAGCGTCGCGGTTTTCTGGGCCCGGTCCGCTCGCACCGGGAGCACTTGCTCGCGCTTCCGGACCATGACGGGCCTGGGCTCGTGCACCATCGCCGCGGCCGTGTGCAGTTGTTGGATGCGTCCGTGAGTGTCCAGGAGGACGATCGATTTCTTGCGCGCGGCGAGCAGCAGGCTCTCCGACAGCGGGTACGGGTCGCGGAAATCGCCGCCGGGGGAAAGCTGCTTCATCCTCCGGAAGGCGTCGGGGCCGTGCCGCGAGGAGATGGTGGCGACGTACCCGGCGTGCTCGTTCCTGCCGTGGGCGGGGGAATGAATCAGCGCCACCCGATCGCTGCCGGGGATCGCCATCGCGTCGATAAAGACCCCGCCGGGCCGCATGTTGCCGAAGTAGACCGCCTGCCCGCTGCCGTCGGGGTTCATCGTCCACAGGTGGTGAAAGCTCACCGGATCGCGGTTCACGTACTCCCAACGGGTGTACAGCACGCGTCCGTCCGGCAGCACGGCCGGCGTGTTCTCGGTGAAGGACCCGGAAGAGAGCATCCGGATGTTCTTCCCGTCGGCGTCACAGCGATGCAACACCGCCGTGGGGGCCAGCCAGCAACCGATGTATCGTTTGCAGCGGGTGGAGCAGAACACGATGCCGCCGTCGGGCAGATACGCCGCCTCGACGTCGTCCCACGGCCCGCCGGTGATCTGCCGCAGGCGTGTCCCGTCGATGCCGATCTCGTACAGGTGGTATTGATGGCTGCCGGCTTTGCGGTACGAGAAGAGCACCTTCCTTCCGTCGTAGTGCACCTTCGGGTCCCGCATCGCGCCCCCGGGGTCGGCCAGCAGCGCGGTGACCTCGCCCGTGCGGACGTCGAGCTTGCACAGCCGGCCGCCGTCGGCGCCGTGGAGCCAATAGTCCGGCTGGATGCACGAGTAGCCGAAGTTGGCGTAGTAGTGCCCCTGCGGGTCCCGGCCCGGGGCACGCTCGGCGAAGACGATCTGGCGGACGCCGAGATCGTCCAGGCGCCGGGCGAGTCCGGCGCGCTCCGCGATCTGCCGTTTCCGCCGCTCCACCTGGAGTTTGCCGAGCAGCTCGCGGCGCCGGGCGTAGTGCGAGCGGATCTCCTCGGGCGAAAGCGCGCGGTTCCAGATGGCCACTTCGTCCAGGTAGCCGCGAAAGCGGCTGGCCGCCGACGGTATGCCGGCCGAGTCGCCGACGCCCAAGCTGCCGTCGGTGAGCGTGCGGATCGTGCCGTCGAAGATCGCCGACCCCACGCCCCGCCCGTCGAGGTAGACCGTCAGCGTGCTCTGTCCGGGGGCGGCAGCGTTCGGCCGCGCCACGCCGGCCACGTGGTGCCACCGACCCGCTTGCACGCGCCCGCCCTCGGCGAAGGCGAGCTTTCCGTTCGCCTGGCCGTGGTACAGGCTCACGCGACCGTCGTGCACGGCCAAGTGGTAGGCGTAGTTGGGCGCCGCATCCCATCGCAGCACCAGCCGCTTCCAGCCGCCGGTGTGTGCCGCTTGGATCCACCCCTCGATCGTATACGCGGGACCCACCGTCACCGCCGGCCCGGCCGGCGCCGTGAGGTATTCCGCGTCGCCGCGTCGCAGACCCAGCGCGAGGGCTTTCCCCCGGACCCCGGGGACCTCGCCGGCAGTGACGAAACGCCCCGACGCCCCGGCCCCCCGGGCATCCCTTCCCGTTAGCAGAACCGCGCGCCGGTCGCCGTCGGCCCGGGTGTGTCCGTCGAAGGTCCACCGCACGACCGGCCCGCCAACCGGAGCCATCTCCCCCGCCGCCGCCGGCAGTGCGCACAGAGCGACCGCGGCTATCAGACACCCGCCGATCTGACCGAAACGTTCCCGCATCGATCACCACTTCCCACTGAATCGTCCGGCCAGGACCGTCCTGGGCACTCCCGTACCATTGTCGGCTGACCCCCGGCCCCCGACAAGGCAATCTCGGAGCGAATTCGCCGGCCGCGACCTCAGCGGAGGGGACGAAGGTGGCCCGGTCCTTCTACTGCGAGGCGATCGGCACGTCGCGGAAGGTCAAGGTGACGGGCACCGCCTCGATCGCAACCGGCAGGCGAATCGTGACGGAGGTCGTCGACGGGTCGAAGGCGTTGACGGCGAAGCCGTACTCCGCCGAATTGATCGGCCCACTGCGGGCGGGGGTCGGCAACTGCTTCCCGTCGGCGGTCACGAAGGTCACTTGATCTCTCACAAGGCCGATGTTCTTCGCCTTCATGTCGGGAGGCAAATGGATCACCACGGGCAACTGCCAGATCTTCTTGCCCAAACGCTCGGCGGTGCGGAGCGGCGAGATGACCACCTTGGCGCCCTGCTGCTCCAACGTGATCGGCTGCGTGTGGTCCAGTCGCCCGGCGGTCACGGACACCCACTTGGTGCAAATACCGACGGCCGTCCTGACACGCAGGAGGGCAACGTTCCGAGCAGACGCCTCCGGTTGACCAAGCAGGACCGTCACCTGTCCTGACGGGTCCCAGAGGGGATTCTTCAACTCCGGCGCGGGGATCTTCCGTCCTTGATCGTCCACGGCCTGGAGGACCGTCATCCGCATCTGCATCGCCACGACGTGTCGCCGCACGGCCGGCTCGAACATCAGGTGACCAAGGGTCCTGAGGCCCCGGCCGCCCTCTCCTCGCGTCAGTGCGTTCAGACGGCACATCACCCCCCCCGAGGCGCCGAGGATAGCTGGCCGCCGGCTCCCTTCGTGGAGATGCCACTGCCCGTCTCGTCCCATCGACAAGGCGACGGGTAAGCCCGTGAGGGCCTCGGCCAGCAACTCGAAGGCCGGGCCGTCGGCTCGATCCAGCCTGGGGGCCGGCAAGCGGCTCGCCATGCGCTGAAACGACTGATCCACCACGGCATCGGCCTGAACGGCCAGCGAGTCCAGCCATTCGGCCAGGAGACCCGTTGACGGCGGCACGCGCGCCGGACGGCCCCGCTTCAGCAGCGCCATCGCGGCGGCCGGCGTGCCGGTGCGATCCTCGGCCGGGTTAGCCGACCAGTAGGCCCGCACGGTCCCGGCAAAACGCTTGTGGTGTCGAGCGGGCACGTTGCCCGAAAGCTCCTGCAGGTAGGCCTCGACGCGGCGGCGCTGCGGGCCACCGAGGGACACCCCGGCGATCTCCCGAGCGACCTGCACCGTGCGACGGCCATCGGGATCGTTCCGCAGCCGCAGCGTGCAGACCTCCAGGGCCTTGGTGAATTGACCCGTCTTGGCGTACAGACCCATCAGCACCGGGCCGAACCAGTCGTTGTTGTCGCTCTGGTTGGCGTAGTCGATCGGTTCGAGGACCGCCAACGCCTCGCGGGCCCGGCCGAGTCGATCCAGACCCTTGGCCACCGACAGGACCAGGTTCTTGTCGGGCGCCTTGCCGTCGACGGCGCGGAGCTGGTCGCGGAGATGCTCGTACTCTTTCGCCGCGGCGGGGGCGTTCTTGCTGTCCAGGTAGCTGCGCCCGAGGTACAGCCGCACCGTCGTGTTGGCCGGGTCCTTCGCCAGGACGCCCAGCAGGTGCTGCTGGAACTTCTCGGGCCGCCCTTGCCGGCGGTAATAACTGTCCAGGCTGCTGTAATCGTTCCGCTGGAGGTAGAGAGCGACCAGTTTGTCCTCCGCCTTCGTCTGGCGGTAGATGCGCTTCAACTCCGAGGCGGCGCCGGCACCCGGCATCCACTTGCCCATGGCGTGGGCCTTCTCGAACATGGCCAGTGCCTCGGCGTCGTTGCCGGCCCCCGTGTAGGCGCGGCCGAGGGCAACCATTGTGCGGACGTCGGTGGAGTGCTTGCCCAGGATGCGCTTGTACAGCGTGACGGCCCGGGCGTACTCGCCCTTCCGGGCGGCCGCATCGGCAGCCGCCCTCATCGCGGCAGCGTCGGTCGCCGACCCCGGCACCGTAGCCGGGGCCGCCTCGGCCGCGCCGCCGTCCGTCGCTTCGCGGAGCCGCCGGTGGAAGTCGAAGTTGCCCGGGGCGTGGCGGATCAACTGGCGATACAGCTTGGCCGCTTCGGCCTTCCTGTCGAGCCGAAGGTTCAGGCGCGCCACGATCGCCAGCCGATGGAGGTACTCCGGCGTGCCCGGCGAGAACTGTTCCATCGCGGCCGTGTAGGCCGCCAGTGCCTCGGGGAGGCACTGCATCCTACCGTATCCGGACCCCAGGGCCTCATGGCCGCGGGCGTCCTCGCCTGGCACTGTTTTGGCCAGGTCCGCATAGATCGCCAACCCCCGATCGCGACGGCCGGTGAGTATCAGCACGTCACCGAGAATCAGCTTGGCCTGATAATCGGTGGGGTCGTCGGTGACCATGCCCTCCAGCCGACGAAGGATCGGTTCGGGGGAGTCCAGGCGCGGGAGGGCCCGCCAGATGGCGTCCCTGGCGACGGACCTCATCGAAGCAAGGTGGTCGATCCACAATTCGACCACGGCCCGATGCTCCGCCCGGCGGGTGAGGATGTCGGTCATGTCACGGAGGATGGTTCGGCGGAGATACTCCGACACCGTCCACGGCGACCCCGGCCCCTTCAGCGCCAGCACACGCGTATACGCCGCCAGCAGCCGGTCCTGTTTGCCGGTGCGCTTGCAGAGGTCGGCCAGTCTCCGGATAGCGTTTTGCGGCGCAACGACGTTGTTGCGGCGGTCGCTCGCCCCCGCCCGCTCGATGGCGGCCCAGAGGACCTGCTCGTACTGCGCCACGGCCTCGTCGTTTCGCTTGAGTTCGACCAGCGCCGCGGCCAAGGCCATGCGAACCTGGAGATCGTCGGGCGCCAACTCGAGGGCCCGGTCATACTGCGCGGCGGCCTCGACCGTCTGTCCGGCGGCGAGCAGGGCGTCGGCCAGTTCCCGGTGAACTGCCGGGTCTTTGGGGGCGGCCGCAACGCGCTGCTTCCGTTGCTGGATGAAGACGTTGGGCTTGCCCATGGCCTTCCACGCCCTGGCCAGGGAGGTCTTCGCTCTGCCGGCCGTCCGCGTATCCGGCCCTAGATCGATAATGGCCTGATAGCAGCGCTCGGCCTGGACCCACTGCTTGCTCTGCTCGTGCAGTTGGCCAAGGGCTTCGAGAATGCGCGTCTTGAACCGAGTGGCGACATCGTCGTTACCCGACCGCATGGACGAAGAACTGCTTTCGCGGCGGATCTCTTCCGGCGTCAGCTCGATCGTGAGAGCCGTCCGGTAATAGGAGGTCGCCTCGGCCACCAGGCCGGCGTCGCGACAGAGCCGGCCGACCCACGCGTGAAACGTGGCGGACGCCTTACCCCGCTCTTCACCCGCGCGGGCGAACTCCCGCAGCGCTTCGGGTCGCCGGTTCATCCGCCACAGCAGGTACGCGAGCCTTTCGGCCAGGAACAGCGCCTTCGGCTGCCGGGCGATCTGTTCGCCAAGCCGCTTAGCGATCGCGGCGCCCTGGCCCACCTGGACGATCTCGTCGATCAGCGGCCGGGCCAGGCCGAGATGACCGTAGAAAACCCCTTCCCCAGCATAGTCGATGTGCTCGCGCGGTTCGCGCAGCAGATAGCTCTGGTACAGCGCCAGCATTTCCTGCCCGCGCCCGGCCCACCTGAGCTTGCTGCCCAAGCGCGGCAGCAGGGGGTCCACGGCGTGGCTGTTGTAGACCGCCAAGGCGTCGTCCAGCCGTTGTGCCGACAGGAACTGGCCCAACAGAGCGGCATGCACGTGCGAGCGCCACTGGGCGTCCTTCAGCGAGGCGCTCCTTTCGATCGCCAGGCGGTACTGCTTCCTGGCCCCCTCGGTGTCCTTGGCCTCCATGGCGATGTCGCCCAGAAGCAGATGGGCGAGCACGATGAGGTTGGCCTCGGCCGTGTTGTCTTCGGTAACGGCGAGGTAGCGTTGGCTCGCCTGGGCATTCCCGCCCAAAGTGGCCCACAGGGCCAGCAACTTCCGGCGGCCGCCGAGCTGTACCTCCGACGTTCGCGAGAGGAGCCGCTCCCGGTGCTCCACGGCCTGGCGAAGGCGGCCGGCGGCCGCTTGCACTTCCGAGACGAGCCCCAGCACGTGGTGTTGGTCGGGATGGTCCCTGTAATAGGCGAGGTATTGTGTGACGGCCTCGTCGGCCTTCCCCTGCCGGCTCAAGAAATAGGCGTAGCGAAGTCGCTCGGCCGGGTGTTTCGCCGCCAGTTCCTTGTACGCCGCCATGGCCGCCGGCACGTCGCCGGCTTTGCCGGCCTCGATGGCCTTGGTACGCAGTGTGATGAATTCCGCGTCGGCCGCCCGTTTCTCACGCGACTTCAGCACGCGTTGGGCCGCCTCGCGCACCGGGTAGTAGAGCTGTTCGTTCAGGGGGGACATGCAGCCGCCGCGCTTGCGCGTCATGGGGTCGGTCTTGGCCACGCGGGTGAGCAGGGGCAGGTCCTCTTGGGTGCCGATCACTCCCAAGGCCGTCGCGGCCCACGCGCGGAACATGCCCGCCTTGGGGTCGGTCAGCACGGTTCGGACGTTCACCCGCACGGCCTTGTCGCCGGCGGTCGCTCTCGCCAGCACCAGGCACCGCCACAGCGGCGTGGCTCCCTTCGCCTCGCCCATCGCGCCGGTAAGGCGGGCGCCGCCGGGGGCGATCTTGGCCAGGGCATCGATGTACGTGCGGTAATGGCCCTCGGCATAGGTGTGGCTTCCCGGCCACCACACCTCGTCGGCCTTGTCCATCGTGGCGATCTTGCCGATCCCCCCGGCGATCGCGGCCACCTTGGCGTCGGCGAAGGCCTCGGTGGCGTCGCCGGCGAAGACCTGTACGATCAGGAGCCGCAGGTGGGCGGCGTCGCTCCGCATCAGCGCCACCAGCCGGTCGAACGTCTTCCGGCTCAACTGCGTGCCGGTCAGGCCCTGCACCGCCTGCTGCAGCACGCGCGGATCTTGCGACGCCAGCAGCGCGCCGGCTCGCCGTTTATCGGGGATGACCCCCACGTAGGTGCGTGCGGCGCTGGCGGCTAGCGTACCCCAGCCCTTCCGGGTGTCGCTAAGGGCGATCCCCAGCAGCGTCTGGTGTGCCCGCGGCGTGTTGACGATGCCCAGCAGGCGGATCATCCGCCAGCGGTAGGCGTTGCGGCTCCTGGGCCAGAACTCCGCCATGAGGCGGTCGACGGCCTCGTCGGTGCGGGCGCCCAGCGGCGCCACGGCGGCGGCGATCTGCTCGGGAGTCACCTTCACCTGCCACCGCTGCTGCAACAGGGCCCGCAGGGCCGCCAGCGCCGGGAAGTCGGGCGCTCCCCGGCGGCGATTCTCGTCGGCCTCGGCCGCCGCTTTGCGCACGGCGGCGGCCTTGGCCAGCATCGCCGCCGCTTCGGTCCGCTGGCCGCGGTATTTGTAGGCCCCCGAGAGGCGCTCGCAGCAATACGCGCCCTTCTCGGTGACCCCGGCGGTGGCAATAGCCACCTTGTACAGCCGCTCGACCTCCGCGAACGCCTCGGCCGTGGCGGGGGAGCTATCCCTCGGCCGGAACTTCACCTGGTAAGCCGCCCGGGCAAGGTCGGCGGCGCCACTGGCCTTGATGCCCCCCACGCGAGCCTTCTCGGCCGTGGCGTGCATGCCGAACCAGTCGGGCACCGCCGAGGCGCCGCCGCCGCCCGGACGCGTTGTCGGTGTCGTGTCCTCGGTGAACGCGGCCTTGATCTTCATGCCGTGGACGCGGAATTTGCTGCCGGAGAAGGGCTGCACGCGGACGCGGATGACGCCGGCGCCTTCCGGAACGTCGATCGTCGCGGTGCGCCATTCGCGGCCCTTGCGTTTGTCTGCGTGCCACGACACCGAGCCGATGTGCTGTACCTTCCCCCCGCCCAAGGCCAGACACCGGACGTAGCCGCCCCCGCCGGTGGTGTCCATCTCCGCCGAGATCGTCAGCGTCCGGCCCTTGGTGCCGGGACGGAGCACCACGTTGGGCCCCGGGAAGCTGACGGGGTACCCATGCGGACCGGCCTCGGCGTCGGCCAGGGCGATCGCCGGGCGGCTTGGGTCCAGCACGTATAGCCACAGCGTCGGCGGCAGCGGTTCACCGGCGGGCATCTGCTGGACCGCCCGCCAGAACGCGTCGGCCTGGCGTTCGGCACCGTGGGAGTTCCAGTCGCCTTTGCCGTCGATCAGCATGGCAAGCATACAGCGCAGGCGGGCCTCGGCGGCGCCGCGCGGGTTGCCGGCGGCCAGTTGGGCGTCGGCAAGTTCCCCCAGCACCTGCATACGGATGTGGGCCGCGCCGGGCTGGGCCAACGCCAGCAATTCGGCGGCATCGGCCTTTCGCTTCGGCCAGATGCGCGGCACGAGTTCGTCGATCGGGTCGACGCACAACGGAATGCCCCGCCCCGCCGCCGAGTAGGCGCGTACGGCCCGGGCGGGATCATTCAGCCGTTGTAGGCAGAGCTTGCCCAGCTTCCCCAGCAGCGCGGTGCGCTCCGCCCGCAGGTTCTTCTGCTTGCGCTGTAACCATGGCAGCCAGTGCTCGGCGTCGCCCCTGACGTTGGCCCAGATACCGTCCAGTTGCGTCTGGACCTGCACGAGAATTTCGGGCCCGTTCCCGCGCATGCCCGCGGGATCTACCGCCGGGGCCGGACGAATAAACTCATCCGCCGGCGTCTGCACGATCCGCCACATGGTCTCGGCCGTGGTCTCGCAGGCGATCGCCAGTGAGGGCCAGTCTCCCTTGGACTCGAAGTAGCGAACGGCCGGCTTGCAGTCGCCCAGCGACGGGCCCGGCATCGCCAGCAGAGCCAAGTGGCGCCATTTCGTATCGGGATCGTTACTGTCACCGGTGGTGTCCTTCACCGACCGCCGCATCGCCTCTCGGCGGCGCCGGCGCTTCTCGTCGGCCTCGAGGGCCGCTTTGCGTACCGTGGTGGCCTTGGCCAGCATCGCCGCCGCTTCGGCCCGCTGGCCGTGGTGCTGGTAGGCCCCCGCGAGGCGCTCGCAGCAATACGCGCCCGCCTCGGTGGCCCCGGCGGTGGCAATGGCCACCTTGTAAAGCCGCTCGACCTCCGCGAACGCCTCGGCCGTCGCGGGGGAGCTATCCCCCGGCCGGAACTTCGCCATGTACGCCTCCCGAGCCAGGTCGGCGGCGTCGCGGGCCTTGAGGCCTGCCACGCGAGCCTTCTCGCCCGCCACGTGCATGCGGTACCAGTCGGGCACCGCCGAGGCGCCCGACTCGCCCGCCGGACGCGTCGTCGCCTTGCGGGCCCGGGGGGTCGCCACGAAGTCCACGTCCTCCCGGCCGGCCTTGACCTTGCGGGCGACCTGCTTGCCGCCCCAGCCGACGAAGCCGGCCACCGGGAATGGCGACCCGATCGTGTATCGACCGTCCGGGCCGGTCACCGCGAAGTCCAAGTACTCGCCCTTGCCGTCGGGGGCCGGCCAGGCCGACATCACCGTGTACCCGGCCACCGGCGCCCCGGCCGGATCGGTCACCCGGCCGCCGATGCGGTACGCGTGCCGCAAGCTCAAGTCCAGCTTGCACGGCTGCTCGCGCGAGAAATCCACGTCGCGGACGGTCAGCTCGGGCTGGCCCTTGCCCTTGGGATGGGCGACCACCGTGCACATTCTCGGGCGAATGCCCATGAACTCGTACCGCCCCTTCGCGTCGGCGGTCTCGTGGGCGATGGGGCGGCCCGCTTCGATCAGCGACACCACGTACCCCACCCCCGGCCGACCGTCCGAGCCGGTCACCACGCCGCTGAGGATCACCTTCGGCAGCGCCTCGGGGGAGATCGTGGCGGTGACGGCGTCCCACCCGGCCGCCAACGGGTCGGATCGCACCAGCGTCACCGGTGCCGTCGGCCTCAAGTCGACCCTGGCGAAGACGGTCTGCCCCCACAGCGGGCCGGTGGGCCTGCTCTGCTTGGAGCCGACGTGCCAGGTGTATCGCGTCGGGTCGAGCATGTAGACGTACTGCTTGCCGACGCCCAGGGGCATGTCCGGCCCGGTCCACTTCATGGTCGCGACCCGCCGGTCCTCCCCGCCCACATTGAGCGTTGCGTACGCCACGTCCGAGGCGAGCGGTGCCGGGTCGCTCTCGGCGTGCCGGTACGCCCGGATCAGCAGCATCGGCTGCGGCTGACCCGGAGCGGGCGGAACCATCTCCAGCGCCAGCGGCGGCCGGGCGGCCGAGTCGCCCGCCCCGTCGATGCGGAAGGCCATGACGTTGGAGCGGCGAAGGCCGCCCACCATCCACACGAGTTGGTAGTCCCCGTCGGCCAGCGACCCGATCCGGCGGCATTGGGAGGCGTTGAGGCTGAAGGTCCCCGACCGCGACGTCCCGCCGATGATGCCCTTGCCGTCAGGAAGGAACTGTTCGACGCGGACGGGCCAGTTGTAGGCGATGCGGGTGATGCGCTTCCGGCCGTCGGCGGTGCGGATCTCCCACCGGCCGTCTTTCGCGGCGTGTTGGTTCAGGTTCCGCACGAAGGCCTTCACCCGCAGCTCAGTGAGCGTCTTGACCGCCTTGCGCAACGGCGCCAGCGCGATCCACAGCGGTTTGGGCGCCTTCCCGGCCGCCGCCCCCGGCCGACGGGCGGGCCAGCGGCTTCGGTCGCTCTCGAAGAAGCGCCCGGCGAAGCTGGGGTGCTCGCGCGCCCACCCGGCCCAGGCGATGACGGTCTTGCGGAACTGCCCCAGCACGGCCGGGTCGCCGCGGGCCTCGGCCCAACCAGCCGTCGGCAGCGGACCGAGGTCGACGTTCCAGTCGGCGGCGATGCCGCTGATGATGGCCCGCGCGGCCACGTAGCGGGCATGGGTGGGCTTGGCGGCGACGGCGGTGAGCCAGTCGGTGAGGTCCAGCTCTTCGGCGGCGGCCAGGTAGCGGGCGGCGATGTGGGCGGTCGGCGCGTGGCTGTCACCGGCGGCGACGGCCATGGCGGCGGCCACACGCGGGTGCAGGATCCGCGCCAGCCGCTCGGCCGCGCGTCTGCGGATGTGCGGTTTCTCGTGGGACAGCGCCCCCAGCAGCAGGTCCAGCGATTCTGCCCGGGCGGGCGGCTGGTCGTGCGACTCATCGTACAGCTTGGCCAGCGTGTCCATCGCGGTTCGCGAGTCGATTCTCATCTCGACCGTCAGGCATTTCCGCAAGAACGGCAATGCCTCCGGCGAGCCCATCCCGTACAAGCCCCACCCGACGCGGTTGCGGAACTTGCCGTCCACCTCCTGCTCGAGTAAGGCGATGAGGTACTTGGCCGCCTTGGGCCCGAGTTCTCGGCCCCATCCGGCGGCGCCGCCCTCGGTGGGCAGCTTGGCCCGGCACGCGGCGATGTACCGGTCGAACTTCGCCTTGCGGATCCGCTCGGAATCGGCCGTCTCACGCGTGACGAAGCTGATCGTCTTGGCCTTGAGCTGGCCCCGCCACCGTTCCGATCGGCCGCGGAACTGCCCGCCCAGCGTGTGGGTGCCCAAGTCGTAGGTGTCCACGGTGCGCGTGGCCTGGAGGCTTTGGCCGGCTTTCAGGCGGACCTGTTCGGCGCCGAACATGTCGTCGACCTTCTCGAACGCGTCGAGCGCAGTGCTGCCGTTGGGGTAACGCATGGTCAGGGAGAAGCCGGCGCGCTTGAAGGTCAACTCCGCACCGGACGTGTTCCGCAGCGTCAGCGTGATGCGTACCTGCTCGCGCTGCGTGTAGGCGGCCTTGTCGGTGGCGAGGGTCATCTCCATCAGGTCGTTGACGTCGGGCAGGTCGTCGGCGGGCCGGGGCCGGGGCTTCGGCTCGGGGATCGGCTTGCTGAGAAGCCGCCCCCACCCGCCCGCCAGCGCCGGCGGATCGCCCGGGGCCATGTCGGCCTCGGCCACCCACTTCACCACGCCGGCGACGGGGCCCTCGGCGAGGCGGTGCGTCTTGTTCCGGTCGGCGTCATGAATGCTAGGCCGCTGGTTCACCCAGCCCTTGTGAGACACCGTCCAGGCGACCCGCTTGCCGTCCGGTGACACGGCCGCGTGGGTCACTTCCTCAGAGCCGGCCAGCGGGCGTCCTTCATGCAGAATGCGGCGGACGCCATTGACGGTTTGGAGACGGGACTTCGGCCCGATGACCGGGTCCTCCACGAGCCGCCCGGCGGCCAGATCGACGCGGCAGATATCCGTCACCCACGGGCTGCGGGTGAGCACGAGTCGCACCTGGCGGCCGGTCTCCCGGACCACCAGGGACGGGACGGTGTGGTGGTCGCCGGGAATGCCCGCCACGTGGCGCATCTGCCCGGTCCGCACGTCCACCGTCGCCAGGGCCCGCCGCGGGCGACCCTTCACGGCCCAGTCCCCCCGGCCGAGGAGAACCGTGTTGGCATCGGTCCAGACCAGCGGCGGAGACGGGTCCCTGGAACGGGAGCCCCCGGAGATGTAAGGACTGCCGAAGGGCGTGGGCATGCGTGTCTGCTTGCCGGTGGCCAGGTCCACCACGACAAGACGCGTGTTCAGCATATAGGAGTAACCCTCGGGCAGTTCGCTGGGCGCCGGTGAGGCCCCGGCCAGCGGCACGGCCTTGCTCCATCGCTCACCCTCCTGGACCGGTTCGGGGAAGGCCAGATGCCTCTCGTCCGGGGAGATGGCAATACGCAACTCCCAGATGTCCCGGAAGGGCCGGGCCATGATCTCGCGGGAGGCGCCGGCTCGGAAGTCGTAGACCATCAGCTTGTCGCCGACGACGGCGTACAGTCGGCCGGCCGGGTGGTAATCGTATGCGCTGATCTTCTCGGCCACCAGGCGGCGCTCGCCGGTGGTGAGGTCCGCCTCGATCAGTTGCCGGGAGCTGATGGCGTACAGTTTGCCGCGCACCACCGTCAGCAGGCGGCCGAGGGAGTACGTACCCCACCCGAAGGGACACACCGCCTTGGCCTGGTACCCCCGCCCGCGGCGTGTGGCCAGCATCAACGTGGAGCCGCGGTAGCCCCCGTTGACGATGTTGTACCGCACGTACAGCAGGCCGCCCAAGGCCGGCGCGACTTCCTCGGCCGCGCCGGTCGAATCCGTCGTCTCGGCCGGGCGGTCCTGGGCCTGGGAGAGACTCAGCCCCACCGTAATCGCCATGATGGCCAGCAGCGTCACGACGCCCACCGGCCACCATCGCCAGCGACCCAGCACGGGCCGCGGGCCGCCGAGCAGCCGCACGATGCGGCCGCGGAGCGCCGATCGGCCCGACCGACCGACCGCGCCCATCCCGACGGTCGCTACGCGACGGGTCGGGCTCGACGACGACAGTGCCGCCACCTGCACCAGCGATTCGGCGTAGATCAGGCGCTCGCTGCCGGCGCCGACGGCCAGGTCGTCGCAGCAGTTCTCGCGCTCGATGCGGATGCGCCGGGAGATAAGCCACACGCACGGGTGGAAGAACAGCAGCGTTTCGCCCAGCGCCTGAAGGAGGTTGATCAGGTAGTCGTGCCGGCGGATGTGGGCCAGCTCGTGCAGCAGCAGGGCCTCCAACTGCACCGGCGAGAGGCCGGTCACCACCCCGGCCGGCAGGAGGATCACCGGGCGAAGCCAGCCGACCACCGTGGGCGCCTCGATCAGCAGCGATTCGAGCACCCCCACGGCCCTGCCGACGCCCAGCCGCTCGGCCAGCCGGCGCAGGGGGGCGGTGATGTTCTCCCCGACCGACGCTGTGGAGACGTGCTTGAGCCGCTCGGCGGCCACCCAGCCGCCCAGGTTGCGGATCGACAGAGCCACCGCCCCGATCACCCACGCCGCCACGATCCACGGCAGGGCCGGCTCCAATGCCCGCACGACGCGAACCGTCATCGGCGTGGGAGCATCGGCGGCATCGACGGCCGCGGCGACGGCCGGGGCGGGCCCGACAGGGTCGTCCGACAGTTCCTCGGCCATCGCGGCGATTGGCGCCTCATCCGTCACCGCGATGGGCACGGGCGGCGAGGCCACCGCCTCATGCCCGCCCCTCACCGGCGGCACCGGCGGAGGCGGCTCGGCCGCACGCGACACTTCGGCCGCCGGGCCCGGCTGCGGAGCCGGCGGTGTCGGCCCGGCCGTTTGAACCGTCGCCGGCGGGGCGGCCACGAAGGAGTACGTCACGATCGGCGCGGCCACCATCAGCGCCAGGGCCACACACGCGACAAGGTACCTGGCGTTGGCCGACCGCCGCCGCAGCAGCACCATCGCCATCGCCAGCAGCGCCGCGATGCACGCCCCCTGCCAGAGCACGTGAAGCAGTGTCCAGCCGAGGCGATGTGCCGCCGGCGCTTGCAGTATCTGTTGTAGAAGTTCCATGGCCCCGCTCTCCGCTATTGCTCCCGCGCCCTATCGATAAGCTTGCGGATCTCCCGCAGCTCTTCCGGCGACAAGCTGCCGCTCTCCACCGCCCGCACCAGCAACTGCCTGGCCGACCCGCCGAACGCCCGCTGGACAAGGTCGTCCATGAGTTGCACCTGCGTCTGTCGTTGCGGCACGGCCGGGGAGTAAACCGCCGGCCGATTGCCCCCGTCGCGCACCACCAGCGACTTGCCCGTCATCACCTGGAGAATCTTCAACGTGGTGGTCATCGAGGTCTCGCGGTCCACCTGCAGCGTCTCGTGCACTTGCCGCACCGTGCTCGGCCCCCGCCGCCACAACACGCTGAGCACCTCCAACTCCGCCTCTGTCGGCCCGCCCGATGGTCGCCTGCCCATAACCGAATCCTTTCCAATCCCGGCCCTTATCGATCCCGTTGCCCCCTTGGACGCTCAAGTTTACGATTTGTTTCGTAAAGATCAAGTTTATTTTACGTCTTTTTTCGTAAACCCTATTACGGGGACAGATACCTAAACTATGTTCGCTATCGCCTCTTCTTCGGCTTTGGGCCGTGTTGGCGGGGGCGGAGGACGCGGCCGAGGGGGGATTCCAACTGCTTCACGAAGGCGGCCGACGCGCACGGCCGACCCGTCCGCGTCCGCTCGCGAATGGCCGTAACGGCCTGCCCCGCTGCGTCATCCCGGCGTGCCGGGACGGACAACCCGGCACCACAACTCGTGCGATTCGCGGCATGCCGTCATCCCACCGCCCCAAAACGCACGACGCAACCGAGTTAAGGTATCTGTCCCCGTAATTATGGCCTCTTCTTCGGCTTGGGGCCGCGTTTGCGGGGGCGGAGGACGCGGCCGAGGAGGGACTCCAACTGCTTCACGAAGGAGGCCGATCCGCACGGCCGACCCGTCCGCGTCCGCTCGCGGATGGCCGTAACGGCCTCGGCCGCTTCGTCCTCCGCTTCGTCGCGCAAGTACGCCGACCACTCCGGCACCGGCCATGGCATGTGGATCTCCGACAGCAGCGCGTCGCCGCCGAGCCCGCAGTGGGCCGCCGCGCTGGACCACGGCCACTCCTCGGCCCGCGACACCAGCCCGGCACGAACGGGGTTTCGCTCGACATACCGCACCGCCGCCCACAGGTGCGGATCGTCCAGCGCCGTGGAGTGGAACCGCCCCTGCCAGAGATGCCCGCTATCGCCGGTCTTGCGATTGAACCACGACGCGTACGCCTGGTGGGTGTCGCGAAACGTCCGGGCCAACGCGTCGGCCGTCTTCGGCACGGCCACGAAGTGAACGTGGTTGGTCATCAGGCAGTAGGCCCACACCTCGAGCCCGTACTCGGCGGCGTACTCGGCCAGCATGGTCAAGTACCGCCTGCGGTCGTTATCGTCGCCGAACACGTCGGCCCGCCGGTTGCCCCGCTGGGTCACATGATGCGGACACCCCGGCACCACAACTCGTGCGATTCGCGGCATGCCGGCATCCTACCGTCCCAAAACGCGTGATGCAACCGAGTTTCGGTATCTGTCCCCTCAATAGGTCAGCGGTTGCCTTCGGCGAGGCCCTCGCCGGTGAGGTAGGCGTAGCTCTCGCGGACGGCGGTGAGCATGTCGGTGGCGCAGGCGTCGAGTTCCACGACGAGCCATTCGAGCACGCTGTCGTCGGCGGCGGCGATCACGGCCGGCACGTCCATCTTGCCGGCGCCGACGGCCGTGTGCGGCTCGCCCTGGACCAGCGGGCCGTCCTTGATGTGCAACGTGGGCACGCGCCCGGCGTGGCGGGCCAGCAGGGCCGGCACGTCAACGGCGCCGAAGTTGGCGGCCCAGTAGGTATCCAACTGCGAGAACGCCCCGGGGGCCAGCTCGAGGAAGTGCTCGATGCCGAGGGAGCCTTCGATCGGGGCCGCTTCCCACCAATGGTTGTGGTAGCCCATCCGCAGCCCGTGGGGCGCGAGGGCTTCGGCGGCCTGCTGGAAGGCTTCGGCCCCGCGTTTGATGCCGTCGAGGGTTTGCCAGTCGTCTTTCTTCCAACCGGCGATGATCATCTCGTAGCCGAGCGTCTTGGCCGTGTCGATCGACTCGTTGAGGTTCTCCGGCGTCACCAGGCCCCCGTGGATGGAGGAGGCCACCAGGCCCAAATCGTCGAGCACTTTGCGGACCTCGGCGGGCGTGTGCCCGGCCAGCCCGGCCGGCTCGACGCCCTTGTAGCCGATCTCGGCCACCTGCCGGAGGACGCCGAAGAAGTCGTCCTTGGCCGTCTCGCGAAGCGTGTAGAGCTGTAGACTGATCGGTTTGGTGGCCATCGGGTCTCCTCTCCTTCATTCGTTACGAGCAAGTGAAATTGCAAGTGCAGGGCGGCATGCTACCGCAAGACCGGCGCCGGTGCAACGGGCCGGTGGACCTTATTCGTCGATCGTGCCGGGCCGCCCACGCGTATCCTCACGACTCCCATCGTCCCCGGCTCATTCGTCGATCGCTCGCCGGCGGGCCACGAAGGCGGCGTAGTCGGCGGGAGTGTCGATGCCGGCGACGTGATGGGGAACCACGCCGACCATGATGTCGTAGCCGTGCTCGAGGGCACGGAGCTGCTCGAGCTTTTCGGACCGTTCGGCGGCCGTCTGGGGCAGGTCACTGAGACGGCAGAGGAAGCCGGCCCGGTAGGCGTACAGGCCCAGGTGGAGGTAGTACTGCACCTCGTCGAGGCCGTCGCGATCGCACGGGATCGTCGCCCGGGAGAAGTACAGCGCCCGCCCGCGGAGGTCGAAGACGACCTTGACCTTGTTGGGGTCGCCGGCCTCGGCTCGGCTCAGCGGCGTGGCCAGCGTGGCCATGGGGGCGTCCGAACGGGCCAGCAGGTCGACCAGGGCGTCGATACTCTCGGGGGCGACTTCCGGCTCGTCGCCCTGGACGTTGACCACGATGTCGTCGTCGGCCAGTTGCATCCACTGGGCCACCTCGGCGATCCGATCGGTGCCGGTGGCGTGTTCGGGGCGGGTTATCACCGCCTCGCCGCCGAAGTCCTCCACCGCGTCGGCCACGCGCCGGTCGTCGGTGGCCACGATCACCCGCTCGGGCCGCTTGGCCTGGCGGACCTGCTCGACGACGTGTTGGACGAGCACCTTGCCGGTCTCCTTCAGCAGCGGTTTGTTGGGCAGGCGGGTGCTGCCCAGCCGGGCCGGAATGATGGCGATGACGGCCATGAGGACTCCTTTCCGTGCGCCGCCGCGACTGCCGCGGGGCCGTTAGGGGCAGTATAGGCAAACCCCGACCCCGCGAAAACCACAATCCGCCGGAATTGTGGGGACAGATACCGAAACTACGTTCGCTTTCGCCGCTCCGTCGGCTTTGGTCCGCGTTGGCGGGGCGGAGGACGCGGCCAATCAGCGACTACGATGGCTTTGCGAACGACTCAGACCCGAGTTTTGGTATCTGTCCCCGTAATTAAGGGCGTCCGCGGCGGTGCGGACGTCGTCGGCGGTGGTGAAGGGGCCGAAGCTCAAGCGGGTGGTGCCCTCGGGGTAGGTGCCGATGGTCTGGTGGGCCAGCGGGGCGCAGTGCAGGCCCGGGCGGGTGAGGATGCCGAATTGCCGCTCCAGCGCCGCGGCCAGCTCACCCGGCGTCACCCCGGCCACGCGGACGCTGAACACGTCGGTGCGGCGGTCCAGTTCGGCCAGTGTCGGCCCGTAGACGGTGAGGCCCTCGATGGATTCGGCCAGCGAGAGGAACCGTTCGGCGTTGGCCCGGACATGGGCGGCCACCTCATCGATGCCCCGATCGAGCAGGTACGCGACGCCCTCGCTCAGCCCGGCGATGCCGATGGCGTTATGGCTGCCGACCTCGTACTTATCCGGCATGGCCGTCGGGTGCTCGGGGCGTTCGCTGACGGTGCCGGTGCCGCCCTCGTGCATGGTGGGCAGGGCGGCCTCGGCCCCCGGGCGGACGTACAGCACGCCGGTGCCCAGCGGGCCCAGCAGGCCCTTGTGCCCGGGGAAGGCCACGAAGTCGGCCCCCCACTGCCGCACGTTGACCTCAACGTGCCCCACCGACTGGGCGGCATCCACCAGCGACGGCACGCCGGCGGCGCGGGCGATGGCCACCAGCTCGGCCACCGGCTGCAGCGTGCCGGTGACGTTGGAGGCGTGCACCACGGCGATCAGCCGCGTGTCGTCCCGTACGGCCCTGCGCAGATCGGCCGGGTCCAGCAGGCCCGTTCGCCCGTCGCAGGGCAGGAACTCCGGGCGTAGACCCGTCTGCCGGGCGAGGGCATTCAGCGGCCGAAGCACGCTGTTGTGGTCCATCGCCGTGCTGATCGCGTGGACCGCCCCGGCGGTGTTGAGCAGGCCGCGGATGACGATGTTCAGCCCGTGCGAGCAATTCAGCGTGAAGACGATGCACTCGGGCCCCTCGGCCCCGATCAGCCGGGCAATCCGCCGCCGGCAGCGAGCGAGCATCTCCCCGCAATCGCGCGCCTCGGCATACGCCCCGCGCCCGGCCGAGGCACCGCAGCGGGAGGCAAAGGCCGCCATCGCCTCGCCCACCGCGGCCGGCTTGGGGAAGCTCGTCGCCGAGTTGTCCATGTAGATACGCCGCATGGGTGATCGGTCCTTCTCGGGCGCCGGCTACAGCTTGCGTATTTCGTCGATAACCACGTCCACCCCGGCGGCCAGCTCATCGGCGCCGATCGTCAGCGGCGGGGCCATCCGGACCACGTTGCCGGCGGTGACGTTGATCAGCACGCCCCGGGCCATGCAGGCGGCGAAGACGCCCTTGGCATCGCCTTCCAGCACGATCCCGAGCATCAGGCCCTTGCCGCGGACGCCGGTAACCTTGTCGATCTTCGCATCGCGGATAGCGGCCTCGATCTGGGCGCCCTTGTCCACGGCCGCCTGCACGAGGTTTTCATCCTCGATGGCCTTGAACACCGCGGCCCCGGCGGCGGCACAGACGGGGTTGCCCCCCAGCGTGCAGCCGTGGGTGCCCGGGACGAGCACCTCGTCGAAGCCCTTTCTCGCGACGCAGGCGGCCACGGGAACGCCGCCCCCGCAGGCCTTCCCCAGTGTCATGATATCGGGGGTGATGCCGTAATGCTGGTAGGCGAACCACTGGCCCGTGCGAGCCGGGGCCGTCCACACCTCGTCGCAGATCAGCGCCAGGCGGTGCTCGTCGCACAGGGCCCGCAGGCCCCGCATGTACTCGACGGTGGGCACGTTCACGCCCCCTTCGCCCTGGATCGGCTCGACGATGATCCCGGCGGTTTCCTCGTCGATGGCGGCGGCGACGGCCTCCAGGTCGCCGAAGGGCAGGTACACGCACCCCGGGAGCATGGGGCCGAAGCCCTTGTGGAACTTCGTCTGGCTGGTCAGGCTCAAACTGCCCATCGTGCGCCCGTGGAAGCAGTCTTCGAAGCTGATGATCTTGTACCGCCCCTCCCCCGCGGCCAGGCGGGCGAGCTTCAGGGCGGTCTCGTTGGCCTCGGCGCCGCTGTGGCAGTAGAACAGGCGCCCTTCGAAGCTGTGGGCGGTGACCGCGGCGGCGAGGTCCACCTGGGATTGCCAGTGAAACAGGTTGCCCACGCACATCATTTCGGCCGCCTGGGCCTGAATCGCCGCCACCACGGCCGGATGGCAGTGGCCCAGCCCCCCGGCACCGAAGCCGGCGAACAGGTCGAGGTATTCGGTCCCGTCGGCGTCCCACAGCTTCGCCCCGGCCGCTCTCACCACCGCCACCGGCACGCGGCCGTAGTTGCCCATCAGCAGCCGCTCGGTCCCCTGTACGATCTCGTTGGTACCCATGATCATCTCCATAAGGTCCCGCCCGGCGGGCGCCCGGCGGCCAAAACCACGCTTGTAGCCCGCCCGCGGGCGACAGTCAAGACCGCCGGTGAACGCGGTGGGCGCCGCGGGGGCCGATCCGTTGACAATGCGGAATCCGCAGCCGCCACCGGGGCTCATCCACGCCGGCAGGGCAGCCCGGCTCCCGCTCGCCTGTGACCCAATTGCAAGATCCCCGTTGACCCGCGTGGGCAATTGCACTAGAGTTCTGCACTTGGCCCCATTGAGAGGGCCGGTGTGCCCGAGCGGCCGGGACGCGCGTGCGTTGGTCGCCGGTCGGGTCCTGCGGAGCGCAATCCGATGGCAGAGCAGACCCCCGAACCGACCGAGACCCCTCCCGCGCCTCAAGACGCCACCGGCACCGAGGATATCGAAACCAAGCCAGCCGATGCGGCTCCCGCCGACGAGACGGCCGCCGACGAGACGGCCACCGATGAGACGGCCGGCGACGAGACACCCACCGACGAGACAGCCGGTGACGACGCCGAGGCCGTCGACGACGGCCTGCCGGCGAACGTGGTCACCATCGAAGAGGCCGGCCCGTGCAAGAAGAATATCACCATTGAGGTCTCCCGCGAGCGGATCAACGCGAAGTTCGACGAGATATTCGGCGAGCTGCACACCTCGGCGCAGGTGCCCGGATTCCGTATCGGGCATGCCCCGCGCCGCCTGCTGGAGAAGCGTTTCGGCAAAGCGGCCGCCGAGGACGTCCGCAACGCCCTGGTCAGCGAGTCGCTGGGCGCCGCGGCCAAGGAACACAAGCTGGGGATCCTCGGCGACCCGGACATCAAGCTCGACGAGATCGAAATACCCGAGTCCGGGGCATTGACGTTCAGCGTGGAGATGGAGGTCGCTCCCGAGTTCGACCTGCCGGACTACAAGGGCATCGCCATCACCGAGCCGCCGTCGGAGGCCACGCAGGAACGGCAGGACCAGGCCCTCCGCGAGATTCTCGCCCGCCGCGGCACCATGGTGCCCACCGACGATCCAGCCATCATCGGCGACCTGGTGATCGGCGAGCTGAAGCTGACCGGCGACGGCATCGACGAGAAGCGGGAGAACGTGGAGTTCCGCGTGGGCCCGGGCGCCATCGAGGGCATCCCCGTGCCGGACCTGGGCGAGAAGCTCACCGACGCGGCCGTCGGGAAGGACGTGAGCTTCGAGGCCACCGTTCCGGACACTCACGAGAACGAAGACTGGCGCGGCAAGAACGCCACCGTCACGCTGAGCATCAAGGAGGTCAAGCGGCTGGAGATCCCCGAGCTGACCGACGAGCTGGCCACCCAATACGGCCTGGAATCGGCCGAGCAGTTCAAAGAGCACCTCAAGGAAGACCTCACCGCACGGCTGGCGCAGGCCAGGCAGCAGTCGCTGCGGGAGCAGGTGCGCCGCTTCCTGCTGGACAACGCGAAGGTGGATCTGCCGGCCGGCGTGACGGAGCGCCATACCGCCAACGTGGTGCGGCGGCGGTACGTGGACCTGCTGTATCGCGGGGTGGCGCGCGACCAGATCGACCAGAACATGGAACTGCTCGAGGCCCAGGCGGGCGAAGAGGCCAAGAACGAATTGCAGCTCAGCTTCGTTTTGGCCAAGGTGGTCGAGGCCGAAGGCATCACCGTCGAGGAAGGCGAGGTCAACGCCCGGATCGCCACGATGGCCCGGCAGTACAACCGGCGGCCCGAACGGCTCCGCCACGAGATGGAAGGCCAGGGAACGCTGGATCAGGTGAAGATTCAACTGGGCGAGGAAAAGGCCATCGACAAGCTGCTGGAGATGGCCGAGATGACCGCCGCCCCGCCCCAGCCGGAGGTCCCGGCAGCGAAGGCCCCGGCCAAATCGGCCGATAAGAAGAGCAAGCCCAAGGCCGACGCGAAGAAGGCCCCGGCCAAGAAGGCCTCCGCCAAGAAGACGTCAGCCAAGAAGAAGACCCCGGCCAAAGCCGCCGACAAAGGCAACAAGGCCGACGCGCCCGAGAAGAAGTAGAACCGGCGAACCAACCTGGGAGACCGATTGATGGTACCACAGCAGCGTCCCCGCTCGAACCCCAGCAGGGACTACCAGTACCGGCGGGAGATGACGCTCGAGGAGCGCCTGGCCGACGAACGGATCCTCTTTCTGTGGGGCGAGATCAACCCCGCGACGGCGGGCGGGCTGATCATGCGGCTGCTGGAGCTGCAGGCCAAAGACCCCGGGCGCGACGTGGGGCTTTACATCAACTCCCCCGGCGGCAGCGTGGACGACACGCTGGCGATCTACGACACGATCCAGTTTCTCACCTGCGACGTGGCCACCTACTGCGTGGGCACCGCCCAGAGCGGCGCCGCGCTGATCCTCGCCTCCGGGGCCCCGGGCAAGCGCTACGCCCTGCCCCACAGCAAGATCATGATCCACCAGCCGTGGGGGGGCCTCACCGGGCAGGCCGAGGACATTCAGATCCAGGCCGAGGAGATCCTCAAGGCCAAGCGCCAGCTCAGCGAACTGCTGGCCCAGCACAGCGGACGCAGCGTCGAGCAGATCGAGCAGGAAACCGAGCGGGATCGGTACATGTCGCCTCACGAGGCCAAGGACTACGGCCTGGTGGACGAGATCGTCGAGAACGCCAAGAAGACCAAGAAGACCAAATAGCCCCACGCGCGCGGGCCGGCAAGGCGCCGCGACGGGAGAAGAGGGTACGCCCATGGCGTCGAGTCAACATCTGATTCCCATCGTTATCGAGAAGAGCGGGCGCGGGGAACGCAGTTACGACATCTACAGCCGCCTGCTGAAAGACCGCATCATTTTCATCGGCGACACGGTGGACGACGCGGTGGCCAACCTGGTGGTCGCCCAGTTGCTGTTCCTGTCCAACGAGGACCCCACCACCGACGTGCACATGTACATCAACACCCCCGGCGGCAGCGTGTCGGCCGGGCTGGCGATCTACGACACGATGCAGTACGTACGTTGCAGCATCGGCACGTACTGCATCGGCATGGCCGCCAGCATGGGCGCCCTGCTGCTGGGCGGGGGCGCGAAGGGCAAGCGGCACATCCTGCCCAACAGCCGCGTGCTGATACACCAACCGCTCATCCGCGGCGTGGTCACCGGCCCGGCGACCGACCTGGACATCGAGGCCCGCGAGATCATCCGCCTGCGCCAACGGCTGTACGAACTGATGGCCAAGGACACCGGCAAGGACGTGGCCGTCATCGAGAGCGACTGCGACCGCAACAAGTGGCTTGACGCCGCCGAGGCCGTCGAGTACGGCGTGGTGGACGAGGTGCTGGAGAACCTGCCCGAAGCCGCCGAGTCGCCGGACAACGAGAAGGACTGACCCCGTCGACAGCGGCGCGTCGGCGAGGGGCAGTCGAACTCGGCCGCGGTACCCCCGGGGCCGAACGGGGACGAGATGAGAAGCCGAACCGTCATCTGCCTGACCGTGCTGGTCGCGTCGGCCGCCGGGTGCAACGGCTCCGGGAAGCGGGCCGCCGAACTGGCCGAGCAGCTCGCGCAGCGCGATCGGCAAATTGATACCCTCACCGCCGAGAAAGCGGACCTGCAGCGCCACGGGGCCGCCAAGGACGCACACATCCGCCAACTCCAGGCCCTCGGGCCCGACCGGCTGGCGAAACTCTTCCGCGTCGAGCGCATCAGCCTCGGGCGATACACCGGCGGCTACCCGATCGACCAGGCCCCCGGCGACGACGGCATCCGCGTGTACCTGCTGCCACGCGACGCCGCCGGCAGCACCATCAAGGCCGCCGGCGACGTGACCATCCAACTGTTCGACCTGGCCGAGCCGCGCGGCGCCAACAGCCTGGGGGAGTTCCGCTTCAGCCCCGAGCAAATCAACAAGCACTGGCGCGGCGGGGTGCTCACCTACTACTTCCGCTTCGACTGCCCCTGGCCGGCCGGACCCCCAAAACATCCGGAAATCACCGTCCGCGTCACCTTCCTCGACACCCTCACCGGCAAATCCTTCACCGCCCAAAAAACCTGCACCGTCAGCCTCACCCCCCCCGCCGGCCAAACCAACTGACCCGCCGCGCCGACGCCCCGCGCCTACCCAGCACCATTCGCCCACGCGGCACCGTGCGCCCACGCGGTGCCATGCTCCTACGCGCAGCGGAGGGGCATGCCGACCGTGGTGAGAAAGAGGTCAGGAACCTCTGTCTGGTCAAAACAAAGATTCCTGACCCCTTTTGCTTCCCAAGCTCATCCTGGCCGACGAACCCACCGGCAACCTCGACGACGACAACGCACAAGCCGTCCTCGCCGCCCTCGCCGAGTTCGCCCACGACGGCGGCGCCGTCCTCCTCGTCACCCACGACGCCAAAGTCGACGCCTTCGCCCACCGCACCATCCGCCTCAAAGCCGGCAAGATCGACGCCTGAGGCCCTGTGTTTGACCCCTTTGTTTCAGCACGGGTGCCACGGCTTGAAAAGCCGTGCTCCGACCACGCCCACCCGCTCGTCAACTCTCCAGCGGAGGCAGGCTGTCCTTGTCCGCCACGGGTGCCACGGCTTTTCAAGCCGTGGCACCCCTCAGTCAGGCAACGCCGGCCAACACGCCCACCCGCCTGGAAACCGTCCTCGGCCGGCGTCTACGCCCCCGCCCGCGCGGCCGACCGCGGAAGAACAGGACACCGACAGGAGACTACAAACAGGTGACTGTCCCGGGTTATTCCGGGTTATTCGGAATTCCTTGAACATATTCTCTGCCGTGGGCACTCGCTATTCGCGCGCGCCTGTAGACAGGCAGGTAGCGTGCCAATCAAAACGCGAGGGGACATGATGGTACATCCTAGTAT